>JAESGW010000138.1_pt1 | contig 163977 bp, 158 predicted proteins | sample 9269791 | NCBI WGS metagenome assembly JAESGW01 (sample SAMN16773120, study PRJNA677053) | algae metagenome | isolation source: Aphanocapsa lilacina HA4352-LM1 and co-occurring heterotrophs from near cave... | place: USA: Maniniholo cave, near Haena, Kauai, HI | collected 2009-07-28
CAACTGGAACCAGTTGATCGAGCGTGACGATCTCAAGTGCGGTTTGTTCAGGGCCGGCTCGCTTCAACATCACCCACTGAATCACAAACCCCCAACTCTCGCCAGGGGTTTGTCAGCAGTCTGAGCCGCGTCATGACGCGGCTTCTTGCATTGGGTCAGACGGTTCCGTCAGTTCTTCTTCGACTTGTCGTCCGCCTTGATCTGGTTCCATGCATTCTGCTGGGCCAGCATGCCCCTGAGGTAGCTGACATTGGCCTGCGCCTGCTCGGGCGAAAGCTCCTGGCTGGCAATCTGTTCGGCCTCGTCGAAGCGGCCCTGGAGCCCGACGGCAAGCGCCAGGTTCTGGCGCACGCGGCTGTCGGCGTCAGGCTGCGAAGCGGCCGAGCGGAGATAGGTCTCGGCCGATTTCAGGTCGCCTTCGAGCACATAGGACATGCCGAGATTGGACAGCACCGACGGTTCGTTCGGCTTGAGGTCGAGCGCCTTGCGATAGAGACCGCGCGCATCCTGGGTCTGGCCAAGCTGGTCGAGGATCGCGGCTTCCGCCGACACCAGCTTCCAGTCGGGATATTCAGGTGTCTGGGCGCGCCGCACGGCATCGAGCGCCGGCTGGAATTGTCCCGAGGCGGCGAGCGCCTTGCCATAGGCTGCGAGCACGTCGCGATCCTTGGGATAGCCGATGGCGAGCTTGCGCATCACCGCCAGCGACTGGTCGGTCTGACCCTTGATCTGCAACGCCGAGGCATATTGCAGTGCCACCGGCTTGTTGTTGGGGTCGCGGGCATAGGTCCGTCCGATCTGGTCGACGGAGCCGCCGATCGCACCCGTCGACATTGTGTCGACCGCTTTGCCGCGTCCGATCGAGCCGGTCGTCATCCTGGAGGCGCCGCAGCCGGCGACGCTTGCCATCAGCAGCGTCAGCAAAGCCATTCGGGCGAGGCGTTTTCCCGTTGCGTTCATCGAGCGATTGGTCAACATCGGCGACGGGTCTCCATTCGTTCGCGTGGCCGTTCACAGGCCATTTCCCCGCTTTGGAGAAATATTCTGTTAACCCTAACGGATGGTTAAGAACGCCTGACGGCACAGCCATCCGAGACTGAAGGAAGCCGAAATGCCGGTCGAACTGTTCGAGCAAAAGCCCTCCGACGCACTGCCGATCCACCTTGTCGCCAAGGGCGGTCTCGAAAATGCCGGGCTCGCTGCTGACGTCTTGGCCTGGGCCAATGCCAACGGCTTCGCCGGCGAGGCTGGAAAGGTGCTGGCAATCCCCGGCGCGGATGGCAGGCTTGCCGGAGCGCTGTTCGGCATCGGCAATGGCGACAGCGGGCTTGCCTTCGGCGCGCTTGCGCGCAACCTGCCCGAAGGCAACTGGCACTTCCAGGGCGCGCCGGCGCGGCCTGAACTGGCAACATTGGGTGCTTCCCTCGGGGGCTATGTCTTTACCCGCTACGGCAAGAAGCCGGGCAGGGCGCTTGGCCTCGAACTGCCCGCCGGTGTCGACATGGCACGGCTGCACCGCATCGTTGATGCGGTGTTCCTCGTCCGCGACCTGGTCAATACGCCGACCAACGACATGGGCCCGTCGGCGCTCGAAGCCGCGGTGCGCAAACTCGCCGGCGTCCATGGCGCCGACGTCAAGGTGACGCTCGGCGACGACCTTCTCACGCACAACTTCCCGATGATCCATGCTGTCGGCCGCGCCTCCGACGATGCGCCGCGCCTGATCGACCTGAGCTGGGGTCCCCAGGATGCACCCAAGGTCACGCTGGTTGGCAAGGGTGTCTGCTTCGACACCGGCGGCCTCGACATCAAGCCGGCATCCAGCATGCTTCTGATGAAGAAGGACATGGGGGGCGCCGCCAACGTCCTCGGCCTCGCCTCGATGATCATGGCGGCCCGGCTCAACGTCCGGCTGCGCGTGCTCATCCCGGCGGTCGAGAACGCGATCTCGGCCAACGCCTTCCGGCCGGGCGACGTGCTGCAGAGCCGCAAGGGCATATCAGTCGAGATCGGCAACACCGACGCCGAGGGCCGGCTGGTGCTGGCCGATGCGCTCGCCCTTGCCGATGACGAGCAGCCGCAAATGCTGATCGACATGGCAACGCTGACGGGTGCCGCGCGGGTGGCGCTCGGCCCCGACCTGCCGCCTTTCTACACCGACGACGAAGCACTCGCTGCCGATCTTGCCGCCGCATCGGTCACCGTCGAGGACCCGATCTGGCGCATGCCTCTGTGGAAGCCTTATGATTCGAAGCTGTCGTCGAAGATCGCCGACATGAACAACGTCACCACGGACGGTTTCGCCGGCTCGATCACCGCCGCCCTGTTCCTCAAGCGCTTCGTCGAGAAGACGCCAGGCTGGGCGCATTTCGACATCTTCGCCTGGAACCCGAGCGATCGTCCGCACGGTCCGACCGGCGGCGAAGCCCAGGCCATCCGCGCGCTGGAAAAGGTCATTTCGGCACGGTTTGGGTGAAATTGCCCTCATCCTCACCCTGACCCGTGACGGTGGAGGGGCATCGGCGTAGCCGCTTATCCTTCTCCCCGTATTGCGGGGAGAAGGCGCTGGCAGGCGGATGAAGGGCGGTGCGAGATATCCGCCTTGCCCGCGTCGCAAATTCCTCATTAAATGAAACGGAACCGAAACAAATCTAATGGATGCTGGCGTCATGCCGATCGCGTTGCGTCCGAGCCAGTCGCTGAGACTGCTGCAGCAGTTTTCCCTGTCCGAGGTGCGCGACGACGCACCCGACCTGACTTTGCGCCAGATGGCGATCCTGCTCACCATTTATCTCGACCCGCCGCCGCACACGGTGCGCGGGTTGGCGGCTCGCCTTGGCGTCAGCAAGCCCGTTATCACTCGCGCCCTCGACACCATGGGCGCGCTCAAGCTGGTGTCGCGCCACCGCGACGAGAGCGACAAGCGCAACGTGCTCATCCGGCGCACTGTTGAAGGCGCGCTCTATGTCGAGCGATTGGGCGATGCTATCATTGCCAAAGCCATGGAGCTTCCGATTTGACCGCCCGCGACAGCCGCCTTCACGCCTTCCGACCCGATCTCGCCGACGCCCGCCTGCAAGGCGAGGTCACCGCCGAGCGCTTCGTCGCCGGCCGTCCGGCGCGCATTTCCGCATCGGTCGCCGACGTCCGCAAGGCACCGCGCCCCGATTCCGGCCTCAACACCCAGCTGCTTTTTGGCGACGAGGTCGTTGTCTTCGAGGAAACCGAAGGCTTTGCCTGGCTCCAGGCTGAGCGCGACGGTTATGTCGGTTATGTCTCGTCAGGCGATCTTGCACCACGCGGCGCGGAACCGACCCATGTTGTCACCGCCTTGCGCAGCTTCGTCTATCCAGGTCCAGACATGAAGTCTCCGCGCAATGGCCAGCTCTCCATCGGCTCGCAGGTCACCGTTACCGGCTTCGCCGAAACGCGCGGCACGCGCTACGGGCTGCTGCCGTCGGGCGAGGCCGTGGTGCTGCAGCACCTGGCGCCGCTCGGCACCAAATCAGACGATTTCGTCGCTGTTGCCGAAAGGCTGATCGACACGCCTTATCTTTGGGGCGGTTTCAGCGCCTTCGGCATCGATTGCTCGGGCCTCGTTCAGTTGTCGATGCGCATGACAGGCCGCAAGGTGCTGCGCGATTCCGACATGCAGGAGGCGTGGCTTGGCACCCCGGTCGATGCAGGTGCCGAATTTTCCCAGCTGCGGCGCGGCGACCTGGTCTTCTGGAAGGGCCATGTCGCAATCATGACCGATGGCGAAAACATGATCCACGCCAACGGCCACACCATGACCGTTGCCCGTGAAGGCCTGCGCCAGGCCATCGACCGCATCGGCTACCTCTATGGCGGTCCGACCAGCTTCCGGCGACCGTGAGGGGCAATCAGCTTCGGGCGGTTTTGGGCTTTGTGATCGTGGAGAAGCGCTCCGCGCCCTGCGTTTTCTTGCTTTGGCAATTGATGGGGCTTCGGGGCCGCAGTCATCCCGGAAACCGGAGCGCAACCGGACCATCGTCAAGCACGGCCGGGTCTTCGTCCCAGCGACCGTCATGAATGCATCCGCGAACCCAGACCCCCGGCCGCGCCGATCAATGGCTCCCGGGTCTCGCTGCGCTCGCCTGGGATGACGGGCGCGACTAGCTTGCCCACAAGGGGAGAAGTGACGGCGCCCTCAATAGCCGGCGTTGCGGTCGACCACGTTCTCCAGCGCAGCCCCGCGTTCAAAGGCTTCCATCTGGCTAAGCATCGGCGCCACCAGATGCGCGGGGTCGGAGGTCGCCGCCGCGTGCGGGGTGACGAACACCTTGGGGTGGTTCCACAGCGGGCTGGTCTTGGGCAAGGGCTCGACCTCGAACACGTCGAGGCTGGCTTCCTTCAGCGTGCCGTCGTCGAGCGCGCGCAGGATGTCGGCGTCGCGCTGCAGCTTGCCGCGCCCTGCATTGATCAGCACGGCTCCGCCGAGGCCGTTGCGCCGGCGCAGTTCCTTGAGCAAGCCATAATTGATGATGCCCTTGGTCGTGTCGGTCAGCGGCAACAGCACGACGAGGATGTCGGTCGCGTTGAGGAACGGCACCAGCCCGGCATCGCCGGCAAAAGTGTTGATGCCGGCTAGTTCCTGCGGCCGACGACTCCAGCCATTGATGCGGAAGCCGACTGCCTTGAGCACGTCGGCTGCGGCGCGACCGAGATTGCCCATGCCCATGATGCCGACGGAGATGTCCTCGGCTGGCCGCTGCGGCGGCTCGTGCCAGGCTTTCTTGGTCTGCTGGGCGCGGTAGAGCTGGCCCTGGCGATGATGGTCGAGCACCCGCCACAGCACATACTCGCTCATGTGCTGGCTGAGATTGTCGGCAACCACGCGCACGATCGGCACATCGGGCAGGCCGGGGTCGGCAAAGACGTGGTCGACGCCGGCGCCGATCGAAAAGATCGCCTTGAGGTTCGGCAGCTTGGCGAGCGTGCCCGGCTTCTGCTTCCACACAACCGCATAGTCGATCGAAGGGTCGGCAGCGCCATCGGGTTCGAGCACTACCTCGCGCTCCGCCGACAGCAGCTCATACCAGCGCTGCGGGTTGAACCCGGTGATCGAAAGAAGGATCTTGCCCTTGGCCTTGGTCGACATGCTCTTCCCTTGCGCCTGCTATTCGCTGACCACACCTGTCGGCGCCGTCTCGATCCGGAATGCCGCCGAGATCAGCGCCCGAGTGTAGTCGGTTTGCGGGCGCTCGAAAATCTGTTCGGAGGGTCCCGCCTCAACCACCTTGCCATTGCGCATGACGATAACCTCGTTGGCCAGCGCCCGCACCACCTTGAGGTCGTGGCTGATGAACAGATAGGCAAGGTCGTGCCTGGCCTGCAGGTTGCGCAGCAGGTCGACGACCTGTGCCTGCACGCTCATGTCGAGCGCCGAGGTCGGCTCGTCGAGCATGACGAAGCGCGGCTTGAGCACCATGGCGCGCGCAATGGCGATGCGCTGGCGCTGGCCGCCGGAAAACTCATGCGGATAGCGGAAGCGCGTTTCGGGATCGAGGCCGACTTCGCGCAGCACATCGACGACCTTCTGGTCGCGCTCGGCTGCCTTCAGCCGGGGCTCGTGGATCTTGAGCCCTTCCTCGATGATGTCGGCCACCGACATGCGCGGGCTGAGCGAGCCGAACGGGTCCTGGAACACGATCTGCATCTCGCGGCGCAGCGGGCGCATGGCGCCGAAGCTGAACTTGTCGATCTCGCGGCCTTCGAAATCGATCCGGCCCTGCGACGAGATCATGCGGGTCAAGGCAAGCCCCAGTGTCGTCTTGCCGGATCCGGATTCGCCGACGACGCCGACGGTCTGGCCAGCGCGCACCGCAACGTCGATGCCGTCGACGGCCTTCACGTGGTCGACGGTCTTGCGGAAAAAGCCTTGCTTGATCGGGAACCAAACCTTGACGTCCGAGCCCTGCATCACCGTCTTGGCCGACACGTCGACAACCGGCGGCTTGCCCTTCGGCTCGGCAGCCAGCAGGTGGCGCGTGTAGCTGTGCTGCGGATTGTCGAAAATCTCCTTCGTCGGCCCGCTTTCGACGATCTGGCCCTTGGTCATGACGCAGACCCGGTCGGCGATGCGCCGGACGATGCCGAGGTCATGGGTGATGAACAGCATCGACATGCCCTTGCGGGCCTTCAGTTTGGCGAGCAGCTCGAGAATCTGGGCCTGGACCGTGACGTCGAGCGCCGTCGTCGGCTCGTCGGCGATCAGCAGTTCCGGTTCGTTGGCTAGCGCCATGGCGATCATCACGCGCTGACGCTGGCCGCCGGAGAGCTGGTGCGGATAGGCGTCGAGGCGCTTCTTGGGGTCGCGGATGCCGACCTCCTCGAGCAGTTCGAGCGTGCGCGCCTTGGCCTGCCGCTCGCCCATGCCCTGGTGCAGCGACAGCACCTCGACGATCTGCTGCTCGATCGTGTGCAGCGGGTTGAGCGAGGTCATCGGCTCCTGGAAGATCATGGTGATCTTGTTGCCGCGCACCTTGCGCAATGCGTTCTCGTTCAGGGAGAGCAGGTCCTGGCCGCCAAACATCATCTTGCCCGACGGGTGGCTTGCCGGCGGATAGGGCAGGAGCTTGAGCACCGACAGGGCCGACACCGACTTGCCGGAACCCGATTCGCCGACCAGCGCCACCGTCTCGCCCTTGGCGATGTCGAAGGAGATGTGGTCGACGGCCTTCGTCGTTGTGCCGCCCTGGCTGAAGGCGACTGAGAGGTCCTGGACGGAGAGGAGAGGGGCGGCGCTCACTTGAACGTCTTCCTTGGATCGAAGGCGTCGCGGGTCGCCTCGCCGATGAAGATCAGCAGCGACAGCATCACCGAGATGACGACGAAGCCGGACAAACCGAGCCACGGCGCGTTGAGATTGCGCTGGCCTTGCTTGAGCAGTTCGCCGAGCGAGGCCGAGCCGGGCGGCAGGCCGAAGCCGAGGAAGTCGAGCGACGTCAGCGTCGAGATCGAGCTGTTGAGGATGAAGGGCAGGAATGTCAGCGTCGCCACCATGGCGTTGGGCAGCAGGTGGCGGAAGATGATGGTGCGGTTGGGCACGCCGAGCGCTCGCGCGGCGTTGACGTATTCGAAATTGCGGGCGCGCAGGAACTCTGCCCGCACCACGCCGACCAGCGCCACCCAGGAAAACAGCAGCATCAGCCCAAGCAGGATGAAGAAGCCCGGCGGCAGGATCGCCGCGACGATCAGCAGCAGATAGAGCACCGGGATCGCCGACCAGATTTCGATGAAGCGCTGGAACAGAAGGTCAGTCCAGCCGCCGAAATAGCCCTGCATGGCGCCTGCGGTCACGCCGATCAGCGCCGAGCCGGCGGTCAGGATCAGGCCAAACAGCACCGAGATGCGGAAGCCGTAGATGACGCGGGCGAGCACGTCGCGGGCCTGGTCGTCGGTGCCGAGCCAGTTCCAGTTGCCAACAGTGCAGTTGGGATCGTCGACGCCAAGCGGATAGCGTTGGCACCGCACGTCCTTGGCATACATCCAGGACGGCTTGGCGGGTGCCGCCTCGGGGATTTCGTTGTTGGTGGTGCGGTAGGAATAGCGGACCGGCGGCCAGATCGCCCAGCCATTGGCCGCGATCGCCTCCTGCACCAACGAGATGCGGTAGTCGGTAACAGGCAGGAAGCCCTCGTCGCCGAGGAAGGTCTCCTCGCCATAGTCGCTGATAACAGGCGAGTAGAACTCGCCCTTGAAGCGGATCAGAAGCGGCCGGTCGTTGGCGATCAGTTCGGAGAACAGCGACAGCACGAACAGCACGAGGAAGATCCACAGTGACCAGTAACCGCGGCGGTTGGCCTTGAAGCTCAGCCAGCGCCGCTTGTTGATCGGCGAGAGCCAGGGCCGCTTGACCGGCACGGATACGGTGTCGACCGCCGACATCAGACGTCCCTCCGTTCGAAATCGATGCGCGGGTCGATCCAGGTGTAGAGCAGGTCGGAGATCAGGGCGACGAACAGCCCCATCAGCGAGAAGATGTAGAGATTGGCGAACACCACGGGGTAGTCGCGGTCGAGCACGGAACGGAAGCCGAGCAGGCCGAGCCCGTCGAGCGAGAAGATGTTCTCGATCAAGAGCGAGCCGGTGAAGAAGGCGGAGATGAAGGCACCCGGGAAGCCGGCGATGACGATCAGCATGGCATTGCGGAAGACATGGCCGTAGAGCACCCGGTGCTCGGACAGGCCCTTGGCGCGTGCGGTGACGACATACTGCTTGCGGATCTCGTCCAGAAACGAGTTCTTGGTGAGCAAAGTGGTGGTGGCGAAGGCTGACAGCACGAGCGCCGTCAGCGGCAGCGCCAGATGCCAGAGATAATCGAGCACTTTGCCGCCGAGTGAGAGCTGGTCGAAATTCTCCGAGGTCAGGCCGCGCAGCGGGAACCAGTCGAAGAACGAACCGCCGGCAAACACCACCATCAAAAGGATGGCGAACAGGAAGGCCGGGATGGCGTAGCCGATGATGATGATACCGCTGGTCCAGATGTCGAAGCTCGAACCATCCTTGACCGCCTTGCGGATGCCGAGCGGGATCGAGATCATGTAAGACAGGAGCGTGATCCAGATGCCGAGCGAGATCGACACCGGCATCTTCTCGAGGATCAGGTCGAGCACCGAGACGTCGCGGAAGTAGCTCTCGCCGAAGTCGAAGCGGATGTAGTTCCACAGCATCATGAAGAAGCGTTCGAGCGGCGGCTTGTCGAAGCCGAACTGCTTTTCAAGCTTGGCGATGAACTCCGGATCGAGGCCTTGCGCGCCGCGGTACTTGGACGAACCTTCGCCACCCGCTGGATCGAAGTTGTTGTTACCGCCGAGGTCGCCGCTGCTGCCCGACAGACGGTCGGCGGCGTCGCCGCCCTGGCCGGTCAGCTTGGCGATGACCTGCTCGACCGGCCCGCCCGGCGCGAACTGGATGACGGCAAACGAGATCGCCATGATGCCGAACAGGGTCGGGATCATCAGAAGGATGCGGCGGAGGATATAGGCGCCCATCAGGCGAAGCCCCTCGAACGGAGCGTGGGTTCAGTCCTAGAAATCTCAGGTCTTGCCAATACGTGCAGCCTTGTCCTTGTCGAACCACCACATCGCCTCGACGGGAAAGCCGAAGTCCGGCTTCGGCTCCTTGTAGCCGAACATGTCCCAGAAGGCGGCGCGGTGATTCGCCGAAAACCAATTTGGAATCCAGTCTTGCCGGGCGCGCAAGAGCCGGTCGAGCGCGCGCATGGCAACCGTCAGCGTTTCGCGATCCTTGGCCGCACCCACGGCGTCGATCAGCGCGTCGACGGCAGGATCGGCAGTGCCGGGCAGATTGGTCGAGCCCTGCAACTTGGCCGAGCGCGAGTGGAACAGCCCGTCGATCTCGTCGCGGCTGGGCGTCGCCGAAAACCCGGCCGCCGCCGAAATGGCATCGTAGTCGAAGCTTGTCTGCCGGGCCTGATACTGGGTCGAATCGACCAGGCGCAGCGTAGCTTCGATGCCGATCGCCTTCATGTTTTCGGCCCAGGGCGAGTACACACGCACGAAAGCGTCGTCGTCGACGAGGATTTCGAGCGTCAGCGCCTCGCCCTTGTCGTTGCGCAGCCTGCCATCCTTGCGGACCCAGCCGGCGTCGGAAAGCAGCTTCGACGCCTGGCCGAGCAGCTTGCGGTCGCGGCCCGAACCGTCCGAAGGCGGCTGCAGCACGGCTTCGCCGAAGGTCTCGTCGGGGATGCGGCCGCGGAACGGTTCGAGCAGCGCCAGTTCGGCTGGGGAGGGCAGGCCCTCGGCCTTGTAGGCCGATTTCTCGAATGTCGACTGCGAGCGTTCGTAGGAACCATAGAACAGGTTGCGCTTCGTCCATTCGAAATCGAAGCACAGGGCAATTGCCTGGCGCACGCGGGGATCGCGGAAACGCGCGCGGCGCTGGTTCAGCGCCATCGCCTGCATCGTTGGTCGCTTTTCGCTGGGAAACTCGCGCTTGATCACCTTGCCGGCCGTGAGGGCGGGGAAATCGTAGCCGGTGGCCCAGATGCGCGCCGTGGCTTCCTGGCGGAAATGGATGTCGCCTTTCTTGAAGGCTTCAAACGCTGCCTGCCGGTCCTGGTAGAATTCGACGCGGATGCGGTCGAAATTGTAGAGGCCGCGGCTGACCGGCAGGTCGCGGCCCCAATAGTCGGCGACGCGCTCGTATTCGATGGACTGACCGGGCGACACGCGGCCGACCTTGTAGGGGCCTGAACCGAGTGGCGCCTTGAGCTCCGACGCGTCGAACGGGTGGGTCTCGAAGAAAGCTTTGGCCGGAATGGCGTAGGTCGCGACATCAAGGATGGTGCGGTCCGACTGCTTGCCGTCGAAGGTCAGCCGCAGCGTATGCGGGTCGAGCGCCTTCGCCTCCTTGAGATGGCTGAGCGGCAGAAGCAGGTTGGGATGCCCGTCCTTCTTGAACAGGTCGAAGGCAAATACCGCGTCGTCGGCGGTGAACGGCGTGCCGTCGTTGAAGCGCGCCTCGGGCCGCAGCGCGAAGTCGAAGCTGTTGCGGTCGTCGGAAATCGTCACCGAACTGGCGAGCAGACCGTAGATTGCATCGGGCTCGTCGATCGCCCGCACCATCAGTGAATCGTAGCAAAGCTCCATGCGCGGCGGCGCGTCGCCCCTGGCGACGAAGGTGTTGAGCGTGTTGAAGGTCAGCGGGCTCTGGTTGAAGTACCAGTAGTTCGGCAAAAAATTGAATGTGCCGCCCTTGGGCGCGTCGAGATTGACGAAGTCGAAATGGGTGAAGTCGGGGCCGTATTTCAGGTCGCCGAAGGCCGACAGCCCGTGCAGTCCGGTGCCGGTCGGGCTCGCCGCGAAGGCGCGCCCCGGGATGAGGGGGGCGGCCGCTGCAGCTGCGCCGAGCGCGAGGAAGTCCCTGCGGGGGAGGCGCGCGCTCAATTGACGCCCTTGTATTTGGCGGCCAGCGCCGCTTCCTTGTCCTTGTCGATCCACCATGAATTGATGTCAGCGCCGATGAAGCCCGGCTGCTTGTCGGGAATGCCGAACTTGTTCCAGTAGGCCAGCCACAGCACCGAGCGGTGGTATTGCGGCACGGCGTAATAGTTCCACAACAGCACGCGATCGAGCGCATGGGTGGCGGCCAAGAGGTCATCGCGGTCGGTGGCGAAGATGACGCGCTCGACCAGCGCATCGACGATAGGGTCGTTGATGCCCATGACATTGCGCGAACCGGGCTTGGCTGCGGCCTTCGATCCCCAGAAATCGCGCTGCTCATTGCCTGGCGACGACGACTGGTTGAGGATCGTCGTCGTCACGTCGAAATCGTAATTGTCGATCCGGTTGACGAACTGGCTGGTGTCGACCATGCGCAGCGTCGCATCGATGCCGAGCCGGCGCAGGCTATCGATGAAGGGGCTCGCTATGACCTCGTCGGTGGCGTCCTTGCCGAGGAATTCGATCTTGAACTGCTCGCCCTTGTCGTTCATCAGCTTGCCGCCCTTGGCGCGCCAGCCGGCCTCGGCGAACAGGCCGATCGCCTGGCGGAGATACTGCCGCTCGGCCTGCGGCGTGTCGTAGACCGGCAGCTTGAACTCCTCGGTGAACAGCTCCGGCGGCAGCTTGTCCTTGTACTGCGTCAACAGCTCCAGTTCCTTGCCGGCGGGCAAGCCGCTCGAGGCCAGGTCTTGGCCCTGGAAATAGCTGTTCGTGCGGGTGTTGAGCCCGAAGAACAGGGTGCGGTTCATGTATTCGAAATTGTAAGCCAGCGTCAGCGCCTGCCTGACGCGGCGATCCTGGAACTGCGGGCGGCGTAAATTGAGCGCATAGCCTTGGAATGGCTCGCCCGAGGTCGTCTTGAATTCCTTCTTGATGACGTCACCTGCCTGGAGGGCGGGGAAATTATACTGCGTCGACCAGCGCCGCGAGCTGTTCTCCGGCTTGATGTCCTCCAGGCCGCCCTTCTTGAAGGCTTCCCATTCGGCGTTGTCGTCGAGGAAGTAAGCGTAGCGGCGCTTGTCGAAGTTGTTGCGCCCGACATTGACCCCGACATTTGCGCCCCAATAGTCGGGCACGCGTGTCCAGACGATCTCGGTGCCCGGTTTGAAGCTCTCGACCTTGTAGGCGCCCGAGCCCAACGGAATCTCGAGCGTCGGCCGGGTGATGTCGCGCTTCTTGCCCGCAGCGTCGGTTCCTTCCCACCAGTGCTTGGGCAAGACCACCAGGTCGCCCATGATCTTGGGCAGTTCCCGGTTGCCTTTCTGGTTGAAGCGGAAGGTCACCTCGCGTTCGCCCGTCGCCACCGCCTCGGTCACGTTGACGTAGTACTGGCCATATTGCGGGCTGTTGGCCTTCAGGACATTGAAAGACCAGATGACATCATCGGTCGTGATCGGCTGGCCGTCATGCCATTTGGCGCGCGGGTCGAGCCGATAGGTCGCGTAGGAGTAGTCGGCCGGAAACTTGTAGGCATCGGCGATCATCGGGTGGCTGGTGCTGGGCTCGTCTATCGACTGCTCCATCAGCGTTTCATAGATCAGTCCGCCGCCAAAGCCGACGAAACCGGCTGCCGGCAAGCCCTTGATGATGTAGGGATTGAAGCTGTCGAAGGTGCCCGGCGTCGTCGAGTTGAGCGTGCCGCCCTTGGGCGCGTTCGGATTGACGAAATCGTACTGCTTGAAATCCTGACCGTATTTGGAAACGCCGTTCAGGGTTGACGAGGTCTGCCATTCCTGGGCGTTGGCAGGTGCCGTCGACAGGGCCGCAACGGCGAGACCTGCAATCGCAAGAAACCTGGTCAGGCAAGCCTTCATCAAAATCCCCTTCGCCCGGTGCTTCGCGACACTCTAATTCATTCCCGGCGCATGGAAACCGGCCGTTCGACAAATGTCGCCTTATGTTTGCGCCAGGCAACAAAAAAGCCGGGCTAAACCCGGCTTTTTCAAGATGCGAAGATTACAGATCGCTTAGTGAGCGGTGGCCGGAGCGGCGCCCTCTGCAGGAGCCGCAGGGGCTGCGCCTTCAGCCGGAGCTGCGGCAGGCGTGGCGGCCGGAGCAGCGTCAGCCGCGGGCAGCGGTGCCGGGCTGTCCGACTGCGAATTCAGGTAGGCGATCAGGTTTGCGCGCTCGTCATCCTTCTTGATGCCGGCGAAGCCCATCGCGGTGCCCTTGATGTAGCCCTTGGGCGACGTCAGGAAGTGGTTGAGGTGCTCGAAGTCCCAGACGACCTTGCCGCCTTCCGAGAATTCCTTCATCGGGCCCGAATAGCCGAAGCCCTCATGCGAGGCGATCGGACGGTTGACCACGCCCCACAGGTCCGGACCGACCTTGTTCGGGCCGCCCTTCTCGATCGAGTGGCAGGCAGTGCACTTCTTGAACACGGCAGCACCCGCCTCGGCGTTGGCGCTGGCCAGGAGCTGGGCGATCGGTACGGCAGCCGGAGCAGCCTCGCCGCCGCCGGCACCTGCGCCGCCTTCTTCAGCGGCTTCGATGGCAAAGCCGGGCTTCTCTGGAACCGGGGCTGCGAAGATCGCGTCCGACACCAGCGAGATGGAGAACACCACAAAGGCAGTACCCAGCAGACCGCCAAGCACCTTGTTCATTTCAAATGAGTCCATACGCCCCTGGCTCCCTTATCCGGCCGATCACCATCCTCTGCGATCGCTGCCGTTCGTCGGTATCGTCTGTCGCCCGGCTGGCCGGGTCAAATCGCGCGGAAACTAGGTCTTTTGCTTGCCGGTTGCAACACCTATAAGGGCCCTTCCAGTGAGACCTTTTGACACTTTCCAACACCATTAGAAACAGTCGCCAAGCCATGTCCACCCTTGTCCTGATCCCCGCCCGCATGGCCTCGACGCGCTTGCCGGGCAAGCCATTGGCCGACATCGCCGGCCGGCCGATGATCGTCCACGTAGCGGCCCGCGCGTCCGAATGCGGGCTCGGCCGCGTGGTCGTGGCGACCGACAGCGACATGGTCGCGGAAACGGTGCGGACGCACGGCTTCGAGGCGGTCATGACACGCGCCGACCATGAGTCGGGTTCGGACCGCATCTTCGAGGCACTGACGACGCTCGATCCGAAGGGTACGGTCGACACCGTCGTCAATGTCCAGGGTGACCTGCCGACGATCGATCCCGCGATCATCCAGGCAGCACTTCGGCCGCTGGAGGACGAGTCGGTCGACATCTCGACGCTCGGTGTCGAAATCACCCGCCACGAGGAAAAGGTCGATCCCAACGTTCCCAAGATCATCGGTTCGCCACTGTCGGCCGGGCGGATGAGGGCACTCTACTTCACCCGTGCGACGGCGCCCTGGGGCGACGGCCCGCTCTATCATCATGTCGGGCTCTATGTTTACCGCCGCGCAGCGCTCGAACGCTTCGTCGGGCTCGGCCCGTCGCCGCTGGAAAAGCGCGAGCGTCTCGAGCAGCTGCGCGCGCTGGAAGCCGGCATGCGCATCGACGTCGAAATCGTCGACACGGTGCCGCTGGGCGTCGACACGCCGGAGCATCTCGAACGCGCGCGCGAACTTCTCTCGAACTAGAACAGACAGGCCGACCATGCCGACGACCAACAAGATTTCCTTCCAGGGCGAGCCGGGCGCCAATTCCGACACCGCCTGCCGCAACATGTTCCCCGACATGGAGCCGCTGCCCTGCGCGACCTTCGAAGATGCTTTCAACGCGGTGGAGACCGGCAAGGCCGATCTCGCCATGATCCCGATCGAGAACACGATCGCCGGCCGTGTCGCCGACATCCATCACCTGTTGCCTGAATCGAAGCTGCACATCGTCGGCGAGTATTTCCTGCCGATCCATTTCCAGCTGATGGTCCTGCCGGGCGTTCAGCGTTCCGAGATCAAGACCGTGCACAGCCACATCCACGCGCTCGGCCAGTGCCGCAAATACATCCGCAAGAACAGCTGGAAGCCGGTGATCGCCGGTGACACCGCGGGTGCCGCCAAGCTGGTGTCCGAGGTCAAGGACCGGACGATGGCGGCGCTCGCGCCACGTCTCGCCGCCTCGCTCTATGGCCTGGACATACTGGAAGAGAATGTCGAGGACACCGACAGCAACGTCACGCGCTTCGTCGTCCTGACCAAGAACAAGCAGTGGGTCGAGCGTCCGAGCCAGGATGCCAAGATGATGACGACCTTCATGTTCCGCGTCCGCAACGTACCGGCGGCGCTGTACAAGGCGATGGGCGGCTTCGCCACCAACGGCGTCAACATGACCAAGCTGGAGAGCTACCAGCTCGGCGCCTTCACTGCGACGCTGTTCTACGCCGACATCGAGGGCCATCCGGAGGACCCGGGTGTCACCCACGCGCTGGAGGAGCTGCGCTTCTTCTCACGCGAGGTGCGCATCCTCGGCGTCTACCCGGCGAGCGATTCCCGCGAGGCGTGGCAGGTCGCCGACTGAGCATTTCAGTCAGCCCTCGTTCGCCCAGGCGTGGATGAGCTGGTAGGCGATGGCATTTCCCGGCGGCACCCCGGAGCTCGCCGGGATGGGTGCCTGCGCGCAACTGCAGGACCTCCGCCAGGCCACTATCGTCTCGTCTCACCACAGATTGAATTGTGCGTTCGCTACACCTGGCGCAGCATCGGCTGCGCTAGGACAAGCCCATGGGTACGGCTGCCATCCAGGGGGAATTGTGGGGCGCCAAGGCGCGCGACTGGGCCGAAGTCCAGGAACCCGCATGGCGGCCGGTGTTCGAAAATGTCATGACGCTGGTCGGCGTCGGGCGAGGTAAGAGGCTGCTCGATGTCGGCTGCGGCGCCGGTGGATTGCTAAGTCTTGCGCGAGAGCGTGGCGCGGCCGTCGCAGGCCTCGACGCGTCGGAAGCGCTGGCGGCCATCGCACGACAGCGCTTGCCTGACGCCAGCATCGAAGTCGGCGAGATGGAGGAATTGCCCTTCGTCGACGGCGCCTTCGACATCGTGACTGGCATCAACGCTTTCCAGTTCGCAGGCGACATGGTCCGCGCCCTCAGCGAGGCGGCTCGGGTTTGCGACGGCCGCGGCATTGTTTTCATGCTGGTATGGGGCCAGCGCGACAAGAGCCAGTTGCAGCTGGCAGCGATGAGCGCGCTCGGGCCGTTGCTGCCGCCTTCGCCCGCATCTGCTGTGCCACCGCTTTCGAACCCCGGGGTGATCGAGGCGTTCATGAGCAAGGCCGGGCTTGAGCCGATCGATGACGGGCAACTTGACGCCACCATCGTCTTCCCCGGTAAGGACATAGCCTTGCGAGCCTTCGCTTCGGCCGGGATTGTCACGCGCGCCGAACGCCATTCGGGGGCCGACAGAGTTCGGGACGCGCTGGTCGATGCCATTGCGCCCTATGTTCGCGCGGATGGTCAGGTCGCGCTTGCCAATCAGTTTCGCTGGGTGAAGGCGAGGCCTGCGCCCTAGTCGCTCTCCGCCCAGGTGCGGATGAGCTGGTGCGCGATGGCATGTCCCGGCGGCACCCTGAGCTCGCCGGGATGGGTGCCGGCGAGCATCTGCAGGACCTCCGCCCGGGGGAACCAGCGGCAGTCCTCAAGTTCGTCGGTGTCCCTTGAAATGTCCTCGTTCAGCGCCTCGCCATAGCAGCCGATCATCAGCGAGTAGGGGAACGGCCAGGGCTGGCTCGAATGGTAGACGACGCGACCGAGCCGGATGCCGGCTTCCTCGAGCGTTTCGCGCCGCACCGCCGCCTCGATGGTTTCGCCCGGCTCGATGAAGCCGGCGAGCGACGAATAGACACCCGGCGCGAAATGCCGGCCGCGCCCCATCAGGCACTTGTCGCCCGACACCGTCAGCATGATGGCGACGGGGTCGGTGCGCGGGAAATGCTCGGTACCGCATCCCGTGCAGTGGCGCTTGTAGCCGCCGGCGCGCATTTCGGTTGCAGCACCACAGCGGCCACAGAAGCGGTGGCTGGCATGCCAGGCAAGCAGTGCCGCGCCCTGCGCCAGGGCGCCGAGACCGGCTTCGTCGGTCAGGCGTTGCGCCAGAATCGATCGGAAGTCGATGGATTTGATGTGCTCCGGTAGGCCCTCCTGCTCCGCAGCGACGGGCAGGGCCAGCATGGCGATGTCGTCAGCGCGGCCGAGCAGGATCGCCTCGCCGGTCCCAGCCCCCAGCGCCTCGGCTGCCGCGCGCGAGAAATAGGGGGTGGCCGACCCGCCGCTGAAATCGAGCAGCAACCGCCCTTGCGCGACCAGAATCAGTCTCGCGCCGGGTTCGGCGAGGGCCTTCACAGCCGAATCGTCGCTGCGCTTTTCCGACTGGCGGTCGATGATGTTGCCGGAGAAGCCGAGGAAATGGCTGGCTTCACGCTGGGGGGCGTCGAACAGGCTGAAAGGCATCTGGAACTCTGGTGTGCGTCAGGGCAGCGTTATAGAGCCGACTTGATGCTCTCGGCAAACCGGTGGAGATCGTCGCGGCGATAGGGCTGGCGCACGCCATGGCCCCAGACCGGGCCGGGCCAGCCGGGATCGCCCTCGGTGCGCGCGACGACGTGAAAATGCAGTTGCCGCACGATGTTGCCGAGCGCGCCGCTGTTGATCTTGGCGCAGCCGGTTGCACGCTTCAGCGCATGCGCCACCATGTTGCTCTCGAAGGTCAGCATCGCCTGGTCGAGCGGGGTCAGGTCATGGATTTCCTCGACGCCGGGGCGCTGCGGCACCAGCACCAGCCAAGGCCAGCGCTGGTCGTTCATGACGCGCAATTCGCAAAGGCCGAGCCACATCAGCGGTTCGCTGTCGGCGTCGAGACGCGAATCCAGCGTAAACCCGGCCTTGAGCCCCGAAATCATTGGCGTTTCCCTTGTTTGATCGAAGGCTAGAGTGTGGCTGTCACGGCTGCAAGCGAATCATTGAAAAGGTTGGCCCTGAAACGTTGGCGCAGTGACGCACCGCGCGTTGCACCGATATGCTATGCGTCGAACGTCAGCGGAGATGCGCAATGTTTGCCGGTCAGCTTGCTCTGGTTCTCGCGGCCGCCTTTGCCGGTGCGGCATTCTACATCAATTTCGCCGAACAGCCCGCACGGCTTGGCCTCGACGACAAAAATCTGCTTGCCCAGTGGAAGCCGAGCTATGCCGCCGGCTTCACCATGCAGGCGAGCCTGGCATTCGCCTCCGGCATGCTCGGCCTTCTCACCGCCTGGCTGACCGGGGATTGGCGCTGGGTGGTGGGCGCCGCGCTGGTGCTTGCCAATTGGCCCTATACGCTGCTTGGCATCATGCCGACCAACAAGCGCATCGAGGCGATACCGAACGAAGAGGGCGGTGTCGCATCCCGCAGGCTGATCGTGCATTGGGGCACGTTGCATGCGCTGCGCACCGGCCTCGGCATCGCGGCAACGCTTTCCTATCTCTGGGCGCTGAATTCCGGCGGTGCCTGATCGCCGCATCGACATGTCGCCCAAGGCTCTTGCAATTGGTGCGGCAATTGCCGATATGGAGGTTGGGAGGTTGGTGGTGGACGATCCACTCGCCAACCGGGTCAGGTCCGGAAGGAAGCAGCCCTAACGAGCCCGGAACGGGTCATTGTTCCAGCCTCCCGCCTCTTCGCCCTTCTCCGCGTCATTGACGGCGTTGCGCCGTGCGGGCGAAACTCGTTTCGCGGAATCGGCCCTCGTGGCCGTGGCAGGGGCGCCAATACCAACGGGCGAACGGGGCGGATGAGCGAAGCCGGACAGACCGATAAGACCAAGGACGGCGCCTATCGCGTTCTCGCACGCAAGTACCGTCCGGCGGATTTCACCGCACTCGTCGGCCAGGAGCCGATGGTCCAGACGCTCACCAACGCCTTTTCCTCGGGTCGTATCGCCCAAGCCTGGATGCTGACCGGCGTCCGCGGTGTCGGCAAGACCACCACCGCCCGCATCTTGGCGCGCGCGCTCAACTACAAGACCGCTGACATTGACCGCCCCTCGGTCGACCTGTCGGTGCTCGGCGAGCACTGCCAGTCGATCATGGAAGGACGCCACGTCGACGTCATCGAGATGGACGCCGCGTCCCACACCGGCATCGACGACATCAGGGATATCATCGACCGTGTCCGCTATGCGCCCGTGTCGGCGCGCTACAAGGTCTACATCATCGACGAGGTGCACATGCTCTCGACGCAGGCTTTCAACGGCCTGCTGAAGACGCTGGAAGAGCCGCCGCCCCACGTCAAGTTCATCTTCGCCACGACTGAAATCCGCAAGGTTCCGATCACGGTGCTGTCGCGCTGCCAGCGCTTCGACCTGCGCCGTATCGACGCCGGCAAGCTTGTCGGGCATCTCCGCAACATTGCCCGGCAGGAAGGCATTTCGGTCGAGGACGACGCGCTTGCCATGGTCGCGCGCGCGGCAGAGGGCTCGGCGCGCGATTCTTTGTCCATCCTCGACCAAGCCATTGCCCATGGCGGCGGTACGGTGACCACGGAAGCTGTACGCGCCATGCTCGGCCTTGCCGACCGGGCGCGGGTGGTCGACCTGTTCGAAAACATCATGAAGGGCGACATCGCCGCTGCCCTTGGCGAGCTGCGCGCCCAGTACGATACCGGCGCCGACCCGGTGGCTGTGCTCAACGATCTTGCCGAATTCACCCATCTGGTCACCCGCCTGCGCTTCGTGCCGTCGGCGGCCGACGACGCCTCGCTGTCCGAGGACGAGCGCAAGCGCGGCGTGGAATTCGCGCAGGCCTTGTCGGTGCGTGTGCTGTCGCGTGCCTGGCAGATGCTGCTCAAGGGCATTCCCGAGGTGCAGTCGTCCAATCGTCCGGTCAGTGCCGCCGAGATGGTGTTGATCCGGCTGGCGCATGCCGCCGATCTGCCCACTCTCGACGAGGCATTGAAATCCCTCGGCGACGCGCCGCCGCAGCCTTCCGGCGCACCGCGCAATGGCGGCATGCCCGCTGGCGGCGGCAATGGCGGAGGTGCTTCGGCCGTGTCGCAGGCGCGCATGCCGGTCAGCAATGGCGGCGGCCAGGCGATGCGCCTGGTTGAAAGCGCGCCAGCGTCTACGGCCTTTGTCGCGCCGACGCCGGCGCCGGAACCGGTTGTCGATGCCGTGCCTGTGCGCACCATCGCCGAACTCGCGAACCTTGCCGAAGCCAATCGCGAAATGGCCTTCAAGGTGCTGATCCGCCGTGCCGTGCGCCCGGTGCGCATCGAGCCCGGCCATATCGAATGCAGCCTGACTTCGGACGCCCCGCGTACCTTCCTCAACGATCTGACGGTGAAGCTGAAGGCCTGGACCGGACGTCACTGGATGGTGTCGCTGTCCAAGGAAGAAGGCGGGCCGACGCTTGCCGAGATCGAGGCGACCAAGCGCGAAGTCGCGCTGACAGACGCCAAGGCGGACCCGACGGTGGCGGCGATCCTGGCGCGCTTTCCCGGCGCCAAGATCATCGACGTGCGGCTGCCGACAACACCGGATGCGCCCGATATCGATACCGACACCGAGTTGCAGCCCGATCCGGGCATCGGTCTCGACAATGACGACGACGACCCGTTCTGAGACGACCCGTTCTGAGACGAAAGGACAAAGACGATGAAGGATCTCCTCGGCCTGATGGGCAAGGCGAAGGAAATGCAGGCCAAGCTGCAGGCCATGCAGGAAGAAGTTGCCCTGCTCGAAGCCACCGGCCAGTCCGGCGGCGGCCTCGTGACGGTAACCCTGTCCGGCAAGTCGGAAATGAAGGCGCTGAAGATCGATCCGTCGCTGCTTAGGGAAGGCGAGGGCGAGATTCTCGAGGACCTGATCGTCGCCGCGCATAACGACGCCAAGGCCAAGGTCGAGGCGACGATGCAGGAAAAGACCAAGGCGCTGACCGCCGGCCTGCCGATCCCGCCCGGCATGAAGCTGCCGTTCTGAGAATAGGCAATAGCGAGTAGCCAATGGCGGCGCGGCGCTTGAGGTTCAGGCGCCGATCCTGATCTATCTGTTCACTGTTTTCCTAGAATCTGGTCACGACGCTGATCCCCAGTCCTTCGAACCGGTCCATGGCCATCAGCGCTGCCGGGGCGTCGTCGAGGCTGATGTGCTTGCCGACCAGCAATTGCGGGGCAAGCTTGCCTGCCTCGATCATCTGCATCATCGCCTCGTAGCGGAACGCCTGCATGCCGTGGCTGCCGAGGATTTCGAGTTCATGGGCGATCACCTTGCCCATCGGGATCCTGGGATCGGCATGGTCGCCGAGCATCAGCCCGACCTGGACGTGGCGGCCACGCCGGCGAAGGTTGGCGATCGAGTTGTAGCAGGTGGCGGGATGGCCGAGCGCGTCGAGCGAGAGATGCGCACCGCCCGCCGTGAGCTCGCGCACCGCGCCGACGACATCGGTCTCGCGTGAGGCATTGATCGTCGCCACCGCACCCATTTTCCTGGCAAAGTCGAGCTTCTCGTCCGAGAGGTCGATGGCGATTGCATTGGCGCCCGACGCTGCCGCGATCATGATCGCCGACAGGCCGACACCGCCGCAGCCGTGCACTGCCACCCATTCGCCTGGCTTGACACGGCCCTGGTCGACGACGGCGCGGAACGAGGTGATGAAGCGGCAGCCGAGGCTGGCTGCGGTGACGAAATCCATGCTGTCGGGCAGCCGCACCAGGTTGGTGTCGGCGAAATCGACAGCGACATATTCGGCGAACGAACCCCAGGCGGTGAAGCCCGGCTGGAACTGGTGTTCGCAGACCTGGTGATTGCCCGAGGTGCATTCAAAGCAGCGTCCGCAGCCGCCGACGAAGGGCACGGTGACGCGGTCGCCGGCCTTCCAGCGCGTGACCGGCCGGCCGGCGGCGACGACGACGCCGGCGAGTTCGTGGCCCGGCACATGCGGAAGGGTGATGTCGGCGTCGTGCCCCATCCAGCCATGCCAGTCGCTGCGGCAGAGCCCGGTGGCCTCGACCTTGATCACCACGCCGCCGGGTGCAGGCGCTGGTTCGGCGACAGTCTGGACCTTCGGCGGTTGCCCAAATTGTTCGAACAGCACGGCTTTCATGGTCGCCTCCAACTGATTTTCGGCCGCCACAATGCGTGCCTTTGCCTGTCATTGACCTGACCATAACGACCGGCCGTCGCAGAGGCGAGCCCGGCCAGGAGGCGCTGTCTGCCGCTCGGACATCATTTTGCCCGAAACGGGCGCATTCTTGCTGCAATCTGGGGACGTGGCGGGCTTACGAGAGGGGCGCTTTTGATCGCCAAAAATTGGAAGATGCCGATTTTGATCGGCGTCGTCGCCTCGCCGTTCATCGTTTCCGGGTGCACCACCAGCAAGCTCGCTGACGGGATCACCACGAGCTCGGTCCGTTCGGGTTCCTACGCCTATTCGGCGAAGGACAAGGAATGCCTGGCGCGCGCGATGTTCTTCGAATCCAACCGCTCGAGCCGCGATGGCCTCGTTGCCGTCGGCAGTGTCGTCATGAACCGGCTCAAGTCGGGCGAATATGGTGACACTGTCTGCGGCGTCGTCGGCCAGAAGGGCCAGTTCGCGCCCGGCGTGCTGTCGCGGCCGATGAATTCGCAGGCCCTGCCCGACGTGCAGGCGGCAGCAGAATCCGTGCTCAAGGGCGAGCGCCACCCCAAGGTGAAGCCAGAGGTGATGTTCTTCCATACCGCCGGGCTGAAGTTCCCCTACAAGAACATGCACTACACCACAGTTGCCGGCGGCAATGCGTTTTACGAGAAGCGTAGCCGGCGCAAGCTGCCCGTGGCCGAGCCGGACACGATGGTCGCTTCCGCCGCACAGCCGACGCTGCCGGGCGTCGTCGAGCAGCAGCCGACCACGGTCGCTTCTGCCGGCTCCGACGCGGCGTTGGCCAGCGCGATGTCGTTTCAGGCGACACCGGAAAACGCCGACGCGATCGGCGCGCTCATTGCGAGCCAGGAACGGCCGATGGAATGAGGGATAGCGAATAGTCAGTAGCGAGTGGAGGAACGAGGCCGCAGCCGCTCCTCGGCCCACTATTCACTACTCACCATTGCCTAGTCGTTTTATATCGCTTCCATGTCCAAGCGAATCGCCGGCCCCGAGATCGAACGCCTGATCCAGCTTCTGGCCAAGGTGCCGGGGCTCGGCCCGCGTTCGGCCCGCCGCGCCGCCCTTCACCTGATCAAGAAGAAAGAACAGCTGCTGGCGCCGTTGGCCGCCGCCATGGGCGAGGCGGTCGACAAGGTCAGGGTGTGCTCGACCTGCGGCAATGTCGACACCTCCGATCCGTGCATGATCTGCACCGATCCACGCCGCGACCCCACCACCATCATCGTCGTCGAGGACGTGTCCGACCTCTGGGCGCTGGAGCGGGCCGGCGCGATGAATGCGAAATTCCATGTGCTCGGCGGCACGTTGTCACCGCTCGACGGCGTCGGCCCCGACCAACTGACCATCAGGCAACTGGTCACCCGCATCGCCGAGGGCGGGGTCAGCGAGGTGATCCTGGCCGTCAACGCCACCGTCGAGGGCCAGACGACCGCGCATTATCTGACCGACCAGCTCTCCGGTTTCGACGTCAAGGTGACGAGGCTGGCGCATGGTGTGCCGGTCGGCGGCGAGCTCGATTATCTCGACGAGGGCACGCTGTCGGCCGCATTGAAGTCGCGGACTGTGTTTTGACGTAATTGGCTTGCAGGGAGGCTGGATGAGACTTTCGGCATTGTATTCGCCTCTTCGCACCCTCTGGCCTGCCGGCCTCCCGCGCAAGGTGGGAGAACAGCTGTCGCCACCGTCTCCGCCAATCACCAACATCGCAGAAAGAGCGGCGAGCCCGAAGCTGCCGATCTCCCCCCTTGCGGGGGAGATGGCCGGCAGGCCAGAGGGGGGTGCGAAGAGGCGCGCCGTTTCCGTCTTGGCTACCCTTGCCGCCGCGCTAATCGCCTTCGCCGCCCCCGCTTCCGCCGCCAGGATCGACGACCAGTTCCAGGCCTGGCTCGCCAAGGACCTCTGGCCCGAAGCCAAGGCCAAGGGAATCTCCAATGCGACGTTCGAGGCTGCGTTCCAGGGCGTGTCGCCCAATCTCAAACTGCCCGATCTCGTGCTCCCCGGCGAAAAGCCGAAGACACCGAAGAAACAGCACCAGGCCGAGTTCGGCTCGCCCGGCAACTACTTCTCCGAAAAGACGCTCGGTGCCGTCACATCAGGCGGGCGCGCGCGGGCGGGCGCAAATGCGAAGACACTCGCTGCGATCGAAAAGCGTTTCGGCGTGCCAGGCGGCGTGGTGCTGGCGATCTGGGGGCGCGAGTCGGGCTTCGGTGCCGCCAAGATGCCGTACGATGCCTTCGAGGTTCTCGGCACCAAGGCCTTCCTGGCGACCCGCAAGGAGATGTTCCGCAAGGAGTTGCTGGCCGGTTTGGAGATGGTCGAACGCGGGCTGGTCAGTCGCAAGGCAATGCGCTCGTCCTGGGCCGGTGCACTCGGCCAGCCGCAGTTCCTGCCGACCTCGTTCCTGAAGCATGCCGTCGATTTCGACGGCGACGGCCGCGCCGACATCTGGAACTCGACGCCTGACACGCTGGCCTCCATCGCCAACTATCTCGTTCATTATGGCTGGGCAAAGGGCCGCGTCTGGGGTTTCGAGGTGTCGCTGCCGGAGAGCGTCACCTGTGCTCTGGAAGGCCCCGACCAAGGCAAGAAAATCTCGGACTGGGCCGCGATGGGTATCACCCGCGTTGGCGGCAAGCCGTTCCCTCGGAATGAGGCAGGGGCCGAGGGTTTCCTGATGATGCCGGCGGGGCGCAACGGCCCAGCCTTCATTGTCACGCCCAATTTTTATGTGCTCAAGCACTACAATGAGAGCGACGTCTACGCGCTGTTCATCGGCCACGGCGCCGACCGGATCGCGTCCGGCGACCGACGTTTCGTGGGCAACTGGGGCAAGGTCGACGGGCTCTACCGCTCCGACGTCGCCACGATGCAGCGCGGCCTGGAAAAGCTCGGCTACGACGTCGGCGGCGCCGACGGTCTGCCGGGCTTCAAGACGCGCCGGTCGATCGGCGACTGGCAGGCGAAGAATGGCCGTGCGGCGACCTGTTTTCCCGACAAGGGCCTCCTCGAGGCGATGCGGTAATTTCCTTCGCCCCGTTTACGGGGCCCGAAGGGCCGGATGAGGGACGGTGCCAACTTCCGAGTTCAGCCCTGCCCCTCACTCTGCTGTGCTCGCACGCTCGCTTGGCTTCCCTCTCCTCGTAAACGGGGCGAAGGAACGGCTACGCTGCCTTCGCCAATCCGGCACCGACTTCCGCAAGAATCTCATACGAACGCTTGCGTGATTGATGGTCGAACACCTGGGCGGTGACCATCAGTTCGTCGGCACCGGTACGCGCGATGAATGCCTCGACGCCGCGCCGGACCGTGTCGGGCGAGCCGACGACGGCGCAGGCAAGCGTCTGCGACAGCATCTGCCGCGCGACGGGGTCGAGCTCGCGCTCGTAGCCTTCGAGCGGGGCGGGCAGGCGGCCGGGGCGACCGCTGCGCAGGTTGACGAAGGCCTGCTGTACCGAGCTGAACAGAAGCTTCGCCTCGGCGTCCGTATCGGCGGCGACGATGTTGATGCCGGCCATGACATAGGGTTTGGCCAATCGCTCCGACGGCTGGAAGCGCGAGCGGTAGATCTCGATCGCATGGTCGAGCTCCGAAGGGGCGAAGTGCGAGGCGAAGGCGTAGGGCAGGCCAAGCATGGCGGCGAGCTGCGCGCCATAGAGACTTGATCCCAGCACCCAGACTTCGACCTGCTCGCCCTCGCCGGGCACGGCGCGGATGCGCTGTTCGGGCGTTGCCGGATCGAAATAGCCCATCAGCTCGACGACATCCTGCGGGAAATTGTCGACGCCGGCCTCGAGATTGCGGCGCAGGGCGCGCGCGGTCAGCATGTCGGTGCCGGGCGCCCGGCCGATGCCGAGGTCGATGCGGCCGGGGTGCAGGGCGGCAAGCGTGCCGAACTGTTCAGCGATGACCAGCGGCGCGTGGTTGGGCAGCATGATGCCGCCGGCGCCGACGCGAATGGTGCTGGTGCCGGCCGCGACATGGGCGATGACGACCGAGGTCGCAGCACTGGCGATGCCGGCCATGTTGTGGTGTTCGGCCAGCCAGTAGCGGTGGAAGCCGAGCTTCTCGGCGTGGCGGGCGAGGTCGAGCGTGTTCTTCAGCGATTGGGCGGCAGTGCTGCCTTCGGTGACCGGCGAAAGGTCGAGGACGGACAAGGTGGTCATGAGGCAGCTCCGGCGGGTGAGGACCCGCCGGATATAGGGAGCGTCACCTGCGCAAACAAACCTTCCCGCCGAAGGTATGTTTTGGTCCAGTGGTTGAAGCGCTCTGGAGTGCTCTTCGGCTGCTCCGTCACGCCGCCGTGCCGATAGCGGAAACGCCCAGTTCCTTGCGCACCAGCGGCGCCACCTTGGTGCCGTAGAGCTCGATCGCCTTCATGATCTTGTCGTGCGGCATGATGCCGATCGCCATCTGCAGCAGGAAGCGGTCATTCTTGAAGATCTTGTGCTGGGCCACGATCTTCTCTGCCACCTGCTCCGGATTGCCGACGAACAGCGCGCCGTTGGCGCCGCGCGACTGGTCGAAATGCGCCCGCGACGTTGGGCCCCAGCCACGCTCGCGGCCGATGCGGTTCATCACCTCGGCCTGCGGCAGGTAGAAGTCGTCGGCCGCATGTTCGGTGGTCTCGCCGATGAAACCATGCACGTTGATGCTGGTGGCGAGCTTGGCCGGATCCTGGCCGGCGCGGCGCGCCGCCTCGCGGTAGAGATCGAAGAGCGGCGCGAAACGGGCCGGCTCGCCGCCGATGATGGCGAGCGCCAGCGGCAGGCCGAGCACGCCGGCACGTGCCGCCGACTGCGGCGTGCCGCCAATGGCGATCCAGATCGGCAAAAGCTCCTGATAGGGGCGGGGATAGACGCCGCGATCGTTGATCGGCGCCCGGTGTGTTCCTTGCCAGGTCACGCGTTCGCTGTCGCGCAATGCCAGGAGCAGATCGAGCTTCTCGGCGAAGAGCTCGTCATAGTCCTCGAGGTTGTAGCCGAACAGCGGAAACGATTCGATGAACGAGCCGCGACCGGCCATGATCTCGGCGCGGCCACCCGACAACTGGTCGAGGGTGGCGAACTGCTGGAACACACGCACCGGATCGTCCGAAGACAGCACGGTAACGGCGCTGGTCAAGCGGATGCGCTTGGTGCGCTCGGCAGCGGCGGCAAGTGCGATGACGGGTGCCGAGGCGGCATAGTCGGGGCGGTGGTGTTCACCAAGGCCGAAAACGTCGAGCCCGACCTGGTCGGCCAGCTCGATTTCCTCGATCAGATTGCGCAACCGCTGGTGGGCTCCGATGGCACCAGGCCCCGGCTCTGGGCTAACGTCTGCAAAAGTGTAGAGGCCAAGTTCCATGATCTCTGGTCCTGTCGCTATTGTTTGTGCTAGAGGTAGCCATCGCTCCACGAGGTCGCCAGACGCGATCTAGTGAACAATCCATATCGAGATTGGCGTCAAAGAGCGTTTCCTATCCGCAACATCACGCGAATTCATGGGAGACATGCCTTTTTGGCGCTTGAACTATGCCTTCGCGCGCGTATGTAAGCGGCGCGAAGTGACTCTAGGGAAATCAAATTGGCAATCTACCGAGAAAAAGACGCCTTTGAGCGGCGGAACGCCGCCAATGACGCAAAGAAAGCCCTCCTCGAAAAGTACAAGGCACGCCCCGCAGCTGACGATCCGGCCGTTCTGGCCCGTCAGGCCGAGCGCAAGGCAATCCTCGAGGCTCGCGCCATCCGTGAAGCCGAGAAGGAAAAGCTGAGGCAAGAGCGCCTGGCCCGCGAAGCCGTTGAAAAGGCCGAACGCGAAGCCAAGGCTGAAGCAGAACGTCTCGCCGCCGAAGAGGCCGCACAGGCTGAAGCAAAGGCGCGCGAGGCAGAGGAAGGCGATCGCATCGCCCGCCTGCTCGCCGACGAAGCCGAGCGCAAGGCCAAGCGCGACGCGCGTTACGCCGCGCGCAAGGCGCGTGGCAAGCGCATGCCGCCTTCGGCCAACTACGGCTGAACGCAGGTCCACTTTCGCCTGCACTCGCCGGAATGACGCATCGGCCCGTTAGTCGGGCTCGATAGCGCAAAACTCACATCGTCAGCGATTCGCGACCGGGGACTTGCCAAGCCCCGGGCGCGGATCGCTTTTGTGCGTCCGACGCACAATGCGTCGACCCCTGTGGATCTCAGGGCGTGCCAGATGAGAAATTGGGAAAGGTGAAGCCCGCCCGTTTCGGGCGGGCCGCCGCAAGTCTGCGGATCAGGCGACCAGCTTGAGGCCGACGATGCCCGAGACGATCAGGCCGATGCAGGCGAGGCGAAGTGCTGTGGCGGGCTCGCCGAGCAGCCAGATGCCAAGCATCGCGGTGCCGACTGTGCCGATACCGGTCCAGATCGCGTATGCCGTGCCGACCGGCAGCGTCTTCAGTGCCAGGCCGAGCAGGCCGAGACTGACGATCATCGAGGCGATAGTGAGCACCGTCGGCATCGGTTTGGTAAAGCCTTCGGTGTATTTCAGGCCGATGGCCCAGCCGATTTCGAAAATTCCCGCGAAAAACAGATAAGTCCAAGCCATGGAACGCTCCAATGGGATGGCGGGTCGTCCCGGCCGGTTTTTAGGGGAAGCGCAGGGCCGTCCCTGCGCCCGCTCAGATAGGACTTTCGCGAGAGAAGTTCAACCCGCGCCCGGCCGCGACAGCCGGGCGGGGTCTGCGTCGTGCCCGTGAGGACTACTTGTCCTTAAGCTTGGTCGCTTGCACCGGAGGCGCCTTGAAAGCCGGCGCAGGTGCTGGCTTCTTGGCGTCTTTCTTGGGTTTCCGGGCTTCTTTCCCGGCTTTCATCGCACCCTTGGCCATGATTCGTTTCTCCCGCTGCTGAGAAGTGGAGTGAAACGCGAAGTTGTCCGGCTTGCAAGAGGGGTCTTGAGCGCCGGGAGCGCCGGACGCCAAGGCCGCGAAAATGACTTGAGCGGGACCTCACGCTCGCTAAAGTCGCTGCGGTGAGGGACCGATGGCAGGACACTCCGGCTCCAGGCTAGTGATCTTTGCGGCTATTGCCGGCAATCTGCTGATTGCCGTCACCAAGTTCGTCGCCGCTGCCTTCACCGGCAGTTCGGCGATGCTGTCGGAAGGCGTGCATTCGCTCGTCGACACCGGCAACGGACTTTTGCTGCTCTACGGGCTGCATCGCGCCGCCCGGCCGCCTGATCTCACCCACCCGCTCGGCCATGGCCGCGAGCTCTATTTCTGGAGCTTCATCGTTGCCCTGCTGGTCTTCGCGCTTGGTGCCGGCGTGGCCTTCTATGAGGGCATCGTCCACATGCTCCACCCCGCGCCGATCGAGAATCCGCTCGTCAACTATGTGGTGCTTGGCGCCTGCATGGTGTTCGAGGGCGGCTCGTGGCTGGTTGCGCTCAGAGAATTCCGCCGCAGCAAGGGCAGTTTCGGCTACATCCAGGCGGTGCGACGGAGCAAGGACCCGAGCGTCTACACGGTGCTGTTTGAAGACAGTGCCGCCTTGCTGGGCCTGGTCATTGCCTTTGCCGGCATCTTTGCCGCGCATTATTTCGAGCAGCCCTGGCTCGACGGTGCCGCCTCGATCGGCATCAGCCTGATCCTTGGCGCCACGGCGGTGTTCCTGGCGCGTGAGAGCAAGGGTTTGCTGATGGGCGAGCCGGCTTCGGCGGACGTGCAGGCGGCGATACTGGCGATCGCCCAGGCCGATCCCGCCGTCGAGCAAGCCAATGGCGTGCTGACAGTGCATCTGGGGCCGGAGCAGGTGGTTGCCGGGCTCAGCCTCGACTTCGTCGACCACATCTCGGCGGCGAAGATCGAAGCCTGCGTCGAAAGACTGGAGGCGAAGCTCAAGGCCGAAGTTCCCGAGGTGACGTCGGTGTTCGTCAAGCCGCAGACGTCGCAGCGATGGAAGCTGCGTCATGACCGGATCGTGAACCCGAAGGCAGGGACGCCGATGCCCGAAGGCGGCTAGTGTGCCCGGGAATCACGCACTGCAGGACAGGAGGAGTTCGAAGTGAAGATCGAAGGCGGGTGCCATTGTGGCGCCATTACCTACAAGGCCGAAGTCGACCCGGAGAAGACGGCGATCTGCCATTGCACCGATTGCCAGAAACTGACCGGAACGGCCTTTCGCGTCACCGTTCCGGTGCCGGAGGACAAGATCGCGTTTTCGGGAGCGCCGAAGATTTACGTCAAGACGGGCGACAGCGGTAACAAACGCGCGCAGGGCTTCTGCCCCGAATGTGGCTCGCACCTGTTCGCCACTTCGGTCGGTGACGGACCCAAGGTCTATGGGTTGAGGACCGGAACTTCGGACCAGCGCGAGCAACTGGTGCCCCGCAAACAGGTCTGGCACCGATCGGCGTTGCACTGGCTGCCGGAGTTCGACGGCATGGAGACGGTGGAGAAACAGTCCTGAGGGCAGGGCTTTGCTGCGCTAGTCGCTTTCCTCGACGACGCGCAGCCTGAGCTGCCCAGTCTTGGAATCGGCAGCCCGGGCGCCCGGAGGCTGGGGCTTGGCCGTAACTTCCGCCTCGCCGGCATGGCCCGTGCCGAATTCCAGCGCCTCGATCTTTTCGCCGCGTTTGGTGACCTTGGACGACGATACGAGGATGTCGTCGATGTCCTTGCTCGACTGATCGAAATGCGTCTTGAGTTTACGCACGCGTTCGTCGAGGCGGCCGACATCTTCCATCAGGCGGATGACCTCGCCCTGGATCAGGTGCGCTTGTTCGCGCATGCGGGCGTCCTTGAGGATCGCCTGGATGACCTGGATCGACAGCATCAGCAGTGACGGCGACACGATGACGACGCGGGCGCGGTGGGCACGCTGCACCAGCGATTCGAAGTTCTCGTGGATTTCGGCGAAGATCGATTCCGAGGGCACGAACATGAAGGCGGTGTCCTGGGTCTCGCCCGAGATCAGGTACTTGTCGGCGATCGCCTTGATGTGGACTTCGAGATCGCGCCGGAAGGCCTGGGCGGCATATTTCTGCGCTTCAGCCGCACCTTCGGTATCGGCTGCCGCGCGAATGGCGTTCCACGCCTCGAGCGGAAACTTGGCGTCGATGACAAGTGACGGCGCGCCGTTCGGCATCCTGACAAGACAGTCCGGCCGGTTGTTGTTCGACAGCGTCGCCTGGAATTCGTAGGCGCCGAGCGGCAGGCCGTCGGCGACGATCGTCTCCATGCGCGACTGGCCGAAGGCGCCGCGCGTCTGCTTGTTGGAGAGGATCGCCTGCAGTTGCACCACCTGGCCGGCAAGCGACTGGATGTTGCCTTGTGCGGTATCGATGACCGCCAGCCGCTCCTGCAGCTTGGCCAGGCTCTCATGCGTCGATTTGGTCTGGTCGGTCATTGTCTGGCCAAGGCGGCCGGTCATGGCGTCGAGACGTTGGCTCAGCGATTGGGTCAGCTCCGCTTGGCGCGAGCCGAAGATTTCGGCCACCGTGCCGAGCCGGCCCTGCATCTCCGCCTGCGCCTGCAGGATACCCGCCATGCGGGCCTCGGCATCGCGGGCGTGGTCGGCGGCCTCGGCGGCTGCAATCGCGCGCGCCTTGGCCGAGCGCCACAGCGCCACCATCAGGACGACGACAAGTGCGACGAACAGCACGGCTGCAAACAGCAGCGCCTGCCCGAGCGTGAGCACGGAGGCGCCAAGCTGGGCGATGGGGGCGGACAGGATGCTGGAAAGCTCGTTCATGGCGCGCACCATAGCCGATTCGCACAAAAGGTTCAGATCAAAACGGGAACATCCTGGATCGAGCCCTGTTGACGGTTTTCGCCTGACATCCTAGTTGATGCGCATGACCATCAAGCCGCTCATCATCCTGCCCGATCCGCTCCTGCGGCTGGTTTCCAAGCCGGTCGAGCGCATCGACGACGCCACCCGCAAGTTCGCGCGCGACATGCTCGACACCATGTATGACGCGCCGGGCATCGGCCTTGCCGCCATCCAGGTCGGCGAGCCGCTGCGCATGCTGGTGATCGACCTTGCCAAGGAAGGCGAAGAGCCGGCGCCGATGACGGTCATCAATCCCGAGATCGTCTCGCGCAGCGACGATCGCTCTATCTATGAGGAAGGCTGCCTCTCGATCCCGGACTATTACGCCGAGGTCGAGCGCCCGGCCAAGGTGCGGGTCAAATATCTCGACGAGAACGCCAAGGAGCAGGAAGTCGAGGCCGACGGTCTGCTGGCCACCTGCCTGCAGCACGAGATCGACCATCTCGATGGCGTGCTGTTCATCGACTACATCTCCAAGCTCAAGCGCGACATGGTGATGAAGAAGTTCAAGAAGCTTGCCAAGGACCGTCCGCCGAGCCGCATGGTGGGGTGAGAGCCTGGCCGACCGGAGACTTCGACGGGCTTGACCTGAAGCTCGTAAACCCGTTTGAAGCGATGGCCTGAACGGTCGGCCGGCGCCGTCCGGGGCTGTGCGGGATAGCCGGAACAGAATGAGCCTTCGCGTCATCTTCATGGGCACGCCGGATTTTTCCGTGCCGACGCTGCGTGCGATATCAGAAGCCGGCCACGAGGTCGTTGCCGTCTATTCGCAGCCGCCGCGCGCCGCAGGGCGCCGCGGGCTGGAGCTGACGCCGTCGCCGGTGCAGCGCGAGGCCGAGCGGCTGGGCATCGAGGTGCGCACGCCGCTGTCGCTGAAGGGGGAGGCCGAACAGGCGGCCTTTGCCCAGCTTAAGGCCGACGTCGCAGTGGTCGTTGCATACGGTTTGCTGCTACCCAAGGCCATTCTTCAGGGCACGCGGCTTGGCTGCTACAACGGCCATGCCTCGCTGCTGCCGCGCTGGCGCGGGGCGGCTCCGATCCAGCGCGCCATCATGGCGGGCGATGCGGAAACCGGCATGATGGTCATGCGGATGGAAGAGGGATTGGACACCGGACCGGTGGCTCGACTTGAAAAAGTCGCGATTGGACCCGACATGACGGCCGGTGAGCTGCACGACCGCCTGATGGCGGCAGGCGCTTTGCTGATGGTGGACGCTCTCGCAGAGCTCGAAGCGGGCAAGCTGGAAACGGTGCCGCAGCCATCGGAAGGCGTGACCTACGCCAAAAAAATCGATAAAGCGGAGACGCGGATCGATTGGACCTTGCCGGCGACGGCGGTCGACAACAATATCCGCGGCCTGTCGCCATTCCCCGGCGCATGGTGCGAAATCGAAATCGGCGGACGAACCGAGCGCTTGAAAATACTGCGCTCGCAACGCGCCGCTGGACAAGGAGAGCCGGGAACGGTTCTCGACGACCGGTTGGAGATTGCCTGCGGCGACGCTGCCGTGAGGTTGGTCGAGGTACAAAGGGCGGGAGGAAAACCCGTCACCGCGGATGAATTCCTGCGCGGTGCCAAGATCGAAAAAGGAATGAAGTTGTCATGAGCATGATGTCGATTAGGGCAGCTACGCCCCGCGACCGCGAGGCGATCCGCCTCGTAGAAGAACACGCCTTCGGGCAGCAGGCCGAGGCTGGTCTCGTCGATGCGCTGGTTGCCGAAGGCGATGCGGTCGTCGAACTGGTGGCTGAAGAGGATGGCGATGTGGTTGGCCACATCCTGTTTTCCAGGCTTTACATCCAGAACGGCGGCAAGACGGTTCCGGCGGTGGCGCTCGCCCCGCTGGCGGTCGAGCCCGATTTCCACGGCACCGGCATCGGTGGCGCGCTGGTCCGCGAAGCCCACATCCGGCTCAAGGATGCCGGCGAGACGATCGCCGTGGTGCTTGGCGATCCGGCCTATTATGGCCGCTTCGGCTACAGCCACGAGCGCGCAGCAAGGTTCGAGAGCGACTACCAGTGCGACGCACTGCAGGCCCTGGCCTGGGGCGAGGCCCCCGAGACGGGCAAGCTGGTCTATGCCTCGGCCTTCGGTACTGCTCTGGCCGCGTAAAGCGGCCGGAGTTTTGACTGCACATGCCGCGCTATCGCCTTGATCTGGAATATGATGGTCGCGCCTATGCCGGGTGGCAGCGGCAGGCTGGCCTGCACACCGTGCAGGCGGCGATCGAGCAGGCGATCCTGAAGTTCTCGGGCGACGAAATCTCGCTGCGCGGCGCCGGCCGCACCGATGCGGGCGTGCATGCCACGGCTCAGGTCGCTCATGCCGACCTGACCAAGGCCTGGGCCGAGGACAAGGTGCGCGACGCCGTCAACGCGCATCTGCAGATGGCCGGCGAAACCGTCGCCATCATCGCCGCTCGGCAAGTGCCTGACGAGTTCGATGCCCGCTTCTCTGCCACCGGGCGGCACTATATCTACCGTATTCTCAACCGCCGCGCGCCGGCAGCGCTCGAGCGTGGCAAGGTCTGGTGGGTGCCCAAGCGCCTCGACCACGAGGCGATGGCGGACGCCGCCAAGCTCCTGCTCGGCCGGCATGATTTCACCACCTTCCGCTCGACGCAGTGCCAGGCGAACAGCCCACTCAGGACGCTCGCCCAACTCGACGTGACGCGCAGCGGCGACATGATCGAAGTCAGGACGTCGGCGCGCTCGTTCCTTCACAATCAGGTCCGCTCGATGGTCGGCAGCCTGAAACGCGTCGGCGAGGGCGGCTGGACTGCCGACGACCTCAAGGCAGCCCTCGACGCATGCAACCGCGCCGCCTGCGGCCAGGTCGCGCCGCCCGACGGGCTCTATCTCAGCGGCGTCGATTATTGATCTCTAGAGTTGCGCTGCTCGGGGCGGAAAGCCGCGGCGCACTTGTCCTTGAATTGCTTCAGTAGATCGGATTGGTTCCGAGCTTCGGCGCCGGCCAGTCCTGGGTGATGCCGGGCTGTACAGGCCGTTCGAGATAGGTCGACAGCACGACATAGCTGCGCGTCGAGGTCACGCCTGGCGTGTCGTAGATGCGGGCGAGCAGCCCCTCCAGCGCGCGCGTGTCCTCGGTCCGCACCTTGAGCAGGATGCAGGCGTCGCCGGCAACCGTGTGGATTTCCTCGACCTCCGGAAACGACGAGACCGCCATCAGTTCCGGCGTCTTGCCCCAACCCCTGGTGTCGACATGGACGAAGGCCAGCAGCGGCTTGCCGACAGACCTCGGATCGGCCATGGCCACGGTCTGGCGGATGGCACCGGACCGGCGCATGCGCTTGACCCGCTCGTGCGCCGCCGGCGCCGACAGGCCTGCCTTTTCGCCCAGTTCGGCGTAGGAGACCGTCGCGTCCTCGACCAGCACGCCTAACAGCCTTCGGTCGGCGGTATCGATCGAGCGCTCCGGCAGGCGGTTCTGCCGAATGCCGTCTGTTTCTTCATCCATCCGGAAATTCTCCGTTGAAGCCGAACATCATTCGGAGAATATGCGCCAATGTCGAACGTTGATCAAACACTTCCCGCTGCTGCCGAACCCGTGGCCCGCATTCCCCGGGCTGCCTATCTATTGACCGGCTGCATTGCCGTCATCGGTTCCAATTCGCTGGTCCTCGGCCCGATCGCGCCCGAGGTTGCGGCAGGCTTCGGCAGTTCCGTGCCGGTGGTCATGACGGCGGCCTCAGCCTTCGGGTTGGGCACCGCGGCAAGTGCTCTCTTCCTTGCCCGCTACATCGACCGCTTCGGCGCCAAGCGCATGTTGCAGCGGGCGCTGGCGTTGCTGGCCGTAGCCCTTTTGGCCAGTGCCGCGGCACCCCAGGTCATTGTGCTGGTCGCAGCGCAATTGCTGGCCGGCATCGCGGCCGGAATAGCCCTACCGGCGATCTATGCCAGCGCCGCGGCCGTTGCTCCACCCGGCCGCGAAAGCGGAACCATCGGCGTCGTGCTGACCGGCTGGACGCTGTCGATGGTCGCCGGCGTGTCGATGTCTGCCGTGCTCGCCGACCTCGTTCACTGGCGCGCGGTATTCGGCGCGGTGGCGCTGCTTTCTGCCATTGCGCTGGCAGCGATTTCGGCGATGTCGGCCGACGACAAGCCGGCCGGCGGTGTCGCTCCAGCGCCGCTGGGAGCGCTGGCGACGCCCGGCATCGTCCCGTTGTTGATCGCCTGTGGCGCCTTCATGACGGCGTTTTACGGCGTCTATGGCTATCTCGGCGATCATCTGCATCAGGCGCTCGGCCGGCCGATCAGCGCCAATGGCCTCGCCGCCATTTCCTACGGCATCGGTTTCGGTGCCGCCGCACTGCTGGACGGCATTGTCGATCGCCTCGGCGCCCGGCGCGTCATGCCGATAGCCTATCTCGGCGTGGCAGCAATCTATGTGCTCATCGCGGCAGTCGCCGGCACTTTCACCATCCTGATCGCCACCATGGCCTTGTGGGGCTTGGGCAACCATTTCGGCTTGAACGTGCTGGTCATGCGCCTGTCCGCGCTCGACCCTAGCAGGCGTGGAACCATCATGGGGCTGAACAGCGCGGTGACCTATCTTGCCGTGTCGGTCGGCACCACCGCCTTCGGTCCGCTCTACGCCAATTACGGCTTTGCCGCTTCGGCAGTCGTTGCGGCCGTACTGATGCTAGGTGCTGCCGCTGCTGCCTGGCGTTGAGCTGCGGGCGCTGGGCGTTCAGGCCGGCAACTGGATGCCGAACAGGGCCTGCAGCGCAAACAGCACCAGCAGCGACACGAAGAACATGCCGGCGAAGACGGCCGACCCGATCGCCGCACCCTTGCCGATGGTGGCGTTGGTCATGCGCCAGGTGAACACCATCGCGAGTGCGAACACCGCCAACGACAGCAGCGAAACAACGTTGTCAGCCGCCGGAAACAGCATGCGGGCGAGCGCTGCCGGCAGCATCAGCCAGGCGATGATCGCGGACGTCCAGTTGCTGGCGACGACGTAATGGACGAAACGGTCGCCGATGCCGACGCGTGGCGCCACCAGTGCCAGCACGATGAGCGGCAAGACCCAGGCGCCGATGTCGACCATCGCCAGTCGGACGACGATCCCGAAGCGGCTGGCGAACGTCGCCGTCTCCAGCGCGACGTCATTGGACACCCCGGCCCAGCCGACAACGAGGGCGGGAACGGCAACCAGGATTGCGAAGAACGAATTCCAGAAGCCGTCGGCGCTGAGATCGAGCTGGCGCAGGCCGTCGGCCTTGCCCAGCATCAGCCGCCAGGCGCCCGCCAGATTCTGCTCGATTTCATCGCTTGCCAGCATCAGGGCCATTCGTCATCCGAACCAGTCTGCGAGGAACTGCTGGTAGACCTGTGTCAGCTGTTCGAGCTCGGCAAGCGGCACGCGCTCGTCGACCATGTGCATGGTCTTGCCGACGAGCCCGAACTCGACGACCGGGCAGTAGTCCTTGATGAAGCGTGCATCGGAGGTGCCGCCCGTCGTCGATAGTTTGGGCTTGCGTCCGGTGACGCGCTTGATGGAGCCGGCAAGCGCATCGATCAGCTTGTCGTTGCGGGTCAGGAAGACGTGGCTCGGCCGGTCGCGCCAGACGAGCTCGAACTCGACCGGCTCCTTGCGGCCCTTGCGGTACTTCTTGCGCCCGCTCGCCTTGTCCAACCGGTTATGGATCTCGGCCTGCAGCGTCTCGGCCGTCCAGCTGTCGTTGAAGCGGATGTTGAAGCTGGCGGTAGCCTTGGCCGGAATGACGTTCGTCGCCGGATTGCCGACGTCGAAGGTGGTGACCTCCAGGTTCGATGGCTGGAAATCCTTGGTGCCCTTGTCGAAGACCGGGTTGAGCAGCGCATCGATCAGGGTCATCAGCCCGCGCACCGGGTTGTCGGCGAGATGCGGATAGGCGGCGTGGCCTTGCCTGCCGTTGACGGTGATGGTGGCCGAGATCGAACCCCGGCGGCCGATCTTGATCATGTCGCCGAGCGCATCGGGGTTGGTCGGCTCGCCGACCAGCGATGCGTCCCACTTTTCGCCGCGCGAGGCCGCCCATTCGAGCAGCTTGACCGTGCCGTTGATCGACGGGCCTTCCTCGTCGCCGGTGATCAGCAGCGAAATCGAACCTTTCGGGCCGCCATGGACTTCGACGTGGCGGGCGACGGCGGCGATGAAGCAAGCGATGCCGCCCTTCATGTCGACGGCGCCGCGGCCATACATTTCGCCATTGTCGATCGCCGCCGAAAACGGCGGATGCTTCCACGCCGCCTCGTCGCCGATCGGCACCACGTCGGTATGGCCGGCAAACATCAGATGCGGCCCGTTGCCCGAGCGGCGGGCATAGAGGTTCTCGACGTCAGGCGTGCCGTCCTCGGAAAAGGTCGGGCGGTCGACGGCGAAGCCGAGCGGCTTCAGCATGGTCTCAAGTGCCGACAGCGCACCGCCTTCGGTCGGCGTAACCGACGGGCAGCGGATGAGGGCGGCGAGGTTTTCGGCGGGATCTGTCGGCAGTTTCATGGCGACAGCGATAATCGAATCGCCGGTTCCTGTCACGACGGTCGTTTGTACCAGCGACATCGGCCTCCAGCTTCGCAAAAGCGTGGGGCGATCAGGCGCGGCCCTGGTCACGAGCGCCGCAACGGGCAAGCGTCGATGTCGAGATTGAACGCGGCAACGGGTGAGACGACGTCACCTACGATTTTTAAGTCGGTCCTTAAGTCTCCTGCAATCAGCTGCTGGCATTGTCGCGGCATGAGAATTGCCACGATCACCCACTGGGCCTACGGCATCACTGTCGTCCTGACGGCGCTTTCCGGCGTTTCGTTCATCCTGTCGTCCAACAGCGCCCTCCAGGAGCGCGCTGCGGCCGAGGAGCATCTCACGCTCGACACGCTGGCCGAAGATCTTGCCCTTGGTGCGGAAATGCGCAGCGACGAAGCGAGGCTTTACGTGATGCGCGGTGAGGTGCGCCATCTCCAGGCGTTTCGCGTGCAAGAGGCTGCGGAACGGCGGCTGGAGACCGTTGCGTCGGACCTGGCGGCCCGCGATCCCGCGCCGGCAGAAGCTGCGGCGTTGCGTGCGATCAATGCTCACGCGGACGAGCTGGACAAGCTCGAGGCAGCCGCCATAACGGCCTATCAGAACGGCGACAAGACGACCGCGCAGGAAGCTCTTTTCGGCGCCGAACACGAACGGGTCCAGAATGCGCTGCTTCAGACGGTCACCCATTTCCGCGACCTGACCGCAGCGCGCACGACTGCGGCACTCGATGCGGCTCGCGACCGCAGCAACTGGTGGAGCCTTGTCGCCAAGGTCATGCTGGCGACCACGGGGGCGCTGTTCGTGGCGGTGCTCTATTTCGTTCTCAGCCGCCGGGTAGCGACGCCGTTGCGCCACATGACCGGGATCGTCAGCCGGCTGGCCAAGCAGGACTACAGCGTCGAGGTTCCGGTCAATCGTCGGGCCGACGAAATCGGCGAGATGAGCGAAGCCATCGAGGGCTTCCGCACGAACCTGATCGAGCGTGAAAAACTCGACGCCGAACGGCGTGCCGACCAGCATATGAAAGACCTCATCCTCCAGATGATGCACCGCGTGCAGGCATGCCGTGACCAGTTGGAGCTGACGGACGTGGTCGTGCGCTTCGCGCCACAGATTTTCCCCGACCTTGCCGGCGGCCTCTATGTCCTCAACGAAGGCAAGACAGCGCTGGCACGTGTCGGCCTCTGGCTCGATCCGGATCACTCCGCGGCGGAGTTCCCGGCCACGGCCTGCTGGGGTCTGCGGCGCGGCCGTACTCATCACAGCGGCGGCAGCGGCGCCGACGTTCCCTGCCAGCACGTGGATCCGCCTGGCGTCGCGACGCTCTGCGTGCCCCTGACGGCCCAGGGCCACATGATCGGGCTGCTCTATCTCGAAGAGCGCGTCGATGGCGCGCTCGAGCCGGCGGGGCCGCGGCTTTACCTCGAACTCATTGCCGAGAATGTCGGCCTTGCCATTGCCAATCTGCAATTGCAGGCAAAGCTGACGGCACTTGCGGTGAGCGATCCGCTCACCGGCCTGTTCAACCGTCGGTTCCTCGACGAGACGCTGCGGCGGCACGCCCGGGACCACCGGGACGAGCCGCTCGCCTGCCTGATGATCGACATCGACCATTTCAAGCGCTTCAACGATCAGTTCGGCCATGACGCCGGCGACCTCGTCATGCAATTCGTCGGGCAGTCGCTGCGCGAAGCCTGTGCGTCGTCCGGCGATGCTTTCCGCTTCGGCGGCGAGGAATTCACCGCCCTTCTGCCGTCCTTCGGCGAGGCGGACGCGATGGTGCTTGCCGACATGCTGCGCGACAAGATCGGCGGCGTCGCACTCTCTTATGCCGGCCAGCGTCTCGGCGCCGTCTCCGTCTCCGTCGGCGTGGCGGTGTCCCCGGCGGGCGGTTCGGTCGAGACACTTGTGACGCGTGCCGACGCGGCCCTGCTGGAGGCGAAAGCCGGCGGCCGCAACCGGACGATTGCTGCAAGCAACATCAGAAAATCGGCCTGAGGCGCAGGTCGGCTCCCTGCCGGCGACCGCCATGATGCCATGCTCCCCGGTCTGGCAGGCATTGCCACGCCGGGTCTGCTGTCGCTTATAGTGGACTTCGGGAGGGCGCATGGCCAAGGATCATCGGATGATCGTCGTCGCTGGTGCCGGCAGCATCGGCTGCCACGCCGGGGCGTGCCTGGCGCTGGCCGGGCGCGACGTGAGCCTGTTGGCGCGGCCTCGCGTCACTGCCGCGATCAAGGCCGGCGGCCTGCGGGTCAGCGACATCGACGGCTTCGACCGCCTGCTTGCCGCCGGCGCCATCGCAGTCACGATCGACCCCTCGGTGCTGTCCCACGCCGATGTCGTGCTGGTTGCCGTCAAGAGCGGCGACACAGCCGCCATGGCCGAGCTTGTCGCCCGGCATGCGCCGGAAAGTGCCGTCGTCGTCAGTTTGCAGAACGGCATCGACAACGCCGCCAAGCTGCGCGCAGCGCTCGGCCGGCGCCGGGTGGTGGCCGGAATGGTACCGTTCAACGTCGTCCAGTCGGCCGAAGGCGAGCTGCCGCTCCGTGTCCACCGCGCCAGTGCCGGGACGGTGCTGATCGAGGCCGGAGACGAGCGTCTGCGCGAGCTGCTCGACGTCGAGGGCTTTGCGGTCGCCACCCACACCGACATGCCAGCCGTCCAGTGGGGTAAGCTTTTGATGAACCTCAACAATGCGCTTGTCGCGCTGTCCGGATTGCCGCTGGCGGCACAACTGGCGGACGCCAGCTGGCGCCGCATCCTCGCCGGGCAGATCGACGAGGCGCTGGCGGCGATGAAGGCGAATGGCATCGTTCCCGCAAAGGCAGCGGCAGTGCCGCCCGCATTGTTGCCGACGGTACTGCGCCTGCCCGACTGGCTGTTCCTGCGCCTGGCCAGGCGCATGCTGGCCATCGACCCGACGGCGCGCTCGTCGATGTGGGAGGACCTGCAACGGCGGCGCGGGACCGAGATCGATGCGCTTCAGGGCACCATCCTCGGGCTCGCGCGAAAAGCCGGCACCCCGGCCACGCTGACCGAGCGCATCGTCGCCCTGGTGCGCGACGCGGAAGCCAGGGGCAAGGGGTCGCCCAGGCTGAAGCCGGAGCAGGTTGCCGGCAGCTAGCGCCGGGCTGTTTCGATCATCGTGATCTTCTGCCAGATCTTGCGCGACAGGTTCGAGCCGAGCTCCTCGATGTCGTTGACCGCCTTCAGCACCACGTCGTCATTGACCGACTGCGCAAACAGGGCGGCCAGCTTGCCGGTCAGCGACAGCATTTCGGAGCAATAGTCGAGATAACGCGCAAGGTCCGCCGACTTGGTGATGCGTGCCGGCGAATGCGGGGTCGGGCTGAAGCTTTCAGACAGCGTTGCCGGATCCTTGGTCAGCTGGTGCATGTCGATGACGTGGATCAGCGAGCGCAGCCCGTGCAGCTGCCTGAACGTGCGCTTGCGCTTGATGTGTTCCTCGGCGCGGATCAGCGCGAGGAAACCGAGCCCAGCGAGGATCAGCGTGTTGAGCGAGGCCTCGATGCCTTGCACGAAATCGAACGCGCCGGTCGAGATGCGGTCGAAGGACAGGATCGTGCCGATGAACAGGAAGATGCCGGCGCCCGACGCGATGGCAAGCCCGATCAGGATGCGCAGCCACCAGATCGGCTGCTCCAGCGCCTTGGCCGAAGCGGCGAGGTCGCGTGCCAGGCGGACAAGCTCCTGGCTGACGCGGGACAGGCCGGCATCGGGGAACCGTTCGCTCACGCGCTGGCTCAACGTCTCGGCTGTTGCGATGATCTTGGCCGGGTCGAGCGTTCTGTAAGACATCGAACCCGGGCCTTTTTGCGCGGTTACTTCGGCGCGTTGGTGGTGTTACCGAACTGGTTCGGGCCCGGCGTGCCGGGGAAGAAGCACAGCGCGATGAATGCAAAGATCGACACCACCGGGATGAACAGCGCGACCGCAAACAGGCCGGGTTTGTCGAAGTCATGCAGGCGTTTGACGCTGAAGGCGATATGCGCCCACAGGAAGGTCAGGAAGGTTGCGCCGAACAGCATCGACCAGACCTGCGCCGCACCGCTTTCGGGGTGCACACGCATGAACTGGTAGAGCGGGAACGACATCACCACCAGCATGAACAGGAAGCCGAGCAGGTAGGCCGCGCGGTTGACGCGGCCCGAAAAGCGAAAGAACAACCAGAAGAAATCGACGTTGTTAGGCAAGCGGATCCGGTCCGAATTGGTTGGCGCCCCTGGTGCCTTCGAGGATGCCGAGTTCGACCAGGATCCAGATGGCGCCGATGACGGGCACGAGTGCGATCAGGCTCCACCAGCCCGACTTGTCGCGGTCATGCCAGCGTTTGGCATAGATTGCCAGTGCGAAATAGATCATGCCGATGGTGACGATGATGGAGATGACGCCGGCGCCTGAATTGCCGATGTCGAGGCCGAGCATCATGTCGAGCAGGTTGGCGACGATGCTGACGACGATCATCACGCCGATGCCGGCCCAGAACTTGGCCCGGTTGATACGACCATCGAAGCTGGTCAGAAGATACTTCCAGTCCATTTCACCCCTCCGAAGCCAACCGGCGCACATTTCTCGTGCGCCGGTCGAAGTTGCTTCGGTTTCAGTGAAAGATCAATCGCGCAGCAGTTCGTTGATCGAGGTCTTGGACCGGGTCTTGGCGTCGACGCGCTTGACGATGACGGCGCAGTAGAGGCTTGGGCCGGCATCGCCGTTCGGCAACGGCTTGCCCGGCAGCGAGCCGGCGACGACGACCGAATTGGCCGGCACTTCGCCGTAGAACACTTCGCCGGTGGCGCGGTCGACGATCTTGGTCGACTGGCCGATGAACACGCCCATGCCGAGCACCGAGCCTTCGCGCACGATGCAGCCCTCGACGACCTCCGAGCGCGCGCCGATGAAGCAGTTGTCCTCGATGATGGTCGGGCCGGCCTGCATCGGCTCGAGCACGCCACCGATGCCGACGCCGCCGGACAGGTGCACGTTCTTGCCGATCTGGGCGCAGGAGCCGACCGAGGCCCAGGTGTCGACCATGGTGCCGGTGTCGACATAGGCGCCGACATTGACGAAGGACGGCATCAAAACGGCTCCCGGAGCGACGAAGGCCGACTTGCGCACGACGGCTGAAGGCACGGCGCGGAAGCCGGCCTTTTCGAAGTCGACAGCACCCCAGCCGTCAAACTTGGACGGCACCTTGTCCCACCACGAGCCGCCGCCGGGCGCGCCCGAGATCAGCTCCATCGGGTTGAGGCGGAAGGACAGCAGCACCGCCTTCTTGAGCCACTGGTTGACCTGCCACTTGCCGTCGTCCTGGCGCTGGGCGACACGGGCCGTACCCTTGTCCAAAAGGTCGAGTGCGGTCTCGATGGCGTCGCGGATTTCGCCGCGGGTCGACGTCGAAATGCCGTCGCGTTCCTCGAACGCCCGATCAATTGTCTTTTCCAGGCTGGCGAGATCGGGCTTCGACATAAACATCTCCGTTACGGGCCGTTAAGGTTAAGGCTTCTAAGCTGGCATAAAATCGCGCGGACCCTATTTCAGGCTTATCTGGGGGTCAATCGCGGTGACGCCGCGGAATGTCGCGGGCAACGAAATTTGAGGTCGAGCATATAATGAATCCAATGGACAAGGCTGGCTGGACGCCGCTGCCGCACTCCGACGAGGATCTCGAGCGTTCCAAGAGTGTGCCCGACACGCCGCAGACGCGCGCCTCGACATACAGGCTTGCCTGGAACGATGAAGACTTCATGACCCAGCGCGATCTGCGCCCGGTGCGGCTGCAGCTCGAACTGCTCAAGACCGAGATGATCCTCGCCGAGCGCGGCATACGTTCGACGGTCATCCTGTTTGGTGGTGCGCGCATTCCGGAGCCGGGCGGCGAGGCCTGGGCTGCCAAGAACGAGACGCAGCGCAAGAACCTCGAGGCCAACAGCAGATATTATGACGAGGCGCGCAAGTTTGCCCGCCTGTGCTCGCAGCATTCGGCCGCGTCCTACTATCGCGAGTTCGTCGTCGTCACCGGCGGCGGGCCGGGCGTTATGGAAGCCGGCAACCGCGGTGCCGACGACGTCGGAGCCCCCTCGATCGGCCTCAACATCGTCTTGCCGCACGAGCAGGCGCCCAACCCCTATGTGACGCCGGAGCTGTGCTTCAATTTCCACTATTTCGCCATCCGCAAGATGCACTTCGTCATGCGCGCCAAGGCGGTCGCCGTGTTCCCCGGCGGCTTCGGCACGATGGACGAGTTCTTCGAAACGCTGACGCTGATCCAGACGGGGCGTATGGAGCGGGTGCCAGTCATCCTGTTCGGCAAGTCATTCTGGGAGCGGGCGATCGACCTCGATTTCCTCGCCGATCAGGGCACGATCACGCCCGGCGACCAGGACATCATCGACTTTGTCGACACCGCCGACGAGGCCTGGGACATCATCGCCAGATTCTACAGCCTTTGAGCCGGCGTCCACCGGCAGCGGCCGGTGGACGAGCGTCACCAGCACGAAGGAGATGATCATCAGCAGATACCAGGCGCCGAGCTTCTGGATCGAGACCGGCGTCCAGCCATCGTGCTGGCCGGGATAGATCCAGGCGCGCGACCAAGTGCCGATGTTCTCGGCAAACCAGATGAACAGCGAAACCAGCAGGAAGCCGAGCAAAAGCGGCATGCGGTGGCGGAAGCGGAAGACGCGGTAGTGCACGACGGTGCGGAAATAGAGCAGTGCTGTGACGGCAAACAGTCCGTAGCGGATATCGATGACGAAGTGGTGGGCGAAGAAGTTGACGTAGATCGCCGCGCACAGAAGCATCGTTGCCCATAACGGAGGATAATGCGTGTAGCGCATGTCGAAGATGCGGCTGACGCGGGCGAGGTAGGAGCCGACGGCCGCATACATGAAGCCCGAAAACAACGGGACCGCGCCGATGCGGAACAGGCTGTCTTCCGGGTAGGCCCAGGAACCTGCCTGTGTCTTGAATACCTCCATGGCCGTGCCGACGATGTGGAAGATCAGGATAACCTTGGCTTCCGACGGCTTTTCCAGCTTGAGCGCCAGCATCGCCAGCTGGATGGCGACGGCCGAGAGGAACAGGAAGTCGTAGCGGGCAAGGGCGCCGCCGTCCGGCCACCACAGCTTGGTTGCCATGATCAGCCCCAGCATGGCACCGCCGAACAGACAGGCCCAGGCCTGTTTCAGCCCGAAGACGAGGAATTCGACGACCGCGCCAGAGAGGCCTCCGGCGGGCAGGCGGTCGAGAACGGCATGGGCCGCTGCATCGATCCGCGCCTCGACGGAGGTAAAACGGCTCAAGCGGCGTTGGCCTCGACGATGGTGGTCAGGAAGCTTGCGAGATCGTCGGTGACGTAGTCGACGTCGTCCTCATGGGTCGGATCGCTTTCCCAGATCTCGGAGAAGGTCGGCTCGAAATTGCGCGGCACGATCAAGACCGTGGTCATGCCGAGCGACTTCGGCACCGACAGGTTACGCGCCAGGTCCTCGAACATGACAGCGTTGGCGCCTGTCACCTTGTGCAAGGCGGCGAAGGTCTCGTAGGGCTGGCGCGCCGGCTTGGGCGTAAGCCCTGCGGCGACGATGTCGAAGATGTCGTCGAAATGGTCGAGGATGCCGAGCTGGCGCGCGGTGCGCTCGGCATGGCTGCGGTTGCCGTTGGTGAAGATGAACTTGCGGCCCGGCAATTGGCGGATGGCGGCACCCAGCACCGGGTCCGGCACAAGCCAGGAATAGTCGATGTCGTGGACGTGTTCGAGGAACGCGTCGGGGTCGATGCCGTGACGCTGCATCAGCCCGTTCAGCGTCGTGCCGTACTCCAGATAGAGCTCCTTCTGGAGCTTGCGCGCATCCTCGCGCGACAAGGTCAGAAGCTCCGCGACATAGCCGGTCATCTTCACGTCGATCTGCGAAAACAGATTCGAGTGGTGCGGATACAGCGTGTTGTCGAGGTCGAAGACCCAGTCGGTGACGTGGTCGAAGCGAGCGGGATCGGGTGTGTCGGTCATGCCGCCCTTATGCCACGGTTCGAGAATTTTGGAAGCACCTGCATAAGGCCAGTCTGGCTCTCGACAATGGCCAAAATTCGTTGGACACCAGATTCAACATGGTGGGTCAAATTTTAACTACCGATGAAAGATGACCTTCAGTTGATGCTGGCATTCCAAAGCCGGCAGGGAGTCGAAATGAAAATCGTCGTTCTTAAAACAGCCGCTGTGACCTTGATTTCAATCTTGGGTTCGCTTGCACTGGTCTTGACGATCGTGCCGGCGCTGGGAGGAACAGTTGGCGCCATCGCCTGGCTGATGTGCTTGCTGTGCCCACTGTTCATTGCGCCTCCGCTGGGTTTCTTCACCTTCATGCAGGAGAGGAAGCTCAAGCTTGCCCATGAAGACCTGACACGGGCCCACGCTCAACTCGCCGCCGCCCATCGCCGCCTGTCGGAAAAGGCGAGCCGCGACGAGATGACAGGCATGCTCAACCGCGAGAACTTCTTTGCCGCGCTCGACGGCAGCAGGCGCAAGAGCGATCGCGGCGCGCTGCTGATCATCGACGCCGACCACTTCAAGCAGATCAATGACAGTTTCGGCCACCTGACTGGCGACCAGGCGTTGCTGCAGATCGCTGCCGCCATCACCCGTGGCGTGCGCGGCGGCGACATCCTTGGCCGCATCGGCGGCGAGGAGTTTGGCGCCTTCCTCGTCGGCGCGACGGTTGACGAAGCCAAGCTGGTGGCTGAACGCATTCGCAGCGAGGTCGAGGCACTACGCTTCCAGCCAAGCGACGAGCGTGCCGTGCCGCTGACGGTCAGCATTGGCGGCACCGACTGCGAAGCGGAAGCAAATGTTTCCGAACTCATGCGCAACGCCGACAAGCGCCTCTATGAGGCCAAGCGCCGTGGCCGCAACCGGGCCATCTTCGACATGGGCGTTCCGGAAGCGGCGTAACGGCGTGCAAAACGGTCACACGGTTTGCGACAGGGGCGGTGGCGTTTGCCGTCGCCCATTTTGCTTTTGAGCTCGCCCGTTACCACTCGCTGCGGCGAAGATCCTTCGCGAAGATCGCGGTACATTCCAGCCGACCGAAGGCCAAGAAATGAACATGGGCTTAGACAGCCCGTCGATTCGCCCTACATCGACCGCGTAGGTCTCTGACGCAACCGTCATCGCTGGCGCAACGTTTTCTCTGAATCTGTCGAAACCAGGCGGTTCAGAACGACATACGTCCGCATGCATGATGCGACCTCGAAGCAGATGCCTGCATGGAATCGTTCGGTGGCCTCACGGGCAGTGGCAGTCCAACTGTCGGCTTTCGAAGTCAAAGGAACCGGAAATGACATTTTCCCATAGCTCGCCGGCAACGCCCGAGGACGCCTATCCAAGGCGATGGATTGCGATGGCGATCCTGCTCCTGGCCGGCTTCATGAATCTGATCGACGTGACAATCGTCAATGTTGCCTTGCCACGCCTGCAATCCGGGCTTGGCGCGACAAGCAGCCAGATCGAATGGGTGGTGGCGGCCTATGTGCTGGCCTTCGCGCTCGGCCTGCTGCCGTTTGGCCGGCTTGGCGACGTTGTCGGTCGCAAGCGTCTGTTCCTGATCGGCGTCGCGAGCTTCACCGTGTTTTCGGCGCTGTGCGGCCTGGCGCCGACGATGACGACCTTGATCCTTGCGCGCGTGCTGCAGGGCCTGGCCGGCGCCATGATGATGCCGCAGGTGCTGGCGATCACCCAGGTGATCTTTCCGCCGCAGGAACGTGGCTTTGCCTTCTCGCTCTTCGGCCTGTCGGCGGGCCTTGCTTCCGTCGCCGGTCCTCTCGCCGGAGGCATGCTGATCAGTGCCAACATTTTTGGCCTCGACTGGCGGCCGATCTTCCTGGTCAACATCCCGATAGGCATCATGGCGGTGATTGCCGGCCGGGCGCTCATCCCGGACATGCCTGGACGGCCGGAGCTGACGCAGGATCCGGTCGGCATTCTGATCGCCAGTGCCGCGGTCTTCCTGCTGGTGTTTCCGCTCATCGAGGGGCATGCCTATGACTGGCCGCAGTGGACCTTCGTGATGATCGCACTGTCGATCGGCGCAATGGTCAGCTTCTTCCTGCACCAGAAGTCGCGGGCGAAGGGGGAGAAAAGCCAGTTGCTTCCGGTAGCCCTGATGACCAACGGCAACTTCATGCTCGGCTCGGTGATGACCATGACCTTCTTCTCCGGCGTGGCGGGCTTCTTCCTGGTCCTTGCCGTCTTCCTGCAGACCGGTTTCGGCCTGACGCCGCTGCAGTCAGGGCTGACGACGGTGCCGTTTCCGATCGGCGTGCTGATCGCGTCGCTGATCTCGGGGCGGCTGGGCAGCCGCTGGCCGCAGCGGCGCATCGTTGCCGGCGCGCTGGTCATGGGCATCGGCATGGGCTGGCTGCGTTTTGTCGTCGCCAATGTCGGCGACGCTGTCGACCATTGGAACTTCGTCCTGCCGCTTTTGATGTGCGGCTTCGGCATGGGCATCGCCATCTCGTCGCTGTTCCAGACGGTGCTGTCTACCGTGCCGCCGCGCGATGCAGGTTCGGGCTCGGGCGCCGTGCAGGCCTTCCAGCAGATCGGCGCAGCCCTTGGCATTGCCGTTACCGGACAGATCTTCTTCTCGACCCTGGCCGTCAAGGCGAGCGAGCTTCCGCACATCGCCTTCGTCTCCGCCATGGAGCACGCGCTTGTCTACGAGATGGTGGCATTCGCCCTGGTGGCGGCGATGGTGTTCTTTCTGAAGCCGGCCACCCCGCAAGGCAACCGCGGCCAAAGCGTCGAAGACAGGCAGCCGCTGCCCGTGGAGATGTGACGGGGACGCGCGGTCCGCTGGATCAATGCATCACCCCGAAAATCGATTCCGAATTGCGGGGTGATGCTGTAGACGCGGACATGCGGCCGCTCCGGCCGTCTTCAAGCCGACACTGAACCGACATGCCATTGTGGATCCCCATCACCATTGCCGCCGCCTTCCTGCAGAACCTGCGGTCGGTGGTGCAGAAGCACCTGAAAGGGGTGATGGGCACGACCGGTGCCACATTCGTGCGCTTCGGTTTCGGCTTTCCCTTCGCGCTTGCCTTTGTCGGGGTGCTGCATTTCGTCGTCGGCTACGAACTGCCGGCTCTGAACAGGACGTTCTTTGCCTGGGCGGTGGTCGGCGGCCTGGGCCAGATCGCCGCGACCTTCCTGTTGATCCACCTGTTCTCGTTCCGGAACTTTGCCGTCGGCACCGCCTATTCGCGCACCGAACCGGCGCAAGCGGCGTTGTTCGGGCTGTTGTTCCTCGGCGAACGCGCGACGGCGGGTGCTGTCGCGGCCATTGCCATCAGCGTCTTCGGCGTGATGCTGATCTCTGTCGCCCACACCGCTTTCACCGCGCGAACGCTGGTGACCTCGGTGCTCAGCCGCAACGCGCTTATCGGTCTGGCCTCCGGTACGTTCTTCGGCATTTCGGCGGTCGCCTACCGTGCGGCGTCGCTGGCGCTCGGCGGGCCGAACTTCATGATGCAGGCGGCGGTCACGCTCGCCGTCGTCATCGTCTTCCAGACGCTGATCATGCTGGGCTGGATTCTGTGGAGGGAGCGCGACGAGCTGCCCCGCATCGCCAGGGCCTGGCGGCCGGCGCTGTTCACCGGTCTGGTCGGCGCCTCGGCTTCGTTCGGCTGGTTCATGGCGATGACGTTGCAGCAGGCGGCGATCGTCAAGTCACTCGCCCAGATCGAGATGCTGTTCACCTTCGCGTCGAGTGTCTTCTTCTTTCGCGAGCGCATCAACCGGCTCGAAATAGCCGGTTGTGTGCTGATCGTCGGCGGCATCCTGGTGCTGCTCGCTCTGGGCTGAGAGCCTAGACCGTCGCTGGATCGCGCGGCGGCTCGCCTTTCCAGCGCTTGATGATGCCGGCGAGGTCGCTGTTCTGGAAGGCATCCTTCAGCGTGTCGAAGGACGGCAGCACGAAATAGGCGCGCTGGAATTTGTCGATCTCGTAGGTCGTGCGCATCACCGTTTCGATGTCGAACGGCACCTGGTGCGCATCGGGGCTTTCAACAGCGAATTGCAGCTCGGTGAAGGACGACATCAGGCCGGCGCCGAAGGCCTTCAGCGGCTGGCCGGGTTCCTGCATCAGGCCGTATTCGGCCGTGTACCAGTAGAGCCGGGTGATCATTTCGTCGCCGCCGAGCGCGATCAGATCGGTCGCTTTCTCGCCGTACATCTGCATGAAGTCGCCGAACACCGGCTGGCTCAGCACTGGCACATGGCCGAAGAAGTCGTGGAACATGTCGGGCTCGACGATGTAGTCGAGCTCGTCGCGCGTCCTCAGCCAGTTGGTGACGGGGAAGCGACGGTTGGCCAGGTGGTCGAAGAAGGGTTGCGCCGGGATCAGCCCGGGCACCGCCACGATCTCCCAGCCGGAGAGCTTGCGCAGCTTGTCACTGACGTCATGGAAGTCCGGAATGCGGTCGACCAGGCCGAGCGCCGACATGCCGTCAAGATAGGATTTGTGCGCCAGCCGCTGGGTCAGCCTGGTCTGGCGGTCGCACAGCGTGCGCCACACATCCTGCTCGGCAGCGCTGTAATCGTATTTCTGCTCGACGGTGAAATCCGGACGGCAGACGCTGTAGTCGCCGCGTAGCCCCTGTTCCGCGCACTCCCGTGCATAGTCTTGAACGCTCACGCTCATGTCCGATCCTCCCCGGAAACAGCTTCGATGGAGGAATCATAGGCGCTGGAAGCGAGCGGAATTCACCTCTTTGCGAGCGTTCGATGTTGTTTTGAGGTATATTTACCCAAATCTCCAAAATGGATGGTGAAAATGCCTCAGTTTGATGAGTTCGAGATCAGGATGCTCGACATTCTCCAGCGCGATGGGCGCAAGCCGGTTTCCGAGATCGCGCAGGAGATCGGCCTGTCCAACACGCCATGTGCCCGACGTTTCGAGGCGCTGCAGGACGCCGGCGTCATCAAGGGCTTTTCCGCCCGCATCGGACGCCGCGCCGTCGGCCTCATGGTCGAGGTCTTCGTCCAGGTCAGGCTGGTCAGCCACAGCGACGATTCGCCGGAAAAGTTCATCGCCGCCGTGCAACGCATGGACGAGGTCTCGGCCTGCTGGACGATGACCGGCGACTACGACTTCCTGCTGCATGTCATGGTGCCCAATGTCGACGACCTCAACGCCTTCGTCATGCACCGGCTGATGCGCCTGCAAGGCGTCCGCGACGTCCACACCCAGCTGGTGCTGCAGAACATCAAGGGCCCCGGCCACGTGCCGCTCGCGCATTTGCGGGGCTAGGGGGCGACTAGGGATCGGGATAGGTGAGCGGGTAGCGCTCGCCAACGAGACAATTGACGGGTTTCGAGGCCTGGATCTTCAGCACGCCGGGTGCATCCGCGATGCCGCCGACTTCGAGCACGAGCTTGCGGCGGATGGCCGTGACGAACTCGGATGCGAGGTGGATCGGCAGCACGAACGAGCCCGGCCCGCCGGTGACGCATTCGGCGTAATAGCGGTCGATGTCTTCCAGGCTGCCCGTCGGCCGGACGAGGATCGGCAGGCCGTTGATGACGATGCCCTTTGCAACCGCATTGTTGCGGGCGACCTCTACCGGCGCTCCGAGGTTGTTCGGTCCGTCGCCCGAAATGTCGATGACCTTCTTTTCACCGCGGAAGACATTTTGCTCCAGCAGGTTGGCACCGAACGCCACCGCATTCGAGATCGACGTGCCGCCGGATCCGCCGATGGGCTTGACGGCGAGCTGGGCGGCGAAGGCGTCGGCGCTCGAAGCATCGTCGATGATCTGCCAGGGGATGACCGATTCTGGCCGCACGGTCCCTGCCCACTCGAAATAGGTGACCGCGATACGGCCTCTCGAGCCCGCCAGCACGGCATTGATGAAGTCGGGATGGCGCAGCGCCTTGACGTAGCCGGCGCGCTGAAGCGCAAACTCGCCTTCGTCCATCGAACTCGAAACGTCGACGGCCAGCACCAGTTCGACATCCACCGTCCGGTCGTCCACGTCGATGGTCGGCGTGGCAGGCAGTTCGCAACCCGTGCACAGGATCAGCGCCAGCGCAGCCAGCATTGTTCATCGTCCGAGGGACCCGGAGGTCAGTGTGCGTCAACGCAGGGAAAATGAAAGCCGCAACGCTTCAAGGCTTCGTGAATACGAGGCCTGCTCTTGAAACGACAAGGCCGGCAAAAGCCGGCCTGTCTTTGTGCACTGGGCAGGTCAGTCCTGCTGCTTACGGAACGATCAGCGTCCCTGCGCCGTGCTCGGTAAACAGCTCAAGCAGCACCGAATGCGGCGTCTTGCCGTTGAGGATGACGACACCTTCGACGCCGCGCTCGATCGCCTCGATGCAGGTCTCGACCTTGGGGATCATGCCGCCCGAAATCGTGCCGTCCTTGATCAGTGCCTTGGCGTCGGCAACCGTCAGTTCGTCGATGAGTTTCTTGTCCTTGTCGAGCACACCGGGCACGTCGGTCAGGAACAAGAGGCGCGACGCCTTGACGGCACCGGCGATGGCACCCGCAAAGGTATCGGCGTTGATGTTGTAGGTGTGGCCGTCGCGGCCGGGCGCGACAGGCGCCAGCACCGGGATCATTTCCGAACGGGCCAGAAGGTCGAGCAGCGTGCGGTCGACTTCGACCGGCTCGCCGACGAAGCCGAGATCGATCACCTTCTCGATGTTCGAATCGGGGTCGACCATGGTCTTCTTGGCCTTTTCGGCGAAGACCATGTTGCCGTCCTTGCCGCACAGCCCGATCGCCCACTCGCCTTCGGCGTTGATCAGGGCGACGATCTCCTTGTTGATCGAGCCGGCCAGAACCATCTCGACGATCTCGACGGTTTTCTGGTCGGTGACGCGCAGGCCGCCCTCGAATTTCGATTCGATGCCCATCTTGGTCAGCATGGCGCCGATCTGCGGGCCGCCGCCGTGCACGACGATCGGGTTGACGCCGGACTGCTTCAGTAAGGCGATGTCGCGGGCGAAGGCACGGCCGAGCTCGACATTGCCCATGGCGTGGCCGCCATACTTCACCACGACCGTCTTGTTTTCGTAGCGCTGCATGTAGGGCAAGGCCGCGGAGAGCAGGGCAGCCTGCATTTCGGCGGTGGCGGCGACGTTCGTCGTCATCGGCATGGTCCCGGATAGGTGGAAAAGGTCGGCGCGGTCTTAGCCGGAAACCGGGCAGGGGGCAAATGGTTCGATGGGCTGGCAGGCGTGCTGTTTTGCCGATACGCTACGGAATGTGGTTGCATGGCGCCCGACGATCTAAACAGCAGTTGCAAATAGTTTTGCGCCACGTAACTTGGCGGGCATGACGCCGCAGGACATCACCAAGCTGATTGTTCGGACCTCGATGAAGGACCGTGCGGCCTTCGATTTGCTCTACCGGCAGACGAGCGCGAAACTTTTTGGCGTCTGCCTGCGTGTATTGAACGACAGGGCAGATGCCGAGGAAGCGCTGCAGGAGGTCTTCGTCAAGATCTGGACGAAAGCGGACCGCTTCGCAGTTTCTGATCTCAGCCCCATTTCGTGGCTCGTAGCAATCGCGCGCAATCATGCGATCGATCGCATACGGGCGCGGCGTCAGGCGCCTCTCGCGATCGACGAGGCACTCGAGGTCGCGGACCCAGGGCCGGGGCCAGAGGCTGCAGCAGTGGCGGGCGGTGAAGCCGAGCGCATCCATGGCTGCCTGGAGGAACTTGAAAAGGACAAGGCTGCCGCTGTCCGCGGTGCCTATCTCAAGGGGGAGAGTTATAACGAACTCGCGGACCGCCATGGCGTGCCGCTGAACACCATGCGTACCTGGCTGCGCCGCAGCCTGCTCAAACTCAGGGAATGTCTGGAAAGATGACGCTCGCGCAAGACAATGGACCGGAACGTGGAGGCGACGATCTGGTCGCAGCCGAATACGTTCTCGGCGTCCTGCCTGCCGACGAGCGGCGTCAGGCCAGCGCCCGCATCGACGGCGAGCCTGGTTTTGCGCGCATGGTCGATCAATGGGAAGTACATTTCGCCCCGCTCGCCGCGGCCTATCCGGAGATCGAGGCCCCGGCCTCGGTGAAGCCGGCGATCGACCGCAGGCTGTTCTCGGGGACCGCGACGTCGTCGGCACCCAGCGCGCAAGGCTCCGCGGGCTTGTGGGCCAGCCTCGCCTTCTGGCGCGGCCTGGCAACGGCGGCGGTCGCAGCCCTGGCCATCTACATTGCTGTTCCTTACATCAATCCGCCGGCCCAATTGCCGCAGGAGCGCATGGTCGCCTCGCTGGCTGCCGATGGCAGCGACGTCAAGTACATGGCGATGTACGACGCTGGCAGTGGCCAGATCGGCCTTTCGCACGTCTCCGGCGAGCGCGCCACCGGCAGGGATTTCGAACTCTGGATGATCGAGGGCAGCAACGCTCCGGTCTCGATGGGCGTCATCCCGGTCGGATCGACGATCCATATCGACGTCGATCAGGCGATGCGTGACAAGCTCGCCGCAGGCGCCGTGCTTGCCGTCAGCCTCGAGCCGACGGGCGGTTCGCCGACCGGCCAGCCGACCGGACCGGTCGTAGCCGCTGGCGACCTTCGCGACATCTGATCCACGAAAATTTGCCCGAATTCGCCGCGGGCTGAAACTTTTCCCTGCGTTGATCGTAACTATAAGTTTTGCCAAAGCTTAGAGTGAAAGAAAGGAAATATTTCTCTCCAGAAGGTGAAACTACCTGATCTCAAATCCGTAATTCCTTGTGCCTTTCCATTTAGGGAAACAACCCAAGGAGTTACATTATGCGTAAGATCTCTCTCGCTTTGCTCGCCGGTGCCTTTTCCGCTCTCGCCACCTTCGCCTATGCTGAAAACCCGATGGTTGGCGGCGCCGCGATGTTCGCCGATAAGAACATCGTCGAAAACGCGGCCAATTCGAAGGATCACACCACGCTCGTCGCTGCCGTCAAGGCAGCCGGCCTGGTCGAGACGCTGCAGGGCAAGGGCCCGTTCACCGTCTTTGCGCCGACCAATGAAGCTTTCGCCGCACTCCCGGCCGGCACGGTCGAAAACCTGCTCAAGCCTGAAAACAAGGATCAGTTGACCAAGATCCTGACCTGCCATGTCGTTGGCGCCAAGGCGATGGCCGCAGACATCAAGAAGATGGTCGATGACGACAAGGGCGCGCACCCGGTCAAGACCGTTGGCGGCTGCACCTGGACCGCGAAATATGAAGGCGACAAGGTGACTGTAACCGACGAGAACGGCAATGTCGCCAATGTGACGATCGCCAATGTCGAGCAGTCGAACGGTGTCATCCATGTCATCGACAAGGTCCTGCTGCCCAAGATGTAAGCCCGGGGGGCAGCGTGGTTGTGCGACGCTGTCGCTCCCTGAGGCGCGCGCAATCGGCAAAGCGCCCCGCAACGGGTCACCGTTGCGGGGCGCGGCCTGTTGTGCGCAGGCTGGTCGGTTTTCGCGCCAAACCCTCAAGCCCTGTTGATTTCGCCGTGATGTGACGCCGGCCTATGGTCGGCTGGGAGAAATGCCATGGACCGCCGTACATTCCTGCTGGGCAGTGCCGCGATCGCCGTTCTTGCCGGCTTTGTCGTCTCGAGGCGATTGACCATCGCCGACCAGGCATTGGCTGAAAACTTCGAAGTCACCAAGACCGATGCCCAGTGGCGCGCGATCCTTGCTCCCGCCGCCTTTGCCGTGCTGCGCCAGGAGGACACCGAGCCGCCGGGGTCTAGCCCGCTGCTCAACGAGCACCGCAAAGGCACCTTCAACTGCGCCGGCTGTGACCTGGCCGCCTATTCGTCCGCTACCAAGTTCGATTCCGGCACCGGCTGGCCGAGCTTCTGGGATGCGCTCCCCAATTCGATCGGCACCAAGGTCGATACCTCGCTGATGATGACCCGCACCGAAGTGCATTGCCGCCGCTGCGGCGGTCATTTCGGCCACATCTTCGACGACGGCCCGCCTCCGACCGGCAAGCGCCATTGCATCAATGGGCTGGCACTGACGTTCCGCCCTGTCGCGGCCTGACCTTTTCTCGAAAAATCCTCTTGACCTCAAGATACATTGAGGTTGCATCAATGCGCTCTCACGAAATCCCGAATGGAAAAAGGAGAGCGGAAATGATCCAGAATACAGAGAACGATCAGAACGGCCCGGTGGCGTTCGTCAACATCTTCACCCTGAAGCCGGGCAAGCTGGACGAGTTCATCGCCCTCCAGAAGATCAACCTGGACCGTTCGATAGGCAATGTGCCGGGCTGGCGCGGCAGCCGGCTGCACCGGGCGATCGACGGCGATACAGCGATCATGATCAGCACCTTCGATACGGTTGCCGATCACCAGCGGGTTCATCAGACGCAAGGCTTCGCCGAACACATCGCCAAGGTCGGGCCACTGATCGAAGGCGTGACGCCGGCCTACTACCAGGTCGTCCACGAAGTGACGCAGGCCTGAGGCCGGTTGCCTCAGGCAACATGCGACGGCGGCCGTGATCAGCCGCCGTTGACCACCAGCGCGATCGCCGCGCGCAGTTCGTCCAGGCCTTCGTTCTTCTCGGACGAGGTCGCAAGAACGGTCGGGAAGGCGGCGGCGCGTTTCTTGATCTTGAGCAATGTGTCTTCGATCAGCGGCTGCACGCCTGCGGCCTTGATCTTGTCAGTCTTGGTCAGGACGATCTGGTAGGAGATCGCGGCCTTGTCGAGCAGGGTCAAAACCTCCTCGTCGTTCTTCTTGATGCCGTGGCGGGAATCGATCAGCAGGTAGACGCGCTTGAGCGTCACCCGGCCGCGCAGATAGTCGAACACCAGCTTTGTCCAGGCGTCGACCTGTTCCTTCGGCGCCTGGGCGTAGCCGTAGCCGGGCATGTCGACCAGCGCCATCGGCGGCAGGTCGCCTGCCTCGCCGGAAAAGCCATCCGGGACGAAGTAATTGAGCTCCTGCGTGCGCCCCGGCGTGTTCGAGGTGCGGGCCAGGCCGCTGTGGCGAACCAGTGCGTTGATCAGCGACGACTTGCCGACATTCGAACGGCCGGCGAAGGCGATCTCCGGCGGCCCTTCCGGCGGCAGGAACTTCATGGACGGCACGCCGCGGATGAAAACCCACGGGCGCTTGAAGAGCTCGGCATCCACCGTGCGATTGGTCGTATGTTCGTTCAAGCCGCTGCCTCCAGCAGAGAAATATCCGAGCCGCGAATGGCCTTGAGGTTGCGGCCGATCTTGTCCACCGGCCAATCCCACCAGGCAATCGTCAGAAGCCGTTCGATGGTCTTGTCGTCGAAACGCTTCTTGACCACGACAGAAGGATTGCCGGCTACGATCGCATAAGGCGGTACGTGTCTGCTGACAACCGATTTCGCAGCAATGATGGCGCCGTGGCCGATATGAACCCCAGGCAGGATCACCGCTTCCATGCCGATCCAGACATCATTGCCGAGCACCGTGTCGCCGCGGACCTCCTGCTGCCAGGAGGCAAGGTCGAAGCCTTCCTCCCAGCCATGGCCGAAAATGTTGAACGGATAGGTCGAAAAGCCGGACATGGCGTGATTGGCGCCGTTCATGATGAAGCGCGCGCCTTCGGCGATCGCGCAGAACTTGCCGATGATCAGCTTATCGCCGATGAAAGGGTAGTGGTGAAGCACGCATTTCTGCTGGAACAGATCGGGTCCGTCGGGATCGTCGTAGTAGGTGAAATCGCCTATCTCGATGTTCTCGGCGTCGACGAGCGACTTGAGGAAGCCGACGCGCCTGTGCATCGGGATCGGATGCTTGAGCGAAGGGTTAGGTCCATGCATGGCATTTCGTCCCCATTGATACGCCTCTCTACCAGTATAGCGCGATCCGCGACGAAGACATCGGGGGCGATGATCTCAAGGGAAATGGTTCTTGCGCAGATAAAGGGCCGACTAGTTCGACCGAGCTGCAAACCGGGGTTCTGCAAGGGCTTGCAGAACCCCGGCCTTTGCCGAGACGGTTCAATTCTGACCGGGGGGGATGGTCAGAGACCGCCACCCCGCAGGCTGATGCTTGAGAGGCATCGCTCAGCTACGCTGCCAGCTGGAAAAAAGTTTCAGCTCCCGGTTGAAGAAAAGTCAGGTTCCTCACAATGCAGAAAAGCCCCGGAGTGCGGGGCTTTTTCGTTTCGTCTGGGCTGTTCGGCTATTCGGCCGGTGTCGGTTTCTTCTTGAACAATGCCATCAGATTGTCCCAGAGCTCGATCTTGGCGCCCTGGCGCTTCATGATCACGCCCTGCTGCAGGATCGACAGCGAGTTGTTCCACGCCCAGTAGATGACGAGGCCCGCCGGGAACGATGCCAGCATGAAGGTGAACAGGATCGGCATCCAGGTGAAGATCATCGCCTGGGTTGGATCCGGAGGCGTCGGGTTCATGCGCATCTGCAGGAACATGGTGACACCCATGATCAGCGGCCAGACGCCGATCATCAGGAAGGCGGGAACGCCCCAGGGCAGCAGGCCGAACAGGTTGAACAGCGAGGTCGGATCCGGAGCGGCCAGGTCGTGGATCCAGCCGAAGAACGGTGCATGGCGCATTTCGATGGTGACGTAGAGCACCTTGTAGAGCGCGAAGAACACCGGGATCTGGATCAGCACCGGCCAGCAACCGGCCAGCGGGTTGATCTTCTCGGTCTTGTACAGCTCCATCATCGCCTGCTGCTGCTTCATCTTGTCATCCGCGTATTTCTCGCGGATTTCCAGCATCTTGGGCTGCACCATCTTCATGTTCGCCATCGACTTGTACGACTTGTTGGCGAGCGGGAAGAAGATGGCCTTGACGATGACGGTGGTGGCGAGGATCGCCAGACCGAAATTGCCGAGCAACTTGTAGAGCGTGTCGATAAGCCAGAACATCGGCTTGGTGATGAAGTAGAACCAGCCCCAGTCGATCAGAAGCTCGAACTGGCGGATCTGGCGGTCCGCTTCGTAAGCGTTGATCTTGGCCACTTCCTTGGCGCCAGCGAAGACCAGCGTCTCGACGGTCGCCGACTGACCCGCGGCGACCGTGATCGGATCGGTCATGAAGTCGGCCTGGTAGCGCGGGCGGCCGTCCTCGAAATAGGAGAAGCGCGGCTGGAACGGCTGCTTTCCAGAAGGCACCAGTGCGGCAGCCCAGTATTTGTCGGTGATGCCGAGCCAGCCGTCGGTCGACTTGCCAGGCAGAACCTGCTTGTCGTCCTCGATGGTGGCGTAGTTGATTTCCTGCAGGCCCTCGGTGCCGGTCACGCCGATCAGACCTTCGTGCAGCACGTAGGTCGAGGCATGCAACGGCTTGTCGAAGCGGGTGAGGCGGCCGTAATTGGACAGCGCGACGTCGGTGCTGCCGGCATTCGCCACCGTATCGGTCACCGTGAACATGTAGTTCTGGTCGACGGCGATGGTACGCTTGAAGGTCAGGCCCTTGTCGTTGGTGTAGGTCAGCGTGACAGGCGTTGCCGGTGTCAGCGTCGTATTGGGCTCGGCAGTCCAGACAGTGTCGGGACCCGGAACCGCGCCGGTCGCTTCGCTGCCGACGAAGCCGATTTCGCTGTAGAAGCCGGCTGGCAGCGCCTGCGGGTTCAAAAGCTCGATGACGGGTGAATTCGGTTCGACGGCGACGCGGTAGTGCTTGAGGCTGATGTCGTCGATGCGCGCGCCGGTCAGGTTGATCGAGCCCTTGAGGCTCGGCGTGTCGACCGGGATGCGGCCGGATGCTGCAAGCGCCTGGGCACGGTCGACAACGGCGACCTGGGTCGTCGGTGCGCCGGGGACACCGGCCTGCGGCGTCGCTGGCAAGCCGGCGCTGGTGCCGGGTGCCGTGCCTGCCGGCTGCTGCGCCACACGCTCGGCTTCGATGCGTGCGGCTTCGCGCTGCGATTCGACGCGCGGGTTCATGTAGAACACCTGCCAGAGCGTCAGGATCAGCACCGACAAGGCGATGGTGATGAAGAAGTTACGGTTGTTTTCCATCGAAAGCCCTTATCGCGTTCCGCGAATGCGCCGAGAAAGTTCGGCCGTTATCTGGCCGAAGGGGGCGGTGAGCACGTCTTCGCGCCCGACGATCACATAGTCTTTGCCGGCGGCCATGTCACCTGCGGCATGTGTACGAACGGCTTCCCGGAGGCGCCGCTTGACGCGATTGCGGACAACCGCGTTGCCGACTTTCTTGGTGACGGTGTAGCCGACCCGCGGCCCCGCACTGTCGTCGCGATCCAGAACCTCGACGAGAAAAAACCGCCCGCGCCGCTTGTCACCGCGGCGGACGGCCAGAAACTGTTTTCTTTTCAGAAGCCGTTCGGGGCCGCGTCCATGCGGAGCAGACCCCTCTGGCTTGCCGTCAGCGGGCAAGGTTCCCGCCTATGGCTTAGGCGGAAAGCCGCTTGCGGCCGCGGTTGCGGCGAGCTGCGACGACGCCGCGACCACCCTTGGTTGCCATGCGAGCACGGAAACCATGACGGCGCTTACGGACGAGTTTGGACGGCTGATAGGTACGCTTCATTTGTTTTTACACCGCGGCGTGCGGCCCTTCTTGATTCTGTCACTTTGTAACAGGAGCTTGGCTCAGCTTGCTTCGACGCGATCAAAAACCGCGACGGAAGCGGGTCCCGAGCGTGTGCGGGCTTATAGAAAGAAGGTACCGCGAAGTCAATCCGCCCGTGCCGGCGCCACCGAAGGTTGATTCCTGCTGTCAGCAGCAGACAGGGGATAGCGTCCCGGCTCTGACATTTTGCAGTGCGGAATTTGCAACTGCGTTGTGATCACCTATCTTTGCCATAAAGGGGATGCAAGGCAGTTCGTGCTCATTTTAGTCCGAAGCGCATCATTCTCGCACTGGCCTCGCAGCAAAGAACAGCATGACTGAAGCAGCCGATACCGGTGTATTTCCCGGAAAACAGGCGGACCGTGCGGTTCCGCTTTCGCGCGGCCTGTCGGCCAAGCTGCTGCTGCTGACCATCGCTTTCGTACTCTTCGCTGAAGTGCTGTTCTTCCTGCCCTCTGTCGCAAGCTTCCGCATCCGCTGGCTCGAGGAGCGTCTGGCCACTGCCGCCGCCGTCGCCACGATCCTGGTACAGGGCGACCCGACCACACTTTCCCGCGCCGCCCAGAACGACGTGCTGGCGGCGATCGGCGCCAAGGCGATCGCCGTTCGCGATGGCGGCGTGTCCCGCCTGCTTGTCGTCGCCGACATGCCGCCCGAAGTCGACGAGCATATCGACATCGCCAAGGAAGGCGTGCTGGACTCGATGCCCGACGCCATCGACACGCTGCTGTTCGGCGGCAACCGCATGCTGCGCGTCTATGGCCGGGTCGGCGAGAGCGCCAAGGAGTTCGAGCTGGTCATCCCGGACTACCGGCTGCACCGCGCCATGCTCGCCAATGCGCGCTACATCGTCTTCGTCTCGCTGCTGATCTCGCTGTTCACCGCGGCACTCGTCTATGCCGCCATCGACCGCATCATGATCAGGCCCATCCGCACCATGACACGCTCGATGCTGACCTTCTCCGATGCCCCGGACAATCCCGCCGGTGTCATCGTTCCCGAAGCCCGCTCCGACGAGATCGGGCTGGCCGAGCGCGAACTGGCGGCGATGCAGACGCATCTGCAGCGGATGCTGCACGAACGGAAGCATCTCGCCGACCTTGGTCTTGCCGTATCGAAGATCAACCACGACATGCGCAACATCCTGGCCTCGGCACAGCTGATGTCCGACCGCTTGCGCATGGTCAAGGATCCTGCCGTGCAGGCTTTTGCGCCGAAGCTGCTCAGGACGCTCGACCGAGCGGTTGCCTATTCCGAGAACGTTCTGTCATACGGCCGCGCCCAGGAGCCGGCGCCGGCGCGCCGCCGCCTGCGGCTGAGCCAGCTGGTCGATGACGTGCACGGCCTGCTCGGCCTAGAGGCCGAGCAGGGCATCGAGTTCTTCAACGCGGTCGACACCGAATTCGAGATCGAGGCCGATCCCGACCAGTTGTTCAGGGTGTTGACCAACCTGTGCCGCAACGCCGTGCAGGCCATGGCCGGTGCTGCCGACAGCGCCATCGTCAATCGCCTGACCGTTTATGCCGAACGCGAGGGCAGCGTCAGCCGCATCTTGGTTGCCGATACGGGTCCCGGCCTGCCGCAAAAGGCGCGCGAGAACCTGTTTGCCGCCTTCCGCGGTTCGGCCCGCAGCGGCGGCACCGGGCTTGGCCTCGCCATCGCCTACGAGCTGGTGCGCGCCCATGGCGGCCAACTGGAGCTTGTCGAGAGCGCCGGCGGCCGCACCGTGTTCGCTGTCACCATCCCCGATCAGCCGGTTCGCCTCGATGAGGCGCGCCAGGGCATGCGCCGTCCGGCCTGATCAAAAAACTTTGCCGGCGGCGGCTTGCATTTCCCGATTCGAGCCGTTAGGTAGCGCCGGTCGCTGCAGTCGATTGACCGCAGCGTGTTGGCCGTTCACTCGGCCTGATGCGCGCCCGTAGCTCAGCTGGATAGAGCACCAGACTACGAATCTGGGGGTCAGAGGTTCGAATCCTTTCGGGCGCGCCATTTTCTCCTTGTGACAGCGCACGCCGTCATGGCTCAGGCCACAGCATCGAGGTCCACGACGCCGGACCTGGACTGAGTGGCGCTGCATTCGAGCAAACGCTGTTGCGCCGGGTGCTTGCGGAGGGGCGAGCGGACCGACCAACTCGAATTCGTTGCCAGTTGCGGCGTGCCCTACCTTCAGGGATGGATGTTCACCAAGGCGCTGCCACTGGGGCAGGCCATCGAGGTGACGCAGGGCACGACGCCGCGGCCGACTAAGAACTAGAGGCTGGTTGGAATGCGCTGCCCCTCCCAATCAGGCGGCCACCAGTCTCCGCGCAGGTGCTCGTAGTCGTCGTCGGTAATCCAGGTCAGCGGCTCCCCGCGCGTGTCCTCTGGGTCAATACGTTGTTTCAAGCCTTCGCATCGGCGCAATGCCCATTCCAGCATGGCCAGTGTATCGACCTCGCGGTCGCGAACGACCCTGCCTCGCCGGCAAGTGATGACCCGCTCGCGGGTGAACCACGATGACCAACCGTGGAAGCCCCACAGGAGCATCGGTCCTGTCGGGATGCGAAGGTGACCACTGAACCACTCGGCGCTTACTGGAAATCTGGTCGCTGGCACGAGCCGCAAAAACCAACTGCGCATGGCATCCGAGAGTGGCCGCTCCCGGTCACCATAGGTACTCAAGGCGACGAGGCACAACTTACCATCGATAACATGCCAAGTGCCGACGTATTGACGATGACAATTCGTCGTCCATTCGTCGGGCGCGCTTATTCTGACCCGGCGGGAAGCAAGCAGGCGATAGAGCGGCAGGGCATGTAATAAATGCGGCTTGCCATCGATAAGTATCCGCTCGGGCATCTGTGATGTCATGGCCCTCCTCACGGTAGAGAAGTGTCGAGGCGGCAACCTCGAGATCGTGGCAGACTGCATGCAAGGGGCAACTCGATAATCATCTAATATTTTGATATCATGAGGTAAATTTCAGTTATCCCCTCCTTCCATTGGTGTCGGAATTTGTTGACCCTGTCCTTTGCTGAAGGAGGATTCGACGATGGAGGAGGTCGTGTTGGGTACCAGTTTCATCCTGACGAACTGGATGTCAGAGGCTGCGCCGCCATCGCGGCGAGGACATGCAAGGTACCGGCTCTGGCCGCGACAACGGAACAGGATTGTTCATGCGGCTGCTCACCGGCGGCATCGCCGCCGCCGATCGGCAACGTTTCGGCCTGCCGCCGGATCTCCCCTGGCGTCATCCGGCGCCGACAGCTTTTCCCAGAAAGTTTGAACAGGGCGGCTTGCAATTCGCCAAGTCAGCGGCTAGTTAGCGCCGGTCGCTGCGGTCGATTGATCGGAGCGTCCCGGCCGTTTCCTTGATGGCCTGTTGCGCGCCCGTAGCTCAGCTGGATAGAGCACCAGACTACGAATCTGGGGGTCAGAGGTTCGAATCCTTTCGGGCGCGCCATTCTCCTCACCAATGCAGTCAGGTCACTTCACTCGGCAGACTGGGCCTTGTCTATTGCCTGCTCGCCCTGAGGCATTTCGCCGGCCCGCCGGTCAGCTGACCGTATTTTCCTTCTTGTGCTCGCAGTCCCTGCCGCTGCCCTGGCCCCTCGGCTGCGGACAATTTTCGCCGCTGCATTCCTGGGCCTGGGCACGAATGATTGTTTTCGGCCCACCGGCGCTGGCGGCCAGAAGAATGGCGGTCGAGAAGGCGAAGAGGAGCAGGCGCATGACATCTCTCCTTGTGGCTGGGGCGGCAGAATGCCGGCTTGGTAGCCGGTCGGCGCGGCATGACCGAGGTCACGCGGCAATCAGGCTGCCGTAACGGCAGCATAGCGCACGTGGCATAGCGGTAAAGCCCGATCCGGCTGCCTGACGATAGGGAAACAATGCCGCAGGGCGGCGTTGCCTCGCGCTTGCATTTGCATTTGCCGCCACGGCAAATTTTGTTTAAGGCCAAGCTCATGTCGCACTTGCCCGAGACTCTGCTCGCCGGTTATCGCAACTTCATGAACGGTCGCTACGCGGCCGAGACGGACCGTTACAAGTCCCTGGCGCGCGAAGGCCAGTCGCCCGAGACCCTGGTCATTGCCTGCTGCGATTCTCGTGCCGCACCCGAAACCATCTTCGATTCTGGTCCGGGTGAGCTGTTCGTCGTCCGCAATGTTGCCAATCTCGTACCGCCTTATTCGCCGGATGGTGAGTTCCATTCGACCTCGGCGGCGCTCGAGTTCGCCGTGCAGGCGCTGAAAGTCAAGAACATCGTCGTCATGGGCCACGGCCGTTGCGGCGGTATCCGTGCAGCTCTCGACCCCAACATGGCGCCGCTGTCGCCCGGCGACTTCATTGGCAAGTGGATGAGCCTTGTGGCACCGGCCGCCGAGACCGTGACCGGCAACACGATGATGACCCAGGGCGAACGCCAGACGGCCCTCGAGCGCATCTCGATCCGCTACTCGATCGCCAATCTGCGCACCTTCCCGTGTGTGAAGATTCTGGAGCAGAAGGGCAAGCTGGAGCTGTTCGGCGCCTGGTTCGACATCTCGGCCGGCGAGTTGTGGGTCATGGATCGCGAAACCGGCGATTTCGAGCGCACCTCCATCGCCTGACCTTGGCCGCTGGCCTCATTTCAAAGACTTGAATGGCCTGACGTCTCCGGCCTAGCTTTGCACATGAGCCTTGGACGCCTGTTCCATGGCCGCGCGGCGAGGAGCCAAGCCATGACAACTGCCCAGCCCCGTCATTTGCTCGACGGCAGTCACCGTCGCATGTTCATCGGTGGCGCCTGGGTCGAGGCGGCGTCCGGGCAGACGATGGAAACGCGCAATCCTGCCAACGGCGTCGTAATCGCCACGGTGCCGCGCGCCGGCAAGAAGGATATCGAGCGCGCCGTCGCCGCCGCCCGCAATGCGTTTGATGGGCCGTGGAGCCGTTTCAAACCGCATGAACGGCAGAAACTTCTGCTCAGGATCGCCGAGCTGTTCGAGCGCCACTGGGAAGAGATCTGCGTTTCCGACACCACTGACATGGGCCTGCCCATCGCGCGTGCCCGGGGCAATGCCAACCGCGTCCTTGGCATGCTGCGCTATTATGCCGGCATGGCGACGGCGCTGCACGGCCAGACCATCGACAACTCGCTGCCGGGTGACATCGTCTCCTACACCCGCAAGGAGCCGATCGGGGTCGTTGGCGCCATCATCCCGTGGAACGCTCCGACCGCAGCGTCGGTCTGGAAGATCGGCCCGGCCTTGGCCACCGGTTGCACTGTTGTGCTGAAGCCGTCGGAGGAGGCGCCGCTGACCCCGCTTCTGATCGCCGAACTGATGGCCGAGGCTGGCGTCCCCGACGGCGTCGTCAACATCGTTACCGGCACCGGCACCGAGGCCGGCGCGCCGCTCGCCGAGCATATGGGCGTCGACAAGATCGTCTTTACCGGGTCGACGGCCACCGGCCAGAGCATTGTCCGCGCCTCGGCCGGCAACCTCAAGCGCGTGTCGCTTGAGCTCGGCGGCAAGTCGCCGGTAATCGTCTGCACTGATGCCGATCTCGAGCGCGCGGTGCCGGTTGCCGCCATGTCTGTCTTCGCCAATTCCGGCCAGATCTGCATCGCCGGCTCCAGGCTTTTTGTCGCGCGACAGATCCACGACGAGTTCGTCGCGCGGCTGGCCGCCTATGCAGCCGGCTTGCGCATCGGCAACGGCATCGACCCCGAGACCGAGATCGGCCCGCTGATTTCGCCCCGCCAGCTGCAGCGCGTCGAGGGCTATCTGCGCGCCGGTTCGGAGGAGGGCGCGCGGCTCGTCGTCGGTGGCACCAGGCTGTCGCAAGGCGCGCTGGCTGCAGGAAACTTCGTCGCCCCCACCGTCTTCGCCGGCGTCTCCGACACCATGCGCATTGCGCGCGAGGAGATTTTCGGACCGGTTATCTCGGCCCTGCCGTTCGACACACTCGACGAGGTGGTGCGGCGCGCCAACGACACTCCATACGGCCTCGCCGCCGGCGTTTTCACCCGCGACCTCTCCACTGCGCACCAGCTGTCACGACGGCTGCAGGCCGGCTCGGTATGGGTCAACACCTATCACGCGATCGACCCGGCGGTGCCGTTCGGCGGCTACAAGATGAGCGGCTACGGCCGCGAGGGCGGCACTGATCATCTCGACGAATACCTCAACACCAAGGGCGTGTTCATCCGTATCGATTGAGGGCGACCGCAACGAAAGAGCTGCGCCCGGCTGCCGGGCGCGGCCTCTTTTTTCGGCTGTGTGCAGTCTATTCAGTCCATCAGCTGGAATTCGTAGAGCCTGCGATAGAGACCTTCGGCCTCGATCAGGTCGGCATGGCGACCCTGCTCGACGGCCTTGCCGTCCTGCATCACCACGATGTTGTCGGCCTGGTGAACAGTCGACAGGCGGTGCGCGATGGCAATCGTCGTGCGGCCGGATGAGAGTTTCTCCAGCGCCTCGCGGAACAGCGCTTCGGACTCGGCATCGAGTGCGCTGGTGGCTTCGTCGAGCAGCAGAACATTGGCATCGCGAAGAATTGCGCGGGCAATCGACAGGCGCTGCTTCTGGCCACCAGAGAGCAGGGCGCCGTTTTCGCCGACCTGCGTGTCATAGCCGCCCTTGAGCGCCATGATGAAGTCATGCGCGTTGGCCGCCTTGGCGGCTGCGATCACCTCTTCATCGCTGGCACCGTCGCGGCCAAGGCGGATGTTGTGCATGATCGTGCCGGAGAACAGGAACGTGTCCTGGCTGACATAGGCGATGCGGTCGCGGACCGAATGCAGTGTGGCATGGGCGATGTCCTGGCCGTCGAACAGCACCTGGCCGCTGCTGGGGTCGTACATGCGCATGATCAGGTTCATGATCGTTGACTTGCCGCTGCCCGACGGGCCGACCAGCGCCGTCATCTTGCCGGGCGGGAAGGTGAGGTCGAGATCGCGCAGCACCGGTTCGCCGTCGGCATAGGAAAAGCTGACGTCCTTGAGCTCGATCTTGCCGGAACCGGGCACGAGAGCCTCTGCGCCCGGCTTTTCCGCAAGCGTCAGCGGACGGTCGGTGAGTTCGAACATCATGCGCACGCCAACCAGACCCGCTTCCAGCGAGACACGGAAGCGGGCCAACCGCTTGGCCGGCTCGTAGGCCAGCAGAAGCGCGGTGATGAAGGACATGATGCTGCCCGGGGTTTGGCCGCCCTGGACGACTAGATAGCCGCTGACCAGCACGACGCCGGCGATGGCAAGGCCGGCAAGCGTCTCCATGATCGGGCTGGTACCGGCTTCGAGGGCCGCGATGGAGTTGGCGCGCCTTTCGACGTCGGAGACGGCGCGATGCATGCGGACTCGCATCGTCGCTTCCAGGTTGAACGACTTGACGATCCTGACGCCGATGGTCGTTTCCTGCATCACCTGCACGATCTGGGCCAGCGACATGAATTCGGCCTCCATGATCTTGCGCACGCGGCGCAGGATCAGGTTGACGCCGAAGATGGCGATCGGCCCGACGATGAAGGCGACCAGCGACAGCACCGGCTGCTGGTAGACCATCACGGCTATGAGGCCGATCAGCGAAAACAGGTCGCGCACGAACGAGGTGACGATGACGTCGAGCACAACGCGCGCCGCCTGCGCATTGTGCGTGACGCGGGTGATCAGGTCGGCCGAAGGGATCGAATGGTAGAAGGAAATGCCCTGCGCCAGGATGCGGTCATAGATCTTGCGCTGGCGGTCGGCGATGATCGAGTTGCCGACGCGGCTCAGGAAAAATGCCTGCACGAAGGTCGCGACACCCTTGAGGATGAAGATCCCCGCAACCATCGCCGCGATCATGTAGACGCGGTTGATATCCTTGCCGATGACGAATTCGTTGGTGATGTCCTGCATGATCCAGGCGCTGGCTGCCGTCATGGCGGCCACCACAAGCATCGCAACGATGGCGATGCCGTAGCCAAGCGCATGCTGGCGGAACGACTCCCTGACCAGTCTCCAGATCAGGAGATGATTCTGCGACGGACGAAAAAATCGAGGCAAATCAATAAGTCCTTTGGGCGCTAATCCCCCGCGCCGGCCTGTATAAAGCAGCTCTCCGCGAAGGGGAACTGTCGTTGATCTTAGGCTCCGGGCTTACTGTCGCAGCATCCATGGCCCAGTGGACAGCCGGCTACCGCAGATTGCCGCTTCCGGCGATTTCGCATACCGTTGACCAAACGATAAAAAGTCGCCTTCGCCAAAAAAGACCAAAACCAGCCAGAGGTGGATCGTATGCACAGCAGCTCCAAAAATTCAGGCATTTCCAGACGCAGGTTGATCAAAGCCGCGGGCGCTTCCGCCGCGGTCGCGGCCGTGGGCTTGCCCGGCCGGCTTTTCGCCGCCGACCCGATCAAAGTCGCGGCCATCTACACCGTCCCGGTCGAGCAGCAATGGGTCAGCCGCATCCACAAGGCGGCCAACGCCGCCAAGGATCGTGGCGACATCGAATATGTCTATTCGGAAAACACCGCCAACAACGACTATGAGCGCGTCATGCGCGAATATTGCGAGGCCGGCCACAAGCTGATCATCGGCGAGGTCTTCGGTGTCGAGGATGCTGCCCGCGCAGTCGCCAAGGACTACCCCGACGTCGCCTTCCTGATGGGCTCGAGCTTCAAGCCCGATGCCGCCGTGCCGAATTTCTCGGTGTTCGACAATTACATCCAGGATGCGTCCTATCTCTCCGGCCTCGTTGCGGGCGCGATGACCAAGTCGAAAAACATCGGCATGGTCGGCGGCTATCCGATCCCAGAGGTCAACCGCCTGATGAACGCCTTCATGGCGGGCGTGAAGGAAGTGGCGCCAGACACCAAATTCCAGGTCGCCTTCATCGGCTCGTGGTTCGATCCGCCCAAGGCCAAGGAAACCGCCTTCGCCCAGATCGATGGCGGCGCCGACCTGCTCTACGCCGAGCGTTTCGGCGTGTCTGACGCCGCCAAGGAAAAGAAAGTACTGGCCATCGGAAACGTCATCGACACCCAGGCCGACTATCCCGAAACGGTGGTCGCCTCCGCACTCTGGCACTTCGAGCCGACGCTCGACAAGGCGATCGCGGAAGTGAAAGCCGGCACCTTCAAGGCCGACGACTATGGCGTCTACTCCTTCATGAAGAACGGCGGCTCGTCGCTTGCGCCACTTGGCACCTTCGAGGGCAAGGTGCCTGACGAGATCAAGGCCAAGGTCGCCGAGAAAGAAAAGGCGATCAAGGACGGCTCGTTCACTGTCGAGATCAACGACGCCGAGCCGAAGTCGAGCTGATGACAGCGTTCTTCTCCCCCGTTTACGAGGGAGAAGATGCCGACAGGACGATGAGGGACAGCGTATCCTCTCCGATTTCGGCACTGCCCATCATCCGGCCCTTCGGGCCACCTTCTCCCCGCAGGCGGGGAGAAGGGACCTCCAGCTGCCGTCGCCGCTTCATGACAACTGAGCCCAGCATCGTCCTTCGCCTCTCCGGCATCACCAAGCGTTTCGGCCCGCTGACGGCCAACGACGCCATTTCCTTTGAGCTGAAGCGCAGCGAGGTGATCGCGCTTCTCGGCGAGAACGGCGCCGGCAAGACGACGTTGATGAACATCCTGTTCGGCCACTATGTTGCCGACGAAGGCACTGTCGAGGCGTTCGGCAAGCTGCTGCCGCCGGGCGATCCACGCGCGGCCCTCGATGCCGGCATCGGGATGGTGCACCAGCATTTCACCCTCGCCGACAACATGACCGTGCTGGAGAATATCGCGCTGGGCACCCAGGGCCTGTGGCGAGCCAGGCTCGACAGGGCAGCCGCGCGCCGTCGCATCGAACAGTTGTCCGCTGATTTCGGCCTGACCGTCGATCCTGCGGCCACCGTGGCCACACTGTCGGTGGGGGAGCGCCAGCGCGTCGAGATCCTCAAAGCGCTCTACCGCGACGCCCATGTGCTGATCCTCGACGAGCCGACGGCAGTGCTGACGCCGGCCGAGACCGACGCGCTGTTCCGCACGCTGAAGCTGCTCGTCGCCAAGGGCCTTTCGATCATCTTCATCTCCCACAAACTTCATGAGGTGATGGCCGTCAGTGACCGCGTTCTGGTGCTGCGCGCCGGCCGGCTCGCCGGCGAACGGGAGACGAAATCGACCGACCGCAAGGAACTTGCCGCCCTCATGGTCGGCCAAGAGGTCAAGCCGGCAGAGGTCAGTCCGGTCCATGCAGGTGCGGCCCTGCTGGCACTCGACCGCGTCTCGACGGCGCGCCATAACGGCGCCGGCCTCGACGAGGTGTCGCTGACACTCAACGCCGGCGAGATCACCGGCCTTGCCGGTGTTTCCGGCAACGGGCAGGCAGCGCTCGCCGCACTCATGTCAGGCACCCAGCGCCCGACCGGCGGCGCGATTTCCATCGCCGGCCACGCGGTTGGCGACTGGTCCCCGCGCGCCGCCCTCGGCCATGGCATCGCCCGCATCCCCGAGGACCGCCATGCCGTCGGCACGATCGGCGACATGAGCGTTACCGAAAATGTCATCGCCGAGCGTTATGGCAGCTCACGTTTCAGCCGCATGGGCTTCCTTGACTGGACGGCGGCGCGCCGCTTCGCCGAGGAGATCATTGCCGACTACGACGTCAAATGCCCATCGCCCGAGGCGCGCATCCGCCTGCTTTCGGGCGGCAACATGCAGAAGCTGATCCTCGGCCGCGCGCTCGACCCCGAACCGGCGGTCATCCTCGCCAGCCAGCCGACGCGCGGCCTCGACGTCGGCGCCGTCGCTTATGTCCACCGCATGCTGCTCGCCGCGCGTGAGCGCGGCGCGGCGGTGCTGCTGATCTCGGAGGACCTGGAGGAAATCCTGGCGCTTTCCGACCGCATCGTCGTGATGTCCAAGGGGAGGTTGTCCGCGCCATCGGCGCGCGGGGAACGGACGATTCGCGAACTGGGTGAACTGATGGCGGGCCATGGTGGGGAGCAGCCGGCGTGAACGCGCGAGGTCAGATGTCAGTGCTCCACGCCACCCCCCTCTGTCCTGCCGGACATCTCCCCCACCAGGGGGGAGATCAGCCGTCATGGCCTCTGAGGCCAATCACTGACGTTGCAGGACGTCCGCTGACGCTCAAGCAGACTTCCAGGGTCTCAGGACGAGGGTGGACGCGGACACCGCCAATCTCCCCCCTTGCGGGGGAGATGTCCGGCAGGACAGAGGGGGGTGCTGTCCCGCAAACATCTCAGGCCACGGAGCAGACCCATGCGGCTTGAGCCCAAACCCGCGCCATCACTGGCGGTCACGCTATTGTTCCCGCTGGCGGCGATCGCCGCCACGCTGCTCATCACGTCGTTGCTGGTGCTCGTCGCCGGTGCGTCGCCGCTGTCGGTGTTCTACCTCGTTGCCAAGGGTGCGGCTGGTTCGCAGTTCGCGCTCCTGGAAACCCTGACGCGCGCGACGCCGCTGATCTTTACCGGGCTTGCCGTTGCCGTCGCCTTCCGGGCCAAGCTCTGGAACATCGGGGCCGAGGCGCAGCTCTATGTCGGCGGCATCGTCACCGTGGTGCTCGGCACCGGCGCGCTACCGCTGCCCGCGCCCATTCTCATCCCTATCATCATGGTCGCCGTCATGGCCGCGGGCGCGTTGCTGCTGCTCGGACCCGCCGTGCTGAAGACCCGCTTCGGCGTCGACGAGGTTGTGACTACGCTGCTGCTCAACTTCATCGTGCTGCTGTTCGTGTCGATGCTGCTCGAAGGCGTGCTCAAGGACCCGATGGGGCTGGGCTGGCCGCAGTCGCAGAAGGTCATCGCCGAGGCGCAACTGCCGCGCATCATCCAGGGCAAGCGCCTGCATTATGGCTTCGTCATCGCCATCGTCTCGGCCATTGTCGTCTGGGTCATCATGAAGAAGACCGTGCTCGGCTACGAGATGCGCGCCGTCGGCCACAACCCCGAAGGGGCGCGCTTCGTCGGCATTCCCGTCAATCTCGTGCTGATGAAGACTGCACTCCTGTCGGGCGGCCTCGCGGCGCTCGCCGGCTTCTCCGAGGTCTCGGGCCTCAAGGGCAACCTGACGCTCGACCTGTCGCCGGGCTATGGCTACTCGGGCATCGTCGTTGCCATGCTGGCAATGCTGAACCCGCTCGGCGTGATTGCCTCGGCCATCTTTGTCGCCGGCATCTTCGTCGGCGCCGATGCCATGAGCCGTGTTGCCAAGGTGCCGAGCTACATCGCCGACGTCATGGTCGCCACGTCGCTCTTGACGATGGTGGTAGCGATCCTGCTGACGCGGTTCAGGGTGAGGTGGAGGTGATGGCTGAGATCCTTCGCGCCTGGCCTGCCGGCCATCTCCTTCACAAGGGGGGAGATCAGTCGCATCGACGCCACACCAGTTCCTGTTGTTTCCCGGGGTGCTTTGGCCGACACGGAGTTTCCGTTCAGAGGCGAACGATTGTGCGAGGCGCTGGCGAAGTCCTGATCTCCACCCTTGTGGGGGAGATGGCCGGCAGGCCAGAGGGGGGCAACGTCGAGCGCCAGCGTTGTTTGGTATCGAGGCGGAGTGCCCTCTGATGGACGCATTTGAAATCCTCTTTACCGCTTCCTTCTGGGTCGCCGCCATCCGCATTGCTTCGCCGCTGATCTTCGCCACCATGGGCGAGCTGATCTGCGAGCGCGCCGGCGTGCTCAATCTCGGCATCGAAGGCATCATGACCGCCGGCGCCTTCGCCGGCTGGTTTACCGTCTATGCCGGCGGCGACCTGTGGACCGGCGTGCTTGTAGCGGCCCTGGCAGGGGCCATGTTCGGCTTGTTGCATGCGACGCTGACCGTGCCGCTCGGCCTGTCGCAGCATGTCGTCGGCATCGGTGTCACGCTGCTCGCCACCAGCCTGACCTATTTCACCTATCGCCTGGCGCTGCCTGAGGTAACCTCGCCGCCCAAGATCGAGCCATTCCAGCCATTGCCGATCCCTGGTCTGTCCAAGATCCCCATCGTCGGCGAAGCGCTGTTTTCGCAGACGCCGCTGACCTATCTCGCCTTCCTCACCGTCGCCGTCGTTGCCTGGGTGCTCTACCGAACACCCGTCGGCCTTGCCGTCCGCGCCGCCGGCGAAAACCCGGCGGCCGTGGAAGCGCAGGGCATCTCGGTCACCGGCATCCGCATGGGCGCGGTGGTGGTCGGCAGCGCGCTGATGGCCGTCGGCGGCGCCTTCCTCACAATGTCGGCGTTCAACTCGTTCTTCTTCGAGATGATCAACGGCCGTGGCTGGATCTGCATCGCGCTCGTGGTGTTCGGCTCGTGGCGGCCGGGCAAGGCGCTAATCGGCGCCATCCTGTTTGCCGCCTTCGACGCCTATCAGGTGCGCCTGCAGCAGATGTCGGGCGGCGTCGTGCCTTATCAGCTGTTCCTGATGATGCCCTATGCGCTGTCGATCCTGGCCCTGATCCTGGTGGCGCGCCGCGCTACCTATCCGAAAGCGCTGATGATCCCCTATCAGAAAGGCGAGAGATGAGCTTCGACCTGATCGTCAAGGGCGGTACGCTGCCCGATGGAACCGTCGCCGATATTGGCATCAAGGGCGACAGGATCGCTGCCATCGAGCCGAAAATCGAAGCAGCGGCCAAGAACGTCGTCGACGCCTCCGGCAACCTCGTCTCACAGCCCTTCGTCGACCCGCATTTCCACATGGACGCGACGCTGTCCTATGGCTTGCCGCGCATCAACGCCTCGGGCACGTTGCTTGAAGGCATATCGCTCTGGGGCGAACTCAAGCCGCTGCTGACGCATGAGGCGGTCAAGGAGCGCGCGCTCGCCTATTGCGACTGGGCCGTGTCGATGGGCCTGCTCGCCATTCGCACCCATGTCGACACCTGCGACGACCGGCTGCTGGCCGTCGAGGCCCTGCTCGAGGTCAAGAAGCAGATTGCGCCTTATATCGACCTTCAGCTCGTCGCTTTCCCGCAGGACGGTCTCTATCGCTCGCCCACGGCGCGCGCCAACACCATTCGCGCCTTGGACATGGGCGTCGATGTCGTCGGCGGCATTCCGCATTTCGAGCGCACGATGGCCGACGGCACGCGCTCGGTGACCGAACTGTGCGAGATCGCGGCAGCGCGCGGCCTGATGGTCGACCTGCATTGCGATGAAACAGACGACCCGCTGTCGCGCCACATCGAGCAACTGGCCTATGAGACCCAGCGTCTCGGCCTGCAGGGCAGGGTGGCCGGCTCGCACCTGACCTCGATGCACTCGATGGACAATTATTACGTCTCGAAGCTGTTGCCGCTGATTGCGGAAGCCGGCGTGTCGGCGATCCCCAACCCGCTCATCAACATCATGCTGCAGGGGCGCCACGACACCTATCCCAAGCGCCGCGGCATGACCCGCGTGCCGGAAATGCTGAAGGCAGGCATCCGCGTCGGCTGGGGCCAGGACTGCGTGCTCGACCCCTGGTATTCGCTCGGCACCGGCGACATGCTCGACGTCGCCTTCATGGGCCTGCACGTCGCCCAGATGTCTTCGCCTGCCGACATGCGCCGCTGCTTCGACATGGTGACCAAGGTCAATGCCGAGATCATGGGGCTCGACCATTTCGGGCTCGAAGTCGGCAAGACCGCAAGCCTCGTCGTGCTCGACGCCGGCAACCCGATCGAGGCTGTGCGCTTGCGCGCCGAACGCCTCTGCGTGATTGCCAAGGGCAAGGTCGTGGCGGAACGTCCGAAGCGCGACACCGCGCTGTCGATCAAGGGCCGTCCGACTAGCATCAACCGCCGCCATGTGGTGCCGCCGCAGGCGAATTGACCTGGCGTAGCGCGTGGCCAGAAGTCACAAAAAAGTCTACAACAGAACTCAAGATTCTCGCGGTTGCGGAAGGAGAAGGTCATGTTGTCGAGGTCGGTTTTGCTGGTGTTCGTGACGGCTTTGCTTGCCGGCTGCGTGTCGGCGGAAGAACAGCGCGCCCGCGACGAAGACAAGTGCCGCTCCTACGGCTTCACCAAGCGCAACGACGCTTTCGCCGAGTGCCTGCAGCGCATCGAGCTCGATCGCCGCGCCGAGTTCCGCCAGAGCAAGTCGTCGTTCGACGACTGGAACCGGCCTGTCGTGGTCTATCGCCCGATCGTCGTCGCGCCGAGGCCGTAACCGCTGGTACTGCGACAGGGCAACGCATGGTCCAGGCCAGATTGCCCTCGCCATTACTCTTTCAAGCGCATAGATAGCCTCAATCCGGGCCCGTCGCCCGGCGGATTGGCACTATGACGTTTCGACAAGCCCTGGCCCTCCCGAAGAACAACATGGTTCTTTCGGGCATCCTCCTCATGTTGCTGGGCGACTTCATGTTCGCGCTCAACGACGCGATGGGCAAATGGCTGGTCGAGAGCTTCTCGGTCGGACAGGTGCTGTTCATCCGCTCGATCGGCGCCTTCATCATTCTTGGCCCAATGATCTACAGGCAGGGGCTCGGTCCGCTGACCAATGTCGAGCGCCCCGGCCTGCAGGTGTTGCGTGTCGTGCTCGCCACCGCCGACACCGCCTTCTTCTACGCCGCCGTCGCCTATCTGCCGCTGGCCGACGTGATGACCTTCTACATGGCCGGCCCGATCTACATCGCCGCGCTGTCGCACTTCTTCCTCGGCGAAAAGGTCGGCTGGCGCCGCTGGCTGGCCATCGTGCTTGGCTTCTGCGGCGTGGTCATCGCGCTCCGCCCGTCGACGGCGTCGCTGTCCTGGCCGTCGCTGTTTGCCGTCGTCGGCAGCATGTCCTTTGCCATCAGCCTGATCCTCAGCCGCAAGCTGCGCGCCACCAACGATACGACGCTGGTGACCTGGCAGACGGTCGGCGCGCTGATCATGGGCGGCGTCCTTGCCGCGTCCGACTGGCAGCCGGCAAGCGCCATCGACTGGTCGGCCATGCTGTTGCTCGGTGTTGTCGCCTGCGCGGCACATCTTTTGATCACCCGCGCCCTCAAGCTCGCGCCCGCCTCGCTGCTTGCGCCGCTGCAATACACACTGCTGATCTGGGCCGTGGTCATGGGCATCGCCTTCTTCGGCGACTATCCGGATGCGCAAATCCTGATCGGCTCGGCGATCATCGTCATCGCCGGCCTGTTCATCTTCCATCGCCAGAAGGTGGTGGACAAGGCCGAACCCGAGACGGTGCCGACCAGCGTGCACTGACGAGTTTAGCTCCTTCACCAATAGCGGGTTTAGCCTCTCCCCAGAAGCGGGGGGACGTCGGCCTGCTCTCGGCAATGAGGTGTCATCGGCGGTAAGATGTTCGGATTCCTCCCCCCCCCCCTTGTGGAGAGGGGGGATGGACCCTAGCGCCCCAGCACCAGCGCCCAATAGCGCTTGTCGCTGCCTTTGCTCTCGCGCACATAGGCGAGGCCGAATTTGCCGAAGCGCGGGTCGAGCATGTTGCGGCGGTGGCCCGCCGAGTTCATCCACATCGAGAACAGCTTCGCGGGCTCCATGCCGCCATGGGCGATGTTTTCGGCCGCGGCGCCCTCGACGCCGCCATCCTTCATGCGCGCCGCGAAATCCTTGCCCCAGCCGGTGGTGTGCTCCATCTTGCCGCTGCGCGCCATGTAGGCGGCTTGCTGCAGGGCGGCGCGCTCAAGCGTCGAGTCAGGGCTCAGCGGCGGCAGGCCATGCTCGGAGCGGATGGTCTGCAGGTAGGTGACGCCGGTCGACGACGCACCGGATCCGTCGCCGGCAATGTTGGACCCAGTCTGGCAGGCGGCCAGGAACAGCAGGGGCCCAAGAGCGGTCGCCCGCATCACCGTGCCTGTCAGTCGCGCCATGGTTTTTTCCTTGTCTGTCGTCATTGGCGACCGTTGATAAGGCTGATCATGGCTTTTTGGCGAGCATGGCGCCTCGGGGTGGGCGGGACCTTGGGACCGCGCACCACCTTTTCCGAGGATCGATTCTGGCTTTGCCGGTCGCAGCTACGCCTTCACCCTTGCCGCTGCAGGATCGAACAGCGCCTCCATATGGATCTTCGCCGGCACGCGCTCCATGGCAACGACAAGCTCGTAACTGCCACCTGCAAGGAAGGCGTCGTCGACGCCGCCGGTATTTCTGACATAGCCGAAGCCGATGTTCTTGCCGACCGTGTAGCCATAGCCGCCACTGGTGAGGTAGCCGACCGGCTGGCCGTCGCGCAGGATCGTCTCACGTCCCAGAAGCACGACGTCCTTGTCGTCGACGGTAAAGCAGGCAAGCCGCTTGGTCGGCGCCGCGTCGCCGAGCTTCTCCAGCGCCTTGCGACCGAGGAAGTCGGTGTCGTTCCTGAGCTTCACCGCCCAGCCGAGCCCGGCCTCGAATGGTGTGTCGTTGGGGGTGATGTCGGAACCCCAGGCGCGATAGCCCTTTTCCAGGCGCAGCGATTCCAGCGCGCGGTAGCCGACAGGGCGGATGCCGTGAGGCTTGCCCGCCGCCATCAGCGCGTCGAACACCTCACCGGTGGCGCCGATCGGCACATGCAGCTCCCAGCCGAGCTCACCGACATAGGTCACGCGCAGCGCCCGCACGGCGGCACCGGCGATGGCGACCTCTCTGACATGGCCGAAGGGGAAGGCCGCGTTGGAGACGTTGGCAGCAGTGACCGTTTCGAGCACCCTCCGTGCATTCGGCCCCATCAATGACAACGTGCCGAACTGCTCGGTCACATCGACCAGTTTCGCGTCGTATCCAGACGGGATGTGGTCGCTGATCCAGGCGAGATCGTGGGTGCGGAAGCCGGTGCCGGTGACGATGTAGAATTTGTCGTCGGCCAGCCGGGCAACGGTGAGATCCGCCTCGATGCCGCCACGCGTGTTCAAGAGCTGCGTGTAGGTCAGGCGTCCCACGGCCTTCGACACGTCATTGGCGCAGATGAAGTCGAGCGCTTTCTGCGCGTCCTTGCCCGTCATCTCGTATTTGGCGAAGGACGACTGGTCGAACACGCCCACCGCCTCGCGCACATGCCGGTGTTCGTCGCCGACCGTCGCGAACCAGTTCTGCCGACCCATGGCGTAGACGTCCTTTGGCTCTACGCCTTCCGGGGCGAACCAGTTGGGCCGCTCCCAGCCGAGCTTGGAGCCGAACACGGCGCGGTGCCTCTTCAGCCGCTCGTAGAGCGGCGAGACGATGTAGGGCCGCCCGCTCGCATATTCCTCGTGCGGATAGCCGATTGTGTAGTGCTTGCCATAGGCCTCGAGCGTGCGGTCCGACACCCATTGCCGGTCGCGGTGCAGGCCCGAGAAGCGGCTGATGTCGACCACCCAGAGGTCGAGCGGCGCCTCGCCGTCGACCACCCATTGCGCCAGCACCCAGCCCGCACCGCCGCCCGAGGCGATGCCGAAGGCGTTGAAGCCGGCGCCGACGAACATGTTCGAGCATTCAGGCGCCACGCCGAGGATGAAATTGCCGTCGGGCGTGAAGCTTTCGGGGCCGTTGATCATCTGCTTGACGCCGACATCGGCCAGTCCGGGCACACGTTCGATCGCCTGCACCATGTGCTGCTCGAAGTGATCGAAATCGTCGTCGAACAGGCGGAATTCCCAGTCGTTGGGCACGTCATCGGTGGTCCAGCCCTGCGGGTTTGGCTCGTAGCCGCCCATGACAAGCCCGCCGACCTCTTCCTTGAAATAGGTGCGACGGTCGGGGTCGCGCAGCGTCGGCGCGTCGGTGGCGAGGCCGGGCAGCTTCTCGGTGATGATGTATTGGTGCTTGACGGGCTGCAGAGGCACGTTGATTCCGGCCATCGCACCGACCTGCCGCGCCCATTGGCCAGCGCAGTTCACCACCTTGTCGCAGGCAACGTCGCCTTGGTCGGTCTTCACCGTGAGGATGCGACCGTCCTTCATCTCGAAGCCGGTGACGCGCACGTTTTCGAACAGTTTGGCGCCGTGCATGCGCGCGCCCTTGGCCAGCGACTGGGTGATGTCGGAGGGGCTCGCCTGGCCGTCGGTCGGCAGCCATGACGCACCTACCAGGTCCGAGGTGTCCATCAACGGCCACATGCGCTTGACCTCGTCCGGCGACACCAGCTGCATGTCCATGCCGAAGCTCTTGGCGGTCGTCGCCAGCCGCTTGTATTCCGTCCAGCGGTCCTGGTTGGTGGCAAGCCTGAGGCAACCGGTCATCTTCCAGCCGGTGGCCAGCCCGGTCTCGGCCTCCAGCCCCTTGTAGAGCTCGACCGAATATTTCAGCACCCGCGTGATCGACGCCGACGAGCGCAACTGTCCTACCAGGCCCGCCGCGTGCCAGGTCGAACCCGAGGTCAACTTGCCCTGTTCGAGCAGGATCACGTCGGCCTTGTGGTCGCGTGCCAGGTGATAAGCCGTCGAGCAGCCGATGATGCCGCCGCCGATGACGACGATCTGCGCGTGCGAGGGGAGGGCCATAGCTACAGTTTCCCGTACTGGTTCTGGTAGGTTTCGAGCGCCGCGTTGAATTTTTCGAGATTCTCGGCGGTGTAGGCGACGTAATCGCTGCCCGGGGCGGTGAGGTACAGTTCCGAGACCATGCTCCACATCGCCTCGCGCAACAGCGAGGCGCATTGCATGGCCTGGTGCGAGCGCCGGATCGCCTGGTCGGGTCTGCCGCCGAAATAGACGGTCAGAAGCTCGTCCGACTCCTCCGCCGTCATGCCGGCATTGGAGGCGGTACCGGCAAGGTCGAACATCGCCGTCGAGAAACCGGCATATTCGAAGTCGATGAGCCAAAGCCTCGAGCCGTCGTCGAGGAAGTTGGCTGGCAGCAGGTCGTTGTGGCTGAAAATGATCGGCAGCGGCGCTTGCGCCTTTTCCAGCTTGTCGGCCAGGTCGAGATAGCGCGGCAGTTCCTGACACATCCGGCTGTTGCCGGCGGCCAGAGTGCGGGCATAGTCACGGATGACGTGGAAGGCCCAGAACATGAAGCCCGCGCCGGAGACATGCCGCGGCATCTCGTCATGGAAGCGCTTGACCAAGTGGGCGATGCGTCCGGCATTGGCCCGCACATCGTCGGCGCCATAGGTCTTGGCGCCGAGGAAAGCGCTGACCATGACGCCAGGCGCGGCATAGCGCAGCTCCGGTGCAAAACCGGCCTCATGGGCCGCACGCGCCACCATCGCCTCGCGGTCGCGGAAGACGTGATGGAACGGATAGTCCTTGCCGAAGCGGACGACATGGCGGCCGTTGCCGTCTTCGACCAGCCAGCTCTCGTTGCTGATGCCGCCCTTGAGTGGCGCAATTGTCAGCGTCCCGTTCCACAAGGGCAGGGCGCGAATGCGGTCCATTGTTGTCAACGCAGCCATCCCCCTTACTCCAATCCCAGCCGTGCCTTTGTCCGAGCGGCCCCGGCCGAGATCAGCCGGTCGGCTATGATGGCGATGAAGGCCACCGCCAGACCAGCAACAAGCCCGCGTCCAGTATCGGCCTTGGTCAGGGCGATGTAGACCTCCTGGCCGAGATCCCGGGTGCCGACGAGCGCCGTGATGACAAGCATCGACAGGGCGAACATGATGGTCTGGTTTAGCCCCAACATGATTTCGGGCAGCGCCAGCTTGATCTTGATCCTGGTCAGCAATTGCCATTGCGTGCAGCCCATTGCGGTGCCGGCTTCGATCAGGCGCGGATCGACCTTGCGCAGGCCATGCACTGTGTAGCGAATTGCCGGAGAGATCGCATATGCCACCACCGCAATCATGGCGGTGAAGTCGCCGACACGGAACAGCATCACCGCCGGCATCAGGTAGACGAAGGATGGCAGCGTCTGCAGTGTGTCGATGATCACCTGCACCCAGTTCCACAGCCTGTCGCGCTGGGCAGCGGCGATGCCGATGGGAACGCCGATCAGGCAAGCCAGAACGACCGATATTCCGCACAGATAGACCGTGATCATCGCCTTTTCCCACTGGCCCGTGGCGGCGATCAGGAAGGCAAGCGCGCCGGTCAGCATTGCCAGGCGAAGGCCACCGAGGCGATAGCCGGCGAAGGCCAGGAGTGCTGTCACTCCCGCCCAGGGCAGTCCGAGCAGCAGTCGCTTGAGCGGCACCAGTATGTTCAGCAGAACTGCGTTCTTGGCCGCTTCCAGCGTATCGAAGTAGTTCACGTTGATCCAGCCGACGACATTCGACCAGAACGAGCCGGTCGAGAGCTGGAGCGCCGGCGGATAGGTTTGCAGTGCCGGCATGGCGAGACCGGCAACACCGGCCAGAACGATCATTACCAATGCCGCCACGATGTAGGGATGACGAGCCGGGAGGCTGGTCGACACGGCGGGCGGCGTCATTGTGCCGGCGCGCGCGGCAAACGCCTGGCTCAAACGGTCGAGCGCGATCGCCAGTGCGACGATGGCAAGTCCAGCCTCCAGGCCAGCGCCGATGTCGAGGCGCCGCAATGCCGCCAGAACATCGAAGCCGAGGCCTCCGGCGCCGATCATCGAGGCGATGATCACCATATTTAGCGACAGCATGATCACCTGGTTGACGCCGACCATCAGGCTGTCCTTGGCCGATGGCACAAGCACACGCCATGTCATCTGCCGGCGCGTGCAGCCGATCATCCTGCCAAGGTCGAGCGTGTCGGAAGGCACCGCGCGCAGCGCGAGCGTGGCAATGCGGGTCATCGGCGGCATCGCGTAGATCACTGTCGCCACCACCGCCGCTGTCGGCCCGAAACCGAACAGGAACAGGATCGGCACCAGGTAGGCAAAGACCGGAATGGTTTGCATCAGGTCGAGCACTGGGGTGAGTGCCCGTTCGAACCAGTGCCAGCGATAGGCCGCAATGCCAAGCAGCAGCCCGCCAATCACGCCGATCGGCACCGCCACCAGGATCGAGGCGAGCGTTGCCATTGCGCTCTGCCATTGGCCGAAGGCTGCCAAGAAGCCAAAGCACAGGACCACCAGTGTCGCGAGCCTGCGGCCTCCGGCATGAAAACCGATCAGGCCAATGGTCGCGGTCACTGCGACCCATGACAGCGGTGGCAAAATCTGGACCGCGCCCGAGCCCTGGCCTTTGAGAAAGCCGGTCGCCAGCAGGCTGAGCGCGCAGCGGTAAGGCAGGTCGATCAGGGCAGCAATGAACCGGGTCAGGTCCTTGAAGCTGAACAGTCCGAAATGCGCCTCATTGACTAGCCATTTCATGAAATCGCCGATCCATCGTCCAGCGGGGATGATCGCTGCACTGGGATATTCGAAGGCCCAGTTATAGGCCCCGCCAAACCGCCAAAGCACGATGAAGGCGCCGGCAGCGACGATCCAGGGAATGAGCCCGCGCGGCAAGCCAATTGGACCGGCAGCAGCTTCGACGCTGGAGTTGGCCGGGGCGGTCATCGTCATCCCCGCATCAGCACGTCGACGACGTCGGTTCGAAGCAGTTGGCCCAACATGTTGCCTGCTTCGTCGATGACACCGACGCACTCGTTGGAACCGTCGAAAAGTGCGACGGCTTCCGACACGGTGGCCCGCGCCGGCACAGATGTTTTCGGCTGCGCGCCCTGTACCGGTTTCATGATCGATTGCGCCTTGATCACCTTGGCTTTCGGGACGTTGCGGGTGAACTCGGCGACATAATCGGTGGCCGGGGCAAGCACGATGTCCTCGGGCGTGCCGATCTGCACGACGGCTCCATCCTTCATGATGGCGATGCGGTCGGCCAGCCTGATCGCCTCGTCGAAATCGTGGGTGATGAAAACGATTGTCTTGTTCAGTACCGATTGCAGGCGAATGAATTCGTCCTGCATTTCGCGCCGAATGAGCGGGTCGAGCGCCGAGAAGGGCTCATCGAGGAACCAAAGCTCCGGTTCCACCGCCAGCGACCTGGCAATGCCGACTCGCTGCTGCTGGCCGCCGGAGAGTTCGCGCGGGAAGACACCTTCCTTGCCAGACAGGCCGACAAGTTCGACCATGCGGCGCGCCAGTTGCTCCCGTTTCTGCCGCTTGACGCCCTGAACCTCTAGCGGAAAGGCCACATTCGCAAGCACCGTCAAATGCGGCAGCAAAGCGAATTGCTGGAATACCATGCCCATCTGGTGGCGGCGGATTTCGATCATCCGGGCTTCGTCGGCGGCGAGCAGGTTTTCGCCGTTGAACAGGATTTCGCCTGAGGTCGGCTCGACCAGGCGCGACAGACAGCGCACCAGGGTCGACTTGCCAGAGCCCGACAGCCCCATGATGACGAAGATCTCGCCGTCACGGACCTCGAGATTGACGTTGCGTACCGCGCCGACGAGGCCTGCTTTCACAAGATCGTCGCCGGTGACCGATGCCGGCTCTCTCGCTCGCAGGAAATCGCGCGCGCCGGAGCCGAATAGCTTCCAGACATTGCGGCAGACGAGTTTAGGTTGGCTATCGTTCATCGACCCGGCTGACAATGCTTGCGGGAAATCTGCCCTTCGGCCATGGGGCCGAAGGGATGACGCGCGTCATTCGTTCCGCCCCGTGGCGGGAATGCGGTCTATTTCTTGATCCAGCCGGACCAGCGGGCTTCGTTGGCGCCCATCCACTCCGCTACCACGTCGCTGACGCTCTTTCCGTCGAGGTCGACCTTTGTGATCATCGCGCCCATCTCGTCATTGTCGATCGTGAACGCCTTGATCGCGGCATAGGCGCCAGGCCATTTGTCCTTGACGCCTGACCAGCCGACTTTCCAGATTTCGCCGAAAGGCTTGCCGCAATCATATTGGGCTGCGGCATTCGAGCCCCATTTCGGGTCCTCGTAGCATTCCTTGGTATAGGCTGGGAATTCGACCCATTCGCCCTTGTACTTGGCCGGCGCCCAGTGCGGTGCGTAGATCCACAGCATGATCGGCGCCTGCCGCTGATAGGCGCTTTCGAGTTCGGCAAACAGTGCGGCGTCGGTGCCGGCATGGATCACTTCGAAGGGCAGGTCGAGCGCCTGCACACGCTCATCGTCGAAGCCGCCCCAGGTGACGGGGCCGCCGAGGTAGCGCCCCTTTGGGGCGGTTTCAGCGGTGGAGAATGCCTCGGCGCACGACGCTTCCTTCAGTGCCTCCCAATTGGGAAGGCCCGGGCACTTCTCCTTCATGTATTCGGGGAACCACCATTCTTCCTTGGCCTTCATGCCGGTCGGGCCGATGTTCTCGACCTTGCCGGTTGCCGTCGCCGCGTCCATGGCGTCGCGTCCGGTGGTTTCCCACATCTCCATCGCCACATGCAGGTCGCCGGCTTCAAGCCCGGCAAACTGAGCGAGATAGTCGGCCTGGACATATTCAATATTGTATCCGGCCTTCTTCAGCACTTCGCCCATGATCTCGGTGGTGATCAACTGACCGGTCCAGTCGTGTAGTGTCAGCTTGATCGGGTCAGCGGATTCCTGTGCCGTGGCCGGTGCCATGGCAAACGCAGCAGACAGCGTCAGTGCTATCGCTGCGGACTGCAAAACCTTGTTGCGCGCGAACATGTCGTGCCTCCTGATCACCCTCTGAAGATGTTGTTTCTTCTTGGTATACCCGAAGGCCCGCACGGCATTGGCGACGGCGGCTCCTGCCAGGTCACTGCATGAGTGTCACGCAGCGTAATGCACGTTGTCAACGAGTGTTTGAGGTTTTATGTGTTTTTTTGACCGATGAATGTGGAATTTTGGTCAAGGAACGGCCATCATACCACGAAACAAGTCAAACCATTGTACGTCTCCTAACAGGTCTGCAAGATGAATCACTCCAAGCGCCACAGCGAAATCCTGCGCCTGCTCGAGGATGAGGGTACGATCACCATCGCAGAGCTCGCCGACAAGCTTGGCGTCTCGCTGGAAACCGTGCGCCGCGACGTCAAGCCGCTCGCCGACGGTGGCTCGATCCTCAAGATGCACGGGGCCATCGGCCTTCCTTCGGTCGTCGGCGAAGCGCCTTTCGAGCGGCGCATGCGCGACAATGCCGACGCCAAGCGTGCCATCGCCAGGACTGTCGCCACCACCATCCATGACGGCGAGTCGGTCATGCTCGATACTGGCACGACGACAAGCTACCTGGCGCGCGAGCTTCTCGGCCATCGCCGCCTGACGGTGGTGACCAACTCCTCCGACATCGCCCGTACGCTGGCGACGGTGAACGGCAACAAGGTCTACATGGCCGGCGGCGAGTTGCGCAGCGACAGTGGTGCGGCCTTCGGCATCTCGGCGATCGAGTTCGTCAGCCGCTTCGCCGTCACCCATGCGGTGATCTCGGCCGGTGCTGTCGATGCCGAAAACGGCGTCATGGACTACAATCTCGAGGAGGCTGAGTTCGCCCGCGTCGTGCTGGCGCGCGGCCAGCGTTCGGTTGTCGTCACCGACCACAGCAAGTTCGGCCGCAAGGGCCTGGTCCAGGTATGCGGCTTCCACGGCTTTACCGAGCTCGTCACCGACAAGCAGCCATCCGACGACCTTGCCCAAGCCCTGGCCGACGCCGGGGCTCAGCTCACCATCGCGGGGCGTTGAACCAGACCTCAGGCCTGCGCGAAGACCAGCCTGAAGCAGGCGCCTTTCCTGTCGCTGCCGGCGAGCTCGATGCGGCCGCCATGGATCTGCATGATCTCGTGTACGAGGTTAAGTCCGAGACCGGCGCCATGGCCGCGCGGGCGCAGGCGATAGAACGGCTCGAAGATCTTCTCCCGTTCCGCCGCCGGCACGCCGTCGCCCTCGTCCGAAACCTCGATCGTGGCCGGGCTGTTGACGCCGATGGTGATCCTGCCGGCATTGCCGCCGTGCTCGATGGCATTCTGGACGAGATTGGTGATGGCGCGCTCGACGGCGGTGCGGTCGCCATTGGCAAACAGCTCGCCGCGTGCCGGTTCGAACGACATCTCGTAGCCGGCGGCAAAGGCCATCGGCGCCAGGTCGACGACGACCCCACGGGCCACCGCCACCAGGTCGAAGCGGGTGAATTGCTGCGTCTGCCGGCCGAGCCGCTGGATGTCGAGAAGCTGGTCCGTCAGCGTCGACAGCCGCGCCGTGTCCTGCAGCAGCCGCGCCCGTTCGGGCGTCGCCGGCAGCGAGGTGATGCGCGTGTTGAGGATGGCGACCGGCGTCCGCAGCTCATGTGCGGCATCGATCAGGAAGCGTTTGTGCCGCTCGTAGCCCTTGTCGAGACGGTCGAGCGCCCCGTTGACAGCCTTCACCAGCGGCGCGATTTCGGTTGGGATTGCCTCGATTGGCAGGCGGACGCCGCGTTCTTCGACGTCGATCTTCTCGGCGAGAGTGGCAGCGCGCCGCATACCCTTGAAGGCATTGCGCACGACGAGGGGAATGACGATCAAGGTCGCCAGGCCCATGACGCCGCCGACGGGCAGAATGATGTCGGTGAACAGCTCCGGGGTTATCGACACCAGAGCCATGTAGTGAAACTCACCCTGCGCGCCAGTGAAGATCTGCACGCGGCCAGCCGCGGTATCCGCCCATTGGACGGTCGCCGACGTCTGCGTGCCGCCAAACTGCTTCACGAAAGTCGCGTCGTTGATGTAGTCTAGCGAAGAAGGAATGTCGATCAGCAGGCGGGGCACCTCGCCTTCGGAGATCTTGTTGCCTTCCGTGTCTCGCACGATGAACCAGAGGTTTGGCACCTCAGCGCGCAATCCGGCGAGCAGTGGTCCTTCCTTGAGCGTCAGCTTGCCGGCGTCGTCCTTGCGCACGGTCTTGCGCAACACGTCGATAGCGCGACCCTCATAATTGTCCGGGATCACGCCGGCGATGGTCAGCCCGGCGAGCAGGATGACGATCATCAGCGTCAGCAGAACGACCTGCAACACCACTAGGCGCCACACCAACTGCCACTTCAGCGAGCGCGGCCGGAAGAAGCGCTGGGTATAGAAAAGCAGGCGCGCCAGTCTCATGAAATCTCGCGCAGGAGATAGCCGACGCCACGGACGCCATTGATCTCGACCTTGCCGTCGGCTTCGGCCAGCTTGCGCCGGAGCCGCGACACATGGGTGTCGAGCGCATTGGATTGGATCTCGTCGTCGAGGCCGAACACCGCTTCCATCAGCGACGAACGCTGCACCATGCGGCCCGTCCGACGCAACAGCGCTTCCAGCACCAGCAGCTCACGGCGCGGCAGCGTCAGCGGCTCGCCGCGGACCATGACCTCGCGATGGCCCAGATCGAAGGACAGGTCGCCGGCACGGATGACCTGCGTCTGCACATTGGCCGGCCGGCGCAACAGCGCGCGCAACCGCGCCAGCAGCTCCTCGAAGGCGAAGGGCTTGGCCAGATAGTCGTCGGCGCCCATGTCGAGCCCGTCGACCTTGTCGGAGGTGTCGCTGCGTGCCGTCAGCACCAGCACCGGTGTTGCGTTGCCGCGCGCGCGGATCTTCGGCACCAGCGTCAGGCCGTCGCCGTCGGGCAACTGCCGGTCAAGCAGGATCGCGTCGTAGTTCTCGCTGGCGGCAAAGTCGCCGGCCTCCAGCAGCGATGCGGCGTGATCCACCACCATGTCGTATCGCCGCAACGCCGTCTTCAAAGCCGAAGCCAGTTCTGGCTCGTCTTCCACAAGCAGTATGCGCATTTCAGTCCTCGAAGGGCCCCTCGGTGCCGCCCGGCTATTCCCTCAACATTGCAGAAGCATTGCGCAATAAAGGTCACGACCGAATGCAGCCGTCGAAATGCCCGGTTCTCAGGCTTTGTCGCAATGCATGTGTAATCCAGCGGCCTCAAACAGCTTTCGCTAAAGGCAGGCGACCGATTCGCCAGCAGACGATTTCGAAAGAGGTTCGCAATGGCCGCAAATGACACTTTGTCCTTTCTCATGGCATGGGCCACCGCGCCACTCAAGGTCGCCTCGATAACGCCGTCCAGCTCCAGCCTGGCCACGCTGATGACCCAGGAGCTCGGTCCCGAGACCGGGCCTGTCCTCGAACTCGGCGCCGGCACCGGCCCGTTCACCCGCGCCATGCTGGCGCGCAGCGTCAGAGAAAGCGACATGACGCTGATCGAATTCAACAGCGATTTCGCCCATTTGCTCAGGTGCCGCTTCCCCAAGTCGCGGGTGCTGGAAATGGATGCGGCCGATCTGCGCTACCGGCCGATCTATGACGGCCCGATCGCTGGCGCGGCTGTCAGCGGCCTGCCCTTCCAGGCGATCCCGCCACGCCAGACGCTCTCCATCCTGGAAGGTATTTTCGCCAATCTCCGGCCCGAGGGGGCGATGTACCTATTCACATACGGCTTCCGGTGTCCTATTGATCAGCCGCTTCTCGACAGGCTCGATCTCGAAGTGACGCGCATTGGCCATACCTTCCGCAACCTGCCGCCGGCAGCTGTTTATCGGATCACAAGGATGAAGCCGGCAAAGAGTTACGACTGGCGCTTTTCATGATTCCATCTTTCCTGGGCTTCGGCCTGCTCGGCGCGGCATGTCTTGCCTTCACCGAGAAGGTCTCGCCTGTTCCGCCATCGCATGTGCTGCTGCTGTTCCTCGGCATGACGGCTGCACCGGACGTTACGACACTTGTCCCGTTGATGTTTGCGACGACTTTCGGTTCGACCTTGGGATCGATGATCTGGTACACCGGCGGCAACTGGCTGGGCCCCGATCGCGCCGATGCAGCGGTCCGACGGTTCGGCAAATACATCTTCCTCAAGCACGCCACCTATCAGCGGCTGACGGTGGCTTATCGCCGCAACAACTTCCGCGCATCGCTGATCGCCCAGCTGGTGCCGGTGGCGCGGACCTATCTCGCGCTCGAGGCAGGCGTGCTCAGGCTACCGTTCGTGCCCTTCGCGATCGCCACCATGACCGGCGCCTGCATCTGGAACGCTGCCTTCCTGATTGGCGGCTATATGATGCGCGACAGCGACCACGACCCGGTGACCATCGGCTTTCGCATCATCGCCATCGTCGTCGTCGCCGAGATCGTCTTTCTCGTAGCTCTGCGCCACAGCGCGCGAGGGGAAGACAAGGACCGTCCCTCGGGCGAGACGCACCCATGACGGCCGGTGCCCGGCAACAGGCAACCTGCCGCCGGGCGCTGCCTTTGATCGGGTTGTGGCTGCCTCAGCCCTGGATCACGCGATAGAAGTTCCAGTAGGACGAGCCTGAGACGACGAAGGGCTCGAGCTTCTTGCCCCATTGTGCATGGGCGTCGATCTTGGACAGCTTGGCGAACATCTCTTCGATCTGCGCCAGGCTTTCGACGTTGTGGTTGACCTCGATTGTGGCTTCCTTGGCGCCGATCGATCCGGTCAGGATCTGCATGGCCATCTTGTCGGTTCCGGCCTGCGGACCGATTTCCCGTTCCCATTGGCGCAACAGATCGATGGCGCTCTGCTTGTGCCCGAAGCGGGCATCGATCTTCCAGCGTGCGACGAACATGGCTTCCTCCCATCTGGCGGGCGACCATTCGCCCGCATCCGATCACTCGTCCCAGGCCTGCACCACGGTCTGCCGCGCGATCTTGCCGTCCTTGAGTTCCAGCATCGCAGCGCAGAAGACTTTGGTGCCGTCCGGGTAGGCGCAGTCCTGCGAAAAGGCGAGGTTGTCGCCTTGCGCAATTGTCAGGTCGACGCGATGGCTCATCGCGCGGCTGCAGATGTCGTCCCAGAAGGTGGTGATCGCCGCGCGGCCGCGGATTTCGCGCGGCTTGCTGGGCGGGTTGTTACGGTCGATGACCCGCACCAGCGCGTCGTCGGCGTAGAAGCTGGACAGCATCGGCCCGTCGCGGCTTTCGATCGCCTTCTTGATCGAGGCACCGGTGACGGCTTCCTTGGTGGCAAGCATTTTTTCCTCCTGTCGGCCGGCCTCCCGAGGCGGCCCTGTGTTGCGACGGTCCCTGTGAGGACCTCGAAAACTACTGCGACTTCGCCTTGGCGGCGGCCATTGCCGTGTCGACCTCCTGCTTGAACTGTGGGTAGTCGACCTGCATGCCGTTCAGCACCGTCGACCAGTGGCGGACGACGGCCGCCATCGCCACCGCCTCGCGGATTTCTTCGTCGGTGGCGCCGTTGGCCTTGGCCGCGGCAGTGTGGAAATAGACGCAGTACTGGCACGGTATCTGGGCGGCGACGGCGAGGCCGAGCAGCTCCTTGGTCTTGCCGTTCAGCTCGGTCTTGGGATTGAGCTGGATGCCCTTGAACTCGGCCCAGGCGCCGGCAATGCCCGTTTCCGGGAATGCCTTGAAGAAGCTGGGCACCGAACCGAGCGTGGCTTCGATGTCCTTGTAGGTCGCCTCGGCAGAGGCGTCTTCGGCGCCGGCGCTCGAAGCTGCCAGAACGGCGAGGCCAGCTGCCATCGCCAGCGTGGTGAGCATTCCACTTGCCTTGGTCATGTCTTCCTCCTTCGCAGTTTCGAGGCGCTGTCTCAGCCTGCCTGCATCGGAAAACTTTAGTCCCAGGCGCCGCTTCACCGCTTCGCCCGAAAAGGCCACTGGTCCTATGGCCCGTCCGGGCCAGTCTGCCGCACCGCGAATGCTGCCGCGGCCGCGCGCGAGGGCAGGTCGAGCTTGGTCAGGATGTTGGCGACATGGCGTTTCACCGTGTGTTCGCTGAGGCTGAGTTCGATGGCGATGGCGGCATTGCTCTTGCCGTCGGCGATGAGCGCCACGACCTCGTTTTCGCGCGCCGTCAAGGCCGAAGGCTCGGCTGCGGCACGCCGGTTCGAGATGCTGCTCCGACGTCGCCTCGACCAGCGCCAGCGGTCCCTCCAGGTCGTCGAGCGCCAGGCGACCGGCGTCGACGAAATGCAGGCCCGAGCCAGTCGCGATTTCGGAGACGAGCCGTGATGCCAGGATGCCGCCGCGCCCGGCATGTTCGGCAATCTTGACGGCGACACGCACTGTCAGCCCTGACGGTGGCCCGCGTGCGTCGATCTCGCCGACATGCACGCCCTGGGCGCTGGCGATGCCGATGCCCTGAGCCGCGTCGCGCAATGCAGCCGCACATCTGATGGCGCGCGCCGGCCCGTCAAAGCGGGACACCACCACGTCGCCATATTGATCGGCGATGCGGCCGCCATGGCGGCCGACAAGCAGGCGCAGCGTTTCCTGGAAGCGCAGGCTGCGTTCGCTCCACATCCGGTCGCCGAGCCGCGCTGTATCAGAGACGCGCGTCACCAACAGTGCCGCCAGCACCCGGTCGGTATCTGGCGGGGCATGGGTGCCGGTCAGGAATTCCTCGATCAGGTCGGCAACACGGTTGACGTCGCCCGTCCAGATCGGATGGTCGCGCCCTGAAATCTCGCAGAGCTGCGCATCGGGAATGTTGCGGGCGAGGTAGCGGCTGGCCTCGGGGGCGACACGGGCATCGTTGCGGCGGTGGATCAGAAGCGTCTGGGCCCGAATGCTGGCCAGCGCACCGCGCACGTCGATCTCGGCGTTCATCCGGGCCAGTGCCGCGGCCGCCGTCGGGCTCGCCGACAAGCGTTCGAAGCGCGCCCACCAGGCGGCAAAGCGGGCGTCGTCGAGACGGCCCGGGGCGAAGTTCTGCAGCGTGGCGCCGGTGCCCCAGTTGGTCTCGGCCGCGTCGATGAATGTCTGCAGCCGCTCCGGGTCCATTACCCATTTGTGGAAATGGGCATAACCGGCATAGAGCACCAGCGAGCGGGTCCGTTCGGGATAGGTCGCGGCAAACAGGATCGCCATCGGCGCGCCCTCGGAGGCGCCGAGGATCGCCGCACGGCTCGATCCCGCGGCATCCATCACCGCGCGCACGTCGTCCATCCGCGTTTCGAGGCTGGGCAGCGCATTCGCGTCGACGCGGTCGGAAAGCCCGGTGCCGCGCTTGTCGAACAGGATCAGGCGCGAGAAGGCCGAGAGGCGCGACAGCAGCCGGCTGTAGCCTTCGTCTTCCCAGTGCAGGTCGAGATTGGAGATGAAACCGGGAACGAAGACGAGGTCGAGCGAACCCTGGCCAACCACCTGATAGGCGATCTGGACGTCACCGCTGCGCGCATATCGAGTAGCGATCGGCCTTGCCACAGCCATTCCGCCTGCAAATTGCATTAGGTCTGGCTAAGATTAGCAGGTTTCCGGCGGGAAGGTGAGGGGCCTTCGCCGGCCCCAGGGCCTGCTTTTAGGCTGCGTCCTGCCTGGGGCGCCGGATCTTGGCGGCGGCGTCAATGACCAGCGGCTTCATGCCCTTGCCGCCTTCGTCGAACATCTCGAAGAACTGGCGCCGCATCCGCGGATCCCAGAAGTCATTGATGTGCTTGGCGACGCCTGCAACACCCTCGTCATGGGGCTTGGACTCGAAGAATGTCGCGATCTGGTTCGCCATGTAGACGAGCTTTTCCTTCGTCCCCATCCTGTGCTCTTCATGCGACATTTTTGGCGGCTCCGGTGGTTACGCGGTCTGGATGGGTGAAGATGTCGAAATCGTCGCCGCGCACCAGTGCGATCAGCGTCATGCCGGCCTGTTCGGCGGTGCGGATGGCGAGTGCCGTCGGTGCCGAAACGGCGATGATGAAGGGCGCCCCGATGGCTGCCGTCTTCTGCACCATTTCCACCGACACGCGGCTGGTCACCACCACGGCGCCCGTACCGCCGCTGATGCCGGCTTTGTTCAGCGCACCCGCAAGCTTGTCGAGCGCATTGTGGCGGCCGACGTCCTCGCGTGCTGCCACGATGCCCTTGCCGGGCACGTAGAAACCGGCGGCGTGCACCGCGCCTGTCTCGGCATGCAGCGGCTGTACCTTGGACAGCAGCTTCACCGCCTGCACGATGTCGTCGGCGGAAAGCCCTGATGACGATGTGTGGACGTCGTCGACCGAACGCATCGCCTCCTCGATCGATTCGATGCCGCAAAGGCCGCATCCGACCGGGCCGGCAAGCCGGCGGCGGCGTTGCTCGAAGCGCCTGTTGGCCTTGTCCTTGAGCCTGATCTGGACGTCGATGCCGGCCTCGACATCGAGCACTTCGATCGTTTCGATCTCCTTGACCGAGCCGATGATGCCTTCGGTCAGCGAGAAACCGAGCGCGAAATCCTCGAAGTCGGCTGGGCTCGCCATCATCACCGCATGGGTGGTGCCGCCATAGGACAGCGCCACCGGCGTCTCCTCCGGCACCATGCGGTTGGCCACCGTGATGCCGCTCGCCCGGCGGGCGAGACGGCTGGTCTGGGTGATGGCGGGGCGGTCGGTCACCGCAAGGCTACTCCGCCGCTTCCAGATGGCCGGCGATGCGGCGGCTCTGCTGGGCCTGCTCGTTGTAGTCCTTCTGCCAATCCGACGGACCGTTGGAGGCGCCGACCTGAACCGCCGTTACCTTGTATTCCGGACAATTGGTTGCCCAGTCCGAGAAGTCGGTGGTGATGACGTTGGCCTGCGTGTCGGGGTGGTGGAAGGTGGTGTAGACCACGCCAGGCGACACCTTGTCGGTGATCGTCGCACGCAGCGTCGTTTCTCCGGCACGGCTCTGCAGCCTGACCCAGTCGCCGTCGCGCAGGCCGCGCTGTTCGGCGTCGTGCGGATGGATTTCCAGCAGGTCCTCGGCGTGCCAGGCAACGTTTTCGGTGCGCCGTGTCTGCGCGCCGACATTGTACTGGCTGAGGATTCTGCCGGTGGTCAAAAGCAGTGGGAAACGCGGGCCGGTCTTTTCGTCGGTCGCGACATACTCGGTGCGGATAAACTTGCCCTTGCCGCGGACGAAGCCGTCGATGTGCATGATCGGCGTGCCTTCCGGCGCCTTGTCGTTGCACGGCCACTGCACCGAGCCCATCTTCTCCAGGAACTCGTAGGAGACGTTGGCGAAGCTCGGCGTCGTCTTGGCCACCTCGTCCATGATCTCGGACGGGTGCTGGTAGTTCCAGTTCAGGCCCATCGCCTGAGCGAGGCGCTGCGTCACTTCCCAGTCGGCGAGGCCGTTCTTCGGTGCCATCACCTTGCGCACGCGGTTGATGCGGCGCTCGGCGTTGGTGAAGGTGCCGTCCTTCTCGAGGAAGGTCGAACCGGGCAGGAACACGTGGGCGTAGTTGGCGGTCTCGTTGAGGAACAGATCCTGCACAACGACGCATTCCATGGCTTCCAGGCCGGCCGACACGTGCTTGGTGTCGGGGTCCGACTGCAGGATGTCTTCGCCCTGGATGTAGATGCCCTTGAAGGTGCCGTCGACGGCGGCATCCAGCATGTTGGGGATGCGCAGACCGGGCTCGTTGTCGAGCTTGACGCCCCACAGGCTGTCATAGATGTCACGCACCGCGTCGCCCGAGATGTGGCGGTAGCCCGGCAGTTCGTGCGGGAACGAGCCCATGTCGCAGGCGCCCTGAACGTTGTTCTGGCCGCGCAGTGGGTTCACGCCGACGCCTCTGCGGCCGATATTGCCGGTCAGCATGGCGAGGTTGGCGATGCCGATGACGGTCGTCGAACCCTGGCTATGCTCGGTGACGCCGAGGCCGTAATAGATCGCGCCGTTGCCGCCGGTGGCGTAGAGGCGGGCCGCACCGCGGATGGTCTCGGCCGGAACGCCCGACAGCTTCTCGACTTCCTCGGGGCTGTGGCGCGGATCCGAGACGAACTCGGCATAATCCTGGAATTCCGACCAGTCGCAGCGCTCGCGGATGAACTTCTCGTCGAACAGGCCTTCGGTGACGATGACATGCGCGATCGCGGTAACCACGGCGACGTTGGTGCCCGGCTTCAACGCCAGATGATGCTCGGCCTCGATATGGGCCGACTTCACCATTTCGGTGCGGCGCGGATCGATGACGATAAGCTTGGCGCCAGCGCGCAGGCGCTTCTTCAGGCGCGAAGCAAACACCGGGTGGGCCGAGGCAGGGTTGGCGCCGATGATCAGCGCGACATCGGTGTCCTCGACCGAGTCGAAGTCCTGTGTACCGGCTGACGTGCCATAGGTCTGGCCGAGGCCGTAGCCGGTCGGCGAGTGGCAGACGCGGGCGCAGGTGTCGACGTTGTTGTTGCCAAAGCCCTGGCGGATCAGCTTCTGCACGAGGAAGGTTTCTTCATTGGTGCAGCGCGACGAGGTGATGCCGCCGATGGCGCCGCGGCCGTACTGATACTGGATGCGGCGGAATTCCTTGGCCGTGTGTGTCAGTGCCTCTTCCCACGACACTTCACGCCACGGATCGGTGATCTTGTCGCGGATCATCGGGTTGAGGATGCGCTCCTTGTGCGTGGCATAACCATAAGCGAAGCGGCCCTTGACGCAGGAGTGGCCACGGTTGGCCTTGCCGTCCTTCCACGGCACCATGCGCACGAGCTCGTCGCCGCGCATCTCTGCCTTGAACGAGCAGCCGACACCGCAATAGGCGCAGGTGGTGACGACCGAGTGCTCGGGCTGGCCGATCTCGATCACAGACTTTTCCGTCAGCGTCGCCGTCGGGCAGGCCTGCACGCAGGCGCCGCAGGAAACGCACTCGCTGTCGAGGAACAGTTCATGTGCGCCGGGCGAGACACGGCTGCCGAAGCCGCGGCCTTCGATGGTCAGCGCAAACGTGCCCTGCACCTCTTCGCAGGCCCGCACGCAGCGCGAGCAGACGATGCATTTGGACGGGTCGTAGGTGAAATACGGGTTGGACTCGTCCTTGGCCATCCACTTGAAGTTTGCGACGCCGTCGTTCTTGGCGCGAACATGGTTGTCGCCTTCATAGCCGTAGCGCACGTCGCGCAGGCCGACGGCACCCGCCATGTCCTGCAATTCGCAGTCGCCATTGGCGGCACAGGTCAGGCAGTCGAGCGGGTGATCGGAGATGTAGAGCTCCATCACGCCCTTGCGGATGTCCTTGAGGCGGCCGGTCTGGGTATGCACGACCATGCCGGGCATGACAGGCGTCGTGCAGGACGACGGCGTGCCGTTGCGGCCTTCGATCTCGACCAGGCAGAGGCGGCAGGAGCCGAAGGCGTCGACCATGTCGGTGGCGCAGAGCTTCGGGATGGCGATGCCCGCTTCCATCGAAGCGCGCATGATCGAGGTGCCTTCGGGAACGGTGACCTCGAAGCCGTCGACGGTCAGCGTGACTTGCTTTTCGGCCTTGGAGGCAGGGGTGCCGAAGTCGATTTCGTGAATGAGACCCATGATGTCGTCTCCTATTCCGCTGCCTGGGCGACCGCTGCCGGCCGGAAGTCTTCGGGGAAATGGTGGATGGCGCTCATGACAGGGTACGGAGTAAAACCGCCGAGAGCGCAAAGGGATCCAAACTTCATCGTGTTGCAGAGGTCGGTCACCAGCGCGAGTTGCTTTTCCGGCTCGATGTTCTGCTTGAGCTTGTCGAGTGTTTCGACGCCACGCGTCGAGCCGATGCGGCATGGGGTGCACTTGCCGCAGCTTTCGATGGCGCAGAATTCCATGGCGAAGCGTGCCTGCTTCAGCATGTCGGCGCTGTCGTCGAACACGGTGATGCCGGCATGGCCGATCAGGCCGTCACGTTTGGCGAACTCCTCATAGTCGAATGGCGTGTCGAACAGAGCGCGCGGGAAGTAGGCGCCGAGCGGGCCGCCGACCTGCACCGCCTTGACCGGACGACCGGTCGCCGTGCCGCCGCCGATCTCGTCGACGATCTCGCCCAGCGTCAGGCCGAAGGCAACTTCGAACAGGCCGCCATGCTTGACGTTGCCGGCGATCTGGATCGGGATGGTGCCGCGCGAGCGGCCCATACCGAAGTCCTTGTAATACTGCGCGCCCTTGTCCATCACGATCGGCACCGAGGCGAGCGAAATCACGTTGTTGATGACTGTCGGCTTGCCGAACAGGCCCTGGATCGCCGGCAGCGGCGGCTTGGCACGGACCACGCCGCGCTTGCCTTCGAGGCTGTTGAGCAGCGAGGTTTCCTCGCCGCAGACATAGGCGCCGGCGCCCGAGCGGATTTCGATGTCGAAGCCCTGGGAGGATCCAAGCACGCTCTTGCCGAGCACGCCGGCGCGACGGGCAACTTTCACCGCCTTGTCCATCACGGCGATGGCGTGAGGATATTCGGAGCGGATGTAGACGTAACCCTTGGTGGCGTGGGTGGCGAGGCCGGCGATCGCCATGCCCTCGATCAGCACGAACGGGTCGCCTTCCATGATCATGCGGTCGGCGAAGGTCGCCGAGTCGCCTTCGTCGGCATTGCAGACGATGTACTTCTGATCGGCCGCGGTATCGAGAACGGTCTTCCACTTGATGCCGGTCGGGAAGCCGGCGCCACCGCGGCCGCGCAGGCCGGACTCGGTCACTTGCTTGACGATGTCGGCCGGCGCCATTGACACGGCCTTGCGCAGGCCGGCAAGGCCGCCATGAGCTTCGTAATCTTCCAGCGAAATCGGGTCGGTGATGCCGCAGCGGGCGAAGGTCAGGCGCGTCTGCTTGGCGACAAATGGCAGCTTTTCCGGATCGCCGAGCGACAGCTTGTGCTGGCCGCCATTGGCCAGGCCGGCGTCGAACAGCGAAGCGACGTCCTTGGCAGAGACCGGGCCGTAGGCAACGCGACCGGCTTCGGTCCTTACTTCAACCATCGGCTCGAGCCAGTACAGGCCGCGCGAACCGTTACGCACGATCCTGGCGTCGATGCCGCGTGCAGCAATTTCTTTCTCGACCGCCTTGGCGACCTTTTCGGCGCCGAGCGACAGTGAACCCGAATCGCCGGGAATGTAGATCGTCACGCTCATGAGCGGATCTCCTCGGCGATTTCATCGATCTTGTCGGCGTCGAGACGGCCGATCACTTCGCCGTCGAGCATCGCGGCAGGAGCACAGGCGCACAGGCCGAGGCAATAGATCGGCTCCAGCGTCACTGCGCCATCCTTGCTCGTCTCGTGGAAACCGATGCCGAGCTTCTGCTTGATCTGGGCGGCGATCGCGTCGCTGCCCATCGACTGGCAGGCTTCGGCCTGGCAGACCTTGAGCACGTGCCGGCCGGCCGGGTGGTGGCGGAAATCGTGATAGAAGGTGAAGACGCCGTGCACTTCGGCACGCGACAGGTTCAATGCCTCGGCGATGATCGGCAGGGTTTCCTGCGGAACATAGCCAAACTCTTCCTGGACACCATGAAGGATCGGGATCAGCGGACCCTCGAGGTTCTTCAATTCGCTTATCACCGCAGCGGTTCGCTCGGCGAGTTCGGTACTTGCTGGCTGCATGACCACGCAGCGCCCTCCCTGACTTCGCGCCGTTCCCTTGGCGCAGTATGTCTATTGAACCGATCCAAGGGGCCGGAATCAATAAAGCTGTTTCGTCGTATGATAAAAATTTTCTATCGAGTGGACGAAAGCAGGGGGTAGTGTAGGTCAGGACCTGCGGCGGAAATCGCCTGCCAGCGCCATGGCTTCGTCAAGCAGCGCCTGCACCAGCGTGGTGTTCGGATCGCGCTTGGCGACCACCAGTCCGACCGTGTGGCTGGCATCGGGCTCGACGATCGGTATTGCACGGATCGGTTCGGCAAAACCGAATGTTTCCGCGAGGTTGAGCGGCATGATCGACGACCATTTGCCGGTCCTGATGTGCGAGAAAAGCACGATCATCGAGTTCGATTCCAGCGTCGGCCGCACCTGAACGCCGGCATCTGCCAGGTGCTGGTCGATGATGCGGCGGTTCTGCATGTCGGGGGTGAGCAGGCACAGCGGCAGCGTGCTGACCTCTTCCCATGTCACCTTGTCACGATCGGAATATTCGTTCCCCGCCGCCGTGATCAGCTGGTAGCGCTCTGCATAGAGCGGCACGCTGGTCACCCGGCCGAGCGGCTCGTTGTCGAGATAGGTGATTCCCGCGTCGATCTCGAAATTGCCGAGCAGCGACAGAACCTCGATCGAGGTGCGCGAGAGGATCGAGAAGGTGACGCCGGGGTGCTTGTCGCGGAACGGCGTCGTCAGCCTCGGCACCATGGCGAGGGCCGTCGGGATGGCGGCAATGCGGATTCGGCCGGACAGGCCGTGCCGAGCCGCACGCATCTCCTCGCGCATGGCGCGAGTGTCGCCGACGATGCGCCGCGCCCAGTCCAGCACCTGCCGTCCCTCGGGCGTCAGGCCCTGAAAGCGCGAGCCGCGCTGCACCAGCATCACGCCAAGGATGTCCTCGAGCTGCTTGATGCCGGCCGACAGCGTCGGCTGGGTGACGCCGCATTCCTCGGCGGCGCGCCCGAAATGTTGCTCCCTTGCGAGCGCGATGAAGAACTCAAGCTTGTCGATCATGCCGGAAAACTATCCGGCGTCGGTCGAATTAGCCAGTCTTCACAAGGGACTACCGCATCAAAATCACTGGTTGATCAGGTTGAGGATGTTGCCGTCGGGATCCTTGAACCAGGCAACCCGCAAGTCGCCGAAGACATGGACGTCGCCTTCGAGCCTGACATCGGGCATGTCGTAGTGCTCGAACGCCACGCCCTTCGACCTCAGCTCATCGACGAGGCCGTCGATCCGGTCGCCGACGGCCCAGGTGACCGAGGTCGCCTTGTTGGTTCCGGCATAGTCCGAGCGGTAGACGTTGATCACAGTGTCGCCGCTCTTCAGCACCGACACCTCGTCGCCCATGTGCTCGACCTGGCTGAGACCGAGCGTCTTTTCGTAGAAGGCCCTGGCGCGTCCGAGATCCCTGACGGCCACATTGGCAACGGCATTGATTTGACCAAGCATGTCAGTCTCCTCTCTGTTGCCCCCGCATTGGGGCAAAGCCCCGGTTGAATATAGTGCCACCCGGTTGGGCGGCAGGTCTTGCTGTGCTGAGACTGGTAAACTCACGAGCCGGCAAGGCGTTTCCGTTCGGCGATCGCCTTGATGCTCGCGAGGCCCTTTTCGAAGTCTTTGCCGACCATTTTGTCGAAGTTCATGAACACCTGCATCACCTTCGACATGAACGGTGACGGACCGGTCATTTCCCAGTTCAGGCGCGTCTTTCCGGCCCTGGGTTCCATGGTGAAGCGGGCCTCATTGTGCGCTTCGAACGGCTTCAGGAAGTCGAGCTTGATGACAACCTTGTTCGGTGCCACAGCTTCGGTGATCTCCATCCGGCCGCTGCCGACCTTCTTGTTACCGTCCCATTCGTAGACCGCGCCGCGGCCGGTGCTCGCACCGCTCATCTTGCGCTTGAGGTCGGGGTCGAGCGCCTCCCATGGCGACCAGTCGCGCCAATTGTGGAAGTCATTGATCAGCGAAAAGATGGTATCAGGGTCTGCGTCGACATCGGTCGTACGCTGGATCGAGAAGATAGCGGGTTTGGTCGCGGCGATCGCCAGGATGATGAGGATCGCGAGCACGAGCAGCCCGAGGATGATGGCAAGAACCTGCATTGTCGTCTCCTGGGTATGGCTGGTTCAGCGGCGGAATGGGATCAGCGCCTGCAGACGCGGATCGCGCAGATACAGCCCGCCCCAGGCCATCAGCCCGAGATAGACGCCGAACAAGGTGTGCGAAAGCATCGGATTGCCGATGCGCAGGTGGATGGCGATGGCGCCGCCGAGATAGCCGGTCAGAAGGATCGCGCCGAGGATCGCAGTGCGTGGCCAGGCGTAGAGGATCGTGCATGCCAGGGTCAGCACGCCGAGTGTGCGTGCGAGCCCCGAAGGCAGGCCGAGCGTCGCCATGGTGTCGTGCACGACCTGCAGCGGCACCAGCTTGATTGCGCCGTCAAACAAAAGGAAGGCGATGACCAAGCCGCTGAGAACGCGTCCGGTCCACAGGACGCCATTGGAAATTGCGGGCGTTGCAACTGCAGTATTCATTGTCAGTTTCCTCGTAATGCCGCTAGTTTGAAATTATTCGCCAGCGTTGCCGCTGCTGATCATCCAGGGTGTTCCGAACTTGTCCTTCAGCATGCCGAACCCCTTGGCCCAGAAGGTCGGGGCAAACGGCATGGTGACAGTTCCGCCGTCGGCAAGGGCTGCGAAGATGCGCTCGGCGCGGGCAAGGTCGCCGAGGTCGACCGAGATCGAGAATCCGCCCATTTCGCTCGCATATTGTGGCGGCGAGTCCGACGCCATCAGCGACTGGTCACCGATCGACAGTTGCACGTTCATCACCTTGTCCTGCCAGTCCGCAGGCATGCTGCTCTCGCCGGGTTCGTCACGATAGGTCACCAGGCCGACGACCTGTCCGTCGAACACGTCGGCGTAGAACTCGAAAGCCTCACGGCAATTGCCGTTGAAGAAGAGGTAATTGACGAATTTCATCACGGTTCTCCGGGTGATTGCTCTCCGTATGCCCCAAGGACGCAGCAGGCAGCGCTGATCCTACATCCCTGCTGAAGTTTCTTTGCCGGTGTAACATGGCGCCGGATCAGGCACTTGCCAGCGGTCAGGATCCGGCTGCCATTTCGGGTAGCTTGGTTCTTCCGCCAAACTGCATTATCTCAGGCTCGACACAGAGCAGCAGGTTCGTCACATGACAGTCACCAAGGAAATCGTTGTCGAGCGTCTCAAGACGGTCAATGGCCCGGATTTCTCAGGCAACATCGTCGATCTCGGATTGGTTTCCGACATCTTCATCGCCGACGGCAAGGTGTTCTTCTCGATCACCGTGCCGGCCGCCCGCGCCCAGGAGATGGAGCCGCTGCGTGCCGCGGCCGAACGCGTCGTCAAGGCGATCCCGGGCGTCAACGGCGCCGTCGTCGCCCTGACCGCAGAGAAAAAGGGCGGCGGCATGGAAGCGCCGGTGCCGCAGAAGCCAGCACCTCGTCCGACGCCCGCACCGGCGGCACGGCCTGCTCCGCACGCACCGGCTTCGCAGACGCAGGGCAAGCGCGGAGTTCCTGGCATCGCCTCGATCATCGCCGTTGCTTCCGGCAAGGGCGGCGTCGGCAAGTCGACGACTGCCGTCAACATTGCGCTTGGCCTCGCTGCCAACGGCCTCAAGGTCGGCGTGCTTGATGCCGACATCTACGGCCCGTCAATGCCCAAGCTGCTTGGCATCCATGGCCGCCCGGAAACTGTCGACGGCAAGATCCTCAAGCCGATGCAAAATTATGGCCTCAAGGTCATGTCGATGGGCTTCCTCGTCGACGAGGAAACGCCGATGATCTGGCGCGGCCCGATGGTCATGTCGGCGCTGACCCAGATGCTGCGCGAGGTCGAATGGGGTCCACTTGACGTGCTCGTCGTCGACATGCCGCCCGGCACCGGCGATGCCCAGCTGACCATGGCCCAGCAGGTGCCGCTGGCGGGTGCCGTCATCGTCTCGACGCCGCAGGATCTGGCACTGATCGACGCGCGCAAGGGTCTGAACATGTTCAAGAAGGTCGACGTGCCGCTGCTCGGCATCGTCGAGAACATGAGCTATTTCATCGCTCCCGACACCGGCAAGCGCTACGACATCTTCGGCCATGGCGGAGCCAAGCGTGAGGCCGAGCGCCTCGGCGTCACTTTCCTCGGCGAAGTGCCGCTGGAAATGGGCATCCGCGAGAGCTCCGACGCCGGCACGCCAGTCACCGTCGCCAAACCCGACAGCGCTCAGGCGCAAACCTATCGCGACATCGCCGCCAAGGTCTGGGAGCGGCTGCGGGAGGAAAAGGGTGCCGCCGAAGCGGCGACGCCGACGATCGTGTTCGAATAGGCGAGGGTTAGGAGGCTCGTGAGACTACTGTCTCATCCTTCGCACCCCTCTCTGTCCTGCCGGACATCTCCCCCGCAAGGGGGGAGATTGGCAGCTCGGACGCCGCAGCACATCCTGCAACGCTGGTGATTGGCGAAAGTCGATTTGACGGCTGATCTTCCCCCTTGCGGGGGAGATGTCCGGCAGGACAGCGAGGGGTGCGAAAGATCGCTACCCGACCGAGTTACGCCTCACCCCACCCGCGACGGTATACGCCTCATCTCAAACCCCGTCTTGGTCGTCTGGAACCCGGCGTTGCGGTAAAAGCCCAGCGTCGCCGGCTCCTTCGAGCTGGTCAGTAACATCACCTTGTAGCAGCCGAGCGACCACGCCTCCTCGACGGCCGTGAGCAGCACTGCCTTGCCATGGCCCCGGCCGCGGAAGTCGGCATGGGTCACCACATTCTCGATCAGCGCATAGTTGGCGCCGCCGCGGACGAAGTTGGGCACCACCACAAGCGTGCAGGTCGCCACCTGCCTTCCGTCGATCAGGCCGAGCAAGATGCCGCTCGGCCCGTAATGCGAGAACCGCTCCCAGATCTCTTCCGCATGTCCGGTGCTGACTGGCTCGTCAGGCACGAGATGACGATAGAGCTGCACCAGTTCGGGCAGATCCTCGCGGGTCGCCCGGCGGATGGTCAGCTCGTCGGCCATGGGTTTTCCTTCGGAGTGGCTGGATGCCTGCGGGTGTTGCCGATGGGCCCCGCTCAGGCTTCGCGTGCCAGATAGGCGGGCAGGTCGGCGATCGAATCGAGCACCACGTCGGCCATCGGCGTCAGCGATTCCCGCGTGCCGGTGCCCGACAGCACGGCGATGGCCAGGGCGCCGCCAGCCTTGGCCATCTCGAGGTCGTGACGATTGTCGCCGACCATGGCGATCTCCTTCGGCTTGAGGCCGGTGAGGTCGGAAAAGGCATGGATCGCATCGGGCGCCGGCTTGGGGTTGGCGACGGCGTCGTAGCCATAGGCCGCGTCGAACAGCTGGGCGATGCCGAGCGACAGCAGCGTCTTCTCCGCGCCGCCGGTCGAATCGTTGGTGGCGACGCCGAGGCGGAAGCCGGCGCTGTGCAGGCTCGCCAGCGCATCCTTGCTGCCCGGCAGCGGCACGGCCTTGGCCGAGCCCTGCTCGGCCGATACCTGGTCGAACATCCTGATCAGGTCAGAGCGCTCGCTGTCGGTCGCGCCGGGATACCAGAGCGCGACGATATCGGCGTTGGTGCCGGCGGCAAAAACCGAATCGGCCTTGAAGCAATGGGCGCTGAAATCGTAGCCGGCTGCTTCCATCAGCGCGGTTGCCTGCGCCTGGTCGCCATCCGCCGCCTTCAGCGCCATCATTTCGCCGATGGCGAACCACGTCGCCTGGAAATCGACAAGGGTCCCGTCCTTGTCGAAAAGTATGCCCTTGATGCCCCTCAAATCACTCACTCCTCCGACCATGCGCCCCGGCGGAAGGCCGAATGCGCAGGTGCAATGCCAGGGGCGCCGTCCGCTTCTATTGCCCGCGCGGCGCTCTGAGGCGGTGGATATGCTCCACGAGGCCGGCTGTCGAGGAGTCATGACGCGCGGCATTTTCTCGCCCATCCACGACAGGCAACAAGCCGGTGGCCAGTTCCTTGCCGAGTTCGACGCCCCATTGGTCGAAGGCATTGATGCCGAACAGCTGCGCCTCGACGAAGACGCGGTGCTCATATAGCGCGATCAGCCGGCCGAGCATGTAGGGGTCGAGCTTACGGTAGAGGATCGTCACCGACGGGCGATTGCCCGAGAAAACGCGGTGCGGCGCGATCTTGTCGACCTCCTCCGGCTTGATGCCCTTGGTCAGCATCTGCCGCCGTGCTTCCTCGAGCGTACGGCCCTTCATCAGCGCTTCCGACTGCGCCAGGCAGTTGGCGAGCAGCAGGTCATGGTGTTCCTGCAACTCAGGTTCATGGCCTTCCGCCGCCGCGAGAAACTCGACGGGGATGAAGTCGGTGCCCTGGTGCAGCAACTGGAAGAAGGCGTGCTGGCCGTTGGTGCCCGGCTCGCCCCACACCAGCGGACCCGTCGGCGTCACCACGCCGCCGCCCGATATCGTCACGCTCTTGCCGTTCGATTCCATGTCGAGCTGCTGCAGATAGGCTGGCAGGCGCGACAGGCGCTGGTCGTAGGGGATGACGGCGCGGGCCGGATAGCTGCACACCACCCGGTGCCAGAAGCCGATCAGCCCCATCAGCACCGGAATGTTCTTGAGCAGCGGCGCCGTGGCGAAATGCTTGTCCATGGCATGCGCGCCGGCCAGGAATTCGCGGAAGTTCTTCGGTCCGATGGCGATCATGATCGGCAGGCCGATCGCCGACCATAGCGAATAACGCCCGCCGACCCAGTCCCAGAAGCCGAACACGCGTGACGGCTCGATGCCGAAGGCGGCAACCTTGTCGAGAGCCGTCGATACGGCGGCGAAATGGTGGCCCACCGCCTTGGCCCCCAGCTTCTCCTCCACCCAGCGCCGCGCAGTGGCGGCATTGGTCATGGTCTCGACCGTGGTGAAGGTCTTCGACGCGATGATGAACAGCGTCGTGCCGGCGTCGAGCCCCTTCAGCGTGTCGTGGATATGGGCGCCGTCGATGTTGGAGACGAAATGCGCGCGCGGCCCGTCATGATAGGGCGCCAGCGCCAGCGTCGCCATGGCCGGACCAAGGTCGGAACCGCCGATGCCGATATTGACGATGTCGGTGATCTTCTTGCCGGTAGCACCTGACGCCTTGCCCGAGCGGACGTCGTCGGCGAAGGCCACCATGGCATCGAGCACGGCGTGCACGTCAGCCGTCACATCGTGGCCGTCGAGCATGACCGGCTCGCCGCGTGGATTGCGCAGAGCCGTGTGCAGCACGGCGCGGTCTTCGGTGACGTTGATGCGCTCACCGGCGAACATCGCGGCGCGCCGGCCTTCGAGATCGACCGAGTGTGCCAGCTTTTCCAGCAGCGTCATGGTCTCGGCGTCGACAGCACATTTCGACCAGTCGAGCAAAAGGTCGTCGTCGGAGGCGGAAAAATGCTGGAACCGCTTCGGGTCGGAAGCGAATGCCGCCCGGAGATTTCTGGGTGCGTCCTGATGGTGGCTGCGAAGCGCGGCCAGTGCCGCCTTGAAAGGTTGGTCGATCACCTGGGAACTCCGGAAATGTCAGCTGCTGGCATCATCCTAGCAGACCTTGGGGCTGATTGAGAGGCGTCGCGGCGGACTATCGCCGCAAATTTCAATCGATTCAATAGATGTCTTTCAATCGATTTAATCGGTGTCATTTGCAACCGCCGCTGGAAAGGTTCACTGGCATAAATCTATAAGATTAGAAAAATTGATTGGTGCAACTGCTTGTGCCAAGGATAGCTTTCTATGGTCCAGCGAAGTCAAAAGACTGGACATGCAGGAAACGTCCCCATGCCACAGCGAAACGATACGGCTATCTGGTCAGGCTTGTTCAGAATTTCGGCGGAATCAGGTCAGACGCTCCAGGCCCAGATCCGACAGGCGATCGTCGCCGCCATTCTCGACCGCCAGATCGCGGCGTCGATGCCGCTGCCGTCCTGCCGCATCCTTGCCGAAAAGCTCGGCGTCGCGCGTGGCACGGTGGTGCTGGCGTTTCAGCAGCTTGTCGACCAGGGGTTCCTCGTCGCGCGCGAGCGCCGTGGCCACTTCGTCAATCCCGAAGTTCTGGCGACACCGGCCAAGCCGCAGCAGAAGAGCCCCGATCAGGCCAATGAAATCGATTGGAAGGCGCGCCGCCAGATCGCTGCCTCCGACATGCAGCCGCCGGCCAAGCTCGATAACTGGATCAAGTCGTCCTATCCCTTCGTCTATGGCCAGTTCGACCCGACGCTGTTTCCGACCGCCGAATGGCGTGAGTGCAACCGCATGGCGCTGGCCGTGCTCGAGATTCGCAACTGGGCGGCCGACATGGTCGACCGCGACGATCCGCTGCTGATCGAGCAGATCCAGGCGCGTCTGCTGCCGCGTCGCGGCATCTTCGCCAATCCGGATGAGATCATCGTCACGCTCGGCGCCCAGAACGCGCTCTACATGTTGGCCACGCTCTTGATGAGCAAGGGCTCCAAGGTGGCGATGGAAGACCCGGGTTACCCCGACGCGCGCTCGATCTTCCGCCTCGCCGGGGCCGACATCGAGCCCGTGCCGGTCGACCATTCGGGCATCGTCACCTCGGCGGTCCCGTCGGATGCCGGCTTTGTCTTCGTCACGCCGAGCCACCAGTGCCCGACAATGGTGCCGCTGAGTGCCGAGCGCCGGCAGGACCTGCTGGCGCGCGCGGCGCGCAACAACCAGATCATCATCGAGGATGGCTATGACAGCCAACTGCTCGACGAAGCGCCGCAGCAGGCCTTGAAGAGCCTCGATCGCTCGGGCCGCGTCGTTTATGTCGGCTCGATGTCGAAGACGCTCGCGCCAGGCCTGCGCCTTGGCTACATCGTCGCTTCGGCCGACCTCATCGCCGAACTGCGCGCATTGCGCCGCTTCATGCTGCGCCACCCGCCGGCCAACAATCAGCGCGCCGTCGCGCTGTTCCTGTCGCTCGGCCATCACGAGGCGCTGGTGCGCCGCCTCTCCACCGCCTTCGGCGAGAGGCGCAAGCGATTGGTCCAGGCGATCTCGGCTTTTCTGCCAGAATGGCAGTCGACCGACTCGGCCGGCGGCACGTCTTTGTGGTTGGAAGGCCCCCGCGGCACCGACTCGCGCGGTCTTGCGGCAGCGGCAGCGGCGCGCTCGGTCATCATCGAGCCGGGTGAGCGTTTCTTCGAGCATTCCGACAAGCCGACACGCTTCATGCGGCTGGGCATCTCCTCGATCGCGCTCCAGCACATCGAGCCTGGAATCCGCGAACTGGCAACCGCTGCCGGCCGTCGGCCCGCCGCTGCGTGATCCCTCAGCAACGCTGCCCGCCTCCTGGCGCGTGGCGTTGCACCACTTTTTCCAGCTTCCGATCCCTGCCTGATTTCGGCTCCGATTTCAGGCCTATCGCCCATGCCGGCCGCCGCTTCGTGCCGCCGCGCATATATGAGCGCTCTGGCATATCCGGCGCAATCTGCTGGCCCATAGTCTGGGCCAATGGACGTTGCATAGTCGCGCAAAGGGAACGAGGCGACACGACGGTGGCATAATCACTGCGGGCCAGCCTCACACGAATTCGGAGGACCTGCATGTCAGTTGCCGTCGAAAGCCATGACCTGTCTGCGGAACAACGCTCACGAAGGTCCGGTGGCAGGGAGGCGCGACGGGCGATGCGCGCCGCTCCGCTGGCCGACGACATCCGCCCCGTGCGGGCCGGTCTCGAAGGCGGCACGTTCAAGGCATTGGGCCAGAACGATCTCGAACGCATCCACGAGGCGGTACTGACCCTGCTCGAAACCGTCGGCTTCGCCAACGCCATCCCGAGCTGCATCGAGGCGCTGAAGCGGGTCGGCGCCAGCTACGGCGACGACGGCCGCATCCGCTTCCCCAGGGAATTGGTGCTGTCGACCATCAGGAACGCCGCCCGCAACTTCACACTCTGCGGCCAGGACCCGAGGCACGACATGGTGATTCAGGGCAGGCGGGTCCACTACGGCACCGCAGGTGCCGCTGTTCACCTCGTCGACGTCGAGAAGCGCGAATACCGCGAAAGCCTGCTGCAGGACATCTACGACGCCGCCCGCATCGTCGACGGGCTCGACAACATTCACTTCTTCCAGCGTCCGATGGTGCCGCGCGACATCCCAGACCCGCTGGAGATGGACTTCAACACGCTTTATGCCTGTGTCTCGGGCACCTCCAAACATGTCGGCACCAGCTTCACCGTGCGCGAGAACGTGGCGCCTGCCTTGCAGATGCTCTACGAGATATCAGGCGGCGAGGAAAATTTCCGCGCCCGCCCCTTTGTCTCCAACTCCAATTGCTTCGTCGTGCCGCCGATGAAATTCGCCGAGGATGCCTGCGGCGTGCTCGAAGCCTGCGTCGAGGGCGGCATTCCGATCCTGCTGCTCTCCGCCGGTCAGGCCGGCGCCACCGCACCTGCAGCCATCGCCGGCGCCGTCGTCCAGGCGGTCGCCGAAGTGCTGGCCGGCCTCGTCTATGTCAACGCGCTGAAACCCGGCCACCCCGCCATCTTCGGCACCTGGCCCTTCGTCTCCGACCTGCGCACCGGCGCCATGTCCGGCGGCTCGGCCGAGCAGGCGCTGCTGACTTCAGCCTGCGCCCAGATGGCCCAGTTCTATGACCTGCCCGGTGGCTCGGCCGCCGGCATGGCCGACTCCAAGCTGCCCGACATCCAGTCCGGCTACGAAAAGGGCATCACCAATGTCATGGCCGGGCTGTCCGGGCTCAATCTGGTCTATGAATCCGCCGGCATGCATGCCTCGTTGCTCGGCTTTTGCCTGGAAAGCCTGATCATCGACAACGACATGCTGGGCCAATGCTTGCGCTGCGTGCGCGGCATCGAGGTCTCCGATGAGGCACTCTCCATCGCCACCATCTCCGAAGTCTGCCTCAACGGCCCCGGCCATTATCTCGGCAACGAGCAGACGCTCCGGCTAATGCAGACCGAATATTTCTATCCCGCCGTGGCCGACCGCTTCTCGCCCAAGGAATGGAACGAAAAGGGCAAGCCGGATCTGCTGGGCAAGGCGATCGCGGAGAAGAGACGCATCCTTGCCGAGCGTTTTCCGCGACATATCCCGCGCACCCTCGACGACAGGCTGCGCGCCCAGTTCGGCGAACTGATCAAGTTGCCGCGCTCGGGCATGGGCGGGTAACGCCAGAAACTCCTGGCGGTGTTTCAACAGACCTGCTGTGCGGCCTAGGCTGCGCGTGAAGACTCGGCCACTCGCGCGGCAAGTGCCTTCGCATGAGCCACAATGTCGAAGCCGGGCGCGTTGGCCACATCCATTCCGAGCGGGACACCCGCGTCGAGAATACGCCGCGCCGCGACATGGACGCGGTTGGCGTTGATCGTCTCGACGGCAGCCAACTGCTGGTCGCGGAAGCATAGCGTGGCATGACCGTCATTGACTGCCAGTGTTTGCACCACATCGTCAGGCTGCCTCACTCCCACCATTTTCAGCTTGAGCTCGCCGATATCGCTCCAGAACCAGGGCGTCTCCGGTGTCAGATCGGGCTTGCCGCAGAACTGGGCCGCGATGCGGCGTGCCTGGAAGGTGGCATTGGCCACGCTCTCCAGCCGGGCGCCGCCACGCAGCCGCGCACAGTCGCCAATGGCCGAGATGTTGGCAGCCGATGTCGCCAACGCTTCGTCGACCAAAATGCCGTCGTCGACGTCGAGCCCGGCATGGTCGGCGAGCTCGATACTGGGCACGGCGCCGATGCCGATGACAACAAGCTCCGTCGCGCACAACCTGCCGTCGCCCAGCCGAACGCCGGTCACGCGATGCCTGCTGCCTTCGAAACCGGCAACATCGGCGCCGACGATGGTCTCGATGCCCATCTCCCGCAGCGCCGTCGCTAACACCTTGGCCGTCCCCTCGGACACCGAGCGGCTCAGAGGCAGCGGACGCGACGCGGCGATGGTCACCTTCACGCCGCGCCTCGCCAGTACGGCGGCCACCTCGAGGCCGAGATAACCCGCACCAACGACGAAGGCCCTCGTGCCGATGACGACAGACGAGGCCAGCCGGTAGGCGTCGCCGAGATCGCGGATCGAGACGATGCCGTTCAGCTCCTCGCCGGGAACCGCAAGCCGGCGGTTGCGCGCGCCGGTAGCGAGGATCAACTGGTCATAGGCAAGCTGTTTGCCGCTCCCCAGCGTCAAGCGCTGTCTCCTAGCGTCAATTTCTTCCACCGCCGTACCGCGCCGCAGCCTGATGTCCTGCGTCGCGTAGAACGCCGCCGGCCTGAGCGCGATCGCCTCGTCGGTCAGCCCCTCGGCAAAGCGCTTCGACAGCGGCGGGCGATGATAGGGCAGGGTGCTTTCTGCACTGACCAGCTCGATGTCCCCGTCAAAACCCTCGTCGCGCAGCGAGGCAGCCGCCTGCACGCCGGCGTGACCGGCACCGACAATGACGATGCGCTCCATCAGGCGGCTCCCGGGATCGTCACGCTCAGGCCGTTCAGTTCGGGCGCGAGCCTGATTTGGCACGCAAGGCGGCTCTTTTCGGTCACGTCCTCGGCCAGCGAAAGCATGTCGGTCTCGTCGTCGGCCGGCGCCGGCAGCCTGCCTGTCCAGTCCAGAGCGACATGGACGTGGCAGGTGCCGCATGAGCAGCCGCCGCCGCATTCGGCGACGATGCCCTTGATGCCGGCGCCGAGGATGGCGTTCAGCAGCGTGCTGCCGGGATCGGCGCTCAGGATGCGCGTGTTGCCGTCGGCTTCGGTGAAGTTGATTTCGATCATGTCACACCCTCAGTAGAGCGTCCGCTGGTCGCCCACGCGGATCCATTCGATCATCTCGTCCTTGTCGAGTCCGGCGATCTGGTCGGCCAGAACGGCGCCCAGCGGCGGAAAATCCTCGCGCCTGGCAAAGGTCGCCGGGTTCCAGACCTTGGAGCGGATGACCGCCTTGGCGCAGTGGAACAGCGCCTCGCCGATCCGGATGCGGATGGCGACCGGTGGCGTCTTGCCCTGGAAGGCAAGCTGCTCCAGCTCCGGCCCGACGACGAGGTCGGCCTCGCCATTGATGCGCAGGATCTCGCCCAGCCCCGGCACCAGGAACAGGCAGCCGACGCGCGGGTTGTCGAGGATGTTCTCCATCGTGTCGAGCCGGTTGTTGCCGGGCCGGTCTGGGATCAGGATCGTTTGCCTGTCGATCGCCTTGACGAAGCCGGCGGGGTCGCCGCGCGGCGACACGTCGGCGCCGTTGTGACCTTGGGTCGCGATCAACAGGAACGGCGACAGGGACAGGAAATGCAGGCAATGCTGGTCGAGCCGATCGAGCACCTTCTGCACCACCAGGTCGCCGGGCGGCGGAAACATCTCCCTCAGCTCCACGCGGTCGATCGACTGCATCGACTGATCTCCCTTGCTCGCGGCCCATCTCCATGGCGGGCCTGTTCGATCCGCCGCGAGGCTAGCGGAAGCTGGTTTGGAGTCAATAAAGAAATTTCGTTGTTTTACTTTTATATGCTAGCGAGACTGGAATCGAGGGTGGAAACATGGCCAACGGCAATTCGGCGACGCTGACCCGGCGCTACAACCGCACAGTCGTGCTCGACGCGCTGCGCCGCCACGGCAGCCTGTCGCGCATCGAGCTGGCGCGGCTTTCAGGCCTCACGCCGCAAGGCATCCGCAACATCATCGAGGATTTGATCGACACCGGGCTGGTGCGCGAGACCGGCCGCCGGCGCGGCCAGCGCGGCCAACCGCAGATCGACATCGAGATCAGCCCAGGCGCCGGCTATTGCCTCGGCCTGCATGTCGCGGCGGGCGCCTGCCACGCCATCGCCACCGACCTCGCCGGCAACGTCCTGGCGCGGCCGGAGGCGCGCGCCTTAGGCGGCGATCACGGCCAGCAACTGGACGCATTGGGGGCGATCGCGCGCGAGGTGGCTTCCGCGGCCGACGGGCTGTCTCGGCTCGGCACAGGTGTCGTGGTCTCGCGTCCGCTTGCCAGCCGCTGGTCGGCGACGGGCGGGCTCGCCGCCGCACAGGCGGACTTCGCCAAGCCCTTCGAGGCCCTGTTTGCGTCGACCCCGCTGGTGTTCGAGAATGACGCCAATGCCGCCGCCATGGCCGAGTACACGCATGGCCGGGCCAAGGGGCGCGGCGACTTCCTCTATCTTTTCCTCGGTGAGGGCGTGGGTGGCGCGATCGTGCAGGGCGGGGTGCCGGTGCATGGCGGACGCGGAAATGCCGGCGAGTTCGGCCACATGCTCATCGACCCCAAGGGACCGAAGTGCCACTGCGGCAATCGCGGTTGCCTGCATGGCTCTCTGGCGCTCGATGGCCTCAGGCGGCTGTTGCCGGCAGGTGCTCCGCTCGCGCCGGAGACCGTTCCGCAATCCTGGCTGGATGGCGCAGCTTCGGCACTGTCTCGAGCGCTCGTCAGCCTCGAGAACATCTTCGATCCCCAGGCGATCGTGCTCGGCGGCACTGCACCTGCCTGGCTGTTGCATAGGCTGGTAGAAAAAATGGGTGATCCCGGCCCGTCGGTTCGTTCGGATATGGCAGAGGCACGAGTCGAGGTCAGCGGTCTCGGCCAGAGCTGCGCCCTGATCGGCGCCGCGGCCCTGCCGCTGCTCGCGCTGACCAGCCCGGACCCGGCGACCTTGATGAAGGAACCTTTGGTCGAGCAGGCTGCCGATTAGTCGGACGACAACCCGAAGCGTTCGACGACGTCGGGATTGATCAGCTTGGCATGCAGCGCCAGCAGGATGATCTGGGCGTCGAAACTGTCCTCGGCATCGAGCGCGATCTCGATGCGCTGTTCCGCCCGCACGGTCATGTCGCCGCCATTGGCGCCGGCAAAGGCGTCGGCGCCAGCAATGCAGTAGCCGAACAACTGGGCGATGGGCGGATAGGCTGAAGAAGGCGGCTCTTCGGGCCAATGGTCCTTCATCAGGTTGACGATGGTGAGCTTCACCCCCTCCGGCACCAGCGCCGGATGCAGGTCGACCGCGCGCAACGCAGCATCAAGTTCGCGCAGGTCGCTGGAGCGGCCGAACAGGCCGAGGAAACCGAGGGATGAGCGTCGTCTGGCCATGGCTTGCGTCCATTGCGTCGGTTTCCAGTTAGGCGAGGCGAGGGGTAAATTCAAACATCCTCGGACGTTCATCGGCAGAATTTCCCGGCGGCGGTGGAATAGTCACCGATGTCTCCCGTTCCTCCCCGGCAATCAGCAAGATTGTCGAACAGGAGATGACAGATGAAAAAGACCCTCGCCATTCTTGGTGCCCTGATCTTCGCCGCACCGCTGGCGCAGACGCCTGCACATGCCGACGACGACATCAGCCGCTTCTTCAAGACGGTCATTGCCGGCGGCAAGAAATCCGACGGCAAGAGCTGGTCGAACAGCTCGTCGAACGCATCGAGCAATTCGAGTTCCAACCGTTCGTCGAACTCGTCCAACAACTCGAGCTCCAACAGCTCGTCCAATTCCTCCAGCAATTCGAGTTCGAACTCCTCGTCCAATTCCAGCTCCAATTCGTCGTCGAACTCGAGCTCCAACAGCTCGTCGAACTCGTCGTCCGACGACGATTGACCCCGACGGAAACGCAGAAAAAGGGCCGGTGGTTCGCCACCGGCCCCTTTTTGTGTGCATTGAAAACATGCGCCTCAGCGCTGGCTGCGGGCGAAGCGGCGATACCAGCCGTCGGTGGAGATGGTGTTGCGGAAGACGCGGCTGCGGTCCTTCTTTTCGTCTTCCCTCTCGGCCCGAATGTCTGCTGAAAGCTCCAGCGCCTTGCGCTCGAAAGGGATGACCTGCGCGATCGGCGCGCCCTTCTCGATGATGTGCAGCCCGTCCGCGCCGGTGGCGAAGAACGGGAAGTGGATCTCGGCCGCATAGCTGTCGGTGTCGACGACGCCCGAGATGATCTCGAAGATGCCATTGAGGCGGTTCAGCGGCTGCACGAACAGGCAGCTCCAGCCCGGTGGGGTACGGATGCTCCAGTAGTTATGGAACTTGCACGGCGGCAGCGGCGCGCGCGGATTGCCGGCCACCTGATGGGCACCATGATTGCTGACCAGAGTGCGGTCGAAGTCCCAGGCGGTATCGACCTTCTTGCCGCCGTCCGAAATTTCCATGCGCACGGTTGCCGCCAGCCGGATGATCCAGCCGGCCGTCATGGCGTCGAGAAACGGCATGCATCGTTTGACCGTCAGCCCGCTGTCGCCGGTTGACAGCTTCTCGGGATCGACCGCCGGCAGCTTGCGAAACCAGTCGGGCATGAAGGTCTTGGCCGACACCGGCGGCGGGATCACGCCGTCGTCTTCGGGGCGGCAGAGAAAGCGTATCGCGCGCGTCTTGGGCGTCAGGAACATTCTTGCATCTCCTTGATGATGGCAGGGAGAACGGGCGGGCAGGGCGTCTATTCCATGGCGTGGTCATGCAACCCTTCCGGCCGCTATTTTCGGCCTCGCTTGACAGCGTGGCTTTCCGGTTGTACTTAACAGATAAGTTAATTAATAAGTCTGCTAAATAGATGACCGAAGATCACCTCGACGCCACATTCGCCAGCCTCGCCGACCCGACCCGGCGGGCCATCCTTGCCCGGCTTGCGCAGGGCGAGGCGACCGTCAACGAGCTGGCCGAGCCGTTCGAGATGAGCCTGCCGGCGATCTCGCGCCACCTGAAGGTGCTGGAGCGCGCCGGTCTGATCAGCCGCGGCCGCGAGGCGCAGTGGCGCCCGTGCCGGCTGGAGGCCGGGCCGCTCAAGGACATCGCCAACTGGGTCGAGCGCTACCGCCGCTTCTGGGATCAGAGCTTCGACCGCATGGCTGACTATCTCAAGGAACTGCAGACGCCCAGGGGAGACCAGGATGACCGCAAGAACTGACACCGTCGCCGCCCAGTCGCTCGTCCTCGAATTTTCACGTGTCTTCGATGCGCCGCCGGCGCTCGTCTTCCGCATGTGGTCGAGCCCCGAGCATCTCTGCCGCTGGTGGGGGCCGAAGGGCTTTACGTCGAGCTGCGAGACGCACGAGTTCCGTAACGGCGGCAGCTACCATCTGCTCATTCATGGCCACGTCGAGGATGGCATGACCGGCACCTTCCGCGAGGTCGTCGAGAACGAGAGGATCGTCTTCACCTTTGCCTGGGACCACGACCCCGACTGGCAAACGCTGGTGACGGTGACGTTGAAGCCTGAAGGAGACCGCACGCGGCTGACCTTCCGCCAGGAGCCGTTCCTCGACGTCGAAACGCGCGACTCGCATCTGGGCGGCTGGGGCGAATGCCTCGATCGCCTGGCCGACGCGCTTGCCGGCCGACCCGTGCTGTGAAGCTTCGCGCCGGCTGAAGCCGCCGGCGCGCCGACTGCCCGATTGAAACCGCTGTCCCCGATGATCGTTGTCGATCATCGGAACGAACAGCCATGCGAGGAGAAACGAAGATGCTGAAATCCTATCGCGGCAGTTGCCATTGCGGGGCCGTTCATTTCGAATGCCAGCTCGATCTGGCACCCGAAGGCCAACGCTCGACGCCTGAGCTCGACGGCGTCTGGTGGACGTCGAGCTTCCGCTGCAACTGCTCCTGGTGCGCCAAGACCCGTTTCTGGAAGAATTTTGCCCGGCCTGCCGGCTTCGGCGTCACAGCGGGTGCCGACATGCTGACCGAGTACCGCTTCAACTCGTCAGCCATCCGCCACACTTTCTGCAGCCGCTGCGGCGTCCATCCCTTTGCGTCGGCCAGCTTCGACATCATGGGTGGCGATTTCTTTGCGGTGAACATCGCCTGTCTCGACGACATCTCGGCCGACGAATTGGCTGTGGTGCCAATCACCTATGAGGACGGCAGGAACGACGCCTGGGACCGGCCGCCTGTGGTGACCGCCTACCTCTAGCAAGACCTGAAAGCTTGAAGCCGTGCAAGACGGCCGCCATCCGGTGGCCGAATGGAAACCTGTGTCCAAACGATGGAGACTGACATGCAGCATGAAATCGTATCGCGAGACGAGTGGGTTGCGGCGCGTCGTGCGCTGCTCGCCAAGGAAAAGGCAATGACCAGGGCGCGCGACGCGCTGAGCGCCGAGCGGCGCGAACTGCCCTGGGTCAGGATCGACAAGCAGTATTATTTCGACGCTCCCGAAGGTAGGCTGTCGCTGTCCGACCTGTTCGACGGGCGCAGCCAGCTGTTCATCAAGCACTTCATGATGGCGCCGGGCCAGCAGCACCATTGCGTCGGCTGCTCGTTCGAGATGGACAATGTTGACAGCGTGCTCGTCCACCTCGAAAACCACGACGTCAGCTACGTTGCGGTCACCCGTGCGCCGCTGGCCGAAGCCGAGGCGCTGAAGGCGCGCATGGGCTGGAAGGCGCGCTTCGTCTCGTCCTTCCGCAGCGACTTCAACTACGACTTCAACGTCTCCTACACGCCAGAGCAATTGGCGGCGAAGCAGGCCGTCTACAACTTCGCGCCACTCGATTTCCCTATCGAGGATCTCTCCGGCGACAGCGTCTTCTACAAGGACGACGACGGCCAGATCTATCTGACCTATTCGACCTTCGGCCGCGGCGCGGAGCAGTTTCTCGGCATCTATGGCTTTCTCGACGTGATGCCCAAGGGCCGTGCCGAGAACGGTCCGTTCCACCTGCTCGCCGACTGGGTCAGGCCGCACGACATGTATGGCAAGGGCGGCATGGTCGAGATGACGGGCCGCTACCACCCGGCCGATTGCGGCTGCGGCAAGCACGGTTGAGCGGGTGATGTGCTGCGCCCTGACAGCATTGCTCTTCGCCGTGATGGCAGCCTGGCGCCGCTTGTGGAGAGCGGCGTCCGGTTGGCATCAGGGCGTGCGCTGGGGTGCAGTTGTTGGCACGGCCTTGGCCGTAGGTATCGGGACAGCTGCCGCCGCGCAGCATCTCGGTCATTACGTCGCGCGCGCCGAGATCAACCAGCGCAGCATTCTCGCCGAGATGCTGGCGCAGCCGATCTGCTCCGGCGAAGCCGCAAATGTGGCGGGCGAGCAAACGGCGATCAGCCTCGACTGACTGCGTCTCGGGCTGACCGTGCCCGAGGCGTGATTGTGCCTAGGCAATGATGCTGCCGGGGGTACCTAGTGATTGTCGCGCGGCAGGCCTTTGGTCTGGGCGACACGCTGGTATTTGACAGCCGGCTTCAGCACCATGCCTTGCGCCAGCTGGTCGACCATGCCGCGCTGGATTTCCTGCCATGGCGTCTGGTGCGCCGGGAAGTGATAGCCGCCATCGTTCTGCAGCTCGGCGCGGCGGCGGGCGATCTCGTCGTCGCTCACCAGGATGTCGGCGGTGCCCTTCCTCAGGTCGATGCGCACCCGGTCGCCCGATTTCAGCAGCGCCAGCCCGCCGCCGACGGCGGCTTCCGGAGAGGCGTTGAGGATCGAGGGCGATCCCGATGTGCCCGACTGACGGCCATCGCCGATGCAGGGCAGCGAGTGGATGCCACGCTTGAGCAGATAGGCTGGCGGCTGCATGTTCACCACCTCGGCGCCGCCGGGATAGCCGACAGGCCCAGCACCTCGCATGAACAGCACCGTATGCTCGTCGATGTTCTCGGCGGGGTCGTCGATGCGGGCGTGATAGTCCTCCGGTCCGTCGAACACCTTTGCCGTGCCTTCGAAGGCTTCCGGGTCTTTGGGGTTTGACAGATAGCGGTCACGGAACTCTGGCGAGATCACGCTGGTCTTCATGATCGCGCTGTCGAACAGATTGCCCCTGAGGTTGATGAAGCCGGCGTCCTTCTTCAACGGGTCGGCGACCGACCTGATGACCTTGGGGTCCATGTTCTCGGTGGCGCCGCAGTTCTCGCCCATCGACTTGCCGTTGGCGGTGATCGCGTCGGGGTGCGGCAGCAGGCCGGCCTTCATCAGTTCGGCGACGACCGCCGGCACGCCGCCGGCGTGGTGATAGTCCTCGCCGAGATATTCGCCGGCCGGCTGCAAGTTGACCAGCAGCGGCACATGGTGGCCGACCCTCTGCCAGTCGTCATTGTCGAGCGGCACGTCGAGATGACGGGCAATGGCATTGAGGTGGATCGGCGCATTGGTCGAGCCGCCGATCGCCGAATTGATGACGATGGCGTTTTCGAAGGCTTCGCGGGTCATGATGTCGGACGGCTTCAGATCCTCGCGTACCATGTCGACGATGCGCTTGCCGGTCTCGTAGGAGATCTGGCCGCGCTCGCGATAGGGCGCGGGGATCGCAGCCGCTCCGGGCAACTGCATGCCGAGCGCCTCGGCCAGGCTGTTCATCGTCGTCGCCGTGCCCATGGTGTTGCAATAGCCGACCGACGGCGCCGACGAGGCGACGATGTCCATGAACTGGTTGTAGTCGATCTCGCCCGACGACAGGCGCTCGCGCGACTTCCACACGATGGTGCCCGAGCCGGTGCGTTCGCCCTTGTGCCAGCCATTGAGCATGGGACCGACCGACAACGCGATCGCCGGGATGTTGACGGTGGCCGCTGCCATCAAAAGCGCGGGGGCAGTCTTGTCGCAGCCGATGGTCAACACCACGCCGTCGAGCGGATAGCCATAGAGCACTTCGACGAGGCTGAGATAGGCGAGGTTGCGGTCGAGCGAGGCGGTCGGGCGCTTGCCGGTTTCCTGGATCGGGTGGCAGGGAAACTCGAACGGCACGCCGCCGGCGGCAACGATGCCGTCGCGCACGCGCTTGGCCAACTCGATGTGGTGGCGGTTGCACGGCGACAGGTCAGAGCCGGTCTGGGCGATGCCGATCAGCGGCTTGCCCGACTGCAGCTCCTCGCGCGTCAGGCCGAAATTCAGGTAGCGCTCGAGATAGAGCGCGGTCATGCCGGGATTGTCGGGATTGTCGAACCACTCCTGCGAACGGAGCTTCTTCGTCGTCTTTGTGCCGGCCATCAATTCCTCCCGAAATCCGGACTTGCATCGTTATGGCAAGGACCAAAGCGCTGCAAGAGCGACGAAGGGCGCAACGTGCGGGATGCCGTTGGGCGATGCCCTGGTGCAACTTTCACCGGCCTCTGATCCGGCCGGCGAGGCTTTTCTCGTGACGCTCCAATGATAAGAATGCGCCGCCGGCGCGTCGGTCGGAAAGCCGAAACCGGCTTCGCAAAGATGCGCGACTTCAACAAGCAAAGCGAGCAATGCCTTGATCGACGACCGTCTTTACATCGACCCCGAGCTTGTCCAGTTCTACGACCTCGAGAACGAAGGCGGCGACGATGTCGACTTCATCATGGGCTTCGTCGGCGACGCCAAGAGCGTGCTCGACCTCGGCTGCGGCACCGGCGCGCTGACGGCAATGCTGGCCGACGGCAGGGCGGTCACCGGTGCCGATCCGGCGCCGGCCATGCTCGATGTCGCCCGCAAGCGCTGCGGCGGCGATCGCGTCGAATGGGTCGAGGGCGATGCCCGGTCGCTGCGCCTCGGCAAAAGCTTCGACCTGGTTATCCTGACCGGCCACGCCTTCCAGGTGTTCCTGACCGCCGATGACCAGCGCGCTGTGCTCGACACCATCGCTGCCCACCTGGCATCGGACGGCCGCTTCATCTTCGACAGCCGCAATCCGCTGGCCCGGGAGTGGCAGGAGTGGGGACCCGACGACTCGAGGCGCACCGTTGCGCATCCCACTTTCGGCGCCGTCGAGGCCTGGAACGACGCTGTCCAGGACGCGGTAACGGGCATTGTCACCTACGACACCTTCTATCGAGTGCCGGCCGGCGGGCGGCAGTTCCATGCCCAGTCGCGCATCGCCTTTCCGGCGCAGCAGGCGCTCGCCGAGATGATAGCCGCGGCAGGGCTTGTCGTCGACCGATGGCTCGGCAGCTGGCAGGGCGCGCCCTACGCGCCCGACACGGGCGAGATCATCCCGATCGGCCGCAAGGCCTGATCCCGATCGGCCACGGGGTCTGACAAAAACTGCGGCGATGGACAATCGCCGGGCGCTGCGTTACGCCTCGATCGGATCGGCATTCGGGAGGATAACGCATGGCCCTGGTGATCGAAGGCGAGGAAAAGATCGCCGCCCCCATCGAGGTGGTGTGGAAGGCGCTCAACGATCCCAATGTGCTCAAGGAGAGCATTCCCGGCTGCGAGAGCCTGGAGATGACCTCGCCGACCGAGATGGCCGCCAAGGTGGTGCTCAAGATCGGTCCGATCAAGGCGACCTTTTCCGGCGAGGTGACGCTGAAGAACCTCAAGCCGCCGCACTCCTACACCATCGAAGGCGAGGGCAAGGGCGGTATCGCCGGCTTCGCCAAGGGCGGCGCCGACGTGACGCTGACCGAGGATGGGCCCGGTTCGACGATCCTCAAATACGAGGCCAAGGCCGATGTCGGCGGCAAGATCGCCCAGCTCGGCAGCCGCCTGATCACCTCGACTTCGAAGAAGCTGGCCGGCCAGTTCTTCTCGACCTTTGGTGAGAAGGTTGGGGGGGCGTAAGGCGCAATTTTCCTTCTCCCCTTGGCGACTGTCCACGGGGGAGTGGTGACAGTGGCGCTGGCGGTCGTTCTTTACGAGGCCAACCTTTGGCGTCGCGATCCTTCGCACCCCCCTCTGGCCTGCCGGCCATCTCCCCCACAAGGAGGGAGATTAGTCGCGTCGCCGGCGGCGCCTATCCCGCACTGTCATGCTTGCGACGTTGGCGATTGGGCGCGGGGTAGATGCAGGCCTGATCTCCCCCCTTTTGGGGGAGATGCCCGGCAGGGCAGAGGGGGGTGGGAAGGAATGAGACCGAGGCGGTCTGCGGGAGTTCCGCTTGGCGGCTCCGGTTCAGAAAAAACCGGAAAAGCGTGGAAAAGCTCTCCACGTCTCGCACCCTACCCACCCACCAGCTTCACGTCGCCGCTGCCGGCACCGCCTCGCGAAACCTCAGGCCAAGCACCAGCGGCACGCTGAGGGCGTAGAGGGCGATGACGGAGAGCCAGATCGCGCCGGGCCATTGGGCGCGGACGACAAAGTAGAAGCTGGAGAAGGCGAGCGGGGCTGCGATCGAGGCGAGGCTGAGCGCCGAGGCGAGCACGCCCTGGAACTGGCCTTGCTGGCTCTCGTCGACCTGCCGGGTGGCGAGCGACTGAAGGGCGGGCACGCCGATGCCGCCGAGGGCGAAGAGCGGCATGATGGCGAAGATCATCCAGCTCGCGGTGGCGAATGCCATGACGACCAGTGCAGTGCAGGCGCAGGCGATGCCGACGAGGATGGCGGTGCGCTCGCCGAGCAGCCTGACTGCGGGACCGGGTAGAAAAGCCTGGGCAAGCGCCTGGCAGACGCCGAAGCTGCCCAGCGACAGGCCGATCCACAGCCCGTTCCACTGAAAGGCATCGCTGCCCCACAGCGCCCAGGAGGTGCCGTAGGCCTCGCCGGTGGCGCTGAAGATGAGGAAGACGGAAATGACGGGCAAAAGGTGCTTCATCGAAAACAGCCAGCGCAGCGGCCTAAGCGGATTGAGCGCGGCGAGGTCGATCTTCGCCCGGCTGGGTTCTCGCGCTTCCGGCAGGGCGAAAAATGCCAGCAGGAGGTTGCAGGCGTTGAGCACCGCTGCCGCGATGAAGGGCAGGCGCAGCCAGTGGTCGCCGAGCACGCCACCCAGCACCGGCCCGATGATGAAGCCAATGCCGAACATGGCGTTGAACAGGCCAAAGCGGCGGGCACGTTCATGCTTTGCGGAGATGTCGGTTATGTAGGCAGTCGCCACCGACAAGTTGGCGCTGGTCAGCCCGGCAATGGCGCGGCCGAGCAGCAGCATCCAGAGTCTGGGGGCAATGGCCAGGAAAAGGTAGTTGACCGCCGCCCCGGCGAGCGAGATCAAGAGCACCGGGCGCCGGCCGAGCCGGTCGCTCAGCGAACCGAGGACTGGAGCGAAGACGAACTGCATGGCGGCGTAGAGTGCCGTCATGACGCCGATATAGGCGGCGACATTGTCGGCATGGGTGACGTCGCGCAAAAGCGCAGGCAGGATCGGAAAGACGAGCCCGATGCCGATGGCGTCGAGGACTATGGCAACGAAGATAACGATGAGCGGCTTGCTCATTGCGGACTCCAATCGATGCAAGCGTGCAGCGGTGCCTGGCGCCGATGGGGTGCTTGCGATGGGCCTGATCGATGTCAGGCGGGATGATTTTCGGGAGACGCTGGCGACCCACGCCCGAAACGGCATGGGTGCTTATGCTTGACCGCCTGGACGACTATTCGTCCACCTGTTTACTCCGCCACTGGGCGGATCAAGGGAAGCGGTCGCTTTTCGCGACGGGTTCCCTTTACGTTACGTGACGGCGCCGGGCAAGGGTGTCCTTTGCGACGTGCCTCGCTGGCCCTCATGTCGCCGAGTCCAATTGACCTAAGAATATATGAAACGTATATGATGCGTATATTCATTACAGGAGAAGTTCATGGGCATCGTAAAGATCGACGAGGAGCTGCATGAGGAAGTCAGGCGGGCGAGCACGGTGATGTGCCGGTCGATCAATGCCCAGGCCGAGTTCTGGATGAAGGTCGGCATGCTGGCGGAGGCCAATCCGACGCTGTCGTTCAATGATATCGTCAGGATGCAGTTTGCGGCAGCACAAGTGCATATCAGGGACCTGGCGGTCGCCTGACATGGTCAAGACACCGGACGAGCTGGCGCTGATGCGGGTCGCGGGCAGGATGCTGGCGTCGGTGTTCGAGATGCTGGACGGGCAGGAACTGGCCGGCATGTCGACCTTGCAGGTCAATGATCTTGTCGAGCGCTTCATCACCGTCGACCTCGCCGCGCGTCCGGCGAGCAAGGGGCAGTATGGCTTCAAGCATGTCCTGAACTGTTCGATCAACCATGTCGTCTGCCACGGTGTGCCCGACGGCCACGAGATCATCAGGGACGGCGACATCGTCAATTTCGACATCACGTTGGAAAAGGGAGGCTACATCGCCGATTCGAGCAAGACCTATCTCGTCGGCAATGCCGCGCCGGCGGCGACGCGGCTGGTGCGGGTGGCGCAGGAGGCGATGTGGAAAGGCATCAGGCAGGTCAGGCCCGGAGCGCATCTCGGCGACATCGGTTTCGCCATCGAGCGACATGCCAAGCGGAACGGCTATTCGGTGGTGCGGGAATATTGCGGCCACGGCATCGGCCGCGAGATGCACGAGGAGCCGCAGGTGCTGAATTTCGGACGCCCGGGAACCGGCCCGGAACTGCGCGAGGGCATGGTCTTCACCATAGAGCCGATGGTCAACCAGGGCACTCGCAGGGTTGCGACCGAGAGCGACGGCTGGACCGTGGTGACGGGTGACCGCAAGCTTTCGGCCCAGTTCGAGCATACGGTCGCGGTGACCGCGACCGGCGTCGAGGTGCTGACGCTGCGTCGCGACGAGGCGCGGATGATGGCAGGCCGGGCGTGATAGCTGGTCGACATCTGCCGGGGGACGTAGGCGGGTGGCGGGCCTGAATCGATAGGGAACCAGCATTTATGCCGGCGTGACCGGGGCCGATGCCGGACCGGCCCGCATTGACGCCGCAACGACACTGGGGCAGTGACGCTGCGTTTACAGCGGCGGTGCGATGTCTTCCTTCTCCCATGCGATCTTCGACTATGACGGAACGCTGGCCGACAGCTTTCCGTGGTTCTGCTCGGTGCTCAACCAGACGGCGCGGCAGTTTGGCTTTCGCGAGGTGGCGGAGGACGAGATCGACGAATTGCGCGCGCTCGGAACGCGTGAGATCGTTGCCCGCCTTGGCGTCGCCAGATGGAGGCTGCCGGCGATCGCCATGCACATGCGCAAGCTGAGCGCTGAAAGCGGCGATGCGGTTGCACTGTTCCCCGGAGTTGAGCCGATGCTTGCGAGCCTTGCCGCAAGCAACATCAGCGTAGCCGTCGTCAGCTCCAATCGCGAGCAAACAATTCGCCGGACGCTTGGGCCGGCCGCGGCTCATGTCAGCCACTTCCAGTGCGGCGCGTCGCTGTGGGGCAAAAGCGCGATGTTCAAGGCCGTTATCAAGCGCTTCGGCGCCGACAAGCGACGCACCATCGCCATCGGCGACGAGGTTCGCGACATCGAGGCGGCACGAGGCGCCGGCATCGCGGCCGGCGCCGTGACCTTCGGCTACAATGCAGGCGCCACCTTGCGCGCCCACGGGCCGGATCTGGTGTTTGACGACTATGCCGATCTGGTTGCAAAGCTGACCGGCTGACCGGGTTGCGGCACTGCTGGTCGCCTGATGCACCGATACGCCCTGATTTGCATGCGATCGGCACATCGAGTCGCCGGGGGCACAAAAAAACGGCCACCGTGTTCCCACGATGGCCGTTGTCGTTCGGATCGAGCGGAGCCTCAGCCCCTGAGTTCTCTCCGTAGGATCTTGCCGACATTGGTCTTCGGCAGTTCGGTGCGGAACTCGATGTATTTGGGCCGCTTGTAGCCGGTCAGGTTTTCGCGGCAGTAGGCGATCAGCGTCTCGACGGTGAGGTCGGGATCCTTGCGCACGACGAACAGCTTCGGCACTTCGCCCGAATGCTCGTCCGGCACGCCGACGGCGGCGACCTCGAGCACGCCGGGATGCTGGGCGACGACGTCCTCGAGCTCATTGGGATAGACGTTGAAGCCCGAGACCAGGATCATGTCCTTCTTGCGGTCGACGATCTTGGTGAAGCCGCGCTCGTCCATGAAGCCCATGTCACCTGACTTGAAGAAGCCGTCCGAGGTCATCACCTTGGCGGTCTCGTCGGGGCGGTTCCAGTAGCCGGCCATGACTTGCGGGCCCCTGATGCAGATCTCGCCGACCTCGCCGAGCGGCATGTCGTTGTCGTTCTCGTCGCGGATGGCGATGTCGGTCGAGGGCAGGGGCAGGCCGATGGTGCCGGTGAAGTCGGGCGACGAGCACTTGTTGGCGGTCGCCACCGGCGAGGTTTCCGACAGGCCGTAGCCTTCGGTTATGTGGTTGCCGGTCGCCTTCTTCCAGCGCTCGGCCACCGGCCGCTGAACCGCCATGCCGCCGCCGAGCGACAGGATCAGGCCCGAGAAGTCGAGCTTGCGGAAGTCCTCGTTGTTGGTCAGCGCGTTGAACAGCGTGTTGAGGCCGGGGAAGATGTTGAACTGGAACTTGCCCAGTTCCTTGACGAAGCCGGGAATGTCGCGCGGGTTGGGGATCAGCACGTTGAGCGCGCCCTGCTGCATGCCCATCAGCGCGTTCACGGTGAGCGCGAAGATATGATAGAGCGGCAGCGCACAGACGAAGGTCAGGTGCGGCGGCTTCGGACGCACCGTGTAGGCGTCCTCCACCCACAGCGCCAACTGGGCGACGTTGGCGAGCACGTTGGAGTGGATCAGCATCGCGCCCTTTGAGACGCCCGTGGTGCCGCCGGTATATTGCAGGAAGGCGATGTCGGAGGCAGCGACAGTGGCCGGCTTGAAGCTGAGGCCTGCACCTTCCTTGAGCGCCGCCATGAACTTGACATGGCCGGGCAGCGACCAGGCCGGCACCAGCTTCTTGACCTTGCGCACGACGAGATTGACCAGCAGGCCCTTGAGGCCGAGCATCTCGCCCATCGAGGCCACGACGACATGCTTGACCTCGGTCTTGGCGATGACGGCCTGCAGCGTGGTGGCGAAGTTTTCGAGGATGATGATGGCCTGGGCGCCGGAATCCTTGAGCTGGTGCTCGAGTTCGCGCGGTGTGTAGAGCGGGTTGACGTTCACCACAGTGTAGCCGGCGCGCAGGACAGCCATCATGGCGACCGGGTACTGCAGCACGTTCGGCATCATGATGGCGACGCGGGCGCCCTTTGCGAGGCCCTTCGACTGAAGCCATGCGCCGAACGCCGTCGACATGCGCTCGAGCTCGCCATAGCTCAGCGATTTTCCCATGCACGAAAACGCCGGGCGGCCGGCATATTGGCGGCAGGCTTCGGTCAACAGATCGCCGATCGAGCTGTGTGTGAGCGGCGGCATCTCGGCCGGAACGTTGGCCGGGTAGCTCTTCAGCCACGGCTTGTCGCCGGACCTCGCTGCTGCCTTGGCAGGTGCCGCAGGCTTGGCTGCTGGCGCCGGCTTCGCGGTGGGGGCTGCTGCAGCCTTGGCGGCAGGTTTTGCCGCTGCTGACTTTGCAGCAGGCTTCGCCTTGGCAACAGGCCTGGGCGTTTCAGCAACGTTTGCCGGTGCGGCGACCGCAGGCGCCGATGCCGCGATCTTCGATGCGGCAGGTTTGGCGGCGCTTTTCGCCTTGGCCGGAGCGGCCTTTGCAGCCGCTTTCGACGCTGTGGCTTTTGGCTTGGCTTCGGACTTGGTTGCGGGCTTCGTGGCCGCAGGCTTTGATGCCGCTGGCTTTGCTGCAACAGGCTTTGGCGCTGCCGCCTTTGGCTTGGCCGCTACGGCTTCGGTCTTCGCGGTTACTGGCTTGGATGCGGCTGGCTTCGCTTCGGATTTCTGAGCCGGCTTGGCGGCCGGCTTGCTCACTGGGGCCGCGGACTTCGGCGCTGCGGCCGCCTTTGCCGGCTTTGGAGCCGCCGCCTTGGCAGGTGCCGGCTTGGCGGCGGTCGCCTTGGCTGCGGGTTTGGTTTCGGGCTTGGTCGTATCGGCTGGCTTGGCCGCCGCCATGGTGGTTGCGGACTTCGCCGTGCTCGCCTTGCCGGTAGATTTGGCCAATGCATCCTCCCTTGTTGTTCTTGTTTCCGGCGGCAACGATCCGCCGGCTTTCGCCCTCGTCCACGTCGCAGCGCCGCAAGAACAGTGCCGCGTCGGGGCATGTTGTAGTTGTTTGTATTGCCACCTGACGTTAACGGCAAGTATCACCCAACGTCACCTCGCAGAACGAATTTTAGGTTTCGCAGTTATATCGGCCCGGTCCAGCAACAGCGCCGCAATTGCCATCGGCCGCGATGACAAAACCTGTCGCCGTCGAATCTAACGCGAAGTGCAAATGGCTGGCCGGCCAATGGAAATTGCGAATTTTTGACTATTTCGAAGTCATCTGTGGGTAAAATATTCTGCTTACCAAAGGGCAGGTAGGCGGGGAGTTCCAAAGCTGGATAAACGGTGCTTATATGCGCGCCTGCGAGCCTGACGGGTAGGGCTTGGGAAAAATCATAGGGAGTGTTCAATGTTGAAAAAAACGACCTTTGCGGCCGCGTTGCTGGCTGCAACCGTCCTCAGCGGTGCGGCGAGCGCTAAGACGTTCGTCTACTGCTCGGAAGGTTCGCCGGAAGGCTTCGATCCGGGCCTTTATACCGCCGGTACGACCTTCGACGCCGCTGCGCACACCGTCTATAACCGCCTGCTTGAGTTCAAGAAGGGCACCACCGAGACCGAGCCGGGCCTGGCCGAGAGCTACACGGTTTCCGACGACGGCCTCGAGTACACCTTCAAGCTGCGTCCGGGGGTCAAGTACCAGACGACCGAGTTCTTCACGCCGACCCGCGACTTCAACGCCGACGACGTCGTGTTCTCGTTCGACCGTCAGCTGAAGGCCGACAATCCCTGGAACAAGTACGTGACCGGCGCTTCGTGGGAATACGCTGCCGGCATGGGCTTCCCGGAAGTGATCAAGTCGGTCGAGAAGGTCGACGACCTGACCGTCAAGATCACCCTGACCCGCAAGGAGGCTCCGTTCCTCGCCAACGTCGCGATGCCGTTCGCATCGATCGTGTCGAAGGAATATGCCGACAAGCTGCAGGCTGACGGCAAGATGAACCAGATGAACCAGATGCCGCTCGGCACTGGCCCGTTCGCCTTCGTCGCCTACCAGCAGGACGCCATCATCCGCTACAAGGCCAACCCGGATTACTGGGGCGGCAAGCAGAAGATCGACGACCTGGTCTTTGCGATCACCCCTGACGCATCGGTTCGCTATCAGAAGCTGAAGGCCGGCGAATGCCACCTGATGCCGTTCCCGAACGCTGCCGACGTGGCTGCGATGAAGGCCGATACGAACCTGAAGGTCGTGGAACAGGAAGGCCTGAACGTCGCCTACCTCGCCTACAACACCACCCAGGCTCCGTTCGACAAGCCGGAAGTCCGCAAGGCGCTCAACCAGGCCATCAACAAGCAGGCCATCGTCGACGCCGTGTTCCAGGGTGCTGCAACGCCGGCAACCAATCCGATCCCGCCGACGATGTGGTCGTATAACAAGGCCGTCGAAGACGACAAGTATGATCCGGAAGCATCGAAGAAGGGCCTTGAAGCCGCTGGCGTCAAGGACCTCAAGATGAAGGTCTGGGCGATGCCGGTTTCGCGTCCCTACATGCTCAACGCCCGCCGCGCGGCGGAACTGATCCAGTCCGATTTCGCCAAGGTTGGCGTGACGGTCGAGATCGTCTCCTACGAGTGGGCCGAGTACCTCGACAAGTCGAAGGCCAAGGATCGTGACGGCGCCGTCATGCTCGGCTGGACCGGCGACAATGGCGATCCGGACAACTTCCTTGACACCCTGCTCGGTTGCGACGCTGTCGGCGGCAACAACCGCGCCCAGTGGTGCAACAAGGAGTTCGACGATCTGGTGACGAAGGCCAAGGAAACCTCGGATATCGCCGAGCGCACAAAGCTCTATGAGCAGGCGCAGGTCGTGTTCAAGAAGGACGCTCCCTGGGCAACCATCGACCACTCGCTGTCGATCGTTCCGATGCGCAAGGGCGTCGAAGGCTTCGTCCAGAGCCCGCTCGGCGACTTCGCTTTCGACGGTGTTGACATCACGGAGTAAGGTTGCCTAAACAGGCCAGCCTTGGGTTGGGGCGCTTGGATCACAAGCGCCCCAATGCACTTTTTGTGCTACCCTTACCTTTTCTCGGAACATTCACTTAAAGGTTCGACATGCTCCGGTTCCTGTTGGGACGGCTCGCCGTCCTGATCCCGACATTCATCGGGGTCTCCATCATCGCATTCTCATTCATCCGACTTCTGCCCGGCGATCCTGTCGCCCTGCTTTCCGGCGAACGCGTCATGTCGCCGGAGCGCCACGCGGAAATCTCCGCTCAGCTCGGCTTCGACCGGCCCATCGTCATCCAGTATCTCGATTATCTCTGGGGTGTTGTGCGCGGCGATTTCGGCACCTCGATCGTCACCAAGAAACCTGTCGTCGACCAGTTCTTCGAACTGTTCCCCGCGACCGTCGAGCTTTCGCTCTGCGCGATCGTCTTCGCCATCGTTCTCGGCGTGCCCGCGGGCATCGTCGCTGCGATCAAGCGCGGCTCCTTCGCCGACCAGGCGATGATGGGCACCGCCCTTGTCGGCTTCTCGATGCCGATCTTCTGGTGGGGCCTGCTGCTGATCATGCTTGTTTCGGGCATGCTCGGCTGGACGCCCGTCTCCGGTCGCATCTCGCTGATGTTCTATTTCCCGCCCGTCACCGGCTTCATGCTGATCGACTCGCTGCTTTCAGGCCAGGCAGGCGCCTTCAAGTCGGCCGTCAGCCACCTGATCCTGCCGACGATCGTGTTGGGCACCATTCCGCTCGCCGTCATTGCGCGCCAGACGCGCTCCGCGATGCTGGAGGTGTTGTCCGAGGACTATGTGCGGACCGCGCGCGCCAAGGGCCTGTCGACCTTCCGTGTCGTCGGCGTCCATGCGCTCCGCAACGCCATGATCCCGGTCGTCACGACAGTCGGCCTGCAGGTCGGCGTGATGCTGGCCGGCGCGATCCTGACCGAGACGATCTTCTCCTGGCCGGGCATCGGCAAGTGGATGGTCGATTCCGTGTCGCGGCGCGACTACGCCGTCATCCAGGGTGGCCTGCTCATGATCGCTGCCGTGATCATGCTGGTGAACCTTGCGGTCGACCTGATGTACGGCCTCATCAACCCGCGTATCCGGCACTAGGAGGGCACGATGTCTCAAGCTGCTGCAACTAGTGCTGTCTCGACCGATCCGTCCCGCCGGGCGCGACTGGCAGAGTTCTGGTACTACTTCTCCGAAAACCGCGGTGCCGTCATCGGCCTCGTGTTCTTCATCTTCCTCGTGCTCTTGGCGATCTTCGCACCGCTGATCGCGCCGCATGATCCGACCCAGCAATATCGCGACGCGGTTCTGGTTCCGCCGGTCTGGCAGGAGGGCGGCCGAGCCGACTTTCTGCTCGGCACCGATGCCGTCGGCCGCGACATGCTTTCGCGCCTGGTCTACGGCACCCAGTTCTCGCTCTTCGTCGGCGTCATCGTGACGGCGCTGTCGCTGGTCGTCGGCGTCGTCTTCGGCGTCATCGCCGGCTATTTCCGTGGCTGGGTCGATACCGCCATCATGCGCGTGATGGACATCATCCTGGCCTTCCCGTCGCTGCTGCTGGCACTCGTGCTGGTGGCGATCCTCGGGCCGGGCCTGGTCAACGCGATGATCGCCATCTCGCTCGTCTACCAGCCGCATTTCGTGCGCCTGGCACGCGCGGCGGTGATGAGCGAAAAGACCCGCGACTACGTCGTCGCCGCCAAGGTGGCCGGTGCCGGCCATACCCGCCTGATGTTCAAGACCATCCTGCCGAACTGCATGGCACCGCTGATCGTCCAGGCGACGCTGTCGTTTTCTTCGGCCATTCTCGACGCCGCCGCACTCGGCTTTCTCGGCATGGGCGCGCAGCCGCCGACCCCGGAATGGGGCACGATGCTGGCCGAGGCTCGCGAGTTCATCCAGAGCAAGTGGTGGGTGGTGACGCTTCCGGGCGTGGCGATCCTGATCACCGTGCTGGCGATCAACCTGATGGGCGATGGCCTGCGCGACGCACTCGACCCCAAGCTGAAGAGGTCCTGAGATGGCACTTCTTGAAATCGAAAACCTGGTCGTCGAGTTCGAGACGGCCTCCGGTCCCTTCCGCGCCGTCAACGGCGTCTCGATGAAGGTCCACGAGGGCGAGGTTCTCGCCATCGTCGGCGAGTCCGGCTCGGGCAAGTCGGTGTCGATGCTGGCGGCGATGGGCTTGCTGCCCTGGACGGCCAAGGTCACCGCCGACAAGCTGACCTTCAACGGCCGCGACCTGCTCGGAATGCCGGCAAACGAACGGCGCAAGATTATCGGCAAGGACATTGCCATGATCTTCCAGGAGCCGGTGGCGAGCCTCAACCCGTGCTTCACCGTCGGCTTCCAGATCGAGGAAGTGCTGCGTGTGCATATGGGCCTCGACAAGGCTGCGCGCCGCAAGCGCGCGATCGAGCTGTTCCAGGCTGTCGGCATCCCAGACCCGGCCGAGCGTCTCAATTCCTACCCGCACCAGATGTCCGGCGGTCAGTGCCAGCGCGTGATGATCGCCATCGCCATTGCCTGCAATCCGAAGCTGCTCATCGCCGACGAGCCGACAACCGCTCTCGACGTGACGATCCAGAAGCAGATCCTCGACCTCTTGATGAAGCTGCAGGCCGACCATGGCATGGGCCTGATCATGATCACCCACAACATGGGCGTCGTGGCCGAGACTGCCGACCGCGTGGTCGTGCAGTATAAGGGCCGCAAGATGGAAGAAGCCGACGTGCTGACGCTGTTCGAGAACCCGAAGAGCAACTACACGCGCGCGCTGCTGGCGGCACTGCCGGACAATGCGACGGGGGATCGCCTGCCGACGATCTCGGAACTCTTCGTCGACGACCAGGTGGAAGGGGCAGCACGATGAGCGTCATTCTCGAAGCGCGCAACATCGTGCGCGACTACCACGTGCCCGGCAGCTTTCTGAAGAAGGCCAAGACCGTTCACGCCGTCAAGGGCGTGAGCTTCCAGGTCGAGAAGGGCAAGACGCTGGCGATCGTCGGCGAAAGCGGCTGCGGCAAATCCACGCTCGGCCGCATCCTGACGCTGATCGACCCGGCGACGTCGGGCGAGCTGTTGATCGAAGGCAAGACCGTCGACATTGCCAAGGGTGACCTGACGCCCGAGATGCGCCGCAAGGTGCAGATCGTGTTCCAGAACCCTTATGGCTCGCTCAACCCGCGCCAGAAGATCGGCGACATCCTGACCGAGCCGCTGGTCATCAACACCAAGACGCCGGCCGACGAACGCCGCGACCGGGCGATGACGTTGTTGAAGAAGGTCGGCCTCGAAGAGAAGCATTACAACCGCTATCCGCACATGTTCTCGGGCGGCCAGCGCCAGCGCATCGCAATCGCGCGTGCGCTGATGCTGAACCCGAAGCTGCTGGTGCTGGACGAGCCTGTGTCGGCGCTCGATCTGTCTGTGCAGGCCCAGGTGCTGAACCTGCTCGCCGACCTGCAGGATGAGTTCCAGCTGACCTATGTCTTCATCAGCCACGACCTTTCGGTGGTGCGCTACATCGCCGATGAGGTGATGGTGATGTATTTTGGCGAGGCGGTCGAATATGGCAGCCGCGACGAGGTCTTCGCCGACCCCAAGCACAGCTATACCAAGACGCTGTTTGCAGCGACGCCGCGTGCCGATGTCGAGAGCATCCGCGCGCGCCTCGCCAGGAAGAAAGCCGCCTGACCGGCTGGCGACTATGACTGACCGACCATTGCTTCGGCCCGGAAATCGACAACGGTTTCCGGGCCGAAGCTTTTCCGGACCTGTTCTCGCACTGATAGGCCGCGCACGTAGCACAATGTTTTGGGCCAGCGGCCCAAAACGCCAATTTCGTCTCTCGCAAAAAGGCTTTCCCGGATCATAATCCCGGCCATCATCACTACAGCGCCGCGCGCTCACTTGGACGCGCAAAGGACGTTGTGAATTCTGGATCGGTGCATGATCCTTTCCGAAAATCGATTCCGATTTTCGGCGTCATGCACCAGGGCCCGGCGACGCCGCCGTGCCGAGGGCTTGGAGGCTGACATGGCGGGTTTTGAGATTTCGAGACGCAAGGTTCTGGCGGGATCGGCGTTCCTGCTGGCCTCGACGGCACTGCCCTCGATCGGCTGGGCGCAGGCAAAGAAGGGCGGCCGGCTGGTCGTTGCGGCAGATTCCGAGCCGCGCAACCTGAACCCGGCGATCGTTGCCTCCAATGGCGTGTTTTTCGTCGCGAGCAAGGTAGTCGAGCCGCTGGCCGAGGCCTCGTTCGACGGCGAGGACGGGCTCGAGCCGCGGCTGGCGACAAGCTGGGAAGGTTCGGCCGACGGCCTGTCCGTCACCTTCAAGCTGCGCGAGGGCGTGACCTGGCACGACGGCCAGCCATTCAGCTCGGCCGACGTGGCGTTTTCGGCACTCAATGTCTGGAAGCCGCTGCAAAATCTCGGCCGCGTCGTGTTCAAGAACCTGGAGGCGGTGGAGACGCCGGACGCAAGCACCGCCGTGTTCAAGTTCTCCAAGCCGACGCCGCTGCAGCTGATCAAGAACGCGCTGCCGGCGCTTACGTCGGTGGTGCCGAAGCATGTCTATGACGGCAAGGATATTGCCGAGAACCCGGCCAATAACGCGCCGATCGGCACCGGACCCTTCAAGTTCGCCGAGCACAAGGCGGGCGAATATTACCGGCTGGAGCGTTACGACAAATACTGGGGCGAAGGTGAGCCTCAGCTCGACGAGATCATCTATCGCGTGCTGCCCGACCGCGCCGCGGCCGCCGGCGCGCTGGAGGCGGAAGAGATCCAGCTTGCGGCTTTCTCTGCCGTGCCGTTGGCCGATCTCGAGCGCATCTCCAAGGTTCCCGGTATCAAGGTCATCACTAAAGGCTACGAAGCGTTGACCTACCAACTGGTGGTCGAGATCAATCATCGCCGCAAGGAGCTGGCCGACCTCAAGGTGCGCCAGGCGATCGCCCATGCCATCGACAAGGATTTCGTCGTCAAGACGATCTTCCTGGGCTATGCCAAGCCGGCGACCGGCATCGTGCCGCAGAACGACAAGCAGTTCTACACGCCTGATGTTGCGACCTATGGCTTCGACGTCGCCAAGGCGAACGCACTGCTGGATGAAGCCGGCTATCCGAAGAAGGATGACGGCAAGCGTTTTGCGCTCAAGCTTCTGCCGGCGCCCTATTTCAACGAGACCAGGCAGTTCGGCGACTATCTACGCCAGGCGCTGGCCGCCGTCGGCATCGATGCCGAGATCGTCAACAACGATTCTGCCGCCCACCAGAAGGCCGTCTACACCGAGCACGCCTTCGACATCGCCATCGCCCCGCCGGTGTTCCGCGGCGACCCGGCGATCTCGACGACGATCCTGGTGCAGTCGGGTATTCCTGACGGTGTGCCCTTCTCCAACCAGGGCGGCTACAAGAACGACGAACTCGACGCGCTGATCGCCAAGGCGGCGGAGACGCTGGATCCGGCGGCGCGCATCGAGCTCTACAAGCAGCTCCAGAAGAAGGTGGCGGCCGACCTGCCGCTGATCAATGTGGCCGAATGGGGCTTCATCACCGTCGCGCGCGACACGGTGAAGAATGTGTCGAACAACCCGCGCTGGGCGGTCTCGAACTGGGCGGACACCTATGTCGAAACGTGACATCATCGCCTGAGCTGGGATGATGATCCGTTACTGAGCATGCCCCTGGAAGTCGCAGTGCCTGAACCTACCCCCACCCCTTACGCCTCCCCACAGAGCGTAAGGGGACATGATGCCGCGTGCCCTTCATTTGGCGCGCGGTTCATCTTGACGGGGCAGGCGACCCCAGAATTCCCCTTCCCCTTGTGGGGGGCTAGGGGTGGGGGCAATTTCTTCACTCCGGCAACCCCCAACGGGCTGCTCGGGGCACTTTCCCCACAAGGGGCAGGGTAATGAATCGCGCCTGGGGCCTGTTGAAGCGCCGGCTGATCGGCAGCATTCCGGTGCTGCTGATCGTGGTTGTCGGCTCGTTCCTGCTGCTCGAGGCGGCGCCCGGCGACGCTGTCGATGCTTACGTCGCCTCGGTCGGCGGCGACGCCGGCATGATCGAGGCGCTGCGGACCAGCTGGGGCCTCGATGCCTCGCCGATGACGCGGCTCGCCGCCTATCTCTGGGCGCTGCTGCATCTTGATCTCGGCCACTCGGTCGCCTTCTCCCGCCCGGTGCTCGACATTGTGCTGGAGCGGCTGCCGAACACGCTGCTTTTGATGGGGGCGGCAACGGCGCTGTCCTTCGCGCTTGGCACCACGCTCGGCATCCTGGCCGGCGCGCGGCCAGGCAGCGCCCGCGACCGGCTTCTGTCGATCGGTTCGCTGGCGCTCTATGCCGTGCCCGGCTTCTGGCTGGCGCTGGTGCTGACCATCGTCTTTTCAGTCGAGCTGCGCTGGCTGCCGCTCTCGGGCATGGAGACCATCGCCTCCGGCAAGACCGGCATCGCCCGCATGCTCGACATCGCCAGGCACATGGTGCTGCCGGTGACGAGCCTCGGCCTGATCTATCTCGCGCTCTATCTCAGAATGATGCGGGCCGGCATGGCCGAGGTCTGGCGCATGGACTTTACCCTAGCCGCCCGTGCGCGCGGCATCCCCAGGCGGCGCATCGTGCTCGCCCATGTCGCGCGCAACGCGCTGCTGCCGCTGGTCACCATGCTCGGCCTGCAGTCGGCGCAGATGCTGGGCGGCAGCGTGGTGATCGAAAGCGTGTTTTCGGTGCCGGGTCTCGGCCGGCTGGCGCAAGAGGCCGTGGGCTCGCGTGACACGCCGCTGCTGATCGGCATCATTCTGGTCAGCGCCTTCCTGGTGATCGTCATCAACCTGCTTGTCGACATCGCCTATGCCGTGCTCGACCCGCGCGTTGGCGCGAGCGAGGTCAAAGCATGAGCCTCTCTCGCCTGTTTCGCACGCCGGAGGCCGCCGCCGGCCTGGTCATCCTTGGCCTGCTTGTCGCCATGGCTGTCGCCGCGCCGTGGCTGTTCCCACGCGACCCGCTGGCGATTGCCGGCCAGCCGCTCTTGCCCCCGTTCCAGGGCTGGGCCCTGCCGCTCGGCACTGACCGCCTTGGCCGCGATGTGGTCGCTGGGCTGTTCCATGGCGCCCGCACCTCGCTGGCCGTCGGGCTTGCCGCCGCTGCCGCCTCGATCCTCGTCGGCAGCATCGTCGGCACGGTGGCCGGCTTTGCCGGCGGGCTTGTCGACGAAGTGCTGATGCGTATCACCGACGCCTTCCAGACAGTGCCGGGCTTCTTGCTGTCGCTGGCGCTGGTCAGTGTCGTCGGGCCGTCGCTTTCGGTCGTGGTGGCGGCGATCGCGCTCAGCGCCTGGACCGGCCCGACGCGCATCGCGCGTGCCGAAGTGCTGTCGATCCGCGAGCGCGACTATGTCGCTTCGGCGCGGGTGATCGGCATGCATCCGGTCGAGATCGCCTTCCGCGAGGTGCTGCCCAATGCGTTGCCACCGGTCTTGGCGCTGTCGTCGGTAATCGTTGCCGCCGCCATCCTGACCGAGGCGGCGCTGTCCTTCCTCGGTCTCGGCGACCCCAACCGCGTCACCTGGGGCGGCATGATCGCGGAGGGCAGGGCGGTGCTGCGGTCGGCGCCTTACCTCTCCGTCATCCCCGGTATCGCGCTGGTGCTTTCAGTCCTCGGCGTCTACCTCGCCGGCGAAGGCGTGGTTGAAGGCACGGCGGCACGGGAGGGGCAGGCATGAAGCCGCTGCTCGAACTGCGTGGTCTCGGCGTGTGCTACAACGGCGCAGTGGCGCCGGCGCTCGAAGGCGTCGACCTCGATCTGGCCGCCGGCGAAAGGCTGGCGATCATCGGCGAGAGTGGCTCGGGCAAAAGCACGCTGGCCCGGGCCATATCAGGGTTGCTGCCGCAGACGGCGAGACTTCAGGGCACCGTCGCATGGCCGGGGCTCGATCATCCGGCGCGCAACGGCCGCGACATCGGCTTCGTCTTCCAGGATCCAGCTTCGAGCCTCGATCCGGTCATGTCGGTCGGCGACCAGGTCGCCGAGGTGGCGCACGCCAATCTCGACATCGACTGGGGTGCTGCACGGCGGCTGGCGGTCGAACTGCTGGACAGGGTGAAATTGCCGGAGCCCGAGGCGCTGGCGCGGGCATATCCGCATCAGTTGTCGGGCGGACAGAAACAGCGCGTGGTGATCGCAGCGGCCATCGTGGCGTGTCCGAAACTGCTGATCGCCGACGAAGCGACGAGCGCGCTCGACACCATCGTCCAGGCCGAGATCGTGGCGCTGATCCGCCGGTTCGTGGCCGAGGATGGCATGGCGCTGCTGTTCGTCAGCCATGACTTAGCACTTGCCGCCAACCTGGCCGACCGCATCGCCGTGTTCCGTCACGGCCGCATGGTCGAAATGGCGGCGACGGCCGAGTTGCTGGCGCGGCCAAGGAGCGACTACAGCCGCGCGCTGCTGGCGGCACATCTGGGGCTGAAAGCCCATTCAGGTGCCAGCCGATGAGCGCGCTGCTGCAGGTCGAGGGGCTGTCGAAGCGCTACTGGCGCGGCGACAGGGATTTCTCCGCCCTCGATGGCATTTCCTTTTCTATTGCGCCGGGGGAGACGTTGGCGCTGGTCGGACCCTCCGGCTCGGGCAAGTCGACGGTGGCGCGTATCCTGCTGCGGCTGGTCGAGCCCGATGCCGGCAGTATCCGCTTCAACGGCGAGGAATTGTTGGGATTGCGGGGGGCAGCCTTGAGGGCCACCCGAACGAAGCTGCAGATGGTGTTCCAGGATCCGCTGGCGGCATTCAACCCGCGCGCCACGGTGACCCGCCTGATCGACGATCCGCTGCGCATTCACGGCATCGTCGGGCGCGCCGATCGACCCAAGGCAATCGCAGCGCTGCTGGAGCGTGTCGGTCTCGCCGCCGAGCTCGCCAGCCGTCGCGTGCACGAAATATCGGGCGGCCAGCGCCAGCGCGTGGCGATCGCGCGCGCGCTTGCTACCCGGCCGGCGCTGATCGTGCTCGACGAAGCGTTGTCGGCGCTGGACGTGCTGGTGCGCGGCGACATCCTCAACCTGCTTGCCGAGCTGCAACGGGACGAGGGCGTCGCCTATCTCTTCATCTCCCACGACCTTGGTGCGGTGCGCGCCGTAGCCCACCGCATCGCGATCATAGACAGCGGCCGTATCGTCGAAGAGGGCGACGCCGCCGCCGTGATAGCCGCGCCCGCCTCGGCCACGGGCCGGGCGCTGGTGGCGGCCACGCCGGAACTGCCTGTGTTCCCAAGGTTGCCTGTTTTCAAGGAGACCGTTTCGTGACCGAACATGCCATGCGCGCCGAAAAGCTCGCTGCCGAACTTGACTCCGCCTTTCGCAACCGCGCCGATCTCTACCGGCTGATGCTGGATGAACTTGCCGCCGAGCTTGGCGACGCCAAGGCGGAAGAAGTCCTGGTGAGGGCGATCGAGAAGCGCGGCCGCGAGGTCGCACAGGTGGCGTTCGCCAGCTTCGGGCCGAACGATGCACGCGCCATCGGCGAGGCCTTCCTGGCCGTCAGCCCGGATGGCGGGCGCATGTACCCCACCGATGTCGAGCGCAGCGACCATCACATCGCCTTCAAGGTCAAGCGCTGTCCGCTCAAGGACGCCTGGGTGGGGGCCGGTGTCGGCGACGACAGGCTGGCGACCTTGTGCCGGATCGCCGGCGCTTTCGACCGCGGCCTGTTCGAGGCGACCGGTGTGCGCTTCGAAAACGTCACCTGGACGCCGGGCCATGGCTCCGGCTGCTGCCACATCTGCCTGACCGACCGCGACATCTGAGATCGCACTTGGTGCGGGACGGGTGCAGCGGCGATGGGCCTTGGCGGTTGCATTGGTGCGTTTGCGTCGCGAAAATCGCTTCGCGCTTTTCCTCGGGTTGCCGTCGTGCGACGATTCGTCAGCGGCGTGAGTCGCGTATCGGCACATACGGGGAAATGCGATGTACAAATTCGAGGTCTACAAGGACAAGGGCGGCGAGTTTCGGTTCCGCTTCAGGGCTTCCAATGGCGAGGTGATGTTCAGCTCGGAAGGCTATTCGGCCAAGGCATCGGCGCTGAAGGCGATCGAGTCGATCAAGAAGAACACGCCCGGCGCCACGGTGGAGGATCAGACCACGGCGGTCGCCTGACGGGCGGCATTTCCACGGCGGGCCGATAGGTCGGCCCGTCTCCAGCCTGTTGTTCCAGCATGATCTCTGGCTGCCTGCTTGTCGATCATGCGCTGGTCGTTGCAACTGCGCATCGTGGCTCGTGACGTGCTCCGGCCGATGCGCCAGAACCTGGAGAGACAAATGGGTATCGAAAGCTTGCTCGTCTTCCTGATCGTCGGCGCCGTTGCCGGCTGGCTCGCCGGCCAGTTGGTCAAGGGCTACGGCTTCGGCCTGATCGGCAACATCGTGGTCGGTATCGTCGGCGCGCTGATCGCCGGCTGGCTGCTTCCGACGATCGGCATCAGCCTGGGCTCGGGCATCATAGCTGCCATCATCCATGCCACCATCGGCGCGGTGATCCTGCTCGTACTGCTCAGACTGGTGAAACAAGCCTAGCGAAACCACCCGAGACGTAGTTGCGATCGCCGGCAAGCACAGCTTCGCCGGCGATCTTTTTTGTCCCCTCTTGAAAGGTCTGGCGGCGCTAGTCGGCGCGCTTCCGCGGCTCTGCGATCTTGCTCGCCAGTCCGAGCACGCCGAGCAACCTGATGGTCAGGTAGGTGACGTCGAATTCCCACCAGTGGTGGCCGTGGCGGGCCGAGCGCGGGTCGGCGTGGTGGTTGTTGTGCCAGCCCTCGCCATTGCTGAGCAGGCCGACGATGACGTTGTTGGTGCTGTCGTCTGCCGTGTCGTAGTTGCGGTAGCCCCAGACATGGGTGACCGAATTGACCGACCAGGTGATGTGCCAGGTAATCACGGTGCGCGCGAACACGCCCCAGACGAGCAGGCTGAGGCCGAACTGGATCGCCTCGTCAGTCGTGCCGCCGGTGATCAGGCTCGCGGCGACGCCGCCGCCGAAGAAAGCTGCCCAGGACGCGATGATGATGCCGAGATAGACATGCGGCTTGTCGAGCTTGCGGTAGAACGGGTCGCGGACGATGTCCTTGGCGTAGCGCCCGTAGATCTGCATGCGCTCCATGTCGGGCGACTTGACCAGCAGCCAGCCGACATGGGCCCAGAGGAAGGTGACGATCGGGCTGTGCGGATCCGGCTCCTCGTCGGCGTGCTCATGGTGGCGGCGGTGCACCGCAACCCAGCGCGCCGGCGTGTCCTGGAAGGCGCAGACGGCGATGATCGCAAGCCCGTGCTCGAGCCATTTCGGGCAGGTGAAGCCGCGATGGGTGAGAAGCCTGTGGTAGCAGAGGTTGATGCCGAGCGTGCCGAAGACATAGATGCCGGCGATGCAGAGGACGACGCCGGTCCAGCTGAAGAACCAGGGCAGCAAGGCGTAGAGCGCGACGACATGATAGAAGGCGAGGCCGCTCAAATTGAGCCAGTCGATGCGGGCCAGAAGCGGTCGGCGCGCAATTGCGGGCGTGGCGGACGACGCCGCGATCTGGTCGGACATAGATGCTCCCATTTGCGGCCCGGATCGCTTCCCCACGATCGAGCCGCCTCCTCCGTTTCGGGCGAGGTTGCGCAGTTTCTAATTCAGGGTCAAGGCACGTTTGGAATTACCCCGAAATATGAGTGCGGACGGTGGGCCGCGGCGGCGACCCACTGCTATTGGGGATGCGGGTTTGGCCGGATCATCGGGGAAGGTAGATCGCCCAAGAATGTGCCTGGGACGCCGCGGACACGGAAGTTCCACAGCAGTCGATCCAGGCGCTGGAACTCCCGCAAAGGGAGCTGCGCCGGCTGGACAATCAGTCGTGATGCAGGCAGTCGTCGCAGAGGCCGAACTTCCAGGCGGCAGCGGTGACGCCGATGAAGCGATTATGACAATGGACGCATTCCATGTTGCCATATCCCCGCGGCGAAGGCGGTGACAGAGATCTCTGCGCCGCGATGTAAGTCTCGCGCCGACGCATCAACTCTTCGCGGACATCACGCCGCGAATAGGATACTTGAATTGCCATGACTGCCACCGCCCACTGAACTGATCTAGCCCTGCGCAATAGTCGCTGATGTTTCCCTTGGGTCAATTAGATCGATGGATTGACGTGGATCGCAACAGGCTGTGTCAGCCCATCGGACCTGTGCCCGACGACCCCAGGCGCCGCTGCCGCTGCTGCGCGTTTCAGCCTTGGCTTCCAGCCAGTGGCGGATATCGGCGGGAACATCCGCCGTTACGTTGAGCAGCGGATTGCGCGCCGTGCCTGGTAAAGACGTCGTGATAGTTGACGATCGACAACGGCAAGCGTTGCTGTTCGGCCGGAATCGGGTCGAACAGGTGGTGCGGAAAGTTGTGCGGTGCCGACAAGGTGCGCATCGTCAGGCCGCTGCCCGGTATGGCCAGCGACAGGCAGGCCTGCGAACTGTCCCACAGCTCGCTTCCCCGGGCGGAAACGCGCCGTGGCCCGCCTCGACACGATGGCTGACATTGGGCGCGAGCTTTGCTGCCACCGAACGCTCGAAATAGCCGAGTAGCCGAGGATACGGTCTTCTCGCCGAACCACGACGAGGCCGCCATCGTAGCTCGCTTTGACCCCAGCCTTGTCGACGGTGGTCTCGATCATTGGCACCAGGTCGTAGTTGACGCCCAAGGTCCGGGACGGCGCCTGCCAATAACCGTCCCGAGGATCGGTCGTCGCGGCCATATGTGCGCATGCCCTTGACGTCGACGGAGCCGAAGGGCGGCCGCAGCAACTTCCAGTGCCAGATCAGGTTCACGGCAGAACAGCATGTCGCTGTCCAGGCCGATAAAAGGCAGGGGCAAAAAGCAGGTGGTGGCGGAACGACACGATCCCCCTTGTTTTCAATGGGCCTTCACCGCAGCACCTGCTTGCGGCCGGTGGGGTGGTAGGCAAAGTCGTCGACCACCGCGCCGCCGAGCAGATGTTCGGTGACTATGCGGTCGACGGCGGCCTCGGTGACCCCGCCGTAATAGGTGCCTTCGGGAAAGACCTGCAGCACCGGTGCCAGGTTACAGGGGCCAAGGCAGGTCGATTTGGCGCTCATCGTGCCGTCGCCGGTCACGCGCAGCTTCTGGCGGTCCTGCTGGTTGCGCAGGTGGCCCCAGATCAGGTCCGCGCCGGCGGCATTGCACGGGCCGCCCTGGCAGACCAGCACGCGGCGTTTCTGCGCCGGCACGAGCGAGCCCTCTGGCGCCAGCCTGTCGAGCGGCGGGATGGGCGGCGTCGCGTCGGCACCGGTGACGAGGTCGGCCATCATTGCAGCCAGCAGCGGGCTTTCGGCGAGGCCCCGCGCGATGCGCACCGTCGGCCAAGGTGCCGCGTCCTCGGTCTGCCACCGGCGCAGCGACTTGGTGAGCCAGGCATTGAAGCTGGGCTCGATCGGCAGCATAAGCGGCAGGATGAGGATATCGGAGAAATCCTGCTGGCGAAGTGCCGCAAGCGCCTCGCGCAGCGACGGCGTGCCTTGTTCGGTGAAGCCGAAGCTGGTGTGATCGACGCCGGGCAACGCCGCGGCGAGATCACAGAGCTGCTGCATCTGCCTGTAGGGCGCGGCAGCAAAGGCCGACTTGGCGACGAGCACGATGGCACGTCTGGCCTGGGACTGCGCGGTCTCAACTTCTGTATTGTGCAAAACGATCGATCCCTGGCCTGACTGCGGTCGGGATTGTCGCAACGCATGTTGGTGGAAGGCGATGGCCGATAGCGCCGCCTGCACGAACCTGCGCTCCGGTGGTACACCCCGCCCACGGAACATCACTCGGTCAGGCAGGTCTCCTGGCTCGCGGGTCTCGGCTCATTGCCTGCCTTCCCGGCCGTCGGCCAGTGACACAATCGGCAATGCGGCTCACCGCTTACAGTTGCGGGGCAGCTTCGGTTTCGCACCGAATTCCCTCTTAGCTTCCGCCCGAAAGCAGAAGAACCATAACCGCGCGGCAAGCTATATGCGGGCAGACGCAAGTCAAGGGTTGTCGATGGACACGTACCTAGGCCAGCAATGCGCTGCCTTGCGATCGCTTGGCGTTGCTGGACATAGTCCGGCGATGGACGACGATTGCCAAGCAGCCCTTCCGATCATGACCGTGCGCCATCGGGGCGCATTGGTAGAGACCGGAGATGGACATGCACCCCAAGCGGAATAAGCCCAGGAATGCCAGGGCCGGCTGCCTCTGTGCAAACCGCACAAGGCGAACGGCGCCTGCCCGAGGCATATCGACATGAAAATCGGCAACCGGCGTCGATATGAAGCGGGAAGCTCGCAGTTGCGATGTGAAGGCGTCCGCGGCTGATAAGCTTGTCTGCGCGACATCGGATGTGCGAGGGGACGCGCCCGCCCATTGATTGGGGGGGCAGGGCGGGCGCTAAGCTCGGGTGGTCCAAGGTGGGGTAAGGACGAGGTGAGCCTGTAGGTCGTTTAGAGGTTCCTAACGTAAGGTCAACCAACGCCAGCGAGCGGACGGCGCGGTCGTTCAACTTCTCGTGTAGAGCGGCTGGATCGCAAGCGGCGTCGAGCCCGTTCAGGGCAATCTGAGCGGCCGTCCACCGGTGCGTTGCCAGGACACCGGCGAGTGTCGTGAGTTACCGCCAACGTGAAGACGCTGGGAACGGCCACCAGGCGGGTCGCCAGAATGATTGCAGAGCAGCTTTGGCCTGTTTTCGTGGGCACCCCACCAATGTGGCCCGGCATGCAATCGCGACAGCCACAGGCGAGGATCGGAGGTGTCGATGATGTGCGCGGCGGCGGCTCACCGCGTGGGCGAACGCTTCGCCGAAAGCGTTGGAGCAGGCGCGCGACGAGCTTGCCGCACATGCGCGCCGTTGGCAGTGAGGACCGAAGTTACCGCTTCGCGGTGTCCGCGCTGCTCGCCAGGCTGGCAGGAAGGGGCTTGCTCGAGCATTTCAGATGCATGTCCCGGGCGAATTTCTTGCGCATCTTGGCGCGATGCTCCTTGCCGGCCATGGCGATGCCGAGCCCGTATGGGCCAAGCAGCAGCCCTGCCGATACGCTCAGGGTTTCTTTCTCTTGCGCTGCGTAGTTCGCCGCCTCAGCTCGAGCTTTCGTGCAGTCCGCTGACCGCCATTTGGGATCCTTGGCAGAGAGTGTGGTGGCATAGTCGGCGGGCTGGGATGCACAGCCGGCAACTGCGAGCATCGTCACCGCAGCGAGCAGTTTGGCCTTCATCTATGAGTCCTTGCTAAACATCCGTCCATCAACACAGACAGGGCTGATTCCGCAAGGGGCGGCGGAAGAACACCAACATAGGAATATGCCTCTTTATCATAAGGAAACAAAGTTGCCTGATTTGAGGGCGTCGGCTATGCAGGGGTGTCTTAAGGGAGGAGAATGCCATGGCGAACAAAACAATCCTCAAATTTGGCCAGCCGGAAGGTGCAGATTCCAACGACCTACCGGGATGGGTGGTGGTCGACGGAAAGCCGACGATGAAGACGGCCGTCCAGCATACGACCGGGGATGGCAAGGTGCTGTCGGGAACGTGGCAGGCCACGCCAGGCACCTACCACGCCAGCTACACCGACTACGAGTTCGTCCACATGATCTCGGGTCGCATCATCATCACGCCGGATGGCGGCGCGCCCGTCGAGGTTGGGCCGGGCGACGCGTTCGTCGTGGAAGCGGATTTCAGGGGCACCTGGAAGATCATCGAGCCGGTGACGAAGCACTTCGTCGTTACGCTGGGATCGTAGGAAACACCGCGCAACCGGCGGGGATATCTCCATCGGCTGTCGAAGAAGGCTGCCGGCCGGCTCGTGCACGCGGACGAACGCCTGATTGATTCGACCTGGTTCCGACAGTGAGCGGAACCAGGCGCACCGGTGATGCCTTGCTGGCTTAATTTCCTTGGGAAAAGGCTGGTGCAGCTTTGAATGATCAAACAACGCGAGATGCATCGCGCATGTTGCGTTCCCCGGCCGAGAATGAGCATTTTTCCAAGCTTTGCGGCCAGGACTGATCGCTCGCTGCGCGACCACCACAACATCACCGTCGACCTTGTCCGCGGCTATTGCGGGCTACCACCTGTGCTTGCAGAAGGTTGACCTTTGCCCGAGCTGGTTTATTTAGGCCCCGGGCAGGTATGGGTGGTAATTTATGTTGGCAGTGGTGAATTCGCTGTGGATCGGCAACAGATTGGGGCCGGTCCACGCGGGGTGTCTGAGGTCGTTTCTTCGAAATGGGCATCGTGTCGTTCTGCACGTGTTTGACCGGCCGGACGACGTGCCTGAAGGCGTCGAACTTTTCGACGCCCAACGGTTGATGGCTCGATCGGAAATCGTTGCACATGAGACGACGGGTAGCCTGGCTTTGGCGTCGGATATCTATCGGTACCGCATCCTGCGGGCGGGCCTCGGCATATACGTGGATTGCGACGTCTATTGCCTGAGGCCGATCCAGCAGGAGGAATTCCTCTTCGGCTGGGAATCCGACAAGGCGATCAATGGCGCCGTGCTGGGGCTGCCTTCGCAGCATCCGGCGCTCAATGAGCTGATCGCGGCATCCAGCGATCCTCATTTCATTCCATGGTGGTATCGAAGCACAAAGAGACGGTTACTGCGCCTGCGCAAGGCCATGCGCCTGCCTGTCCCGGTATCCCGCCATCGTTGGGGTGTCATTGGACCGCAGCTGTTGACCAACGTCACCCGGCGCCACGAAATCGCAGCTTCTGCCAAGCCGATCGATGTGTTCTATCCGGTCAGCTACCAGAACACCAACCTGCTCTTCGATCGCGGGCTGTCCTGGCCCGATATAGCAACCAATCGGACGCTTGGCGTTCACTTGAGCGCGTCGGTCATATCAGGACGCGAAATCATACGCGGCAGCCTTCTGGACGCCGTTGTCACTCAATAGCTCGTTTCGAGACTGCACTTATGTCGTTGAAGAGCCGGCTAAGCTCCTTTCGTCGCGTGTATCTGGCTGCGCGCACCGTCGACACGCCGCCGACGCTTCTGTTCTGGTGGGGAAGCTACGGCTACAGGGGCGGTCCGACGATCGGCGACCTGATGGCGGTCGACAACCTGTCATCGAGGCTGCGTCTGCGCGGCGTCGAGCACGCCGTCATTTCGCATCCGGAACTGCAGATTCCGGGCCATCTGCCGGTTGATGATCTCTATGCCATCAAGCCTGCGAAAAAGCTCGTGTTCGTCTGTGGTCCGATCACCTACAGTCGCGACCTGAACGACCTTTTGTCTGTCCACAGGCTTGCGACCAAGATCGCGGCAGGCGTCAGCGTCCTTCCCAATCACGCCAGGATGAATCGCCGCTTCCATCACATTGTTGGCCGTGATGGCGTCGATCTACCGTATTTCGATCTCGCCGTTTCGGAGACCGTTGAACCCACTGGAAAGGAGAGGCTCGAGACCGCAGGTGTTTGCCTGCGTGGCCCTCAAGGCGAGTATGGCGCCAGGCGAGTTGCGATGGCACCTCAGGCATTGGCAATGTTCCAAGATGTGGTGCGCGGGTCAACGCTACACCCGATCGAGATCGACACGGTGCTATCACCTGAGAATGGTCCTGGGAAGATCCATGCCGGGTTCGCACGATCCGACATCGTGCTGACGACCCGCATGCATGGGGCGCTGTTGGCGCTCGCCGCAGGAAAGCCGGTGATTGCGATCGATCAGGTTCCCGGTGGAGCTAAGGTTTCAGCCGTGGTCGGCAGGACCGGTTGGCCATTTGTGTTCCAGGCGGAAAAGGTGTCTGCCGAAACGGTGCGGGCGGCTCTTGACGAATTGCGCGCCGGCAATTGGCGGGCCCATCTGGTCGGAGCCCAGGCCAGGATCCGTGCGCTTGTCGAAGATGCTCTCGCGGCAAGCGTCGACGCCATCGCGGAGTGATCCGTCTGCACCTCGTGGGGCGAAGGACAGTCCCGAAATGGGCATAGATTTCCGGTGCCGCGTGGGCATCTGGAAGGAGCTGATTTTCCTGGGAAACTGGTGCCGCTTGCGTGACTCGAACACGCGACCCCATCATTACGAATGATGTGCTCTACCAACTGAGCTAAAGCGGCTTCCAGGCAACGCAGCCTGGCGGCCGCGCGACGGTGTGTGCCTGATAACTTCAAAGCGCTGCGATTGCAAGACGCCTTCTGAGGCTTTCGACAGGCGGGACAAACGTGCTGCCTGCCGGATATTCAGCGCGCCGGACGGCACCGGAACAGGTCGGGCGCCGACGGTTTACGGATGTTGTCAGCCCGTGATGCGGGCCTTGGCCGCAGCGTATTCGGTGGCGAGGCGCTCGACCAACTCGGCGACGGGCACGACCTTGTCGACGGCGCCGATACCCTGGCCGCAGCCCCAGATGTCCTTCCAGGCCTTGTACTTGCCGGCTTCCTCGAAATCCATCTTGGAGGGATCTGAGACAGCGAGGTTGTCGGGGTCCATGCCGGCGGCGCGGACCGAGCCCTTGAGGTAGTTGCCGTGGATGCCGGTGAACAGATTGGAGTAGACGATGTCGGCGGCCTTGGATTCGACGATCATCTGCTTGTAGTCGTCGCCGGCGCGCGCCTCCACGGTGGCGATGAAGGGCGAGCCGATATAGGCGAGATCAGCACCCATGGCCTGTGCCGCGAGCACCGCACCGCCATTGGCGATGGCTCCGGACAGAAGCAGCGGGCCGTCGAACCACTGGCGGATTTCCTGGATCAGAGCGAAGGGCGACAGCGTGCCGGCATGGCCGCCGGCACCGGCCGCGACCGCAATCAGGCCGTCGGCGCCCATCTTGATCGCTTTGCGGGCATGGCGGTCATGGATGATGTCGTGCAGCACGATGCCGCCATAGGAGTGTACCGCCTGGTTGACCTCCTCGACAGCACCCAGCGACGAGATGACGACCGGCACCTTGTACTTCACGCACAGGCGCAGATCGTGCTCGAGCCGCTTGTTGGACTTGTGGACGATCTGGTTGACGGCGAAGGGGGCTGCCGGACGGTCGGGACTGGCGGCGTCATGGGCGGCGAGATCTTCGGTCACCATCGCCAGCCATTCGTCGAGCTGGGCCTCTGGGCGGGCGTTGAGCGCCGGAAACGAGCCGACGATGCCGGCCTTGCATTGGGCCAGCACCAGTGGCGGATGCGAGATGATGAACAAAGGCGCGCCGACGACGGGAACACGCAGGTTTTTCTTGAGGATGTCAGGCAATGCCACGCGTCTCTCCCGGGTCTAGAAATTGACGTTTCCGTAAACGTCACTCCATATAGCAGATCGGGCACGATCGACAATGCACGAGTCTGGGCACGAGCATGGGCACGAGTCCTGGACACCAGTCCGCCGGGGCTTGCCGTCGCCGGTTTGCGGCGTCCGCTGCGAGGCGCGACTTGTTTTGCCGGCCTTGCCGCCCATTGCACCCATTTTGGCCGACATTTCGCTCGCGGTGCCGTTGATTGATGTCTTTTCTGCCGCTAACCATCTGGCAACACTGGCGCGTTGCGAGGAACATCGGTTGGATTCGATCGAAAAAGCGATCCGGAACGCTTTCGAAAAAGGCGATCCCGAGAATCGCGAGTTTCGCGAAAAGGTCTATCGTGCCGCCTTCGGTGCGCTTGACCGCGCGCTCAAGGCCAATCCGGCGATGACCGTGGAGGCGGCGATCGGCCGCCGCAAGTCGCTGCAGGCAAAGATCACCGAGATCGAATCGGAATTCATGCCCGCGGCCCCAGCGGTTTCGCTCGGCCAGGCCGGCGCGGCCCCGGCGCCTGATATCTCGCTCGACGGCAATGGCGCCGCCAGCGCACCGTCGGTTTCGATCGGCACCCCGGCGGCGGGTATTACCCCCGTCGTGCCCGACATCATGCCCGACGCAGTGTTGCCCGGCGGACCGCCGATCGCAATCACGGAGAAGCGCAGCCGCGCGGAACGGCGCGCCGCCGACCGTGCCAGCGCGCGGGCCGAACGGCGCCGGCCTTATGCCGCGATGTTTCTTGCCGTCACCTTGCTTGCCATGGGCGGCATCGGCGCCTGGTGGGCGGTCCAGACCGGCCAGTTCAAGTCGGCGGCCGAGATCGACACCTCGGTGCACAATCCGCCCAAGCAGCTTGAAAGCGAGGACTTTTCGCCGACCGATGCCGGGCCGGCGCGGCCCGGCGAGGTCGACCAGTCGCGCAACTGGATCACCGTGTTCACGCCGACCGACCCGACCGATGTCAGCGCGCCGGGTGGTACCTCGGCCGAGGTTGCCAAGGACGACACCGGCAGCTTCCTGCGCATCCGCTCGGGCAACACCGGCTCGGCGATCGTCTTCGACGTCGGCCGCGGCGTGCTCGAACAGATCGCCGGAAAGCATGCGGTGTTCGACATCATTGCGCGCGCCGAGGACGGCAAGGAAACGCAGATGGCCGTCGACTGCAATTTTGGCGAGCTCGGCGACTGCGGCCGCAAGCGCTACCTCGTCGGCTACCAGCGCGGCGAGTACCTGTTCGAGATGGACGTGCCCGACAAGGAACCGGGTGCTGCCGGCACCATCGCCATCAACTCCGACCTGACCAAGGAAGGCAAGGCCGTCGACATCTACGAGATCAGGGTGTCGGTGACGGAGTAGTGCGGCCTCGCCGCGGCTACGATTTCGTTCGACGTCAGGTTTTCGGAACCGGGCCTCAGTCGAGCAGGGCCTGCAGCGTCTCGATGCGGTCAGCTTCGGCTGGTGGCTTGTCCCAGCGCAGCCGGGAGATTCTGGGAAAGCGCATGGCGACGCCCGATTTGTGGCGGGTCGAGCGGTTGAGGCCCTCGAAGGCGACCTCCAGCACCAGGCCGTTGGCCCTGTCGGCGCGCACCGAGCGCACCGGACCGAAACGCTCGACAGTGTTGTCGCGCACGAACTTGTCGATCTGCTTGAGCTCCTCGTCGGTAAAGCCGAAATAGGCTTTTCCCACCGGCACCAGCTCCTCAGCCCCCTCCGCGCCCGACCAGACGCCGAATGTGTAGTCGGAATAGAAGCTCGAACGCTTGCCGTGGCCGCGCTGGGCGTACATCAGCACGGTATCGACAATGTGCGGATCGCGCTTCCACTTGAACCACGGACCCTTGGGCCGACCGGCGAGATATGGTGAATCCAGCCGTTTCAGCATGACGCCTTCGATGATCGGATGCGGCGGTTCTCGTCGCATCGCCTCCAATTGATCCCAGCTGTCGAAGGCGACCAGCGGCGACAGGTCGAAGCGGTCGGGGTCGAGCGTGGCGATGAAGGCTTCAACACGGGCGCGGCGCGTCGTGAAGGGCAGCTCGCGCAGATCCTCGCCGTCGAGCTGAAGCAGGTCGTAGCAGCGCACGAAGGCGGGATAGCGGTCCTGCATCTTGGCTGACACGGTCTTGCGGTTCAGCCGCTGCTGCAGGTCGGAGAAGGTGCCGGTCGCCTCGCGGGGTGAGCCGACGAGCAGCTCGCCGTCGAGTGCCGCGTCGAACTCCATTGCCGCCACCACGTCGGGGAAGGCGCCGGAGACATCGTCGCCGGTGCGCGAATAGAGCCTGCGGATGCCGCCCTCCGACACCGCCTGGACACGGATGCCGTCCCATTTCCACTCGGCGGCGTAGTCGGTGGGGGCGAGTTTTTCGAGGTCGCCGTCGCCGACAGGATTGGACAGCATCACCGGCCGGAACAATGCGCGGGCAGCCTTTTCAGGCTTCGTCGCCTTGCCTTCCAGCCAAGCGAACAGGCTGGTGTAGGGTGGTGTCAGTCCGTGCCACAGCTCCTCGATCTCGGCGACGTCGACAGAACCGAGATCGGCCAGCGCCTGTTTGGCGAGGCGGGCCGAGACACCGATGCGCAAGCCACCGGTGACGAGCTTGATGATCGCGAAGCGGGCGGAGGTTTCGGCCTGATCGAGCAGCCGGGCGAGCACGGCTGGCCCGTCGGAACGGCTGGCGGATTGCAGTTTCTGCACGACCTCGGCGAGTGTGATGTCGTGGTTGGGCCGGCTTTCAGGCGCCTCCGGCCAGACCAGCGACACCGTCTCGGCAAGGTCGCCGACATAGTCGTAGGAATAGCCGAACAGGATAGGGTCCATGCGCTCGGAAACGAGCTGGCGCAGCATCGCCGGCTTGACCGAGGCGATGTCGAGTTCGCCGGTGATGGCGGCAAGGGCCAGCCCGCGATCGGGATCCTCGACCGCGCGGAAGTGGTCGGTGATGAGCTTCAGCTTGCCGTTGCGCGATGGCGTCAGCACCAGACGGTCGAGGAGTTCGGCGAAGCGGTTCATGGAAGAACCACGCCGCGCGAGGTCCGCACTCTACGTTGCCCCCTGTCCTGCCGGACATCTCCCCCGCAAGGGGGGAGATCAGGCGCGCCTCCGGCGGCCCCATATCTTCGACGGTTGCGATTGGCCAAGGCCGCGATGAGGGCCGATCTCCCCCCTTGCGGGGGAGATGTCCGGCAGGGCAGAGGGGGGCGCTGTCCCGCAGTGCTTTCCGTCCTGTGACGGACAGCAGGCCAGACAGAGGAGCGAGCAATGCTACGGGGCTGGACCATCCTCAATCCCCCTCATCCTCATACCCCACCAGGTGCAGCGGCCTCGCAGCAATCCCGTTGAGCTCGCACCAGCGTACCAGCGCTTCCTCTCGGCCATGGGTAACCCAGACCTCGCCGGCGCCGGTTTCGGTGATGGTGGCGGTCAGCTCGTCCCAGTCGGAGTGGTCGGAGACAACGAGCGGCAGTTCGACGCCGCCTTGCTTGGCGCGCTGGCGGATGCGCATCCAGCCGGATGCGAAGGCGGCGAGCGGGTCGGGGAAGCGCCGCGCCCAGCGGTCGGCGAAAGTGGCGGAGGGGGCGACGATGATGGCGCCGGCGAAGTCGGCCTTGTCGCCATCCGCGACGGTTGCCGGTCGGAGGTCGCCGAGGTCGACACCCTGGCTCTGGTAGTATTCGCTGAGCCTGGTCAGTGCCCCGTGGATGTAGATCGGCTTGTCGTATCCCTGGTCGCGCAGCAATCGCATCACCCGCTGGGCTTTGCCGAGTGCGTAGGCGCCGACGAGATGGGCGCGCTCGGGAAACTGCCGGGTCGATTTCAGCAGCTTGCCGATCTCCTGGGAGGCGTCGGGATGGTGGAAGACGGGCAGGGCGAAGGTGGCCTCTGATATGAACACGTCGCAGGGTACGACCTCGAAGGCAGTACAGGTCGGATCCCTGGCGCGCTTGTAGTCGCCGGAGGCGACGATGCGCATGCCGTTGCGCTCGACCGAAATCTGCGCCGAGCCGAGCACGTGGCCTGCGGGGTGGAATGACACGGTGACGTCGCCGAGCCGGATCTTCTCGCCCAATGGCATCGCTTGGGTGGTCCCGGCGAAGTCAGGCCCGCAGCGGATCGCCATGATGTCGAGCGTTTGGCGCGTCGCCAGCACCTTGGCGTGGCCAGGGCGGGCATGGTCGGAATGGCCGTGGGTGATGAGCGCGCGGTCGACCGGCCGCACGGGGTCGATGTAGAAATCGCCTGTCGGGCAGTAGAGCCCTTCGGGACGGGAATGGAGGAGGTCGCTCGGCCGCATCTCCTCAAGATAGGCATTTGCCGCTTGCGTGGAAGCCCGGTTTGGCAGTAATGCGCGCCACCCTCCTTGTCATGGATGTCGCGCTTGACGCCGTTGCAGCTCTCCTCCAACGACCTGCTTGCCGACCGGCGGGCGGACTATGCCGAAATGCTGTTCGCCTCAGGCGACCATGCCGCCGCCGCCGAACTGATGCTCGGCGCGCTGGAACTCGCCCCCGGCTGGGCCATGGGCTGGTTCCGGCTCGGCGAGATGCAGGAAGCTGCCGGCGAGATGCAGGCCGCCGCCGAGGCCTGGCGCATGTCGCTGAAGCTCGAGCCGGCCGATCGACCCGGTGCCGCGCTCAAGCTGCAGCTGATCGGGGCGGCACCTGCCGAGGACAGCCCGCCCAGCGCCTTCGTCGAAATGCTGTTCGACCAGTATGCGGAAAAGTTCGACCACGCGCTGGTCGAGACGCTGCATTATCGCGTGCCGGAACTGCTGACGGCGGCGATCGGCGCGACCGGGCGCAACACATTCGCGCACGCCGTCGATCTCGGCTGCGGCACCGGGCTGATGGGCGTGAAACTCCGGCCAGTGACGAAGCGCCTCGACGGCTACGACATCTCGGCCGAGATGCTCCGCAAGGCGCGCGACAAGGGCGTCTACGACTATCTGATCAAGGCCGACCTGCAGGAGTTGGAGCCGGTGGGGCAGACGGCCGATCTCGTCACCGCGGCCGACGTGTTCATGTATCTCGGCGCGCTCGACCGGGTGTTTTCGAGCGTGATGAAGATGCTGGCACCGGGTGGTGTGTTTGCGTTTTCGGTCGAGCGTCTTGCGGGCGAAGGGGTGTTCGATCTGCAGGAGTCCAGGCGCTATGCCCATTCTGAGGCCTATGTGCACGGGCTGATCGCCGCTGCTGGATTACGCCTGCTGTCGCTGGAGCACGCGGTCATACGCCAGGACCGCCGCACGCCGGTCGAGGGCTTGATCGTGGTGACGGATCTGGCGGTCTAGGCTGAATCGACATTCAGCGGATCCAGATCATGGTTGCGGCGATGTGGATGAAGCCGAGGAAGTGGATGGCGCGCCGGTCGTAGCGGGTGGCGAAGCGTCGGAAGTGCTTGAGCTTGTTGAAGCATCGCTCAATATGGTTGCGGCATCGGTAGATGAGCGGATCATGCGGGATGGGTTGTGATCTGGAACGGGTGGAGGGGATGACCACCTTGGCGCCGATTTCGGCGATGAGGCTGCGCAAGGCATTGGAATCATAGGCTCGATCGGCCAGAACGGCCTCAGCGGTGTAGCCTTGCAGCAGCATCGGCGCGGCAAGGATATCGTGGCTCTGGCCAGCGGCGAGCAGGAACCTCAGCGGGCGGCCGAAGCTGTCGGCGAGCATGTGGATCTTGGTGGTCAATCCGCCTCGGGAACGCCCCAGAGCCTGATTTTGGTCCCCCCTTTTCCGGTCGCCGCCTGCTGGTGGGCGCGGACCAAGGTGCTGTCGAGCATCAGGTATTGGTTGTCCCGGTCCTTGGTGAGGTCGTCGAAGACCCGCTCCCAGACCTTCGCCTTGGACCAGCGCGAGAAGCGCTTGTGCAGTGTCTTCCACTTGCCGTAGCGCTCCGGCAGGTCATGCCAATGGGCGCCCGATCGAAGCACCCACAGCACACCATTGACGAAAAGACGGTTGTCAGAGCCAGTCCGTCCCGGATCTCCAGCCTTGCCCGGCAACAGTGCTGCGATCCGCCGCCACTGCACCTCGCTCAGTTCATATCGTTTCACTGACATCATCAGGTCTCCGCCAAATCACGGAACCCTATGAATCACGCTTCCATCCCGCCGGGAATCCTGAATGTCGATTGGCCCTAGCGCCGACTGCTGCTCGGGCTGCCGAGCATGCCGCGCGAGCGCAGCGGCTTTTCAGCCGGTTTGGCAGTGGGGGCCACCTGATGCTGCAAGGCCGCCAATTGGGTCTGAAGGTCGCGGACGAGCTTTTCCAGCTCGGTGATGCGGGCTTCGTGGGAGGCGGTGTCTGTCATGGGCGAAGGCTCTCAGTTTTTGAGGCCATCTGATACGGCGGTGCCTGGAACGCAAGCCTGCTGCGTCACGTTCCTTCCCACCCCCCTCTGCACTGCCGGGCATCTCCCTGACAAGGAGGGAGATTAGTCGCTTCGGCGCCGTGCCATTCCTGCCGCGTCGAAGCGCGTCCAGTCTGATGAAGTATTTCCGCTCTGCTGTTAAAGTTGGACGAAGCGCTGGTGAAGGCCTGATCTCCCCCCTTGTGGGGGAGATGCCCGGCAGGGCAGAGGGGGGTGGGAGGGAACGAGACCTTGGCCGGTTGGCATACAGCTGTCCTTGATCCCTGTTTGTTCCAGATTTCGCTTGGCGCAGCCTGATCGCCGCGCTAGGCATGAGGCGTGACGAGCCAAGCGCGACTGGAGCCGAATTCGACTGCCGCGATGCTGCCGGAGCCATTCCTGCAATGGTTCGCCGAGCGCGGCTGGTCGCCGCGTGCCCACCAGCTCGACCTGCTCACCAGTGCCCAGCAGGGCAATTCGGTGCTGCTGATCGCCCCCACCGGTGCCGGCAAGACGCTGGCCGGTTTCCTGCCTGCGCTGACCGATCTGGCGATCCGGCCGAAGAGGCGTCCCGGCGAGCCGCAACGCGGCGTGCATACACTGTACATTTCACCGCTCAAGGCGCTTGCCGTCGACATCGAACGCAATCTCGGCAGGCCTGTTGACGAGATGAACCTGCCGATCACGATGGAGACGCGCACCGGCGACACGCCGCAGCACAAGCGCACGCGCCAGAAGCTGTCACCGCCGGACATATTGCTGACGACACCCGAGCAACTGGCGTTGCTGATCGCATCGCCCGACGCAGACCGCTTCTTCAACGGGCTGCGCTACATCGTGCTCGACGAACTGCATTCGCTGGTCACCTCCAAGCGCGGGCACCTCTTGTCGCTCGGGCTGGCGCGGCTCAGGGCCTATGTGCCCGACCTGCAGGCGATCGGGCTGTCGGCGACGGTGGCCAAGCCGGACGAGCTCCGGCGCTGGCTGGTCAGGCAGAATCCGGCAGGCGAGATGGCCGACCTCATCACCGTGTCGGGCGGTGCCAGGCCAGAGATTACGATCCTCGATTCCGAGGAGCGTGTGCCGTGGTCGGGGCATTCGGCGCGATATGCCATTCCCGAAGTCTATGACGCGATCCGCCGGCACCAGACGACGCTTTTGTTCGTCAACACCCGGAGCCAGGCCGAGCTGTTGTTCCAGGAGCTGTGGCGCGTCAACGACGACAATCTGCCGATCGCCCTGCATCACGGCTCGCTCGACGTCGGCCAGCGCCGCAAGGTCGAAAAGGCGATGGCCGACAACGTGTTGCGTGCCGTCGTCGCAACCTCGACGCTCGATCTCGGCATCGACTGGGGCGACGTCGATCTCGTCGTCCATGTTGGCGCCCCCAAGGGCGCGAGCCGGCTCGCCCAGCGCATCGGCCGCGCCAACCACCGGATGGACGAGCCGAGCCGGGCGATCCTGGTGCCGGCCAATCGTTTCGAGGTGCTGGAGTGCCGGGCCGCACTCGAGGCCAATTATCTCGGCGCGCAGGACACCCCGCCGCTGATCGACGGTGCGCTCGACGTGCTGGCCCAGCATGTGCTGGGCTGCGCCTGTGGCGCGCCCTTCGTCGCAGACGAGCTTTACGCCGAAGTGACATGTGCTGCTCCCTATGCCGGGCTAGACCGCGACAGTTTCGACCGCGTCGTCGATTTCGTCGCCACCGGCGGCTACGCGCTGCGCAGCTACGAGCGCTACGCCCGCATCCGCAAGACCAAGGATGGTAAGTGGCGGGTGTCCAATCCGCGCATTGCCCAGCAATACAGGCTGAATGTCGGCACCATCATCGAAGCGCCGATGCTGAACGTCCGTTACACCAGGGCCAAGGGCAAGGTCGGCGCGGGCACGGCAGCAGCACTGACCCTGCGCGGCGGGCCGGTGCTCGGCAAGATCGAGGAGTATTTCGTCGAGACACTTTCGGTGGGCGACATGTTCATGTTCGCCGGCAAGGTGCTGCGCTTCGAGGGCATCCGCGAAAATGAGTGTTATGTCTCGACGGGCGGCGCCGGCAACGTTCTGGTGCCGTCTTATGCCGGCGGCAAGTTTCCGCTGTCGACCTATCTCGCCGACCAGGTGCGCGGCATGCTGGCCGACCCCGCGCGCTGGAAGGCGCTGCCTGAGCAGGTCGCAGACTGGCTGCGCATCCAGCAGGAGAAGTCGGTGCTGCCGCGCAAGGAGGACCTTCTGATCGAGACTTTTCCACGCGGCGAGCGCTTCTACATGGTGGCCTATCCCTTCGAGGGGCGGCTGGCGCACCAGACGCTCGGTATGCTTCTGACCCGCCGGCTGGAGCGCATGGGCGCGCGGCCGCTGGGCTTTGTCGCCACCGACTATTCGCTGGCCGTCTGGGCGCTGGGCGATCTGGGGGCGATGTTCAGGGCGAAAGAACCGTCGCTGGGCGAACTGTTCGACGAGGATATGCTGGGCGACGACCTCGAGGCCTGGTTGGCCGACAGCTGGCTGCTCAAGCGCACCTTCCGCAACTGTGCCGTCATCGCCGGCTTGATCGAGAAGCGGTTTCCCGGCCAGGAAAAGAGCGGCCGACAGGTGACTGTTTCGGCCGACCTCATTTACGACGTCTTGCGCAGCCATGAGCCCGACCACATTCTGCTCAAGGCGACGCGGGCGGATGCGGCCAGCGGGCTGCTCGATGTCAGGAGGCTTGCCGAGATGCTCTCGCGCATCCGCGGCCGAATCGTGCACAAGATGCTCGACCAGATTTCGCCGCTGGCGGTGCCTGTGATGCTTGAGATCGGCAAGGAGCCGGTCAATGGCGAGGCGCACGACTCCCTGCTTCTGGAGGCGGCGGATCTGATCGATGAGGCGATGGGAAGCGCATGAACATAGCCGCGCGCGAACTGACCAGGGCAGGCTGCGAGACGATCGCGGTCGCTGGTGTGCGCGCCGCCTGCGACTGGCGCGGCGTGGTGCATTTCCCTGAGCTCGACCTGCTAGTCGTCTCCGACCTGCATCTGGAGAAGGGCTCTTCGCATGCCCGCCGCGGCCGGCTCATCCCACCCTATGATACGGCAGCGACGCTTCAACGCCTGGCCGTGGTTGTGGATGACTACCAGCCGCGCACAATCGTCAGCCTCGGCGACAGTTTCCATGACGGCGAGGGCGCGGCGCGCCTGCCCGAACCATTCCGTGACAGCCTGATGGCGATGATGGTTGGGCGGAGCTGGTTCTGGATATCAGGCAATCACGACCCCGACGCGCCCGACGATCTGCCGGGCGAAACGGTAGAGGAATTGGCGGTCGCAGGCCTGGTGTTCCGCCACGAGCCGTCGAAGGGCCATGCCGAGGGCGAGGTCGCCGGCCACCTACACCCCTGCGCCCGCATCGTCCAGCGCGGCCGCTCGGTCCGTCGCCGCTGCTTCGCCAGCGACGGAATGCGCCTCATCATGCCCGCCTTCGGCGCCTTCACCGGCTCGCTCAACGTGCTCGACCGGGCCTATCGCGGCATGTTCCGGGAAGGGGCGCCGACGGCTTACATGATCGGGACGAGCCGGGTCTATCCGATTGCAGGGTCGCTGCTCAGGCCGGGTTGATGTCGTTTTGACTGCTCGGCAGTCGCTCCTTGCCGTTCTCCAGGTCTTGCCAGTGACGGTGTAGGCTCACCGCGAATTCTGCGCTGCAAAACAGCCACCGCGGAGGGGAGCAACAGGGCGTCCGACGCCGGTGTCGAGGACTGCCGCCATATCAGGCACGGAAGCATCGGAAGAGACGGCACGCGGCCCTCAAACGTAAAACGACCCGGCACGGTCTCCCGCGCCGGGTCGTTTCGTCAACACGCAGTCGCCTTGTTAGCTGGCAGCACTTGCCTGCACGGCGGTGCGCTCAGCCAGGAGCTGGCGGACGACGGCCATGTGGTTGTTCAGTTCGCCGATCGCCTCATCGAGCAGCTGGCGCTGCTTCTGCAGGCGACCGAGCTGCTTGTCCGACTTGTCGAGCGTCAGGCGCAACTGCTTGGCGTTGGTGCCGGTCGGGTCGTAGAGGTCGATCATCTGCTTGACGTCGCGCAGCGAGAAGCCGACCTTCCTGCCGAGCAGGATAAGCTTCAGCCGGGCGCGGTCGCGGCGGGTGTAGAGGCGCGTCGCACCTTCGCGCTTGGGGTTGAGCAACCCCTTGTCTTCGTAAAAGCGCAAAGTACGGAGCGTTACGCCGTACTTCTTTGCCATTTCGCCGATGCGGACATAGTCCTCGCCGGAGAGATTGTTTTCATTGGCCGCAACATCGGCGACCGATACAAGTTTCATCATCTACTCTGCTATCCCCAATTGCGAGCAATGGCGGCAGGGCCGGCCGGTGCTCTGATGGAAGCCGGAGGGGGCAAGGCTTCCGATCGTGGTTTCTACGTAAATGCTACAAAAAGACGGCGATCTGTACACGTCTTACGTTTACGTAAATGCTATAACGATCTGGCCTACCCTACGCAAGGGAAATCTGGCCGAACCGACCGCCAAGGCGGGAACACAACGTCGCACTTTCTTAAGCTTGGTTAAGAGCTTGTTTACCACGTTGAGGGAAATGTAGCCGTGTCGGTTTCCCCCGTGGTCATCATGTACCGAATTGTTCACGGTTTCGGAAGGCGGCGAAATGCCCGAGGAGCCAAAACCCGCGGCAAATCGCAGCCTCCGTCCCGGCAAGGCTTGAGACTTCTGGTTCCGGCACCAGCACTCTGACCAACGGGCGATTCGATGAACAGCAAGCGGTCCTATCTCGATTCCCTCAATGACGGCAGGCAGCGCCGCCCGCTTGCCTCGCTCGACGAGCTCAATCGCTCGCTCGAAAATCTCGAGGCTCGGCTTGAGCGCCAGCGCAACGAGCAGCGCGATGCGCCTGCCGAACCGTATCGCGCGCCACAGCGCCATGCGCCGCCTGCCGGCTACACGCCGCGCGGCGAATATGGCCGCACCACACCCTATGAGCGCCCTTACCAGGCGATCGCCCGCGACATCGACCGCGCCCGCGGCCAGGAAGATGGCGTTGCCGCCGTCGGCAAGATCGCCGGCGAGCTCCGCGCCCTGCGTGAAGAGATGCGCCACCAGATGAGCACCGGGCTGCAGCGCGAATTCGACCTCCTGCGCAAGGACATCGACCGCGCCAGCCAGTCCGGCGCCGTCGGGTCGCAGGCCGTCGAGCTGGGCCTCGAGCTGGAGCGCCTGTCGGGCGCTATCCACACGCTCGCCGAACGCAGCGACGACAAAAGCGTCAACACGCTGCGCCTCGAACTCGAGCAGGTCCGCCGCTCGCTCGGCGAGCTGGCGCGCGAGGAGACCGTGCTTTCGGTCGACCGCCGCTGGGACGAGTTCGACCGCCGCTGGGACGCATTCGCCGACCGCATGTCGGAAGATGCTCGCCGGCGTCCCGAAGATCCGGCGCTTGCTGCCCTTGCCGGCCGCCTCGAACAGATCAACGACGCCGTCAACAACCTGCCCGAATCGCTGTCGCTGCTGTCGATCGAGGACAAGGTCCGCACGCTTGCGGGTGCGGTCGAGCAGTTCGTGCGCCAGCGCGACAGCCATGGCGACGAGATGTTCAGCCTGATCGACGAGCGCCTCGACGAAATCTCGCGCGCCATCGTCGCCTCGACGGTCGCCGCCCAGACGCCGCACTTCAACCCCGAGCCGTTCGAGCGGATCGAGGTGCGCATTGCGGCCCTTGCCCATCAGATCGAAGAGATCACCGCGGAGCAGCCGACCGCCGAGATCATCGACCGCCTCAACACACTGTCCGAGCGTGTCGACGACATCGCGCAGCGCAGCGACATCCCCGAGCAGGCTGTCGAGCGTCTGACGCGGCAGATCTCGCTGATCGCCGACAAGATCGAGCGCACGCCCGCCGCACCTGACGCCGGCCTGATCTTCCAGGGCATCGAACAGCGCTTCGACGCCCTGGCCGACGTGTTCGAGCGCCGCCAGGGCGATGCCTTCGAACATGGCAACACATTGTTCCGTGACCTCGAGCGTCGCCTCGAAGACCTGGGCGAGCGCCTCGATCGCCAATCGGCACAGCCCGCCGCCGATCATTCCGGCATCATGGAAGCGATCGATGCGCGCTTCACCGCCTTCGCCCAGCGCCTCGAGACCAATCGCCCCGACCCGGCGAATGAACTGGCGATGCGCGGGCTCGAAGCCCGGCTGGACGACATCTCCAACCGTCTGGAAATCTCGGCGGCACAGGTGGCGAGTATCGACCCCGACCTGATCCGCGGTCTCGAAGCCCAGGTCAGCGAGCTGTCGAACCATCTGGCGCGGCCTGGCTCGCCGCTGCCCGAGTTCGCAGACGTCCGCCCGCGCCTCGAGGAAATCGAGCGCGCGATTTCTGGCAATCATCATGCGCTGGTCGAAGCAGCCCGCCAGGCCGCCGAGGACGCGGTGCGTTCCTTCTCCGGCTCGACCACCGAAATCGCCGCGGTGACCGGCCTTGCTCAGGACCTGAAGGCGCTCGAAGCGCTGACCCGTCGTTCCGACGAGCGCAACGGCAAGACCTTCGAAGCGATCCACGACACGCTGCTGAAGATCGTTGACCGGCTTGGCTCGATCGAGACCAGCGAAGCGCCGGCGCCTGTCGAAGCCCCGCCCGCTTCCGTCGCAGAACTGCTGTCGACCACCATGCTGTCGCCGGCGCCGAAGCTTTCACTCAGCGAAACGCCGTCGCTGCAGCCGGAGGCGCCGGCACCGCTGCCCGAGGCCAATCACACGTTCGGTCGTCGCGCCAGTGACAGGCCCGACGACGATCGCCCGGCGCGCAGCCCGGCCCAAGCCGCCGCCGAAGCCGCTGCGGCAGTTGCAGCCCTTGACGGTGTCCGCACCGAAAAGAAGGAGCAGAAGCCGGCCAGAACTTCGATGCTGAGTGGTCTCGCCCGCGCTTTCACCAGCAAGAAGGCCAAGCCGCAGCCGCCGGTCGTCGAAGCTGCCGAACCCGTCGTCGAGGCACCGGCGCCCGGCATGGCGCTCGACGCGCCGCTCGATCCCAAGATCGCCAACCGTCCGCTGGAACCCGGTTCGGGCGCGCCCGACCTCAACGCCATCATGCGCCGCGTCCGCGACGAACGTGGCGACACGGTGCGCCCCAACGAGCCCGACGCTTCGAAGTCCGACTTCATTGCCGCCGCTCGCCGTGCCGCTCAGGCCGCGGCCGCTGAGGCGGATGCGGCCAAGCGCAGTTCCGACCTCAAGGGCCCGGTGCGCGCGCTGCGGATCGGCGACCTGATCAAGTCGCGGCGCAAGTCGGTGCTGATGGCCGTCGGCGCCGTGATGCTGGCGCTCGCCGGCATGCAGCTCGGCAAGGCCTTCATCAGCGACCCGATCGAGACGGCAGGCGTCACCGTCGCTCCGGCGGCATCGCAACCGGTCCAGACGGCAGCCGTGGTGCCGGCAAAGCCGGTTGTGACAGCCGCTGCGCCTGTCCGCAATGTCGACAAGCCGGAGACGGCGAGCGCGACCGTCGCCGAGCCCGAGCAGATCGCCGACGTGTCGGTCGACCAGTTGCCCGCCGCTGCCGCGCTCGACAAGACCAGCACCCAGTCGATACCTGCACAGCCTGTAACCACCGAGACGATCAAGCCCTCCGTCACCCCGGCAGCCTTCATGCCCGAGGCCGTTGGACCGGAGGCGTTGCGCCAGGCAGCGAACGCCGGTGACGCCAAGGCGCTCTATGAGATGGGCTCGCGTTATGCCGAGGCGCGTGGCGCCAACGCCGACATGAAGGCAGCTTCCCAGTGGTACGAAAAGGCCGCCGAGCTCGGTTTCGCGCCGGCACAATACCGCATCGGCAACATGTACGAGAAGGGCACCGGCGTCGAACGCGATGCCATCAAGGCCAAGACCTGGTACCAGCTCGCGGCTGCCCAGGGCAACGCCAGCGCCATGCACAATCTGGCGGTGCTGTTTGCCATGGGTGCCGACGGCACTGTCGACAACGACTCGGCCAATCGCTGGTTCACCAGCGCCGCCGAACTTGGCATCAAGGACAGCCAGTTCAATCTCGGCATCCTTGCTGCCAAGGGCGTCGGCATGAAGCAGAACCTCGAAGAATCCTATAAGTGGTTCGCCATTGTCGCCAAAGAGGGTGACAAGGATGCCGCCGCCAAGCGCGACGAGATCGCCAAGGCGCTCAGCCCCGAGCAGCTCAAGCGCGCCGAGGAGACGACGGCACTGTGGCAGCCCAAGCAGCTCGACGCGGCCGCCAATTCGGTCGTCGTGCCGGCTGCCTGGCAGGATGCACCGGCCGCCAACATCGACATGAAGCGGGCGGTGCAGAACATCCAGGCGATCCTCAACAAAAACGGCTACGAAGCCGGCAAGCCCGACGGCATGCTGGGTCAGAAGACCAAGGACGCGATCATGGCCTTCCAGAAGGACAATGCGCTGGCGCCCACCGGCACTGTCGACGAGCCGCTGGTCGAGGCGCTCCTGGCGCGCAAATAGTTAGCGACAGCTGATATCAGGTGACCCGCCTTTACCGGCGGGTTAACTGATTGAGTTATTTTTCGTTTTGTGTCCGGTGAAGTTTGACTTCGCCGCAATGTCGGCGCAAGTACCCGGTAGCCAACAAGCTCCCAGGGATGGGCGTCGGCAACAATTCGATTTGCAGAGTCTGACGGGTGGGCATTTATCTCCCGATTGCTGAGATGTCGGTCAATGTGTTCGTGCTCCTGGCGATGGGTGCGGCGGTCGGCTTCCTGTCTGGTATGTTCGGGGTCGGCGGCGGTTTCCTGATCACGCCGCTTCTGATCTTCTACAACATCCCGCCTGCCATCGCTGTCGCCACCGGCGCCAACCAGGTCATCGCCTCATCCTTCTCCGGCG
>JAESGW010000139.1_pt1 | contig 162835 bp, 142 predicted proteins | sample 9269791 | NCBI WGS metagenome assembly JAESGW01 (sample SAMN16773120, study PRJNA677053) | algae metagenome | isolation source: Aphanocapsa lilacina HA4352-LM1 and co-occurring heterotrophs from near cave... | place: USA: Maniniholo cave, near Haena, Kauai, HI | collected 2009-07-28
CAACGTCAAGACCGGGATGCCCGGCGCGCTCGATGCCACCGAGCCGGAGCATGTCGCCGAAGCCACTTTCAAGCTCGGGCTCACCCACGTCGTGGTGACCTCGGTCGACCGCGACGATCTCGCCGACGGCGGCGCCGAGCATTTCGCGCAGACCATCCGCGCCATCCGCTCGCGCTGCCCGACCACGACGATCGAGATCCTCACGCCCGACTTTCTGCGCAAGGAAGGCGCGCTCGAGGTGGTCGTGGCGGCGAAGCCCGATGTGTTCAACCACAATCTCGAAACCGTGCCGGCGCGCTATCTCACCGTGCGGCCCGGCGCGCGCTATTTCCATTCGATCCGGCTGCTGCAGCGGGTCAAGGAAATCGATCCCACGATATTCACCAAGTCCGGCATCATGGTCGGCCTCGGCGAGGAGCGGCACGAGGTGCTGCAGGTGATGGACGATCTGCGATCGGCGGAAGTCGATTTCCTGACCATCGGGCAATATCTGCAGCCGACCCGCAAGCATCACGCGGTCATGCGCTATGTTACGCCGGATGAGTTCGCGGGCTACGAGAAGGTCGCCTATACCAAGGGCTTTCTGATGGTGTCGGCGAGCCCGCTGACCCGCTCGTCGCACCATGCCGGTGAGGATTTTGCCAAACTGAGAGCGGCCCGGGCTGCGCTACATCGCATCTGATGCCAAGGTTTTCCAGCAAGCGCCGGGTTCGTCATACCGCGCCGCAGATGTTCGATCTGGTCGCCGATGTCGAGCGCTATCCGGAATTCGTGCCGCTGTGCCGGTCGCTGAAGATACGCCAGCGCATGCCGAAGGAGGACGGCACTGAAATTATCGTCGCCGACATGACCGTGTCGTTCAAGCTGGTGCGCGAATCCTTCACCAGCCGGGTGACGCTGGACCGGCCGAACCTCAAGATCATGGTCGAGTATCTCAAGGGCCCGTTCAGCAACCTCGAAAACCGCTGGACGTTCGAACCGAAGTCCGAAACCGATTGCGATGTCGGATTCTTCCTGTCCTACGAGTTCAGGAGCCGGATGCTGGCGATGCTGATGGGGACGATGTTCGACACCGCGTTCCAGCGCTTCGCCGCGGCCTTCGAGAAGCGCGCGGATGCGGTCTACGGCAAGGGCTAGAAACCTGCTAGGTCCGAGGCGGCGTCCGCCGGCGCTTGACGGCGACGCGGCGCGGGCTGCGCGCCACACGGGGGCGCAACCGGCTCATGGTTTCGCGCCGTGGCTTGACCGGAGGCTGCGGTCCGCGCGCCAGCTCCATCAGCATGCGCAGTGCTTCGACAACGGAGCGCTGACGCACGGTAGTGCGGCCGATGGCGCCGAAGCGCATTTCACGATGCAGGATCCGGCCGTCACGTGCGGCGACCGCGAAATGCACGAGACCTACCGGCTTGCCCGGCGTGGCGCCGCCGGGGCCGGCGATGCCGGTGATCGACACCGCGAGATCGACCTTGGCCTTCTCAAGCGCGCCGATCGCCATCGCGGTCGCGGTTTCCTTGCTGACCGCGCCGAAGGTCGCAAGCGTCGTCGCCTTGACGCCGAGCATGGCGCGCTTGGCGTCGTTGGAATAGGTGACGAAGCCGCGGTCGATCACGTCGGAGGAGCCGGGAATATCGGTGAGCGCGCCGGCGACGAGGCCGCCGGTGCAGGACTCGGCGGTAGCAATCGTCAGCTTGCGCATCCGGCACAGGTCAAGCAGCGAACGGGACAGGGCGCGGGCGTCGCTGCCGCTCATGGCTTACGCGCTCCAGCCTTTATCGTCCCACGGGAGGCGAATCGTGGCGCTCGCGGTGGCCGCGATGCCTTCCTCGCGGCCGGTAAAACCGAGCCGCTCGCTGGTGGTCGCCTTGACGGCGACGCGCGAGACGTTGAGCCCGGTGATCTCGGCGATGCGGGCGCGCATGGTATCGCGCAGCGGCCCGATTTTCGGACGCTCGCAGATCATCGTGACCTCGAGATTCGCGATGCGGCCGCCCCGCGCAGTCACGCGATCGACGGCGTATTTCAGGAATTTGTCGGACGCAGCGCCCTTCCACTGCGGATCGCTGGGCGGAAAGTGCGAACCGATATCGCCGTCCGCCAGCGCGCCGAGAATGGCGTCGACCAGGGCATGCAGGCCGACATCGCCGTCGGAATGGGCGAGAAAGCCTTTGGTATGCGGCACGCGGACGCCGCAGATCATCAAATGATCGCCTTCGCCGAAGGCGTGCACGTCATAGCCCGTGCCGGTCCTGATGTCGCCGAGCTGGGCGGCGAGGCGGGCTTCCTCGCGGGCAAAATCTTCCGGTGTCGTCAATTTCATGTTCGCAGGATCGCCTTCAAAAGTCGCTACCGTCAATCCCGCCCATTCCGCCAGCGCCGCGTCGTCGGTGAAGTCGCTGCGGCCGTCGCGCGCCGCGCGGCGATGGGCATCCAGAATCACGTCGAAGCGAAACGCTTGCGGCGTTTGCGCAATCCGCAACCGCGCGCGCTCGGGCGTCGCCTCGACATTGCCGGTATCGCCGACCTGCTTGATCGTGTCTGTGACCGGGATCGCAGGCACCGCCGCGCCGGTGTGCCCGGCCGCATCGATCGCGCGCGAGATGACGGCCGGCGTCACGAACGGCCGCGCGGCGTCGTGGATCAGGACGATGTCGGGCTTTGACGCGGCGAGTGCCTCGAGGCCGGCATGCACCGACGCCTGGCGGGTCGCGCCGCCATTGGCGGGAGGCTGATGGCGCAGGCCCGCAACGGCGGCATTGAAGACGGTGGCGTCATCCGGATTGACCACCGGCTGCACCGCAAAGACGTCCGGGTGCCGGCAGAACGCTTCCATGGCGCGGAAGATCACGGTCTGTCCGCCGATCTCGCGATATTGCTTTGGCCCGCCAGTTCCGGCGCGGAGCCCGCGCCCGGCTGCGACGAGGATGGCTGCTGTGCGCTCGGGTCTCGGCATTTGAACTCGAATACAGGCGTAGTGGGATTAAAGCAGGGGAGGTGTCTGCCCGCGGGCGCACAGCCCTACCATGCCGAATACGGAATGACAGAGCGATTCACCATGGCTGTGGGAAAAGCAGTTTTTGTTGCAGTGCACTTGCACAAATGATAGATCTGTCTAAAGTGTAGGCAAGAAGCTTGACTGCACAAGATTTGTGCTCACAATATGCGCCGATGGCCGCAATGACGCTGCCGTCCCAACCACGAGAGCCCCGTGCCCGGCCCGGAAACTTCACTCCCTAAGCCGTTGAAAATAGGCGAGATTGCTGTCGCCAACCGGGTTCTCCTGGCGCCGATGTCCGGCGTCACCGATGCCCCGTTTCGACGTCAGGCGGCCGCCCTCGGTGCTGGGCTGGTCGTGTCTGAAATGACCGCCAGCGATGAACTCGTGCACGGCCGGCCGATGTCGCGGCTGCGCTGCGAGGCCGCGGGTATCGGTCCGCATGTCGTCCAACTCGCGGGCTGCGAGACTCGCTGGATGTCGGAGGGCGCCAAGGTCGCGGAAGCCGCCGGGGCCGACATCATCGATATCAACATGGGCTGCCCGGCGCGTCACGTCACCGGCGGCCAGTCCGGCTCGGCGCTGATGCGCGACCTCGATCATGCGCTGACGCTGATCGAAGCGACGATCGCGGCGGTGAAAGTTCCGGTGACGCTGAAGATGCGCCTCGGCTGGGACGATCGCACGCTCAACGCGCCCGAACTCGCGCGCCGGGCGGAAGCGGCCGGCGTGCAGATGATCACCGTGCACGGGCGGACGCGCTGCCAGTTCTACAAGGGCGAGGCGGACTGGATTGCAGTGCGCGCGGTCAAGGATGCGATCTCGGTGCCGCTCGTCGTCAACGGCGATATCACCACGTTCGAGAAGGCCGTGCAGGCGCTGGAAGTCTCCGGCGCCGATGCCGTCATGATCGGGCGCGGCGCGCAGGGGCAGCCGTGGCTGCCGGGGCAGATCGGGCGCCGTCTCGAAACCGGCAAGGCCGAGGCCATGCCTGATTTGGCCGAACAGCTCGGCCACATCCGCGCGCTCTACGATCAGGTCTGCCGTCATTACGGCTTGCGTATCGGACTGAAGCACGCGCGAAAACATCTCGGCTGGGCGCTGGAGATCGCCGCGCAGTGCAGCCGCGCGCCGGCTGTGAAGCTCAAGCACTGGCGGCAGGACATTTTGACTTCGGAGGATCCGCACCGGGTGCATCGATCGCTCCAGGATGCGTACGACGATTTTGCATGGAGTGCTGCTGCATGACGTCAGTCGCAGAACATCGCCGGCCGACGCCCGCCGACAGCGATGCCATCCTCAACGCGCTGCCGAACCCGGTGCTGCTGGTGGCGCCCGACGGCCGCATCATCGACGCCAATATCGCTGCTGAATCCTTTTTCGAGATTTCCGCGCAGTTCCTGCGGCGCCAGTCGCTGAAGGAATTGGTGCCGTTCGGCAGTCCGCTGCTGGCGCTGATCGATCAGGTGCGATCGAGCGGCTCGCCGGTCAACGAATACAAGGTCGATCTTGGCACCCCCCGCATCGGCGGCGATCGCCAGGTGGATCTGCACGTCGCTCCGCTCACCGAACGGCCGGGTCATATCGTGGTGATGCTGCAGGAGCGCACCATCGCCGACAAGATGGACCGGCAATTGACCCATCGCAGCGCGGCGCGCTCGGTGATCGCGCTGGCCGCGATGCTGGCGCATGAAATCAAGAACCCGCTGTCGGGTATCCGCGGCGCGGCGCAGTTGCTGGAACAGGCGGCCTCGTCCGAAGACCGCATGCTGACGCGGCTGATCTGCGACGAGGCCGACCGCATCGTCACCCTGGTCGACCGCATGGAGGTGTTCGGCGACGACCGCCCGGTGGCGCGCGGGCCGGTCAACATCCACTCCGTGCTCGACCACGTTAAACGGCTGGCGCAATCGGGTTTCGCCCGCAACATCCGCTTCATTGAGGATTACGATCCGTCATTGCCGCCGGTGCTGGCGAACCAGGACCAGTTGATCCAGGTGTTTCTCAACCTGGTGAAGAACGCCGCCGAAGCGGTCGCCGATCTCGGTTCGGATGCGGAAATCCAGCTCACCACAGCGTTCCGTCCAGGCGTGCGCCTGTCGGTGCCGGGCAAGAAATCGCGGGTGTCGCTGCCGCTCGAGTTCTGCGTCAAGGACAACGGCTCCGGCGTGCCGGAAGACCTGCTGCCGAACCTGTTCGATCCGTTCGTGACGACCAAGCAAACCGGCAGCGGCCTCGGGCTGGCGCTGGTTGCCAAGATCGTCGGCGATCACGGCGGCATTATCGAATGCGAATCCCAGCCGCGGAAGACCACGTTCCGCGTGCTGATGCCGATGTTCAATCCCGCCAAACAGTTCGACCAAAGCAACCGCGACGGCGTTCCGGGTACGCTGCCGCCTGCCTCACAGAACGCAAGATGAGGAATTACAATGCCCGCAGGTAGCATTCTCGTTGCCGATGACGACACCGCCATCCGCACGGTTCTGAACCAGGCGCTTTCGCGCGCCGGATATGAAGTTCGCCTCACGGGGAACGCCGCGACGCTGTGGCGCTGGGTGAGCCAGGGCGAGGGCGATCTCGTCATCACCGACGTGGTGATGCCCGACGAGAACGCTTTCGACCTGCTGCCGCGGATCAAGAAGATGCGGCCGAGCCTTCCGGTCATCGTCATGAGCGCGCAGAACACCTTCATGACGGCGATCCGGGCCTCGGAGCGCGGCGCCTATGAATATCTGCCAAAACCGTTCGACCTGAAGGAACTCATCACCATCGTCGGCCGTGCGCTGGCCGAGCCCAAGGAGCGGGTGGCGAGTTCGGCCGACGAGGGCGAATTCGATTCGATCCCGCTGGTCGGCCGCTCGCCGGCGATGCAGGAAATCTATCGGGTGCTGGCGCGGCTGATGCAGACCGACCTCACGGTGATGATCTCCGGCGAGTCCGGCACCGGCAAGGAACTGGTGGCCCGTGCGCTGCACGACTACGGCAAGCGCCGCAACGGCCCGTTCGTCGCCGTCAACATGGCGGCGATCCCGCGCGACCTCATCGAATCCGAATTGTTCGGCCACGAACGCGGCGCGTTCACCGGGGCCAATACGCGCGCTTCCGGCCGATTCGAACAGGCTGAAGGCGGCACGTTGTTTCTGGACGAAATCGGCGACATGCCGATGGAGGCGCAGACGCGGCTGTTGCGGGTGCTGCAGCAAGGTGAATACACCACCGTCGGCGGACGCACGCCGATCAAGACCGACGTGCGGATCGTGGCGGCCAGCAACAAGGATCTGCGCATCCTGATCCAGCAGGGCCTGTTCCGGGAGGACCTGTTCTTCCGCCTCAACGTGGTGCCGCTGCGCCTGCCGCCGCTGCGCGAGCGGATCGAGGACCTGCCGGATCTGATCCGGCATTTCTTCTCGCTCGCCGAAAGGGACGGCCTGCCGCCGAAGAAGCTCGACGCGCTGGCGCTGGAGCGGCTCAAGCAGCACCGCTGGCCCGGCAACGTGCGCGAGCTCGAGAATCTCGCACGCCGGCTGGCGGCACTCTATCCGCAGGACGTCATCACCGGCTCGGTGATCGACGGCGAATTGGCGCCACCGGCGGTTGCATCCGGCGGCAACACCCCGCTCGGGGTGGAGAACCTCGGCGGCGCTGTCGAGGCCTACCTGTCGTCGCACTTCTCGGGCTTTCCAAATGGCGTGCCGCCGCCAGGCCTCTATCACCGCATCCTCAAGGAGATCGAGGTGCCGCTGCTGACGGCGGCGCTGGCGGCAACCCGCGGCAATCAAATCCGCGCCGCCGATCTCCTGGGGCTCAACCGCAATACACTGCGCAAGAAGATCCGCGACCTCGACATTCAGGTCTATCGGAGCGGCGGTTAGGGGCTACCGGCTCTCGGGAAGGGGATAACTTGGGATTCTGCCGGGAGCCGATCGCTTTTGCGGTCGGCAACGCCGCGGATTTGTCGCATTCTAGCAACAATGTGATATGAATGCATCAGTCCGCAGCAGGCGGTCCCAGAACCTTTCATCTCACCGATTGCCGGAATGACCACCGCAGAGACCTCGGCGCCATCGTTCGACCCGTCGCATAGCCAGTCCACAGGAGGCATCCTGCGGAAGTGGGTGGCGCCGTTCGCGGTCGGGATCGCGCTGCTGTCGGCGTTCCTGACCTTCATGGTGCTGAGCGGCCTGACGCCGATCGAGCCGACCCGCAACGTCGTCTACTCGTTCCTGCTGATCAACACAGCGACCATCCTGCTGCTGGTCGGGATCATTATCCGCGAAGTCTGGCTGGTGATTCAGGCCCGGCGGCGCGGCCGGGCGGCGGCGCGGCTGCACGTCCAGATCGTCGGGCTTTTCTCCGTCATCGCCGTGCTGCCGGCCGTGCTGGTGGCGATCGTCGCCAACGTGACCATCGACCGCGGTCTCGACCGGCTGTTCTCGGGGCCGACCCGCGAGGTGATGCAGAACTCGCTGATTGTGGCCCGCGCCTACACCTACGAACACGCGCAACTGATCCGCGGCGACATCCTGGGAATGGCCAACGACATCGCCCGTGCCCGGCCGCTGTTCGACCAGGATCAACAGTCGTTCCGGGAGTTCCTGACCCAAAGCGCCGCCTCCCGCAATTTGCCGGGCGCCATGCTGATCGACAAGGACCGCAACATCCTGTCGGAAGCGCAGACCGGCATCAAACGGGAGTTCACGACACCGCCGCAGGAGTTTTTGAGCAACGTCAATGAAGACGAACCGCAGATCGCGGTCTTTCCCGAAGCCAATTACGTGGCGGCGGTGATCCGCCTGCGCTCGTTCAACGACACCTTTCTGTACGTGGCGCGGCTGCTCGACCCGCGCGTGGTCGCGCAGCTCAAGCAGACCGAAGCCAGCGTCGCCGAATATGCCCAGATCGAATCCCGCCGACTCGGCATCCAGGTTGCCTTCGCACTGATGTTTGCGGTGATCGCGCTGACGATCCTGATGGCGTCGGTGCTGATCGGGTTGAATTTCGCCAACTGGCTGGTGGAGCCGATCCGCAACCTGATGAGTGCGGCCAATATCGTTTCGACCGGCGATCTGCACGTCCAGGTGCCGGTCCACAAGTCCGAAGGCGATCTGGCCCAACTCGGCGAAACCTTCAACAAGATGACGGCCGAACTGCGCACCCAGCGCGACGAACTCGTCAGCGCTTCAGACCTGATCGACAGCCGCCGCCGTTTCATCGAGGCGGTGCTGTCGTCGGCCAGCGCCGGGATCATCGGCGTCGACGCCTCCGGCAGCGTCGGCATTCTCAACCGCTCGGCCGAAAAACTCATCGGCCACGCCGAATCGGAGACGCTGGACCATCCGCTTTCGGACGTGCTGCCCGAACTCGACGACATGATGAAAACCGCGCGCGAGGGCACGCAGCGGCTCGTGCAGGGCCAGATCACGATTACCCGCGACGGCCACGAGCGCAATCTTTCGGTCCGCGTCAGTGCCGAGCAGACGAGCCAGTCGCGCGACAGCTACATCATCACGCTCGATGACATCACCGAACTCGTCTCAGCGCAGCGCACTTCCGCGTGGGGCGATGTCGCACGCCGCATCGCACATGAAATCAAGAATCCGCTGACGCCAATTCAGCTCTCGGCCGAACGTATCCGCCGCAAATTCGGCAAGGTCATCACCGAAGACAAGAACATCTTCGAACAATGTACCGATACCATCGTGCGACAGGTCGACGACATCAGAAGGATGGTCGATGAATTCTCCCGCTTTGCGCGGATGCCGAAGCCCGTCATGGAAGGCGAGGACGTCGCCGACACCGTGCGCCAGGCGGTGTTCCTGATGAAGGTCGGGCATCCCGATCTCGATATCGAAGCCGATATCAAGCAGGACCCGATGCGGGCGCAGTTCGACCGCCGGCTGATTTCGCAGGCGCTGACCAACATCATCAAGAACGCGACCGAAGCAATCGAGCAGGTGCCGCCGGAAGAACTGGGCAAGGGCCGCATCGACGTGGTGGCCGCGCGCGAGAACGACGACATCGTAATCGACGTGATCGACAACGGTATCGGCCTGCCCAAGACGAGCCGCGCCCGTTTGCTGGAACCCTACGTGACGACACGTCAAAAGGGCACCGGGCTCGGGCTCGCCATTGTCGGCCGCGTGCTCGAAGACCATGGCGGCCGCATCGAACTCAAGGACGCCTCGGATTTCCGGCCCGGGCAGCGTGGCGCCTGGATGCGGCTGCGATTTGCCGTCTCGGGCCAGGCGCCGAAGGCGGGCGCCAAGGAGCCGTCTGCGGACGCAAAAGCGTTGGGCGATCAAACAAAAGCGCCTTCCGTCGAAACCAATGCGACGGCATCTGCGACCAATGACGAAACAAAATTCAAAGCCGGATCCGGCAGCTGACAAGACAGGTGTAACCCATGGCCAGTGACATTCTGATTGTCGATGACGAAGCCGATATTCGCGATCTCGTTGCCGGGATCCTGGAAGACGAGGGTTTCAATACCCGGACCGCACGCGACAGCGATTCCGCGCTGGCCGAGGTTGCCAACCGCCGTCCCCATATGGTGTTCCTCGACATCTGGCTGCAGGGTTCCAAGCTCGACGGCCTGCAACTGCTCGAGCAGATCAAGAAGGACCACGCCGACGTTCCCGTGGTGATGATTTCCGGCCACGGCAACATCGAGACTGCGGTCGCGGCGATCAAGCGCGGCGCCTATGATTTCATCGAGAAACCGTTCAAGTCGGACCGGTTGATCCTGGTGGCGACGCGGGCGCTGGAGAACTCACGCCTCAAGCGCGAAGTGAAGGAACTCAAGCAACTAGCTCCAGCGGCCAGCGTCCTGACCGGACGCTCCGCTTGCATGAACCAGCTTCGCCAGACCATCGATCGGGCTGCCAAGGCCAACAGCCGCATCATGATCGTAGGTCCTTCCGGCTCGGGCAAGGAATTGGCGGCGCGCACGCTGCACAACGCCTCGAGCCGCGCCGAGGGTCCATTCGTCGTCATCAACGCGGCGGCGATCACACCGGAGCGGATGGAGGTCGAACTGTTCGGTATCGAGCAGAGCAACGGCGAACAGGCGCGCAAGCCGGGCGCGCTGGAAGAAGCCCATGGCGGCACGCTGTTCATCGACGAAATCGCCGACATGCCGCGCGAGACCCAGAACAAGATCTTGCGCGTGCTGGTCGACCAGACCTTTCAGCGCTCCGGCGGCACCGCCAAGGTGCATGTCGACGTCCGCATCATCTCCTCCACTGCCCGCAATCTGGAGGAGGAGATCGCGGAGGGTCGCTTCCGTGAGGATCTCTATCACCGGCTGTCGGTGGTGCCGATCCGTGTTCCCCCGCTGTCGGAGCGGCGCGAGGATATCCCCGAACTGATCGACTATTTCATGGACCAGATATCGATCGCGACGGGCCTGCCGAAGCGGCAGATCGGGCAGGATGCGATGGCGGTGCTGCAGTCGCACGTCTGGCCCGGCAACGTCCGCCAGCTCCGCAACAACGTCGAGCGCGTCATGATCCTGGCCGGTGGCGGTCCCGAGGCGATCATCACCGCCGACATGCTGCCGCAGGACGTGGGCTCGATGGTGCCGGCGATGCCGACCAGCAACAATGGCGAGCACATCATGGGGCTGCCGCTCCGCGAGGCGCGCGAGGTGTTCGAGCGCGACTACCTGATCGCCCAGATCAGCCGGTTCTCCGGCAATATCTCGCGTACGGCCGAGTTCGTCGGGATGGAGCGCTCGGCGCTACATCGCAAATTGAAGGCGCTGGGGGTCGGCTGAAGGAGCCGACATCGCGCGACCGGGCGGCCGAGCGTCGCACCGATCCATGCAAATGCTTGAGAATATTTGTCTCTTTCCGGTCGTTTAGGCAGAATGCGCACCGGGTTCCGCACCGGTGGCGCGTGAACCGGCTTGCCTAAAAAGGGCGCGTACCCTCTAATCGTTCCGCCAAGCCGACCGGAGGGGGATCTCAGGGGGAGCGGGCAAGTCGAGGGAGGCTCCGTTAGAGAGCAACAACCGGCTTAATAAAAAGAAGCACAAGACGGCGGGATAAAAACAATGGCGGCAGACCGCGCACAAAACCTACAAGACACCTTCCTGAACCACGTTCGTAAAACCAAAACGCCACTGACGATCTTTCTGGTCAACGGAGTAAAGCTGCAGGGCATTGTCACCTGGTTTGACAACTTCTGCTTGCTGCTTCGGCGCGACGGTCACTCGCAGCTTGTGTACAAGCATGCGATCTCGACCATCATGCCGGGCGCACCGATCCAGTTGTTCGAGGGCGGCGAGGATGCTCCGGCTTGAGAGTGAACTGATTGGAACCCTTCAACCGTGAAGGGGGCGCCGACCGTCCACGGTCGGCAGGTGACAGACAGACCGGGCGAGTGATCGTCATCGGCCCTTATTTGCGTATGCGCCGCGGCGATGCCGATGCGCAGGCGAACGAGGCCGTGCGCGATTCCGACGCCCGGCTGGAGGAGGCGGCAGGTCTGGCGCGCGCCATTGACCTGACGATCGCTGACACCCTGATCGCACCGATCAGCCAGATCCGGCCTGCGACCTATCTCGGCAAAGGCAAGGTCGATGAGATCACGGGCCTGATCGCGGGCCACCACATCGAACTGGTGGTGATGGATTGCGCGTTGTCGCCGATCCAGCAGCGCAATCTCGAGAAGGCCTGGAACACCAAGGTGCTCGACCGCACCGGGCTGATCCTGGAGATCTTCGGCCGCCGCGCCAAGACCAAGGAAGGCGCGCTGCAGGTCGAGCTTGCGCATCTGAATTATCAGCGCAGCCGCCTTGTACGGTCATGGACCCATCTGGAGCGGCAGCGCGGCGGGTTCGGATTCATGGGCGGCCCCGGCGAGACCCAGATCGAAGCCGATCGCCGCCTGATCGGCGATCGCATCACGCGGCTGGAAAACGAACTGAAGAAGGTGCAGGCGACGCGACGGCTGCACCGCGCGGGCCGACAGCGGGTGCCGTACCGGGTGGTGGCGCTGGTCGGCTACACCAACGCCGGCAAGTCGACGCTGTTCAACCGCCTCACGCGCGCCGACGTGCAGGCGGCCGACATGCTGTTTGCGACGCTCGATCCGACCTTGCGCGCCCTGAGCCTGCCGCATGGCGGCAAGGCGATGCTGTCGGATACCGTCGGGTTCATCTCGAACCTGCCGACGCAGCTCGTGGCCGCGTTCCGCGCCACGCTCGAAGAGGTGCTGGAGGCGGACATCATTCTGCATGTCCGCGACATCTCGCATGAAGATGCGGAAGCGCAGGAGCGCGACGTCGATGCCGTGCTGCGTCAGCTCGGCATCGATCCGGATGCCGGCGCCCGCATCCTCGAAGTCTGGAACAAGATCGACCGCTTCGATCCCGAGGAACGGGCGAACCTGCGCAACATCGCCGCCCGCCGGCCGCCGGAGCGGCCGTGTTTCCTGGTTTCCGCGGAGACCGGGGAGGGGATCGATGCGCTGTTGACCGCGATCGAGGACCGGCTGGCGGCGACACGAACGACGCTCGACCTATCCATCGATGCATCCGACGGCGCCGGCATCAGCTGGCTGCATCGCAACGCCGAAGTGCTCAACAAGGAACTCCGCGACGGCCGCTTCGACATGACGGTGCGCGTCGACGAAACCAAGCGCGACATCGTGGTGTCGCGGTTCGATGCCGTGCCGCACGTGGCGTGAACTGAAGTCAGCGCGTGCCTTGTGCCTCGACTGAAGCCTTCGCCGGTGGCTGCTTTTCACCCTTCGCCTCGTTCCACAGCGCGTCCATCTCTTCGAGCGAAGCGTCTTCGAGCGAGCGGCCCCTGGCGGCCAGCGCGCGTTCGATATAGGCGAAGCGGCGTTCGAACTTGGCGTTGGTGCCGCGCAGCGCGCTTTCCGGATCGGCGCCGACGTGGCGCGCCAGATTGACCAGCGCGAACAAGAGGTCGCCGGTTTCCTCGGCGAGTTCATCGGCGTTGGCGCTGTCGAGCGCGGCCTCGATCTCGTCGGCCTCTTCGCGAATCTTGCTGAGCACCGCACGGGGATCGTTCCAGTCGAAGCCGACCGTGGAGGCCTTGCGCTGCAGCTCCATCGCCCGTGTCAGCGCCGGCTGTCCCGCCTTGACGGTGGATAGCAGCGATTTGTGCGCCGTCTCTTCCGGCGGCCGGCGCGCTGCGCGCTCGGCCTTCTCCTCGGCCTTGATGCGCTCCCAGGCGCTCTTGACGCCGGCGGGGGCGATGTTGCCGTCCTTGTCGGCGAACACATGCGGATGGCGGCGGATCATCTTGCGCGTGATCGCCTCGACCACGTCGCCAAAGGCAAACGCGTTCTGCTCCTCCGCCATGCGGGCGTGATAGACCACCTGCAGCAGGAGGTCGCCGAGTTCCTCGCGGAGGTCGTCGAAATCGCCGCGCGTGATGGCGTCCGCGACCTCATAGGCCTCCTCGATGGTGTAGGGCACGATCGTCGCAAAATTCTGCTCGAGGTCCCACGGACAGCCGGTCACCGGCGTGCGCAGCGCCGCCATGATTTCGATCAGCCGTGAAATGTCGCGGGAAGGGGTCATGGGATTTCCGTCGCCGGGGAAGACATTGGCTTTATGCCGCAAGCGGCGCACCTATCCCAGCGGAACGGGCTGAAATAGGGACAATTTCCACCGATTGGCCTCGCGGCCCAGGAATGCTATTGGCCCCCTATGAGCGACCAATCATCCTCAGAAACTGCGCTGGTGCTGTTCTCCGGTGGTCAGGATTCCACCACCTGTCTCGCCTGGGCGCTCCAGCGCTTTGCGCGCGTCGAAATGATCGGCTTCGGATATGGCCAGCGTCACGCGATCGAGCTGTCCTGCCGTGACCGCCTGCTGGCGGGGATGAAATCCCTGCGGCCCGACTGGGCGGCGAAGCTCGGCGAAAGCCATACGCTGGAGATCCCGACGCTGGCTGAAATCTCCGACACGGCGCTGACGCGTGATGTCGCCATTACGATGGGCGAGGACGGCCTGCCCAATACGTTCGTGCCCGGCCGCAATCTGGTGTTTCTCACCTTTGCGGCCGCGCTGGCGTACCGGCGCGGCATCCGCCACATCATCGGCGGCATGTGCGAGACCGATTACTCCGGCTATCCCGACTGCCGCGACGAGACCATCAAGGCGCTGCAGGCGGCGCTCAATCTCGGCATGGCGAAGAACTTTGAATTGCACACGCCGCTGATGTGGCTGGACAAGGCCTCGACCTGGAAGCTCGCGCATGAGCTCGGCGGGGCAGGGCTGGTCGACCTGATCCGCGAACATTCCCACACCTGTTATCTCGGCGAGCGCGGCGCGCAGCACGATTGGGGTTATGGCTGCGGCGAGTGTCCGGCCTGCGCATTGCGGGCCAAGGGCTGGCGCGAATACGCGGCGCTGGCCTAACGGCCGAAATCGGCAGGCGTCAGTTCGATCGGCATGCCGTGCGGCGTGCGGTCGGCGGCGTGGTCCCAGGCGTCGCGGTAACGATGCAGCGTCTCAGTCGTGGCGACGCCCTTGGCGGCAACCAGATGCTCCAGCGTCGCCAGCCAGTGCCGGTAATAGGTCTCGCCGGTGTCCGGATCGCCTTCTGCCTGGGCGCGCTTGATCTGGTCGGCGAGGGCGGCCGCCCACTCGGTCCAGCTGAACAGGCCGCGCTCGTGCAGGGCCAGCGCCATAGCGAAGGCCTGTGCCTCCCAGGGCTCGCGAAACACCGGGCCGGCGTCGTCACGCGGAATGCCCGGGACAGCGGCGGTCGCGCGCGCGGCGGCAGCGGAATCCATCACACCGCCTCCAGATAAGGCTCGAACGCGTCGACGGAGATCTTCACGGTCGGATCGGCGTCCGGTCCCCATAGCTCGGCGCCGTCGAACACGACCGTGTACAGCCACTGCGGGTCCTCGCCGGCTTCCATCGCGGCCGTATCAGGAAATACATGGCAGCCGTGATCCCGCTCCACCACGCCGACATGGCCGCGCACGTAACGCGGCAGCCGCGTGTGGGTTGTCGGGTGAATATTCTTCGCCCGCACACGATCGCCCGGCTTGAACTTTGCGGCCGCAGGGGCCGGGCGGCCGAACTTTCCGCGCACCATGACGCGCTCGACATCATTCAAAGCGAACTTGCCGTGCTTGAGCGGCTTCGGCGGCTGCACCGCATGGCCGGCAGCAACTTCCTCGGCGGCGATGAAGCCCTTGTCGACCAGCATGTCTTCGAGACCAAGAAACCATTTCTTGTAGTACGAACTGGCGAGATAAACGTGCGGCGGCAGCATCTCCCGATAGAAGCGGGACGTATCGATGTTGAAGGCGCCGGCGGCACCCATCGCCCGAACCATTGCCAGCACGCGGGCTTCCCATTCGGTGTGGAACATCGGCTCGTTCGACTCCGGCTCGACCTTGCCAAAGCCGTCCATGCCGCCCATGTCGTGCACGCCGTTCACGACGGCGATCCCGGCGTTTTCGGGAATCCAGTGCCGATCATGGAGTCGCGCGTCACGAGTTCGGCCAGCTGCTGCTCGCTCCATCCCTCGGTGCCATCGGGCCGCATCGGCAGCACCAGGAAGCGCGTCTCGGCGGTCGAATCCCAGACCCTGATCTCGGTTTCCTTCGGCAAGCTGACGCCGAAGTCGGCGAGCACGCCGCGCGGATCCTTCACCGCGCGCGACCGGTAGGGCGCGGCCTTGTACCAGACCGGCGGCAGCCCGAGCATTTCCCAGGGGTAACAGGAGCACAGCGTGCAGACGACCATGTTATGGCGCTGCGGCGTGTTCTCGACGGCGACGAGGTGGTCGCCAACCCGGCTGACATGGCCGAGCGTACTCACGGCCGCGCTGGCGTCGTCCAGCAGCGCCTGCCTGAAAGCGGGGTCCGTCCAGGCCTTGGCGACGACCTGCGCGCCGTTGTGCGGGCCGATCCTGGTCTCGTACGCCTGGATGATGGCGTCGAGCGCTGCCGGATCGACATAGCCTTTTTCGGTCAGGATCGTCTCCAGCGCGCGCACGCGCAGCTCGGTCTCGGAGAGCTCCGAATGATCGTGGTCGTGGTGGTGATGATCGTCGTGGTGGTCGTGATCGTGGTCGCTCATGCCGTCAGGATAGTCGCAAAATCCGGGCGATGTCGAGGCGGGGACTTGGGGTGTCCGTTTGCCGACGGATGTGCTTGCCCTGTTGCCAGCATTCTGCGCTAAGGTTTCGGGAAAACCTCAGGGAAGGGAGGCAATGCGTTGGCAGAGTGTGTAAAAATCGAGAAGGGGCTGGGGCCGGAGGGCCGCATCGCCGTGGTGCGGTTCGACCGCGGCGACGGCATCAATGCGCTGTCGCCGGAGGCGCTGCGCCAGCTCACCGATGCCGCGCGCAGCTTCGAGGACGACGAGAAGACCTCGGTCGTGGTGCTGACCGGGCCTAAGACATTCAGCGCCGGCTTCGACCTCAAGGATCCCGAAGGCCGGTCGCGAAAATCCATGGATCTCGGCACGTTGCGCCGGCATCTGAAACTGGGACCGCGGCTCACGCGCGCCTGGCAGGAAATGGAACAGATCACGATCGGCGCCATCGAAGGCTTTTGTGTCGGCGGCGGCGTGGCGCTGGCGGTCGCGCTGGATTTCCGCGTCATGGCCCGCGACGCCCACATGCGCGTCCCCGAGATCGGGCTCGGCATGAACATGAGCTGGCAGAGCGTGCCGCGGATGCTGCATCTGATGGGACCGGCGCGCACCAAGCAGGCGGTCATTCTGGCCGACCAGCGCATCTCGGCCGCTGAGGCCTATGAATGGCGGCTGGTGGAGGAGGTGGCCGATCCCGGCAAGGCATTCGATGCCGCAATGGCGCTCGCCGCCAAGGTCGCCGCCCAGCCGCCGCTGTCGGTCGCCATGACCAAGCTGACGGTCAACCGCCTGACGCACGCACTCGACGATCTCGCCAGCCACATGGACGTCGACCAGTTCGCGTTGGCGAGCATGAGCGAGGACCACAAGGAAGGCGTCGAGGCGTTCCTCGGCCGCCGAAAGCCACATTTCAGGGGCAGATAAGTTCGCACGATCACTTCAGGGAGAAGCAATATGAAAACAGTACAAGCGATGTTGGCGGAAGCCGAAGCGGAAGTGCCGCGTATCAGCCCGGATGAGGCCAAGGGATTGCTTGGCAAGCCCGACGTACTGTTCCTCGATGTCCGCGAACCCGCGGAGGTCGCAACCACGGGCAAGGTGCCGGGCGCGCTTGCCGTGCCGCGCGGTCTTGTGGAATTCCGAGCCGACCCGAACTCGGCGATGCACGACGCAGCCTTCGACCGCGCCAAGACGGTGGTCGCGTATTGCGCTTCGGGTGGACGCTCGGCGCTCGTCGGCAAGACCCTCAAGGAGATGGGTTATTCCAATGTGCGCAATCTCGGCGGCTTCAAGGGCTGGCTGGATGCGGGCGGCGACGTGGAGAAGACCTAAGCGCGCTTTCAGGCGGCGGTCATTCCGGCCGACCAGCGCATCTCCGCTGCCGAAGCTTATGAATGGCGGCTGGTGGAAGAAGTGGCCGATCCCGGCAAGGCGTTCGATGCCGCCATGGCGCTCGCCGCCAACGTAGCCGCCCAGCCGCCGCTGTCGGTCGCCATGACCAAGCTGACGGTGAACCGCCTTGCGCACGCGCTCGACGACCTCGCCAGCCACATGGACGTCGATCAGTTCGCGCTGGCAAGCATGAACGAGGATCACAAGGAAGGCGCCGAGGCATTCCTCGGCCGTCGCAAACCGCGGTTCAGGGGGCGCTGAGGCCCCCCCACAAAAAAACTCGAAAACAACCCCATGCAAGGTAGAAACGGCTTGCCGCCGACGCTGGCCCAACTTCGCCATTGTAGTCCGCGCCCGGTTTGGCACTGGCGGGAGTTTGTCCTCAGCTATTGACGCACAAATCTCGCTGTCTGCCGTGAATGGCTTTTTCAGGCGATCATCATTTTTGAATTTCTCATCATCGTAAGAACACGATTGGCGCCATCTGCACATGCAACCATTTTAAGACAAGTTTCGGCTTTCGCGCGATTCTTGTTGAGGGTGTATAATCATGCTCTACAACGTTTGTGCGATCGGTACATTTTGATTCTGGGTGCCTGTTTGACTGATGGCAGTTACTGCCGGCTTCCCTCGAGGCGGTTCCTCTATGGCGAAACGAGACAGTCGTCCCTTCGCGCGAAACGCGAGTTGTCGGAGTTGCAAGCCGCGGGTGAAGTTAGCGGGAGCCATTCAAACTCAGCCAAATCGCTCAGAATGTTCGCCCACATTGCGATGAGGGGCGCGCTATGACGAGTGTTGTCTTGATAGGACTGCTCTCGGTAAGAGGGAGGATTCGATGCTATCAGCAGTTTCGGCTTTGATATCGGCCCTCATGGTGATGTTCCTCAGAGTCGCCGTGGCAACTGCGACCAAATCCAGGTCCCTGTCGTCTTGGTCCATGGGCAGTTGTTTGGCGGGGTTTCTCACCTCGGCTCATATTTTCCTATTCGGATTTGGTTTGTCTCTCAATGCCGCGCACGCGTTCGGCGAGGCTGCTTGCAAGGTTGCTGATCCAGTTAGATTGCAGTTGAACGGAGTCGAGTATCGTATTCCGGCTGCGCTCCAGCCGTATTACTCGCCTGAACGGGCTTTACCTACGCGGGACTATTTTCCGAAGAATTTCCGAACCAGGCAATATTGCCAATCTCCAGAGGATCCACCCGCAGTGGTCGACAGCATTTCTTTTCCAAAGAGAAGCCTCGTTGCTTGGGCGCGCGAAGATGCCGACCGTGCCGAACTTGCCGGCATTTTTCCCCTGGCAATCAAAAGGTCATTTCGCTCAGACTTTCCTGTTGCCGAAGGTGGTCAAACGACCCCAGACGGATCGTTTCGGAAAATCGTTCGAGGGGCAAGGTTCGAGATCATTTCGATCGAGCCCATGTTTTTTGGCATGATCATCTCTGCAGATTGTGGTCCCGCTGGGACCCGGCAACCAAGCACGGAATGTACGATCTGGGGTCGACTCCGCGACGGTTCGGTCATTCAGCTTGGCGTTCTCGACACTGAAAAGCCGATCAATGTTTGGCCGCGGATGTTGCGGCAGGTCGAGGCTTTTATCTCGTCTATGGCGATTGGCGTTCGATAGAACGAAGGAGGGGGCGACAGATGTTCGCATATAACGAGGATCAACTCGATCAAATTCGCGCCCTGGTAACAAGCGGGAATTTTCCAGCAGCTTACCGACTCGCGGCGAGCTTCGCGAGCGGCGGCGAAGGAGTGTCTCAGGCGTCGATCTTATGGATGCAGGGTGCCGCAAACATAAATGAAAACGTCGGAAGCGAAGCTGCCTTCGTGCGGCAATAGTGAGTAGGGCCGCCCGGCGTCGCCGCCAGCAAAAGCGGCACGGTGCTGTCGAACGCGCTTTCGGCCTGCCGAACAAACTCAACCGGAAAATCAACGCGAATGATGACAACGCGAGGCCTAGCGCGGCCATCTATAATTCGCATAAGGTATATTATGGAATATCTTTATCTCTAATTGGATCAGATATTTAGGCGAGAATCCTGCCGCACAAGGCCATTAGACGGCTCTCCAAGCGTTCGTTTGAACGCAAGCAATCCTGCTACGCCAAAGCCTGTGTTGCCGCCGCTGGCGGACGCTGCAATAAGCCGCGAGTAGATCGCTGGCGACTCGTGACGGGCCGTCTCAAGAACAACAACCCTCAAGGGAGAAAGACCATGGGCTTTTCACGACGCACGATTCTGAAGGCATCCGCGGCGTCAGCAGTTCTGGGCGGCATCGGCGCACCGTTGGTGGTGCGGGCCCAGACTGCCGAATTTACCTACAAGTACGCCAATAATCTGCCGGACGGACATCCCATGAACGCCCGCGCCAAGGAGATGGCGGCGGCGATCAAGGCCGAGACCAATGGCCGGTTCGACCTGCAGATTTTCCCGAACAACCAACTCGGTTCCGACACTGACATGCTGAGCCAGATCAGGTCCGGCGGCGTCGAGTTTTTCACGCTGTCGGGGCTCATCCTGGCCACGCTGGTGCCGGCGGCCTCGATCAGCGGCATCGGCTTCGCGTTCCCGGACTACGATACGGTCTGGAAGGCCATGGACGGGGGCCTGGGCGCCTATATCCGCGGCGAGATCGCCAAGTCCAACCTCGTCGTGATGGAAAAGATCTGGGACAACGGCTTCCGCCAGACCACGTCGTCGACCAGGCCGATCAATGGTCCTGAGGACTTCAAGGGCTTCAAGATCCGCGTACCGGTGTCGCCGCTGTGGACTTCCATGTTCAAGGCGTTCGATGCAGCGCCCGCCTCGATCAATTTCAGCGAAGTCTACTCCGCGCTGCAGACCAGGATCGTCGAGGGCCAGGAGAATCCGCTGGCGATCATCTCGACGGCAAAGTTGTACGAGGTGCAGAAATACTGCTCGCTGACCAACCACATGTGGGACGGCTTCTGGTTCCTGGCCAACCGCCGCGCCTGGGAGAAGCTGCCCGAGGACATCAGGACGATCGTGGCCAGGAACATCAATGCGGCCGGCGTCAAGGAGCGCGAGGACGTGGCCAAGTTGAACGCCGGCCTGCAGCAGGAACTGGCCGGCAAGGGCCTCACCTTCAACCAGCCTACCGTGACGCCGTTCCGCGAAAAACTCCGCTCGGCCGGCTTCTACGCGGAATGGAAAGGCAAATACGGCGACCAGGCCTGGGACCTGCTCGAAAAATCCGTCGGCAAGCTGTCTTAAGCCTCTTAAATCCCAAGGCAGCCATGGCTCACGCCGACATGATTGAAGTAATGGGCGAGGAGGTGGCTCAGCCCCCTCCTCGCCGCCGTTCGCTGCTGGCGTCGATCGAACATACGCTGGGAGTGCTGGTCGAGATTCCGGCAGCGCTGCTGGTGGTCGCCGAGATCGTGATCCTGTTTGCCGGCGTGGTGGCGCGCTACGGATTCCACCGGCCGCTGATTTGGTCGGACGAACTGGCTTCGATCCTGTTCCTGTGGCTTGCGATGCTGGGCGCTGCGGTCGCGTTCCGGCGTGCCGAGCATATGCGGATGACGGCGGTGGTTGCCAACGCCCGGCCCGCCATGCGCGCCTATCTCGACCTGATCGCAACTTCCGCCGCGCTGGCGTTCCTCATTCTGATCGCCTGGCCGGCTTGGGAATACGCCTACGAGGAAAGCTACATCACGACGCCGGCGCTGCAGATCGCCAACGTCTGGCGCGCGGCGGCGCTGCCGGTCGGCATCTTCCTGATGGCGCTGTTTGCATTCCTCCGGCTGCTGCAGGCTCGAAAGCCTCGCATCGTGCTCGGCGCGATCCTGTCGGTCGTCGTGGTGATCGGGGTATTCTGGCTGCTCAGGGGCGCGCTGAAGCCGCTCGGCAATCTCAACCTGATCATCTTCTTTGTCGGCGTGGCCGGCTTCTGCGTGTTTGCCGGCGTGCCGATCGCGTTCGGATTTGGGCTGGCGACCTATGGCTACCTGGCGCTGACGACAGGCACGCCGCTGATGGTGCTGGTCGGCCGCATGGACGAGGGCATGAGCCACCTCATCCTCCTGTCGGTACCGCTGTTCGTGTTCCTGGGCCTACTGATAGAAATGACCGGCATGGCGCGCGCCATGGTGGCGTTCCTGGCGAGCCTCTTGGGGCACGTCCGCGGCGGGCTGCATTATGTGCTGGTCGGCGCGATGTATCTGGTCTCGGGCATTTCGGGCTCCAAGGCCGCCGACATGGCCGCCGTGGCGCCGGTGCTGTTTCCGGAAATGAAGGCCCGCGGCGCCAAGCCGGGCGATCTGGTCGCCCTGCTCTCCGCGACCGGCGCGCAAACCGAGACCATTCCACCGAGCCTCGTGCTGATCACCATCGGCTCGGTTACGGGCGTTTCGATCGCCGCGCTGTTTACCGGCGGGTTGCTGCCCGGCCTGGTGCTGGCGATCACGCTGTCGGCGCTGGTGTGGTGGCGCTACCGGAACGAGGATCTGCGGCACGTCACCCGCGCCAGCGGCGGCGAGATCGTCCGCGCCTTCGCCATTGCCCTGCCCGCCATCGCGCTCCCGTTCGTGATCCGTTACGCCGTGGTCGAGGGCATCGCCACCGCCACCGAAGTCTCCACCATCGGCATCGTCTATGCCTTCGTGGTCGGCTACCTGATCTACGGGCTCTTGATCTATCGCAACTTCGACTGGCGGCGGATCATGCCAATGCTGGTCGAGACCGCGTGCCTGTCCGGAGCGATCCTGCTGATCATCGGCTGCGCCACCGGCATGGCCTGGGGTCTCACGCAGTCAGGGTTTTCGCGGACGCTGGCGGCCGCCATGACCGGCCTGCCCGGCGGTTCGGCGACCTTCATCGCGGTCTCGATCGTGGCGTTCGTGATCCTGGGCAGCGTGCTGGAGGGTATTCCGGCGATCGTGCTGTTCGGGCCGCTGCTGTTTCCGATCGCCCGTACCGTCGGCGTCCACGAGGTCCATTATGCGATGATCGTGATCCTCGCGATGGGCATCGGACTATTCGCGCCGCCCTTTGGAGTAGGCTATTATGCCGCCTGCGCCATCGGACGCGTCGACCCGGCCGAGGGTATCCGGCCGATCTGGGGCTACCTGCTGGCGCTGATGGTCGGACTGATCATCGTGGCGATCTTCCCGTGGATTTCCATCGGGTTCTTGTAAGTCAAACCTTTGCAATGGGACAAAGCCGATGAGCGCAGCCCAGAACCAGTACGCGATCGGATTGGACAAGACGCCGGCGAACTACGTGCCGCTGACGCCGCTGAGTTTCCTCGCCCGCACGGCCGCCGTCTACCCCGATCATGTCAGCACGGTCTATGAGGGCCGCAGCTTCACGTGGGCGGAGACCTACGATCGCTGCCGGCGCTTTGCGTCCTGGCTTGCCGGTCGTGGCATCGGCACGGGAGATACAGTGGCGGCGATGTTGCCGAATATCCCGGCCATGAACGAGGTGCATTTTGCGGTGCCGATGGCGGGCGCGGTGTTGAACGCGCTGAACATCAGGCTCGATGCGCCCTCGATCGCGTTCCAACTCGACCATGGCGGCGCCAAGATCATCCTGGTCGATCCTGAATTCGCCGGTGTGATTGCGGAAGCGCTGACGCTGATGAATGGTCCCAAGCCCTTTGTGGTCGACGTCGACGACGCGGCGTTTGCGGGCGGCAAGCGCATCGGTGAAATCGAATACGAGGCGGCGGTCGCAGCGGGAGATCCCGGCTTTGTCGCACGGCTGCCGGCCGACGAATGGGACGCGATTGCGCTGAGCTACACGTCAGGCACGACGGGCAATCCGAAGGGCGTCGTGACTCATCACCGCGGCGCATATCTCAACGCCGTCAGCAATATCCTGGCCGGCAATCTCGGGCAGCATCCGGTCTACCTCTGGACGCTGCCGATGTTCCACTGCAATGGCTGGTGCTTTCCGTGGACGATAGCGGCATCAGCCGGCATCAATGTTTGCCTGCGCAAGGTCGATCCGGCGAAGATTTTTGAGCTGATCCCGCAGCACGGCGTCACCCACATGTGCGGCGCGCCGATCGTTTACAACACGCTGATCAATGCGCCCGCCGCGCCCAAGGGCAAGGCCGCGCGCCAAGTGGTGGGATTGATCGCGGGTGCCGCGCCGCCCGTCGCCGTGCTCGAAGGCGCCGAAAGCATCGGCATCAAGCTGACGCATGTCTACGGGCTGACCGAAGTCTACGGCCCCGCCTCCGTCTGCGCCGAACAGCCGGGCTGGGACGAACTGCCCGCCGAACAACGCGCCCAGCTGAAACGCCGGCAGGGCGTGCCCTACCCGCTCGAGGAAGCCGTCACCGTGCTCGATCCCGAAACCATGCGGGAAGTGCCGCGCGACGGCGAGACCATCGGCGAGGTGATGTTCCGCGGCAATATCGTCATGAAGGGCTATCTGAAGAACGAGAAGGCAACGAAGGAAGCCTTCGCCGGCGGCTGGTTCCATACCGGCGATCTCGGCGTGCTCGACGAGCATGGCTACGTCATCATCAAGGACCGCTCCAAGGACATCATCATATCCGGCGGCGAGAACATCTCATCCGTCGAGGTCGAGGACGTCCTCTACAAGCACCCGGCCGTGCTGTTCGCCGCCGTGGTCGCAAAGCCCGACTCCAAATGGGGTGAAGTCCCCTGCGCCTTCGTCGAACTGAAGGACGGCGCCAAGGCGACGGAGGCCGAGATCATTACGTTCTGCCGCAGTCATATGTCCGGCTTCAAGACGCCGAAGTCTGTCGTGTTCGGACCGATCCCGAAGACGTCCACCGGCAAGATCCAGAAATTCATGCTGCGCAACCAGGTCGACTCGGCGAAGGCGATTTCGGCGTAAATGCGTAGGATGGGTAGAGCACAGCGAAACCCATCCTACTGTTCCGGTCTGACCGGCGGATAATATTGCGGCGCTTCGGTGCGCTCGTACATGCCGTAGTCGCGCATGACCTCGAACATGCGGAAGTATTCGGTGGTTGGATCGGCAAACAGCCGCGCCCCGAATTCTACGCCGGATGAGTGGTCCGGCAGATCGACCAGGTGCGCGAACTGTCCCTCACGATAGACACTGGCGAAGGCGTCGCGGCGCCATTCGGTCTGCACCGGAAGCGTGGCGCTCTTTGATTCCGCGGTGAGGACGTAAGTTGGCGGACGCCTTGCGGGATCGTTATAGGGCGTGCGCCGCTCGGGCTGCCAGACCGGCTGTCCGGGCCTTGCCTCGTGGATCACCTGCGCCACGCGAATGCGGTAGTCCGAGAACACCTTTTCGCGGCCGATGGCCTGGACCTCATGGTGGTGGGCGTGGGCGCGCCAGGCTGTCAGGGCTCCCTCGTCCTGCCATATCTGGTGGGAGAGCAGCAGGTTCTCCCGTGTCAAACTCCTGAAGCGATCGATGAAGAGGCAGCCGCCCAAGGCTTCGAGGTCCGGCTTCAGCGATGCGGCGAGGTTGAGATACTGATCCCGGTGCCCGGGCCTTGTCTGAACCTCGAAGAACAGACCGATCATAGACATCTCTCCGCAGCATGCGATCAGACTTGCGATGCGCAACCGATCGGCTCAGGCCCGCGTCTCCAGCGTCAGCCTCATGCCATCATAGGCGGGCACGACCCCCGCCGGAAGGCTCTGCCGCAACACCTCGTAATCGAGATCGGAGTGCATGTTGGTGATCACAGCGCGCTTCGGCTTGAAGCGCTCGATCCAGGACAACGCGTCATTGACGCTGAAATGGCTGGGATGGCCGGCATAGCGCAGCCCATCGACGATCCAGAGATCGAGGTCTTCCAGCGCGGGCCAACTCTCCTCGGGAATGTCGTGCAGGTCAGGCATATAGGCGGCGTTGCCGACGCGGAATCCCAGCGCCGGTATCCTGCCGTGGTGAACCAGGAAGGCGGAGAGTTTGACCGGGCCACCCTTCCCTTCCGTGGTGTGGCTCTCGCCGGCCTCGATGGAATGACGTGTCAGGATCGGTGGATAGTCGCTGCCCTCGGGCGCGATGAAACAATAGGAAAACCGCGCCATGATGTCTTTGGCGGTCGATTGATTGAAGTAGACCGGAATGCGCCGCCGCTGGTGCAGCACGACGGAACGCAGATCGTCGATGCCATGGGTCTGGTCGGCGTGTTCGTGTGTCAGGTATACCGCGTCGATGTGATCCACGTTGGCGTCGATCAATTGCTCGCGCAGATCGGGCGAGGTGTCGATCACGATCCGCGTGGTGCCGTGGGCGCCTGATCGCTCGACCAGTAGCGAACATCGGCGGCGGCGGTTTTTTGGATTGTTGGGATCGCAGGCCCCCCAGCCAAGCGCCGGGCGCGGAACGCCGGCGGAAGAGCCGCAGCCCAGAATCGTCAGCGTCACCGTCATGCCGTGGCCTTCGGTGCCGGCACCTTGGAGAACAGGCGAAAGAAGTTCTCCGTCGTCTGCTGCGAAATCTCTTCCAGCGAGACGCCGCGTGTTTCCGCCATCACCTTCGCGACTTCGACCACATAGGACGGCTCGTTGCGCTTGCCGCGAAATTTCCCCGGCGCAAGATACGGCGCGTCGGTTTCGACCATGATGCGATCGGCCGGGAGTTCGGCTGCGAGTTCGCGCAACGCCTCGGACTTCTTGAACGTCACGATGCCCGTGAACGAGATCGACAGGCCCAGCGCAATCGCCTTCATCGCCAGTTCGCGTCCGCCGGTATAGCAATGCAGCACGGCTTTGAACGGCCCTTTCCCTGCTTCGTCTTCCAGAATTCGCGCGCAGTCTTCGTCCGCCTCGCGGGTATGGATCACCAGCGGCAAGCCGGTGGCACGCGCGGCTGCGATATGCGCGCGAAAACCGCGCTCCTGCGCCTCGGGCGAGCCGTGCTCATAGAAGTAATCCAGACCCGCCTCTCCCAGCGCAACGACCTTTGGATGTTTGGTCAGCTCGATCAGTTCGCTGGCAGGAATGCCGTCTTCCTCATCGGCATGATGCGGATGGGTGCCGACCGAACAGTAGACGTTGGGAAACCGTTCGGCGATGGCAAGCAGCCCGCCGAGCCGCCTGACGCGGGTCGAGATCGTGACGATGCGGCCGACACCGGCCGCCTCGGCACGCGCGACGATGCCGTCGAGGTCCTCGGCGAAATCCGGAAAGTCGAGATGGCAATGGCTGTCGACGAGCATGGCCTGCAAACCGCTCAATCCACCTTTGGTTCGACGTAACGCGGAAATACGCCGACCGGCGGCGGCAACGCCGTACCCGGCTCGATCCGTGTGCCGAGCGCCGCAAAGTTGCGCGCCTGCGCTTCGTCGGGAATGCCGAGGCTGTCGAGCAGCTTCTTCGAAGCGTCGGGCATGACCGGCTGCGTCAGGATGGCGATCTGGCGCACCACTTCGGCGGTCACGTAAAGCACGGTCTTCTGCCGCGCCGGATCGGTCTTGGCCAGCGCCCACGGCGCTTCGCCCGCGAAGTAGCGGTTGGCTTCCGCCACCACGGACCACACCACGTTCAGCCACTGATGGATCTGCTGCGTCGCCATCGCCGTGCGCGAAGCGGCCAGCATGGCATCGGCCTCCGCCAGGATCGACCTGTCGTTGTCGGTGAACTCGCCGGGCTCGGGCAAGACGCCGCCGAGTTGCTTGGCGATCATCGACAGCGAGCGTTGCGCCAGGTTACCGAGATCGTTGGCGAGATCGGCATTGATGCGCGCAACAATGGCTTCGTGGTTGTAGTTGCCGTCCTGCCCGAACGGCACCTCGCGCAGGAAGAAATAGCGCATCTGGTCGACTCCGTACTGGTCGGCCAGATTGAAGGGGTCGACGACGTTGCCGACCGACTTCGACATCTTCTCGCCCCTGTTGAACAGGAAGCCGTGGGCATAGACCCGCTTCTGCACGGGAATGCCGGCCGACATCAGGAACGCCGGCCAGTACACCGCGTGGAAGCGGATGATGTCCTTGCCGATGATGTGGACGTCGGCCGGCCAGTAGCGCCAGTTCGGATCGCTCTCGTCGGGAAAGCCGACGCCGGTGATGTAATTCGTCAGGGCGTCGACCCAGACATACATCACGTGTTCGGGGTCGTTGGGCACCTTGACGCCCCAGTCGAACGTCGTGCGCGAAATCGAGAGGTCCTTCAGGCCGCTCCTGACGAAGCTGACGACTTCGTTGCGGCGTGAGTCCGGCCCGATGAAGTCCGGCTGGTTCTTGTAGAGCGCCAGCAGGCGATCCTGGTAGGCCGACAGCTTGAAGAAATAGCTCTTCTCCTCGACCCATTCGACCGGCGAGCCCTGCGGGCCGCGGCGCACATTGTCCTCGCCGAGGGCGGTCTCTTCCTCGGCGTAGTAGGCTTCATCGCGCACCGAGTACCAGCCCGCATAGGTATCGATATAGATATCGCCGTTCTGCTGCATCCGGTTCCAGACCGCCTGGACCGAACGATGATGCTCTGGCTCCGTGGTGCGGATGAAGCGGTCGAACGACACGTTCAGGCGTTCGTCCATTTCCCTGAAACGGCCGGCGTTGCGTGCGGCAAGATCGGCAACCGCCAGTCCCTCGCTCTCGGCGGTCTGAATCATCTTCAGGCCGTGCTCGTCGGTGCCGGTGAGGAAGAATACGTCCTTGCCGTTCAGCCGCTGAAACCTTGCCAGCGCGTCGGTGGCAATCGCCTCATAGGCGTGGCCGATGTGAGGTACGCCGTTCGGATAGGCGATCGCGGTGGTGATGAAGTAGGTGTTGCGCTCTGCGGCCGTCGCCGGTTTCGCCTCAGCGGTAGTCGGAGCCGACGCCGTAACGGCCTCCGCAATCTCTGCCGCTGGCGAGGTTTCTACTTGCGGCTCCGTGCGCGGCGCGATGGCGCGCTTCTTCGGCGCGGCTTTCTTCGCCGGTTTCCCGGTCGCCTTTCTTGCAGCCTTCTTGACAGATTTGGCTGCGACCTTCTTCGTAGTTTTGGCCGGCTTCTTCGCGGCTTTCTTTGCAACCTTTTTCGAAGCTTTGCGGGCCTTCTTCACGACGCGCTTGCTCCTGGCCGTGCGCTTTTTCGCGGCGGCCTTCTTGCTGGCGCCAGCGGGCGACTTGCGCGCCTTCTTGGCCTTGCGCTTTTTCGAAGCTTTCTTTGCAGCCGTCGCCACGATGAATTCCTTTTGACCCAAGCGATTGTCGGAGATTGATGTCGGGCGGAGCGTTACCGCGTTGCTTCCGCGAGCATCCCGAATACCGAGAAAACCAGCGGTTTTCGCTCCAGATTGTACGATTCTGTGTCGCGCGCGGCGCGGACGATCTTTTCCCATACCTCCGCCAGCCGTGCAAGGCGGGGAAGGTTCGCGTTGGCGTCGTCGGTGCGCAGCTTTTCGCCGATCCAGCGATCGATGCCGTCGATGAAGGCGGCCAGCGCCACACGGTCGCTGGTGCCGAGCGCGTCGCCCAGCGCATGCAGTTCGCGCGGATCGACGCGCGGCAGGCTCGCCAGCAACGCCGCGGTCCGCTGCTGCAGCTTGAGCGCGTCCCCGCCCATCAAGGTCAGCGCGCGCGATACGCTGCCTTCCGACGCTTCGGCAGCCTCCGCCAGGGCGGGATCATTAGGCGCAATGTCAACGGCCTTCGCGGCCGCGCGGATCACGTCGCTGGTTGCGAGTGGCCGCAGCGGCAGTTTGCGGCAGCGGGACAGGATCGTCGGTAATGCCCGCGCCGGCGAATGACTGACCAGTAAGAACAGCGATCGTTGCGGCGGCTCTTCGAGAATTTTCAGCAGCGCATTGGCGGCGTTTGGATTCAGTTCGTCAACGGTATCGACGATGCAGACCCGCCAGCCGTCCACCGCTGCGGTCGAACCGAAGAAAGAAATCGTCTCCCGCGTCTCGTCGACGGTGATGACCGTGCGCAGCACGCCGCGATCGTTGAGCCCGCGCTCGAGCACCAACAGCCCGCCATGGGCATTGGCCGCGACCTGGCGGGCGACCGGATCATTGGGATCGAGCGCCAGCGTTTCGGCGCGCTGCACCGAAGGCTTCATGGGATCCGCATGGGCGAGCACGAAGCGCGCCATGCGATAGGCCAGCGTCGCCTTGCCGATGCCCTGCGGGCCGCCGATCAGCCAGGCATGCGGAATCCGCCCACTGCGGTAGGCGTTCAGCAACGCCGTCTCCGCCGCGCCATGGCCGAACAGAACGGCCGTTTCGCGGGGTTGCCTGACCGCCATCTCCGGCTCGGTCTTGCGGGCGCTCATGCGGAACTGGCCCTCGCCGGTGTGGCGAACAGATGTTCGCGCACCGCGCTCCAGATGTGGGCCGCGACCGTGTCGGCATCGGCATCGGCATCGATGAGGACGCAGCGCTGCGGATCCTCGGCGGCGATCTGCTTGTAGGCGTCGCGCAAGTCCTGATGAAATTGAATGTCTTCCGCCTCGAAACGGTCCGCCGCGCCGCTGCCACGGCGGACGGCGGCGCGCTTCAGGCCGACCTCGACGGGGATATCGAGAATGATGGTCAGGTCCGGCTTGAGATCGCCAATGGTGACCCGCTGCATGGCGTTGAGAACGTCAGGCGAGACCTGCCCCAGCCTGCCCTGGTAGGCGCGGGTCGAATCGAAGAAGCGGTCGCACAGCACCCACGTGCCCTGGCTGAGCGCGGGCTGGATGACCGTACGCACATGGTCGTCGCGCGCCGCGGCAAAAAGTAAAGTCTCCGCCTCGGCTCCAAGCAGCTTGCCCATGCCCGACAGCACGAGATGCCTGATGATTTCGGCTCCGGGCGAGCCGCCCGGCTCCCGCGTGACGATCGCGCGCAGCTTTTCCGCAGCAAGACGTTCCGCGAGCTTCTTGATCTGCGTGGACTTTCCGGAGCCTTCGCCGCCCTCAAACGAGATGAACTTCCCGCGCCCGGAAGTCCGGTTCGGCGCTGTGTCGGCCATAATCAGAGCTTCTCTGCGCCTGCGCGGAACATGCCGATGACGAGTTCGCTGGCGCCATCTATCGCGCGGCGCATCGTCGAGCCGGTGCCGACCGCCTCGGCCGCGTAGATCGGCGCTTCCACGGCCACATTGGCCCCGCGCCATACCTTGACGATGCCGACCGGCTGGCCGGCTTTCACCGGCGCTGCCACCGGCCCCTTGTAGACGATGCGCGCAATCAGCTTGTCGTTGCCGTTCTTGGGTACCATCACCTTGATCGGTTCGGGGCTGGAAAGCTTGACCGAACGGCTCTCGCCGCCAAACACCCTGGCGTAGCCGACCAGCTGGTCGGCCGCGAACAGTGTCCGGGTTTCGAAATTGCGAAAGCCCCATTCCAGCATCTTTTTGGCCTCGGAGGCGCGATCGTCCGCATCCTCGAGGCCGTTGACGACGACGATCAGCCGCGTGTCGTTCTGCACGGCGGAGCCGACCATGCCGTAGCCGTCCTCCTTCGTAAAACCGGTCTTCAGGCCGTCGGCGCCATTGAGCGTGTTCAGCAGCGGATTGCGGTTCTGCTGGCGGATCTTGTTCCAGGTGAATTCCCGTTCCCCGAACAATTTGTACATGTCGGGATAGGTCAGGATCAGGTGGCGGGCGAGTTTGGACAGTTCCCGCACCGTCATCTTGTTGGCCGGATCGGGCAGTCCGTTGGAATTGCCGAAGGTCGACTTAGCCATGCCGAGCTCGCGGGCGCGCTTGGTGAGGAAGTCGGCGGCAAAGATCCGCTCGTTGCCGGCCATGCCTTCGGCCAGCGCAATGCAGGAATCGTTACCGCTCTGGATGATGGCGCCGCGCAGCAGGTCGTCCACCGATACCTTGCTGTTGAGGGCGGCAAACATGGTCGAGCCGCCCGCCGGCGCGCCGCCCTTGCGCCAGGCGTTCTCGCTGATGCGGTATTCGTCGGACAGTTTGACCGTGCCCTCCTTGAGGGCGTTGAAGACCACCTCGACCGTCATCAGCTTCAGCATGCTGGAAGGCGCGCGCAGCTCATCGGCGTTCTTCTCGAACAGCACGCTGCCGCTGGAACCCTCGATCAGGATCGCGGTGGGGGCGTCCCCGTCAAAGCCGCCGTCGTCCTTTTTGCCGCCCTGCACGCTGTTGTTGGCGGCATACACGACCCCGCCCCAGGCGAGGCCGAACGCCAGCGCGGCCGCGATAAGGCTGCGCCACGGGATGACGGCCGCGGCGTCAGTCTTGCGGGAAACGGGGGTCTCGGCTGCCATCGGCGATGTCCTGAATCTGTGTCTTGTAACAGCTGGAAGTATCGCAAACAACACAGGTTTTTGGCGTTGTCGCCGTGTCGATCCGATTGCGGGGCCAGGCGAACGAACGTATCGTGCCGACGCTGCAATCTCTCACAAAAATACGAAAAACGGGGCGGAAACACGATGCCAACCTCACGCACCATCTCCGCCAATGGAATCGAGTTCTTCGTGCTGGAACAGGGCCAGGGTCCGCTCGTGCTGCTCTGCCACGGCTGGCCCGAACTCTCCTACTCCTGGCGGCACCAGATTCCCGCAATTGCAGACGCCGGCTTTCGCGTCGTAGCCCCTGACATGCGCGGGTTCGGCCGGACCAGCGCACCGGCTGATGTCGGCGCCTATACCCTGTTCGACAATGTCGGCGACATGGTCGCGCTGGTGGCGGCGCTCGGCGAAAAGCAGGCGGTCATTGTCGGCCATGACTGGGGCGCGCCGGTTGCCTGGCACGCGGCGATGTTCCGCCCCGATGTCTTCACCAAGGTCGCCGGCCTCAGCGTTCCGCCGCCGTTCCGCGGGCGTGGGCTGCCGCTCGAGACCCTGAAGAACAACGGTATCACCAACTTCTACTGGCAGTACTTTCAAACACCCGGGGTGGCGGAAGCCGAGTTCGAGCGCGACGTCGCCGCGACGATGCGAATCATTCTGGGTGGGCGCAGCTTCTCCGATCCGTCCGCGCACCAGTTTGTCCCGGAGGGCAAGGGCTTCCTTGCCGATGCCGATCCCCATCGCCCGCTGCCGGGCTGGCTGACCGAAGCCGACATCGCCACTTTCGCCGAGATCTACGGCAAGTCCGGCTTTCGCGGCGGGCTCAACTGGTACCGCAATATCGACCGGAACTGGGAGCTGACCGCCCCGTGGCAGGGCGCGCAGATCCACCAGCCTTCGCTGTTCATCGCGGGCTCGAACGATGGCGTGATTACCGGCCTGATCGGCGCCAAGCAGGTCAAGGAGATGGAGCGCGTGCTGCCCAATCTGAGCCAGAAGCTCATCATCGACGGCGCCGGCCACTGGATTCAGCAGGAGCGGCCGGACGAGGTCAACGCCGCCCTGATCGCCTTCCTCAAGAGCTAGTACAGCCCTCGCCCGCTGAGCACCTCGCTCGGGCCCCGCGGATTCACCGGGAGATAGGCCGCGCTCGGAGCCATATGACTCGCGCTGCCTCCGTAGGAGACAGCCCGCGCGTTTTCGACCGGACGGTCGCGCGAACGGCTCGATGCCGACATTTCCGAGGTCGCGTTGATCGAGGCCTGATCGGCCGTGGTGTTGCCGAGACTATAGGGGCGGCCTTCCGGCATCGGAACTTCGCCGCGGATTCGGCCCGCGGACGTGGTCATATCGGGCACGAACGGCCGGGCAGAGGCAACCCGGACCGTGGACGGCGACGGCGCGGGCTCTCCGGACCGCAGGGTTGCCAGCAGCTGGCGGTCGTCGGAGCCTTCGAGCGGCGCCCGGCCGACATACTCCACGCGGACCTTGGCAACGCCATTGGCTTTGAAGTCAAGGAGTTCCGCCGCCTTGTTGGAGACGTCAATGAGCCGGTTGCCGTGGAACGGGCCGCGGTCATTCACCCGGACGATGAGCGACTTGCCGTTCCGGACATTGGTGACGCGGGCGTAGCTGGGGATCGGCAGGGTCGGATGGGCCGCCGTCAGCGAGGTCATATCGAAGACCTCGCCATTGGCGGTCAGCCGGCCATGGAAATCATCGCCATACCAGGAGGCCATTCCCTCGGCGCGATAGTTGGGATCGTCCTCCGGCACGTAGACCCGGCCAGCGACGGTGTAGGGCTTGCCGATTCGGTAGGTGCCGCCGCCCTTCGGCACGGGTTCCCCGAAGGCCACCACGCGGGGGCTGGAGGAGACGCCGTATTTGGGATCGACACGGCCGGCGAACTTTTCGGAGGAAGCGCAATTCGCGAGGATGAGACACGTTGCCACCGCAGCAATGCTGCGCGTGCCACGGACAATCGTTTCTGACCGTCGAATCCCCATTCGCCCCAACTACCATTCCAACGGCCGCGTGCCTACGTCGAGGCCAGTGCGCGCTACTTTGCGATGCGGCCCACCACCGCATCACGACATGAAGATATCGCAACCCGAACGCGGCGGAAATGGGGTCGGCGTTCGCACGATGCATCTCCGAGCCGACTTGGTAAATCAATCGTATCCCGAGATATCCGGCGAACTACGGGAGTCGAGCCGCCAAGTGGCGGCAAACGGTGCGCTGCTTGGGAGGGCATTGAGAGTCTTCGGACAATCTGTTGCATCAAATCATCACTCACCCCCGATCTTCGATTTCAACCCCCGAATCTTTTTGACTGTGCAGCGCTGCAGTCGTTCTGTGGTCGTGCGGGGGCGCAAAGGATTGGTACGATGATTGAGACAGTTACAGCGGTGATGGCCCTGGTGAGCGCCGGCATTTTTCTGGCCCACGCATTTGAAGGGTATCGTTACAGGGCGTGAGCCTTTTCCGGCCAAAGGCTCGGGTGACTCACCCGATTCTCTGGCTGAAAGTTTTACTCGTGGTTCCGGCCGGGGGATTCGGAAAGATTTAATAAGTTCGGACGAGCATCGAAGTGGTAGGTGTATCATGCGTAACCACGACACTGTCTCCAACGGATTCCTGGTCCTGACGACGGTCAGCATCGCGCTCCTGTGTTCGAGCCTGCTGGCCTTTGCATTCGGGTAGACCGATCGCTGCTTGCAATCCTGATATCGGGATGGCTGCCTTCCCGGGTGATTTTTGGGAGTGCCTTGCCCGCCGCCCTTCCTGTTAGCCTGCTGACGGCCAGCTCCCCCAGGTGTTTCGCCTGAAGGGTGAGCATTTGATGCACGTCAATGCGGGCGTGGCGAAATGGATGAATTGTTGCGGTACATGATGCCTGACAAGGCTGTCCTGCATCATCATTCGGCGATCTCGCCGTTTTCTCCTAGACTGCCCCGCCATCGCCGGCATCCGGCGTGCGGGGCATTTTAGTTCAATGGCAGGCGGCAAACCCGAGATCGTGCCGGGCCTCCGCCGTCATCATTTCGGGCTTCCACGCCGGTTCGAAGCTGATCCGGACGTCAACGAACTCGACATCGGGTACGCCCCAGGCGCTGTTCGCGACGCCTTCCCTGAGATAGCCGGTGGCCGGACAGCCCGGCGTGGTCGTCGTCATGGTGATGTGGACGACGCCCCCCTCCTCCACTTCGATGTCGTAGATGAACCCGAGATCGACGACGTTGTAGCCAAGCTCGGGATCGATCACGTTGCGCAAGGCGTCCCTGATCTTTTCGACAAGTTGCGTGGTCATCCTCTGGTCTCCTTCGCCGAACCAACCCGGATCGAGATCCTGTAGGTCGTCCGCCCGGCATCAAAACCGCCGCGCCACTGGTGGCCGCGTCTGGCAAGTTCCGGAAACAGAAAACGCGGCTCGCGCAGCAGCAGCGCAGACAGCACCTCGCCGGCCTTCATGCGTTCGGTCGCCTCCAGGATCCTCGCCATCGGCTCGGGAGGATCGAGATCGCGGTTGTCGAGTTCGATCGACGGCTCCGGCCACGCGGAAGCATCGGCGGCTGGATCGATCGAAGGTGGGGGCAGACTGGTTTGTTCGGGTCGGAACAGGACTTCCCACTCGCCGCCATCCAGTTCGATGGCTTCGTGACTGAAGCCTCGCGATCCCAGCACGCCGAACAGCGGGATCGGCTTGAAGGTTGCAAACAGCCGCATGCCCTGACCTGGCCGCAGGCCTTCGACGGCCTGCATGATCACGCTGAACGGCTCGCCGCCGGCGCGCAGGATCGGCCTCACATCGACGTCAACGAACTCTGTCGTCATGGCTATCTCCCTTGGGGTTGTCTGGTTGCCGCGATCAAGAGCATCGGCCGCAAGGCGTTGCCGGGAAGCCGCAGCGCCACCGGCACATGCGAAAGCTGGCGGCTCTTGATCATTTCCCGGACAATGCCGCAGGTCGCAGCGGTCATTGCCAGTGCCGCGATCCGGAACGCCGGCGGGCTGCCGGCCAGCAGCGCCCCGGTTGCGCACCACACGCCGGCAAAGAAGAGCAGGAACCATCGCATGGCCGGCCGTTCCGCAACCAGATCCTGGACGCGCGGCGTCGGCACCTTGCCGAGCACCGGGCCATACACTTCCAGCCAGGTCAGGAATGCAACGATCTTGTACATCTGGGCCAGCATGAAGCCCGAAAGCCAGCCGAACACGGACAGGAAAACCACCGCGCCGGCGTACTCTGAAAATCGCCCCAGCGCCGCCAGGGCGACGCAGAGCAGCGCCGAGAGCCCGAGGTTTGCGAGAGCGATTGCTCCCATGCGGCTGTTCAGTTCAAGGCTTCGGCGCCTTCGCGAACGGTAAAGTTTCAGGACATCGCACCCGTACAGCGCGAGCGCCAGGGCCGCCAGCACCAGGGCCGCCGCCAGCACGACAGCGAGCGACATTTCCGCGAGGGCGGCCGCGAATCCGCCTGCCACCGCGATGCCCAGGGCAGCCGAGACCGCCCAAAGGGTGAGCCGGCTGCGCCTGTCGTCGATGTCGGGCGCCAGCATGAACATCGCCAGCAGGCGATAGCTGACGCCCATCGTCGTTACTGTCAGCCATCCGCCGAGCCCCGCAATGATGTGGATCGGCAACGCACCCGAATGTATCCGGACCGGCACCCTTCCGGTCACCGACTGGTCGAGAACCAGCGCGAAGATCATCCCGAGCGTTACGGCAATGCCGACCGACGCAAGTCCCATCGCCACGAACCGGGCCGGCAGGGCCAGCGGACGTGCGCTCCACAGCGTGCATGCGAGATTCCAGATGACGAGCGCGAAACCGGTGCCAAGCAACAGCGCCGCGACGGACAGAAACGGCAGTTCCATCGGAGCGCGGCCATCAAGCCGAAGAAACCCCAGTATGAGCGCGGCGAGTCCGCTCACCAGCAACGCCAGCGCCGGCAGCGGCAGCCGGTCGCTGTGCAGCGGCCGCTCGGTCAATACCGGAATGAACTGGCCCAGCGCACCGCACATGGTGAGGCTGAGCCAACCGATCGTGACGAGATGGACTACGATCAGGGTCGCCGGAGCCCTGATGGCTTCCGCGGGGAAGCCAAACCCCGCCGACATCATCGCTTCCGCAGCAAGCAGCGATAGCAGCGCGGCTGCGAAATAGGACATCGTCCAGCGGGAAAGGGCTGCTCCGTTCAATTGCTCCTCCCCTCGTTCTGGTGGATTGCGCCACGCGAGGGATACCGTCCTTGGGTACGCCTTGGAGAAATTGCACCGCTGTCCGATCGGCTTCTTTGTCGAAGCGCAAACGATGGGGATTGTTCGCCAGCTGGCCTTGCCGCGCGGACAAAGGCAGGAACCCGCTCCCGCTATTGGCCCGGTCGCCGCGTAATCAACCGAGCTTCCCTGTCAAGCGACAGGGCAGACCTGTCATCGTTCGGAGTTTGGCTCTTCATCGGCAATCGCCCGCCACCCCGCCCCTTCGAGGTCGTCATACTGGCCGTTCTTGAGCGACCAGAGAAAGCCCATCAGGCCAAGGCCACCGAGCGCCAGCGCCATGGGAACGAGGAACACGAGGACTTCCATCAGCCGAATCCCTTCGCTCCGCGGTGCGCACGCAACGCGTTCAGGATCACAAGCAAGGATGAGCCTGACATCGCTACCGCCGCGACCAGCGGCGTTGCCAGGCCGGCGATAGCCAGCGGCACGGCAATGAGATTGTAGCCGGCGGCCAGCCACAGGTTTTGCCGCATCAGACCGAGCGCCTTGCGGGAAAAGCCGATGGCGGTAACCACGGGCGCGAGGCGGTCGCCGAGGAACACCAGATCGGCGGTGGCCTGGCTCAGATGGGTGGCGCTGACGGGCGACATCGACACGTGTGCGGCGGCCAGCGCGGGCGCGTCGTTCATGCCATCGCCGACCATCAGCACCTTGGCGCCCTGCCGTTTCAGTTCCTCGATGCGCGCGATCTTGTCTGCCGGCGTGACGCCCGCGCGCCACTCGTGAATTCCGAGCGATTGCGCCGCATGGCGCACGGCGGGCTCTCGATCCCCGGACAATATCTCGACTTCAATTCCGGCCTTCAGGAGGTGTGCAATTGCATCGGCTGCATCGCGACGCAGACGTTGCCGGACCGCGAACACATGCCGCGTCTCGCCGTGACGGAAAGCGACGACAGAAGCTTCGGGATCCTGCGCGAGAATCTCGTTGGCGATCTTGTCCGCGCCGCAGAACGACGGCCTGCCCAGTCGGATTTCCTGTCCCTTGACGAAGCCGCGCACGCCCTGGCCTGCGACCTCTTCGATCCCGGACAGGGGCGCCCTGGCCCCGGCCGCCCGCGCCACCGCGGCAGCCACGGGATGATGGCTCGCCAGCGCTAGCCGTCCGGCGAGTTCGAACACCTCTCGCGGCACATCGGCGACATTCGTGACATCGAGCTCCGGCAGGGTCAGCGTTCCCGTCTTGTCGAACACCACGCGGTCAACGGCAGCCATTCTCTCGATGGCGTCGCCGGAATTGAGCAACACACCGGTGCGGAACATGGCGCCGGATGCCACGGTCTGCACCGCCGGTATCGCCAGCCCCAACGCACAAGGACAGGTGATGATGAGAACCGCGATAGCGGTGATGATGGCATCGTGCCAGGTCGCGCCGTAAGCCACCCAGCCCAGCATGGTCAGCAGCGCCGCCGCATGCACGACGGGGGCATAGAGCCGCGATGCCCGATCGGCGAGTTGCACGTATATGGATCGCGCCTGCACGGCGTTTTCGAGCAGCCGGCTGATCTCCGCCAACAGCGTGCCTTCCGATGCCGCCGCCACCCGCACCCGCAGCGCACCGGACAGATTGAGCGTTCCCGCATAGACGGCGGTGCCCGGCCCGGCCTTCACCGGCAGGGTTTCGCCGGTGATCAGGCTCTGGTCGATCTTGGACTGCCCCTCGGTCACGGAGCCGTCGACCGCCGATCGCTCGCCGGGACGCAACAGGACGATGTCGCCGGGCTGGACGGCGGCAATCGGTACGACGCTGATTTCGTCGGCGCCCACGAATTTCGTCGCGGTTTCAGCCTTCAGCGCGGCCAGGTTTCCGGCCACGGCGCGCGTCTTGCGGCGCATGCTCTGATCGAGGTAGCGGCCGGCGAGCAGGAAGGCGAGCAGCATCAGGGCTGCGTCGAAATAGGCATGCTCTGCATGGTGGATGGTTTCCACCACCGACATCGCGACCGCCAGCACGATGCCGATGCTGATCGGCACGTCCATATTGGTGCGGCGCGCCCGCAGCGCGCGCCAGGCCGATGTGAAGAATGGCCGTCCCGAATAGGCCACGGCGGGTAGCGCGATCAGCGCCGACAGCCAGTGGAAGAAATCCCGCTGTTCCGGAAGCATGTCGGTGACGTTGCCGGACCAAACCGGAATCGACAGCATCATCACGTTCATGGCGGCAAAGGCCGCGACGCCGAGGCAACGCAACAGGAAGCTCGCCTGCTCCGTCTCGGCGGCTTCGGCCCGGACCGGCTCGAACGGATAGGCCTTGTAGCCGAGCTCCGCCAGGCGGTCGATGAAACGGGCGGGGTCGAGCGATCCCTCCTTCCACTCCAGCGCCACGCGGCGGTCGGTCAGATTGACGCGCGCCAGCGTCACGTCCGGAAGCGCGGAAAGGCCGCGCTCGATCTTCGACATGCAGCCGGCGCAGCTGACGCCCTCTACCGCCAGGTCAATATGCGACAACCCGGATCCGAGATGCCGTACATAGTGTGAGAAATCCCGTGTCGCCTGCATGGTGCAATCTTCCCAGAGCGTTTTCCAGCGAAGCGGAAACCGGTTCGCGTCAAGAAAACGCGTCAAAACAAAAATCTAGTTCAACAGCACGCGGTTCCTGGACAGGAACAGCCGCTGCCCTGCGGCAACACCTTCGAGCACCAGGTCCCACTGGCCGGGCGCGATGGCATCGGCGCTTCCGCGGTAAATACCGATCCCGACTTCGGCGAGAGCGACCGGAAGATCGGCCCGCCGGTCCGTCGGCCGCTCGAATCGGCCGTGGAATTTCAGGCCAGACATCGGACGGCCAAATTTGTCGCGCGCCTCGACCTCGAGCGTCGCGCCGCCCTGTCCGCTGCGCGCAACATGCGCATCGACTTTCCAGTTGCGCGCACTCTGGTCGCGCGCGGTCGCGATCTCCTTCTCGTAAGCCAGGCTGGCGCTGTAGGCGCTGTCGACCTCGGTGCCTGGCAGGGTCTGGATCGCGAAGCGCATCATGACCACGTTGACCGCGATCACGACGCCGAAGAACGCGACCAGCATGAGAAGCACCTTGCCCCCGGTGAGAGGCTTCGGCGATCGGGTGCGGCTCATCTGAACACTCCTGTCGAAACTCATGGCGACACGAAATGGTCGGTCGCGGAAGCGACTTCGCCCAGTCCGATATCGGTGACGCGGAAATGCACTGGAATGGACTTCTCGGGATTGTTCTCCGCCGGCGCCGTCACCAGGATCCGCAGCTCGGTGGTCGTATCGCGCGCCAGCACGATCATCGGCCGGTCCTGTGTCACCGAATCGGCTCCGACGACATGAAGCGTGGCGTTGGCGGGGCCATCGACATCGATCGCGATGACGCGGTCGAAGCCGCGCTTGTTCAGGAGGCGGACGGTGTAGGCGTTGCGGATCGATCCATCGCTCAGCTTGACCGCGACCGGATTGCGGTCGTGCAGCACGTTGATTTCGAGCAGCGACCGGGTCAACAGCGCATAGAGCATGATCGCGCCGACGGCTGCGATCATGGCGGCGTAGATGATGGTACGCGGCCGCACGATACGATAGATCGGCGACTTGCCTTCCTCGCGTCGGTGAATGTTGATGTCGTTATCGTAGCCGATCAGGCGGGTTTCCCGGCCGATCTTGGTCATCACGGCATCGCAGGCGTCGATGCAGAGGCCGCACTGGATGCACTCGAGTTGCGAGCCGTCGCGGATGTCGATGCCGGTCGGGCACACGGCGACGCATTGATAGCAATCGATGCAGTCGCCGACCGGCTGACCAAGGGCGCGCAGTTCATTCGCCTTCTTCAGCGATGTGCGCGCTTCGCCGCGATCGTATTTGTAGGCGACGTTGAGTGCCCATTCGTCGGTGAGCGCGGCCTGGATGCGCGGCCACGGGCACATGTAGACGCAGACCTGTTCCCGCATCCAGCCGGCAAAGACGTAGGTCGTGGCAGTCAGGATGCCGATCCAGATATAGGCGATGGCGGGCGCCTGGAACGTGATGAGCTGCATCACCAGCGTCGGCGCGTCGTTGAAATAAAGGACCCAGGCGCCGCCGGTCCACCAGGCGATCATCAGCCAGATCGAATGCTTCAGCAAAAGTTCGGCGAAGCGCTCGAGCTTCATGGTGCCCTTGGCGGCATCCTTGCGCATGCGCTCGCGCCGGTCACCCTCGATCCAGCGCTCGACGGCATAGAACAGATCGGTCCAGACCGTCTGCGGGCAGAGATAGCCGCACCAGATGCGGCCGCCGACCGCATTCATCAGGAACAGCGTCAACGCGGCAACGATCAACAGCCCCGTGAAGTAATAGACTTCCTGCGGCCACAGCTCGATGAAGAAGAAATAGAACCGCCGGTTCGGCAGGTCGACCAGCACCGCCTGGTCCGGCGCGCCCAGCCCGCGATTCCACCGCACGAACGGCAGCAGGTAATAGACCCCGAGGCAAAACGCCATCAGGCCCCATTTGGTGCGGCGGAAGGTGCCGGAAACGCTCTGCGGGTAGACCTTCTTTTGCGCCACATAAAGCGGCCCATCGTCGTCAAACTGCAGTTCGGTCGGCTTCACGGGCTTGTTCATCGCTGGGGTTGATCTCGCATCGGGAGTTCACTGTAGCCCCCGCACCGCAAACGCGTTTGATGCATCTCAAACTGACCGCGTCTTGCCCTCCCCGGCGGTTATTTTCCTCCGCCGAGCGAATGAACGTAGACCGTCAGTGCCTTGATCGTGGAGGGATCGAGCCGGCCGACCCAGGCAGGCATGACGCCGGCGCGGCCGTTGCTGATCGTTACAACCAGCGTCGCTTCATCAGAGCCGTAGAGCCAGATCTTGTCGGTGAGATCGGGCGCACCGAGTTCCTGGTTGCCCTTGCCGTTGTCGCCATGGCACGAGGTGCAGTTATCCGCGAAGATCTTGGCACCGGCAGCCGCGTCGTACCCGGGACTTGTCGGCAGGCCCGATAGCGACCTGACGTAATTGGCGACGGTGACGATCTGGTCCTTCTTGAGGACGCCATCCTTGCCGAAGGCCAGCATGGCGCTTTCGTGGGCTTTCGAATGGCCCGAGCGCGCGCCGTACTGGATCGTCTGCATGATCTGCTCGAGGCTGCCGCCCCACAGCCATTCGTCGTCGTTCAGGTTCGGGTAGCCCTTGGCGCCGGCACCGCCGGTGCCGTGGCATGGTGCGCAATTGTCGCCGAACACCGTCTTGCCGCTGGCACGCGCCAGCGCCAGCAAGGCGGGATCCTTTGCGATTTCGGCCAAGGGGGCCGAGCCGAGCGTCGCCATCTTGGCGCCGCGGACTTTTTCGAGGTTGGCGAGTTCGGTGACGACCTCTGCGCGGGTGGAATAATTCCATATTCCGGTCGTGTGGCTCCAGAGCAGAGGCCACGCCGGGTACACGATCCAGTAGCCGATCGACCAGACGATGGTCGCGTAGAAGGTGATCACCCACCAGCGCGGCAGTGGCGTGTTGAGTTCCTTGATGCCGTCCCACTCGTGACCGGTGGTAGCCGTTCCGGAAACGTGATCGATATCGCTGTGCTTTGTCATGATGGCCTCAATCCTCACGCAACGGCATTCTTGCCGCTTCGTCGAAGGCAGTCTTGTTACGCGGCCAAAGGGCGTAGGCCACGATGGCAAGAAAGAGTCCGACAAATACCGGCGTCCAGAACGACGTGACGAAATCCGACGCAATATTGTGGGCTGTGAGAATTGCTTTCATCGTCCTGCCTTCTCAGCGAAGATTGGCTTTTTCGTTGTAGAGCTTGAAGTCGACCAGCGTGCCGAGCATCTGCAGGTACGCAACCAGCGCATCCATTTCCGTGGGCGCTCCCGGCTTGCTATCGAAGTTGCGGGAGACTGCTTTCGGATAGCGTTTGGTGAAGGCGTCCACGCCCGCGTTGTCGGGATCGGCCTGCGCCTTGAGATCGGCGACGGCATTGGCGACCTGCTCGTCCGAATAGGGCACGCCGACGCTGCGGTTGGTGCGCAGGTGTGCTGCGACCGTCGCTTCATCGACTTCGGTCCGCGACAGGAATGCATAGCCGGGCATGACCGATTGCGGCACGATCGCGCGCGGATTGGCCAGATGCGTCACGTGCCATTCATCGGAATACTTGCCGCCGACGCGCGCGAGGTCCGGACCGGTACGCTTGGATCCCCACTGGAACGGATGGTCATACATGCTCTCGGCGGCGAGCGAGTAATGGCCGTAGCGCTCGACCTCGTCGCGGAGCGGCCGGACCATCTGCGAATGGCAGAGATAGCAGCCCTCACGAACGTAGATGTTGCGGCCCGCAAGCTCGAGCGGGGTGTATGGCCTGACACCATCGACTTTCTCGATGGTGCTCTTGAGGTAGAACAGCGGGGTGATCTCGACGAGGCCGCCGATGGCGATGACCACGAGGATCCCCGCCACCAGGACGATCGAGTTCTTTTCGAAGATTTGGTGCCGTGTCCAGAAAGACATTGGTGCGCTCCTCATTCCGCCGGCTGAAGAGCGACGGGCGACTGCACTTCGGACTCGCCGACGCGCACCGTCATCCAGAGATTATAGGCCATGATCAAAGCCCCGATCAGGAACAGCGCGCCGCCAGCAGCGCGGATGATGTAGAAGGGATGCATCGCTTCCACGGTTTCGATGAAGGAATATTCGAGGAAGCCGAGCGAGGTGTAGGCGCGCCACATCAGGCCCTGCAGGATTCCGGACACCCACATCGCCGAGATGTAGAGCACGATGCCGATGGTAGCGATCCAGAAGTGCCAGTTGACCAGTTTCAGGCTGTAGAGCCCCTTGCGATCCCACAGCCAGGGGACCAGGCAGTACAGGGCGCCGAAGGAAACGAATCCGACCCAGCCCAGCGCGCCGGCATGAACGTGGCCGATGGTCCAATCGGTGTAGTGGCTGAGCGAATTCACTACCTTGATAGACATCAGCGGGCCCTCGAACGTGGCCATGCCGTAGAATGCGACCGACACGACCAGCATCCGCAGGACCGGATCGGTCCGCAGCTTGTCCCAGGCGCCCGACAGCGTCATCAGGCCGTTGATCATGCCGCCCCAGGAAGGCATCCACAGCATGATGGAAAACGTCATACCGAGCGTCTGCGCCCAATCCGGCAGCGCGGTGTAGTGGAGATGATGCGGGCCGGCCCAGATGTAGAGAAAGATGATCGCCCAGAAGTGGATGATCGACAGCCGGTAGGAATAGATCGGCCGCTCTGCCCGCTTCGGAATGAAATAGTACATGATGGCGAGGAAGCCGGCGGTGAGGAAGAAGCCGACCGCGTTATGTCCGTACCACCACTGGAACATCGCATCCTGGACGCCGGCCCAGGCGATGTAGGACTTCGAACCGAACACCGACACCGGCAGCGAGGGATTGTTGCCTAGATGGAGGACGGCGATGGTGACGATGAAGGCGAGATAGAACCAGTTGGCGACGAAGATGTGCGGCTCTTTGCGCTTGATGAGGGTCACCAGAAAGACCAGGAGATAGACCACCCAGACGATCGTCAGCCACAGGTCGGCGTACCACTCCGGCTCGGCATATTCCTTGGATTGCGTCACGCCGAGCAGATAGCCGGTGCCGGCGACCAGGATGAAGAAATTGTAGCCGATGACGACGAACCACGGTGCGAGGTCACCCGCCAGACGCGCGCGACAGGTCCTCTGAACGACGTAGAACGAAGTCGCGACCAGGACATTGCCGCCGAAGGCAAAGATGACGGCTGACGTATGCAACGGCCGCAGCCGGCCAAAGCTGGTCCATGGCAGATCGAAGTTGAGCCCGGGCCACGCGAGCTGCGCGGCGATCAATAGCCCGACTGCAAATCCGGCGATGCCCCAGAACACCGACGCCACGACGGCGAATTTGATCGGGCCCATGTTGTAGTTGGGACGACCGTTGATTTCCGCTGGAGGCAGCGATGCCGGGCGGTCGAAATACCGGCTTACGATCGCGAATACCGCCCACAGGCTGGCGGCAGACGCCAGCGACGCGTGAAAGGCGAAGGCGGTATCCTGCGCCTTGGCTGCCGCAAACAGGCACAGCGGCGCGAGTAGCGCGAACACCAGCGTCAGACCGGCTTCGCCATGTGACATCGATTTTGCGGTTTGAGTATGGGTCATGCGTGGGAATCTCTTCTGCGAATGCGAGTCTCAATGACCACAGCTTCGCCACAGCCGAATTGATCGAAGTCAAATTTTGGGTGTTTGGGAAAACGCTGGATGGTCGAGCCTGACGGGGGCTGGGCGTTCAGCAGCAAATGGGGCCAATCGGCAGAACGACCTGCGTTGGCGCGGATACTTCTTCTCGCTCAGTTCCGCTGCTGCTGCCGGGCGTCTCTGCCGGACGCCTGAACTTGGCGACGCACGCCCTCACCCGGCGGGCGACCGCTCGGATGTCAATCGATCTCAACGGCACAACCGTCTCCTGCAGAGGATTCCGCGCGCCCCAGCGGGAGGACCTGGCGTCAGAACGGACGGCGCTTGCTGTCGGGCTGCTGTGCCAACTGTTTCGAGCGGGTCTGCCTGTCACCCCAGGCCAGCACCGCGGCGAAAACCACGAACATCGCGACGACGCAGACGGAAACTAGCAACGACTCTGTAGGCATGGGAATGACCTCCGTGATGGAGGGAACATGCCGGCGTGCCCTCGTTCGGGCTTTGACCTGAGTCAATTTTGATTGCGGTCGCGCAGGAATTTACGCCGCCGCCATGGCAGCTGCCCGGTTCGGATCCAGCAGGCGCACGCCGCCGGTGACGATGATGAGCATCTTCTCGCGTTCGAATCGCGTCAGCGTCCGGCTCACGGTTTCGATCGTCAGTCCCAGATAATCCGCGATATCCTGCCGGCTCATGGGTAGAGCGATGGTCTGCCTGATGTCGCCGATATGGGCCAGGCGCTCGCGCCAGCCGACGAGGAACGACGCGACCTTCTCCTCCGCGGTCCGCCGGCCCAGCAGCAGCATCTGTTCCTGGGCCAGCATGAGTTCGCGGGAAGCAATCTCGTTGATCCGAATCAGGAAGTGCGGCCGCTGTTCGATGAACTGCGCAAACGATTCCCTGGAGAGACGGCACACCGATACGGAATCAACGGCATCCGCCGAGTAGCTGTAGCGATCGGACGGGGCCGTGCCGAGGAAATCGCCCGGCAGCGCAAAGCCGATGATCTGGCGACGTCCGTCCGGCAGCAACTTGTACAGACGCACGACCCCCGCGGTTACATTGTGGACGGAACGCGCGATCTGGCCTGCGGTAAAGAGCGACTCATTGGGATTGAGTTGAATAGGTCGGCTGATCCGCTCGAACTCGGCCAGATCGCCTTGGTCAAGCGCGCCGCAGATGCTCAGCGAACGAACGGCACAGGCTGAACAGCGGCCGAAGCTGGCGCGATTGGGATTCGGAGAGATGGTTCGTATCATTGCCTCTGCCCGTTCGAGACCACCTTGACCGCTGCATCTCCTGGCCACGAGGTGGCTCGAAACCGGAGATATAGTTCATTCTAGCGAATCCAGTGCCGGCTGGTTGATCCAGATCAACTTTGCCGACGATTAGATCCGCATTGTGCGGCTGGGGGCCGACAAGCTGCATTCCAAGGAAACCTGTGCTACAATGACTGGACGCATTCTATTGCCGCTGGCGCTCACGCTGATCGCCCTGACGCCAGCAATGGCGGCTTCGCCTCAACAGCAGCGGGGCAAGATCTTCGCCATCAACAATTGCGCGAAGTGTCATGCGATCGACAAGGTTTCACCGAGCCCGCTCAAGATCGCGCCGCCTTTCCGAACCCTTCACAAGCGCTACCCCGTAGAAACACTGGCTGAAGCCCTGGCCGAGGGCATTCAAACCGGCCATCCGACCATGCCGGAGTTTCAGCTCGATCCCGGCCAGATTGGCGACCTGCTCGCGTATCTGAAGACGCTCGAAAAGTGAAGCTCGGGCGATGCGGGATCCGCCTCGCCTACTTCGCCTGGTACGACTGAGCCGTCCAGGCGATGACGTCTTTCGCGATCCGGCCGAACGCCGTGCTGAACGCGGCGACAGCTTCAGCCGGAACAACCGAGGCGAATTTCTCGCTCGCCTCGAACAGCCGCGAGGCGATGACCTTGCCGTTCTTGTCGACGATCCTGGCCGATAGGCCGATCTCGGCGGCCGGTGCCGAATCGACGGCGATACGAAAGCGCCTGAGGTCAACCAGCAGTTGGAATTCGGTCTGTCCAATATCGGCTGCCCGCAGCGGAGCATGTGCGATATCGTAATTCTCAAAACTTTCGATCAGGCGCGTCTGTATCAGTTTCGGCAGCGCATCGGCCCACATCGCCTCCGCGAATCCCGGATATTCCTGTGGCGGCGAGAACAGGAAGCGCTGCGTCTCCAGCATCGCCACCGCCGTCGGCTCCGGGATGGCCCATTGCACGCTGATGGCCTTGCCCACCGGTCCCGGACTTTGCAACGCGCTTAGATCGTAGGTGATCTTCGGCGGCGGGCTGGTAACGCCGGTCATGCGCTCGAGGCCGGCGACAATGCCGTCGAGCTTGCCGGTATTGCGCGCCAGTCCTTCCGAGAACACCTTGAAGTTGGCGATGGTGTCCTTCAAGGCCCCGGAGTTTTCCGTCAGCACTGAATCTACCTTGCGCAGCGCATCACGCGCTGCCTGCGTCATCCCCTGCCCCACGCCGGGCTCGGCAACCAGCGTCGTCACCTTTTCCGCTTTGGCCGCCAGCGAGCCGCCCTCCAGCGCGATCACGGGAACGCCGGTCAATCCCTGAAACTCCAGGCCGACCTTGGTGTCTGCGCGAACCGGCGTCACGGATGAGACGGAGATGGTCGCGTTGACGGCACGGGGATTGTCGGGGGCCAGCCCGAGCGTCGTCACCTCGCCGACCCGGATGCCGTTGAACAGCACGGCGGCGCCGACCAATAGTCCCGGCACCGAGCCCTCGAACTGCACGTTATAGCTCGTGCGCGGACCGAGCCCTCCGGTATTCTGCAGCCAGTAGACGAAGCCGAACACGGCGGCGATGGCAGCCAGCACGAAGGCGCCGACGACGACGTAGGGAGCGCGGGTTTCCATGTCTTTAACTCGCTTTGGGTTGCAGCATCTGGGAGCGCTTGCCATGGAAATAGGCCCGCACCCAGGGATGCTCGGATTGAAGCAGTTCGCGCATCGGACCGATGGCGACGATCTTGCCATCGGCCAGCGCTGCGACGCGGTCGCAGACGGTGTTGAGGCTGGCGAGATCGTGGGTCACCATGAACACCGTCAGCCCCAACGTCTTCTGCAGTGTCTTGATCAACGCATCGAAGTCGCCGGCGGCGATCGGATCTAGCCCGGAGGTCGGCTCGTCAAGGAAGACGATGGCGGGATCGAGCGCCAGCGCACGCGCCAGCGCGACGCGCTTGGTCATGCCGCCGGACAATTCCGAAGGAAACTTGTCGCCATCCTCCGCCTTGAGCCCGACCATTTCGAGCTTGGCGGTGGCGATCTCGTCCATCAGCGCGTCCGAAAGCACGAGGTTTTCGCGCAATGGAAACTGGATGTTCTGCCGCACCGTAAGCGACGAAAACAATGCGCCCTGCTGGAACAGGATGCCCCACCGGCCGGCCGCGCTCCGCGTGGCGCGATTGTGGTTGATCGGCGCGCCCATCACCTCGATCTCGCCGCCCTGCCGCGGGATCAGCCCGATGATGGTCCGCATCAGCACCGACTTGCCGCCGCCGGATGCGCCGACCAGGCCGAGAATTTCGCCCCGGATCACATCCAGCGCAAGATGGTCGATCACGACGTGACGGCGGAAGCCAACCACGAGATCGCGCACGCGAATGGCAAACCGTTCCTTCTCGGTTTCGCTCTCGGTTTCTTGCATCGTTACATTCCGATCGATGCAAAGAAGACCGCAAACAGCCCGTCGAGCACGATCACCAGGAAGATCGACTTGACCACTGACGTGGTGGTCTGCTTGCCGAGCGACTCCGCGCTTCCCTTTACGCGCAGGCCTTCGCTGCAGGCGACGATGCCGATCACCAGCGCCATGAACGGCGCCTTGATGATGCCGACCTGGAAGTGGGTGACGGAGACGGCCTCATGCAGCCGCGCAATGAAGATCGCCGGCGCCATGCCGCCATAGAACCAGGCGACGAGGCCGCCGCCGTAGAGTGCGGCCATCGACCCGATGAAACTCAGGATCGGCAGCGCGCAGACAAGCGCGAGGATCCGCGGCAGCATCAGGACTTCGATCGGATCCAGCCCCATGGTGGAGAGCGCATCGATTTCCTCGCGCATCTTCATCGAACCGAGTTCGGCGGTGTAGGCGCTTCCCGAACGGCCAGCGACCATGATGGCGACGATCAGAACGCCCAGTTCGCGCAGGACGAGAATCCCGACCATGTCGACGACGTAGGAATCCGCACCGAACTTGCGGAAGTGAAATATCCCCTGCTGCGCGATGATGGCGCCGATCAGGAACGTGATCAGCACGACGATCGGTATCGCCTGCCAGCCGACGCGGTATAGCTGGTAGGTCAGCGACGTCAGTCGCAGCGATCGCGGGCGGCGAAGCACGCCCAGGATGGCGATGCACAGCGAGCCCAACATCTGCAGGAACGCCGTTATGTCCTCTCTGGAACCGATGGTGGCCCGGCCGATGTCACCGAGCTTCGCCACGACCGGATTGCGCGCCGGCGCCGGTGCCGGCGTCCGCCGGTTGACCTGACGGACTTCCTCGATCAGGCCGGTGTAATTTTCGGCGATGCCGACGACCTCCGATTGGTGTCCAGCGGAAGTCGCACGCCGCGACATTTTCTCCAGCAGCCAGGCGCCGAGCGTATCGAGTTCGCGCAACCCGGCCATGTCGAGCTTGACGGTGCCGGCTCGATCCAGTTGCGGCGCGACGTCGTTGGACAGCCGTTCGAGCGTGGCAGCATTCGCGGCGGTCCAGGATCCAGCCGGACGGAGTTCGAGCGTATCGCCTGACGGCGTGGCTGTGAGCAGGGGTGTGTTCGTCAAGGCTTTGTTCCCGCAGTTTCATGGCGCCCTCTCTAGGGGGCATGCGAAGCTACCATGTTGACCTGCCTCAAGGCAGCAATGAGCCATCGAAGCTTGAGGCAAATCAAATGATCGTTCCCCCGCCTCCCCTAGAGTTCGACCAACAGGGGCAACAAGAACGAACGCCATGGTCCGATCAAGCGAATTGGGTAACGAGTTGGAGGCGCTCAAGCGCGAAATGTCGCGCCTTCTGAGCACGCCTGCGGACGAGATGTTGCATGCGGCGAGAAGCCATGGCGAGGCATTGGCGGGTCAGATCAAGGATACCCTCAGCGAACTCGGTGCGACCTTGAGCTCTGAGGAAGAGCATGTCGAAAAAATGATCGCCGAGCGGCCGATTGCGGCACTGGCATCGGCCTTCGTGCTCGGGACCGCCATCGGTTTCATGTTGAGGAGGCACTGACTTGAATAGCGAGAATATCGTCAAACAACTGCGCGTGCTCTGGCGCACCGACCGCATCATTGCCGAGATCCGGATGCGGCATATGCTGGTCGGCCTCGGTCTGCGGGCGCTTGCTGCCTTGATTGCGGCTTTCGGCCTGTTGATGCTGGAATTGTCAGCATACTTCGCGCTGGTGCAGGTCTGGGGCGCGATACCGGCGGCTGCGATCCTGGGCGTCGTCAATTTCGTGATCGCAGCGGTGCTGTTCGTCATCGCCGGCAGGCCGCCTTCAGGCCGTGATCTCGAACTCGCCACCGAAATTCACGGCTCGGCTGTCGACGCCCTGCAGGGCGAGGCCCGCGCGCTGCAAATGCAGTTCACCGGCATGGTTCATCATCCCCTGAACAGCGTGCTGCCTACGGTGCTGGTGCCCTTGATCACGATGATCGTCAGAAGCCTGAAGAAATCGAAGGCCTCTGCTGCCGCGGCGGCGGCTGAGTCGAACTGACCACGGCGGGGGCGTCGGCCCGATGTCCGCCAATCCAGGGAGCCATAACGAATGTCCAAGACCCAGCCGAAGCCGATCCTGAATGCTTCCCTGCCGCCGCAGTTTCGGGAGTTCCGTCTGGCGCTGGCCCGCGAGCCCGGCCATCCCGAAGGCGATGCCGAGGTGGCCTACATCATCGTGGCGCCGCTTGATTCGGAGGACCGCATCGACGCCAAGGTCTGGCGGGAGCATCGCGAGGCCTGTCGGGTCGTGCGCCAGCGTCCGGACGAACAGGACCTGCATGGTCATCTCGTGCATCGGCCGGGCGGTGGCTGGGCTTTTCATTACGGTGGCGAAGCCAATCAGCCCGACGAAGTCGGCTATCACTTTGCGGACGAGCGCTTCACCGTCGGCGAATATGTCTCGATCAACGAGCGCGGCAAAATGCACACCTATCGGGTGACGTCGGTGTCGTATCTTTGAGCGATGAGACCATTTGCCGGCCTCAGTGAGGCAGACGCCCAGGCGCGGCTGCGTGCCGAAGGCTACAATGAACTCCCCCAACCCGACCGGCGCACGCCGTTTCGGATCGTAGTCGAAGTGTTGCGCGAACCGATGCTTTCGCTGCTCCTCGTCGGCGGCATTATTTACCTGGCGCTAGGCGATCTGAAGGAGGCGATCGTCCTGGTCGTCTTCGCCACGATGTCGATCGTGATTACCGTGGTGCAGGAGACCCGCACCGAGCGCGTTCTGGAGGCATTGCGCGATCTCACCAGCCCCCGTGCGCTCGTCATTCGTGACGGCAAGCGCCGGCGGATCGCCGGCCGCGAGGTCGTCCGGGGTGACCTGATCGTTCTTGCCGAGGGTGATCGTGTCCCCGCCGACGCGGTGCTCCTGCAGTGCCTTGACCTGCAGGCCGACGAATCGACGCTGACCGGCGAATCCGTTCCCGTGCGCAAGGTCGCGTGGGACGACCGTCACGGGTCAGGACCCCGTCGGCCGGGAGGCGACGACCTGCCGCAGGTGTTTTCCGGTTCGCTCGTGGTGCGAGGCTCGGGCCTGGCGGAGGTGATCGCCATTGGCGCGCGCAGCGAGATCGGCAAGATCGGTCAATCTCTGGCTGGGCTCGAAACCGAACCGCCGCGTCTTCAGGCGCAAACCCGGCGCGTCGTCCGGCTGTTTGCCATTTTTGGCGGCGGGGTAAGCGTGCTGGCAGTTCTGCTTTATGGCCTCATGCGTGGCGGCTGGCTGGACGCCGTGCTGGCGGGCATTGCGCTCGGCATGTCGATGCTGCCGGAAGAGTTTCCGGTCGTCTTGACTGTCTTCATGGCAATGGGCGCCTGGCGGATATCGCTGGCGCGCGTGCTGACGCGGCGCGCAGCCGCAATCGAAACGCTCGGCTCCGCCACCGTGCTGTGCACCGACAAGACGGGCACCCTCACCGAGAACCGGATGACGATCGTCGAGATGCGGACGATGGATGGACAGGTTTTTCACCCACACAGCGCCACGGAAATGCCTGCCGCGTTCCGGACCATCAGCGAGTTCGGCCTGCTTGCGAGTACGCCGGAGCCGTTCGATCCGATGGAGCGGGCGTTCCATGCCCTGGCCAGTTCCGACGCCTCGCACCAGCATCCGCACTGGAAACTGGTGCACGCCTACGGCCTTCGACCCGACCTCCTCGCGGTAACCCATATCTGGCAGCCGGACGATCGGCGGGACAATGTCGTCGCCGCCAAGGGCGCTCCAGAAGCGATTGCGGGCCTGTGCCGTCTCGGTGCCGCCGATCGCGCGGAACTGACGCGGTCCATCGACGCGATGGCTTCTGCAGGACTGCGTGTGTTGGGCGTCGCCCGCGCCACCCATGCCGCGCCGAATTGGCCTGATACACCACGCGAATTGACGTTCGAGTTCCTGGGACTTGTCGGTCTTGCCGATCCGCTACGCGCCAGCGTCGTCGAAGCGGTCCGCGAATGCCGGTCCGCCGGCATCAAGGCCGTCATGATCACCGGCGACTATCCCGCAACCGCCAAGGCGATCGCGCAACAAGCCGGCCTCGAACACGGCACTCCCATCACCGGCGAGCAACTCGAGAAATTGAGTGACGTCGAACTGGCGAAGAGGGTTGAAACAACCAGTATTTTCGCGCGGATCATGCCGGAGCAGAAACTTCGCATCGTCAGCGCCTACAAGGGCAATGGCGAGATCGTGGCGATGACCGGCGATGGCGTCAACGACGCGCCTTCGCTGAAGGCGGCCCATATCGGCATCGCGATGGGCGGCCGCGGAACGGATGTCGCGCGCGAGGCCTCGGCCATCGTGCTGCTGGACGACGATTTCGGCTCGATCGTCAAGGCGATCCGTCTCGGCCGCCGAATCTACGACAATTTGCGCAAGGCGATGAGTTTCATCTTTGCGGTTCATATCCCGATCGCGGGACTGGCGCTGCTGCCGCTGCTGTTCGGCCTCCCCATCTTGTTCGGACCGATCCATATTGCTTTTCTCGAAATGGTCATCGATCCCGTCTGCTCGCTGGTCTTCGAGGCGGAAACCGAGGAAGACGACGTCATGCGCCGTCCGCCACGCCCGCCCGGCGAGCCGCTGTTCACGCGGGCGCTGATCGCATGGAGCCTGCTGCAGGGAACGCTGGCTTTTGCCCTGGTCGCCGCCGTCTACCTCCTGGCGCTGCAGTCGGGCATGCCTGTGCCCGAGGTGCGTGCGCTGACATTCTTCTCACTCGTCGTCGTGATCGTCAGCCTGATCCTGGTGAATCGCTCCTTCAGCGCGTCATTGCTGACGGCGCTGCGGCGGCCAAACCCGGCGCTGGTCGGCGTGCTGGTCGCCGTGACCGCAACGCTGGCCTTCACGCTGCTATCACCGTTTGCAAACAGGCTGTTCAACTTCGGGCCCCTGCACGCCGACGATCTCGCCCTGACGCTCGGCGCGGGCGTCATCGCGCTGGTCGCCCTCGAACTTCTCAAGCCGGTGCTGCGCCCGCGGTTGCAATCCGAGGGTCCGCAATCGCGGATCTGACAAATCGCGCCCCTTGCGCTGGATCAAACGCGCACGGCGGGGGGACGCTAGATTGCGTCTCGAAAAGGAGAGCCTCATGGCATTCAAGGATATTCTGCTGACGCTGACGAGTTATCCCGACCCGACCCCGGTCTCGGTAGCCGAGGAAGCGGTTTCGATCGCCGCAACGCTCGGCGCTCACCTCGCCGCGGTCGCCTGCGAAGTGCACGTGGAGGTGCCCGGACATTTCCTTTCCGGCTCGATCGCCAATGTCCCCGGCATCATCGCGGGCGAGACCGAAAAGAGCCGCAGGAGCGCCCAGGACATGCTGGCCGCATTCGACGCAGCCGCGGAAAAGGCCGGCGTTGCGCACGAAACCCATCTCGAAAAATGTGTGACGTACGACGTACCGGACGTGCTGGTGGAATATGCGCGGCTTCGCGACCTCACCATTGTCCCCGTTCCGGAAAGCTACGATCAGTGGTACGCGGAAGCGCTGATATTCGGCTCCGGCCGGCCGACCCTGGTTCTGCCCGAGGCCCCTCGCCCGCGTCCGTTTGAACTCGGAACCGTTGCCGTCGCCTGGGATTTCAGCCGCACGGCCGCGCGTGCGGTTTCCGATGCGATGCCGCTGCTCGAAAAGGCCAGGAAGGTGCGCATCGTCACCGTCACCAACGAGAAGAAGCTGGATACCCAACATTCCGCCGAAGAACTGGCGAAGAACCTGGCGCGCCACGGCATCGACGTGGTGCTGGACAAGGTCGACGCAAACGGCCGGGAGATCGGCGAGGTTCTCGAAGCCTATGCTGCCGCGCATTCGGTCGACGTGCTCGTGATGGGCGCCTATGGGCATGCGCGATGGCGCCAGTTCATCCTCGGCGGCGCCACCAAGAGCCTGCTGTCGAAGCCGCCGCTCCCGATCATGTTCTCGCATTGACGACGGTTCCAGTCTCGGCGAGCCACGGGAGTCCAGATGGTCGAAAACTCCAACGGGAATCATTCCCGCCCGCCGTTGAAAACCCGTCAGGTCAGCCTCGACACTGGACGCGAAAACGTCGTGGTGATCTCGCGTCATTCGAGCGCGCTGCGGCCGGAGATATTCCGTGGCTTCAGCCGGGTTGAACTGCAGCGTGGCTCGAAAGTGCTGCTTGCCACGCTCCTGATCACGGACGACGACGCCCTGGTCGCCGCCGACGAAATCGGGCTTTCCGAGCCTGCATTCCGGCGCTTTGCCGAACCGGCCGGCAGCCTTGTAACTGTCAGTCCGGCTGCGCCGCCCGAAAGCCTCGACGCGGTGCGGAGCAAGATCCAGGGTCGAACATTCGAGCCGGCGGAAATCGACGCCATCATCAGCGACATCACGCACTATCGCTATTCCGATATGGAGATAGCGGCATTCCTGATCGGCTCGGCCAGTTTTGTGACCAGCCGCGAGATGCTCGCTTTGGTTCACGCCATGGCGGTGGCCGGGACACAGTTGAAGTGGCCAAGCCCCGTTGTGGTCGACAAGCATTGCATCGGGGGCATTCCGGGAAACCGCACCTCCATGATCGTGGTCCCGATCGTCGCGGCCCATGGCCTCACCATTCCCAAGACATCCTCGCGGGCGATCACATCCCCGGCCGGCACCGCCGACACCATGGAAGTGCTGGCCCGTGTCGATGTATCGGTCGACGAGATGAAGGAGGTGGTCGCGGCGTGCCGCGGCTGCCTGGTCTGGGGCGGCCACGTCAACCTGTCGCCTGCCGACGACATTCTCATTTCCGTCGAACGCCCGTTGTGCCTCGATACCCCCGAGCAGATGGTGGCCTCGATCATGTCGAAGAAGCTCGCCGCCGGCTCGACCCATCTGCTGATCGACCTGCCGGTCGGTCCGACCGCAAAGCTCACCAATGCCGGCGAAGCGATGCGCCTGCGCAAGTTGTTCGAGTTCGTGGGCGACCAGTTCGGCATCGCCGTAGAGGTGATCACGACCGACGGCCGCCAGCCGATCGGCAGCGGCATTGGCCCGGTCCTGGAGGCCGAGGACGTCATGGCGGTTCTGACCAACGACCCGCGTGCCCCGGCCGATCTGCGCGAAAAGTCGCTGCGGCTCGCCGCACACCTTCTGGAGTATGACCCGCAACTGCGGGGCGGCGCCGGATACGGCCGCGCACGCCAATTGCTCGACAGCGGCGCAGCCCTGAAGAAAATGCAGGAAATCATCGACGCGCAGGGTCCCTCGACCTGCCGGAATGACATCGGCAAACTCGCTTTCGACATCAGCGCTACCGGTGACGGCGTCATTTCCGAGATCGACTGCCTGCAATTGAACCGCCTGACGCGAACCGCGGGCGCCCCGATCGACAAGGGCGCCGGTATCAAGCTGCTCCGCAAGATCGGCGATCGCGTCGAACAGGGCCAGCCGCTCTACCGAATCCATGCCTGCGACCAGGCGGAACTCGATCTGGCCGTCGCTGCCGCGAGGCGCAATAGCGGCTACGCCATTGGCAGACAGTACGCAGTCTCGGCCGAGGCTGGAGTATGAGCGTGGCCATCCAGAGCCTGCCGTCGTCCTCGCGCGACGCCAGCAGGCTTGCCGTCCGTCTCGGCGTGCCGTTTCACGAGATCGCCATCCACACCTTCCCGGACGGCGAAGCGCGGGTGACGGTAGGACCAGCATCGTCCACGACGATCATCTATGCCTCGCTCGACCGCCCCAACGACAAGCTCATTGCGCTGATGTTTGCGGCTGAAGCGTTGCGGCGTGGAGGCGCCAGGCGCCTGGTGCTGCTGGCGCCCTATCTCTGCTACATGCGGCAGGACGTGGCCTTCCATGAGGGCGAAGCGATCAGCCAGAAGGTCGTCGGCTCGCTCCTCGCGCGATGCGTGGATCGCGTCATTACCGTTGACGCCCATCTGCATCGCACCCCCGACATCGGCCTCGTGTTTCCCGGCATTGGGTCCGACAACCTCTCGGCCATGCCAGCCATAGCGGACACGTTGCGGAAAACTGGCGTCGATCCAACAACCGTCGTGGTGGGGCCGGACGCGGAATCGCTCCCCTGGGTCAGCCAACTGGCCGGCCGGCTCCGGCTGTCGTTTACCGTTGCGGAAAAGACCCGACGCGGAGACCGCTCCGTGCTCGTCGATTTTCAGAACCGGGCGGACCTTGCCGGCCGGCCTGCCCTGATCGTGGACGATATCGTTTCCTCCGGAGGCACGATGATCGCCTGCGCCAGCGCGCTCACCACAGCCGGCGCAACGGTGATCGATGCTGTTGTCACACATGCGTTGTTTCCGGAACACGTTTGCCGCGACATGATCTCGGCCGGCATCCGCTCGATCCGTTCGACCCACAGCGTGCCTCATCCCACAAACGCCATCACGCTCGACGAACTTTTCGTTGATTCCCTCGGGAGTGAATTGATGCGTGCCGACACTTTGGAGAGTTCTCGATGAGCGTGACCGTCAGGTTCTGCGGCGCCTCGCGCACCGTCACGGGCTCCTGCTACCTCTTTGAAACGCGCACCGGACGTTTCCTGGTCGATTGCGGGTTGTTTCAGGGCCAGAAAACGCTGAAGGAACTGAACTACGGGGCTTTTCCGTTTCAACCGGCCGACATTGATGCCGTGTTGCTCACGCATGCCCATATCGACCACAGCGGACTGCTGCCGAAGCTCGTGCGCCATGGCTTTGCCGGCCGAATCCACGCGACGCGCGGGACCATCGATCTGTGTTCCTACATGTTGCCTGACGCCGGAAGCATCCAGGAATCCGAGGTGCTGACGCTCAACCGGCGCAATGTCGCGCGCGGACGCAAGGCGATCGTTCCGATCTACACGCAGGCCGACGCCATCGCCGCGCTGCAGTCGTTCACTCCGGTCGAATACGAAAAATGGATCGATGTGATACCAGGCGTTCGTGCGCGCTACTGGAACGCCGGCCATCTGCTCGGCTCGGCCTCGATCGAGATCGAGTGCGCCGATGGAGCCGCATCCAAACAGTCGATTCGCATTCTCGCATCCGGCGATATCGGCCCGGACGCCAAACTGCTGCAGCCGGATCCCGACGCCCCTTCCGGCTTCGACTATGTGATCTCCGAGGCAACCTACGGCGACAGGGAGCGGCCGGCTACGACGCCGGCCGAGCGTCGCGCGCGTCTCGCCGGCGAAGTCCGCGACGCGGCAACCCGCAAGGGGGCTCTCCTCATTCCAGCCTTCGCCGTCGAGCGCACCCAGGAACTCATCGTCGACCTGGTCGACCTGATGGAGCACAGTCACATTCCCAGCGCGCCGATTTTCCTGGATTCGCCGTTGGCGATCCGCGCCACCGAAGTGTTCCGCAATCACGCCGAAAGTCTCGATCCCGAGGTAGATGTCCAGCGGCTGTTGAACTCGTCGCTGCTGCGGTTCACCGAGACCGTCGAGGAAAGCAAGGCAATCGCCAAGCTGACCGGCTTCCACATCGTCATCGCGGCAAGCGGCATGTGCGACGCGGGGCGTATCCGGCATCATCTCAGGAACTGGCTGTGGAACGCGAGGGGCACCGTGCTGCTGGTGGGCTTCCAGGCGCGGGGGACGCTCGGCCGGTTTCTCGTCGATGGGGCCACGGCCGTGCGTATCCAGGGCAACGAGATCAAGGTTGCAGCGACGATCCGTACCATCGATGACTATTCCGGACATGCCGACGGCGGAACTGGCGCGATGGATTGCGGAACGCCGCCCGATCAGGCGCGGCCTGTTTCTGGTGCATGGCGAGGAACCCGCCATCGCAGGCCTCGCCGGACGTGTTTCCGAACGCATCATCCCTGCGTCCCGGGTGTTTCAGCCGCTGCTCGACGACATCTACGAACTGTCAGCCAGCGTGCCGGCGCCGCTCGAGGCCGGCCGCCGCCGACGGCTGGCGCCGGAAGCCGTCGTTGAGCTCGACTGGCACAACGACATGTCGAAGCTCGTGCTGGACATCAACGAGCGTATCGAGGCCGCTGCCGACGACCGTGCGCGGGGCGTCATCATCCGGCGGTTGCGCCGCGCGCTGGAGGATCGTTAGAGCGTCAGCCGGACATTGCAGATCTCATGCTCGACCGGGTCGGATTTGACCTCGAATCCGAGGTTGCGGCACATCGCCAGCATGACCGTGTTTTCGGACAGCACGTCGCCTGAGATGGTCTTCAGTCCCTCTGACCTGGCATACTCGATGATCATCTGCATCAGCGTCCAGCCGAGTCCCCTGCCCTTGAGGTCCGATCGCAGCAGGATGGCGTATTCGCCGGTCTCGTAGATCGAGTCGGAGTGGATCCTCACCACGCCAACCAGTTCGTTGCTCGCTTCGTCGATCGCAACAAAGGCCATGGCGCGCGCGTAGTCGAGCTGTGTCAGACGGGCGACGAACTCATGCGAGAACTGCTTCATCGGTGCGAAGAACCGCAGGCGCAGATCATGCATGGTGACGTGTTTGAGCATCTCATGGATCAGCGGCTCGTCTTCGGGCCGGATTGGCCGAACGAACACCCGCCAGCCGTCCTTGACCGTGATGTGGCGTTGCCATTGCGAGGGATAGGGCCGCACGGCAAAATTCGCAGGGCCTGAACCGCGAAATTTGCGTTCCGCGTGCCCGACCACGACGCGCGCATCCACCGCGAGTACGCCGGTTTCGTCGGCAAGCAGCGGGTTGATGTCGAGCCCGCGGATTTCAGGAATGTCGGCAGCCATCTGCGCGAGCTTCACAAGAACCATCGCGACGGCGTCATGCTTCACTGCCGGCACGTCGCGATAGGCGCGCAGCAGCCGTGAGACGCGGGTGCGCTCGATCAGCCGGCGCGCGAGATGCAGGTCCAGCGGTGGAAGCGACAGCGACTTGTCGTTGATGATTTCCACCGCCGTGCCGCCACGGCCGAACACGACCACGGTTCCGAAGGTCGGGTCGTCGGCAAGCCCGAGAATGAGCTCACGCGTCTTGGCCCGCACCACCATCGCCTGCACCATCACGCCCGACATCCGGGCGTCCGGCCTCAACGACTTCGCCCGGGCGAGGATATCGTTCGCCGCCTTGCGGACCGCGTCCGGGCTGGTGAGGTTGAGCACGACGCCACCGACATCGGACTTGTGCACGATGTCGCGCGACATGATCTTGAGCACGACGGTGGAACCCTGTGCAAACAGCTCTGTGGCGTGGGCGACCGCCTGCTCGGCATCGGCGGCGGCGAATGTCGGCACGAAGGCGATGTCATAGGCATCGAGCAGCCGCTTGACCTCGATCGGATCGAGCCAGGAGCGGCCATCCGCCAGTGCCGCCGCAACGACCTGCCGCGCCGCGTCCTTGTCGGGCGCAAAATCGGCGGGCATGGCCGGCGGAACCTGCGCCAGTATCTCCACCACCTCGCGGTGTTGCACGAGATGCATGAAGCCGAGGACGGCATCGCCTCCGGTCTGGTAGTTGGGAATCCCGGCACCGCTCAACACGTCGCCGATCGACTGATCCGCACCGACCCAGACCGCGAGTACCGGCTTGGGTCGTATGCGATGTTCGGCACGGTACTTCTGGACCACGCCGGTCACGGCTGCAGCAATTTCATCGGCCCGCGCGATAGCCGTCTGGACATTCATGACCAGCACGGCGTCATTGTCAGGGTCGGCGAGCAGCGCTTCGAGCGCCGCGGCATAGCGCGCGGGATCGGCGTCGCCGATGATATCGACCGGGTTCGATTTCGACCACGTCGGAGGCAATACCGCGTCCAGCTTCTTATGGATCGCAGGCGAGATATCCGCGGCAACGCCTCCGAGTTCAACCAGCCGGTCGACGGCGAGCACGCCGATACCACCACCATTGGTCAGGATCGCCAGCCGTTTACCCGGCAGCGACTTCACCCTCCCGAGCGTCTCCGCGCAGTCGAACAGTTCGCGAAGATCGGACACCCGCACCATGCCGGCGCGCCGGAATGCGGCATCATAGACGGCGTCCGCGCCTGCCAGTGCGCCGGTGTGGGTCGCAGCCGCCTTGGCGCCCTGCGCCAAACGCCCCGATTTGACGACGACGACCGGCTTTACTCTCGCAGCCGCGCGTGCCGCCGACATGAACTTGCGCGCGTCCTTGATCGCTTCGATGTAGAGAAGGATGGCCTGGGTCTTTTCGTCGAGCGCGAAATAGTCGAGCAGATCGGCGATGTCGACATCGAGCTGGTCGCCGATCGAAACGATTCCGGAAAAACCGACCGCGCGTTGCGCCGCCCAATCAACCATGCCCGCGGCGATGGCGCCGGACTGCGAGATCAGTGCCAGATTTCCAGCCGCCGGCATATGCGCAGAAAAGCTCGCGTTGAGGCTGACGCCGGGCATCATGATGCCGAGGCAATTGGGACCGATCAGCCGCATGCTGTATTTGTGTGCAGCGCGCTCCGTGGCATCTGCCAGCGAGCCGGGACCATGCCCGAGGCCGGCGCTGACGATGATCGCACCCGCGGCGCCGCGGCGGCCTGCTTCATCGACGAGTTCCGCGATCGACCGGGCCGGTGCGGTAATGACAACCAACTCGGGTGCAAAAGCCAGTTCCTGAAGGCTGCCAACGGCTGCGACACCATCGATCTCCGGATAGCGTGGATTGACGAGGCCGAACTCGCCCTTGAACTGGGCCTTGCGGATATTGTCCAGAATGGCGCGGCCGACCGAGCCATGGCGCGGGCTGGCGCCGATCAGCGCAACGGAACGCGGCGAAAGCAGGTTTTTCAGGCGATAGGTTGACATCAGTATTCAATACCCTGTGGATCGCGGTCCCTTCGAGGGTATCCCACGCAATGTGTTTTTGGCGCGGCATGATAGTCGCGCACCGTCTCGAACCGATGACAGGGCCTGGATTCGAACGAAGTCAGTGACGAACGTAATCGCCGGGCGCGTCGGGCAAGTTGCCCTCGTCGGAATCGTGGCCCATACGCGGCGGCCCGGATGGCTCGCCGGATCGCGCGGCCAGCCACTTCGACCACTCCCGCCACCACGATCCCTCGACCGAGGGCACCGTCCTGAGCCATTCGTCGGGACCGGTATAGGTGGCGTGCTCCGCCTCGGTCTTTATCCGATAGGAGTGGCCCGGCTCGCCCGGCGGCGCCACGATTCCTGCATTATGACCGCCGCTGGTGAGCACGAAGGTCACGTCGGCATCGACCTGATAGTGGATCTTGTAGACGGATTTCCAGGGCGCGACGTGATCGCGAACGGTACCGACCACGAACATCGGCGTGCGAATATCCGACAGCGAAATCGGCTTGCCTTCGACCAGGTATCGGCCCCCCGCGAGGTCGTTGTTGAGAAACAGTTTGCGTAGATACTCCGAGTGCATCCGGTATGGCAGGCGGGTGGCATCCGCATTCCAGGCCATCAGATCGCTGCGCGCGGTGCGCTCTCCCATCAGGTAGTCATGCGTCAGTCGCGACCAGATCAGATCGTTGGAGCGCAACAACTGAAACGCGCCTGCCATCTGCGTGGTGTCGAGCACGCCACGTTCCCACATCATGTCCTCGAGGAACGCGACCTGGCTCTCGTTGATGAACAGCGTCAGTTCGCCGGCCTCGGTAAAATCGGTTTGCGCCGCAAGCAGGTTGATCGACTTCAGGCGGTTGTCGCCGTCACGCGCCATGGTCGCGGCTGCGATCGACAGCAGCGTGCCGCCCAGGCAATAGCCCAGTGCATGAACCCGGCAATCGGGTGCGATCTCGTTGATCGTATCGAGCGCGGCGGAGACGCCCAGCTTTCGGTAGTCATCGAAGCTGACCTCGCGGTCGGCGGCATCCGGATTCCGCCACGAGATCATGAAGACGGTGAAGCCTTCACCCGTCAGATACCTGACCAGCGAGTTCTGCGGCGAGAGGTCGAGAATGTAGTACTTCATGATCCAGGCCGGCACGACCAGGATCGGTTCAGGGTGAACCTTTGCGGTGGTCGGATAATATTGGATCAGTTCGATCAGATCGTTGCGGAACACGACCTTGCCGCGCGACGTCGCGACGGTTTGGCCGACGATGAAGTCGCCGGCCTTGACCGGCGCAAGCCCCGCCGACAGCAACTGGATCCAGTCGCTGCAGAAATTCTGCCAACCTCGTACGAAGTTCTTGCCTCCGGTCTCGAACGATTTTCGCAGCACCTCCGGATTGGTCGCGGCAAAATTGGAGGGCGACAGCACGTCCAGCATCTGCCGGACCGAGAACTCCACGATTGCCTCGTTCTGCTTTGCCACGCCGCGCACGCCCGTGGTAGCATTGTGCCACCATTGTTGACCCAGGAGAAACGCCTGCGCCATCAGGTTGAACGGCGGCTGTTCCCATTCGCGCCGGTCGAAGCGCCTGTCCTGTGCCTGCGGCTTGATCAGGGACCACGGCGCCTGGCCGGTCGAATGGACGTTCTGCGCGGCGTCAAGCAATCGCTTGGCTTCGATCAGCGCATCCTGCGCAATCTCGATCTGTCGCTGCGGCGCTGCGGCGAGATGCGACAGCCAATCGGCATAAGCCATCAGCAACGCCGCCGGGGAAATGCCGCCCGTGAAGCGAGCCAGCATCGCATGAAAGGCGCGGTCGGCCTGATAGGCCTCACCGTGGACGCCTTGCGGTGCCTGAGTAGCCGGCTGTTCGGCCGGGACAACAGACTGCCGGTCGCGCTGTTCCGCGGCGCGGGGGCGAAGCGGCAGAACGGTCGCTTCCGCGGTCGGCAGTGTCGATTTCGGTTGCATGGTACTTGGCCGATCGGTTCAGCGACGGCCGTGGATCAGGTTCGAAGTGGTGGCGATCATCCGCTCGCCATGCCTGAACAGCCGTTCGGAGTCGCGTCGAAAGAAGTCGAGTTGATGCTGTCCGCATTCCTCACACATCGTCTTGACGTCCTTCACGGAATGCGCACCTGCCATTTTCGCCACGAACTCGGTGAAAAGCTGCGTTTCGGTCCGGGTTCGTTCCATCATTTCGTCGGTGAAGAAGATGAATTCCTCAAACAGCATCCTTTGCGCGCCGAACAGGAACTCCATTGCGCTCTGGTTTAATTTGTTGGCTTCGGCCTCCCCGCCGGCAGCAGACTGGGCGGAATAGGATACAGCCCGTTCAGATAGTTCCGCCATGACAATTTTCCCTCCGATTTCAGGACGTTCAGCGCACGATAGCAACCGGTGTCGACCGGACATTGAGATGTATCAAGGCGTCGGGATACCGCCACCGACCATGGCGGGCTCGGGCAGCAGAACGCGGGCGTAAGACAACGACTGGTCGGGTGTGCCGGAGGCATCGAGCATGTGCCAATCCACCGCGCCGATGGTGAGGTGTTCCTGCATCAGGGCAACTTCCCGGGTTGCGTCTGACGCATCGCCCTTGCGTTGCCCGATCCGGGCCAGCCGGATTGCCAGATCGGCCATCAGGAACAGGCCGACGAAGCGCGCGCCCCGCTTGCGCGCCAGGCTGGCCAGTCCCTCCCGCTCCGTCTCCCGCAGATAGGCAGCATCGAGCACGACCGAGCAGCCCTGGGCGAGAACACGCTCCGCGGTATTCGAAAGCGTATCATACACGCTTGCTGTGACATCGGCTTGATAGGCCGCCTCCGGCAGCTTGGTCGTTTCACCGACCCCAAAGAGCTGTTTGCGAACGACGTCCGAGCGGACAATGAGCGCGCCGGGCGGTGGCTCGATCAGACCCGCCAGCCCGCGCGCAAGTACCGATTTTCCGGTCCCCGACAGGCCGCCAATCGCAACCAGCATGGGCGGGGTCGGCATGATGAGGCGCGCGGCCAGATCGAAATAGCGGAAGGCTTCCCGTCGAGCCAGTTCGCCATCCTCTGCCTGCTCGCTCTTGGTGAACAGTACATGCGCCCGGATCGCTGCCCGCAACGACAGGAACAGCGGCAACAGACCGAGGCCGTCGATCTCGTCACCCGTTGCTTTCGCCAGGTAGCGATTGAACACCGCGTTTGCCGCCGCCCCCTGACTGAAGTGGATCAGGTCCATCAGCGTAAATGCGAGATCGTAGAGGATATCCGTGGTCGCGATCACGGGATCGAACTCGATGGCGTCGAACAGCAGCGGCCGGCCTTCCACCAGCGCGATGTTGGCCAGGTGCAAATCGCCGTGGCAACGCCGCACGAAGCCTTGCGCTGCCCGCCGGCTGAGCTGTTCCCGATGTCTTTCGAGAAAGTCGCGGCTTGCGGCATCGAGCCGGTCGACGCCGGCGGCGTCAACTCCACGTACCATACGAAACTTCGCTGTATTGCGGTCCATCAGAGTTGGAATCGAGGCCAGCCAGGATGCGCCATCGGAGTGCGGTGCGTTGTCGTGGGATCGGGAAATCGCGTCCGCGATGGCGATCGCCAGCGACGCATCGACCGTCCCCGACGCAGCCAGACGGTCGAGCGACTTCTCCTCGTCGAACCGCGCCATTTCGACCGCCCATTCGACCGGCGTGCCGGAACCGTCGATCTCGAGCATTCCGTCGGAATTGCGCGTGATGGCAACGACGCGGCGGTAGAGTTCCGGCGCGTTGCCGGCATTGACGTTCAGTTCCTCCTCGCACGCGCGCCTTCGCTTCTCCAGCGTCGAGTAGTCGAGGAACGGCAGCCGGACGGCGCGCTTGATCTTCAACGCCGTATCGCCGCCAAGAAATATCATGGAGGCGTGGGTATCGATGCGCTTGCCGCCTTTTGCCACCCCGAAGCGCGAGCCATCGAGAAAATCGAGCACGGCTTGTTGGTCGCGTTCGGCCACCACGGTTCCGGCACGTGTCGGTTCGGTCATGGCTGCAACACGGCCGCGCCGGTGATCCGCCCCGCGCGTAATTTTGAAAGGACTTCGTTCGCCTCCCGTAGCGGAAACACAGAGGTATGCGTCTTGATGCCCGCTCGCGCCGCGACTTCAAAGAATTCGAGCCCGTCGCGGCGTGTCAGGTTGGCGACCGATAGCAACTGCCGCTCCCCCCAGAGGATTTGGTAGGGGAACGAAGGAATATCGGACATGTGAATGCCGGCACAGACTACCCGCCCGCCCTTCCGCACGGCCCGCAGCGCCAGCGGAACGAGAGCGCCGACCGGCGCGTAGATGATGGCCGCATCGAGCGGAACCGGAGGCTGCTCTTCCGCGGCCCCGGCCCATTCGGCGCCAAGCGATTTCGCCAGACCCTCCGCGTCGGCATCACCCGCACGTGTGAATGCATAGACCGAGCGGCCCTGCCAGCGGGCCACCTGCGCCACGATATGCCCGGCCGCGCCGAAGCCGAAAATGCCGAGATGCTTTCCAACGCCGGCCATGACAAGCGATCGCCAACCGATCAGGCCTGCGCAAAGCAGAGGCGCGATCGCGACGTCGTCGCCGGCTTCGCCGAGCGGAAAGCAATAGCGGGCGTCGGCGACGAGATGCGTGGCAAAGCCGCCGTCGCTTGTATAGCCGGTGAAGCGAGGGCGGTCGCACAAATTCTCCTGGCCGCCACGGCAATAAGAGCATTCGCCGCAAGTGTAGCCGAGCCAGGGAACGCCGACCCGTTCACCGATCTTCAGGTTGGTCACGCCGGTGCCTAGTATTTCCACCCGGCCGACCACCTCGTGGCCGGGAACGATCGGATAGGCGATTTCGGGCAACTCACCGTCGACGACATGCAAATCGGTGCGGCATACGCCGCAGGCGCTGACCCTGATGCGCACCTCCCCCGGTCCGGGTGTCGGATCCTCGCGCTGTTCGAACCGGAGCGGCGCTCCGGGCGCTGGCAGGACCATGGCGTGCATTCGGATAATGTCCTCAAGCGTGCGTGTGCAACCTAACCGAGACGGGGTGGCGGAAGTTTGATCCTCGTCAAACAGGCAGGGTTCGCCATCTTCTAGCATGCAGATGCCAGTACGGCTTTAACCAGGAGGCACTCCATGGATACGAAATCAGTGGTCCCGGTTGGAACCCAGCGTGCCATCACCCGCCGCGACACCAACCCATTCTCCTTTTTGCAGCAGGAAATCGACCGGCTGTTCGAGGGCGTCACGCGCAACATCCCCGGCTTCGCCACGACGACGATGCCGAGCATGGATATCAGCGAAACCGACAAGGCGATCGAAATCACGGCCGAGCTACCAGGCCTGGAGAAGAAGGACGTCGAGCTCAACGTGGCCGACAACCTCCTGACCATCCGTGGCGAGAAGAAGAACGAGCGCGAAGAGAAGAACAAGGATTATCATCTGGTCGAGCGCAGCTACGGCTCGTTTTCGCGGTCGGTCGAACTTCCCGCCGGCGTCAAGATCGAGGACATTTCGGCCGAGATCGCCAATGGTGTACTGAAGGTCACCGTGCAGAAGCCGGCACCGAAGCAGACCAAGCAGATCGAGATCAAGTCAGCAGCTGCCTGAACGAAACCGGCGGGGCGCTGTTTCCACGTGCAGCACTCCGCCACTTCTCGATGAAGTCGAACAGGAGATCGCACCATGCGCGCCCATCAGATCATGACCCGCTCCGTTGTCACCGTCAGACCGGACGCCACCATTCTCGAAGCTGCCAACACCATGCTGCAGCACCATGTCAGCGGGCTTCCGGTGGTCGATGCGGCCGGCAAGCTGGTCGGCATCGTCTCCGAAGGCGATTTCATTCGCCGTGGCGAGATCGGCACGCAGAAGAAGCGCAGCCGCTGGCTCAGCTTTCTGATGGGCGCGGACGCAACGCAATACGTTCGGGAGCATGGCCGCAAGGTCTCCGAGGTCATGACCAACGATCCGCTCACCATCGCCGAGGATGCGACACTGGAAGAAATCGTCAATGCGATGGAAGCCAACGGCATCAAGCGCATGCCGGTGATGCGCGACGGCAAGCTCGTGGGGATCGTGTCGCGCGCCAACCTGTTGCACGCGGTTGCAAGCCTCGCCCGCGAAGTTCCCGATCCGACGGCCGATGACGACCATATTCGCAGCCGCATCATCCAGGCGCTTGAAAAGCACGACTGGAGTCCGTTCGGCCTCAGCGTCATCGTGCGCGACGGCATCGTTCATCTCAGCGGCGTGATCACCGACGAGGAGTCCCGGCAGGCGGCCATCGTTGCCACTGAAAACGTCTCTGGCGTGAAGAAGGTTCACGACCATCTGAGCTGGGTCGACGTCATGTCCGGGATGTATCTGCAATCGCCCGAAGATATCGAGATGGCGAAGAGCGGCTAGTCCAGTCGCGCGCTCCCGGTCGGCTTACGAGCGCGTGCTCTCGGTCACCGCTCGCATGATGTCTTCGCGCGATATTATCCCTGCCAACCGCTGGTGGGCATCCAGCACGGGAACGCTCTTCATCCGGTGGTCCACCATCAATTGCAATACCCGCGTCAGCTTCGTCCCCGGATCGACATAGATGAATTCCGGCGTCATGATGTCCGCCACGGTCCGCGACAGCAATTCGTCATAGGCCGGAACCATGCGACTAGGGCTGAAGGCGAAGCATTTCAGAAAGTCGAAATTGCTGACGACGCCGACAATGTCCTCGCCCTCGCGGACCGGATAGTAGTTAAAGCCATCCTCGTCGAACATTCTCTGCAGTTCGCGCATGGAGGTGTCGCGGCTGACCGTCTTCACCGTGCGCGTCATGAATTGGCCGGCGGTGGCTTCGAGAAATCTATGCACGGCGAGCCCTCATCATCGTCCATGCCTCAGCGCGACAGAAACGCGCAGCGGCGCGATTCGGTTACCAGATGGCGCGTGACGCCACCGAGCACCCATTCGCGGAAGCGCGAATGCCCATAGGCACCAGCTATGACGGCGCCCGCGCCGACGTTGGCGGCGATCTTGTCGAGTTGTTCGCTCACGTCCGCGGGCGTTTCGGGAACGCTGGTGCGGGCCACGATGCCGTGGCTATGCAGCCACGCCGCCACATCAGCAACGCGCGAGATAGCATCGGCGCGATCGGTGTCCTGCTCCGGAATCTCCGCGATCGTGACTTCCTTTGCCGCCGCCAGGATCGGCAGCGCGTCGAATACGGCCCGGCGTGCCTCGCGCACGTCCTTCCAGGCGACCAGAACGCTCCTCAAATCCAGCCACTGCACGGCTGTCGGCACGACGATGAGCGGCCTGCCCGCCTGCATTACCAGATCGCTCGGATCCGGCGCCGCGTAGGGATCTATCATGGCTTCCGATCGTGCGCCGACCACGATGACATCGGCGGCTCTCGCCTGCTGCAGCATGTAGGGCACCGGCAGCGCCCGCGCCGAACGCCACTCTACCGACGCGACACGTTTCCCGATGGCGGCGCGAAACTCAGCCTCGAGCTCCGACAACCGAGCCTGGACGGCGGCCGTCTCCTCATCGAGCAGCTTCTGCGCAAAGTCGCCTTCCGCAAAGTACATTGGCGGCCTGAGGTCCGAGGCGGCAACGCCGACGACGCGCGCTCCGAACCGTTCGGCAAGATCGCCGGCCACCCTGAGGCCGGCATCGTTTGGCCGGTCCAGCGCCAGGCCCACCATCACAGTTTTGTAGTCCATCACCTGCTCCACATCCTGGCGCGAAATGCATTACGAGTATCAAGCTCGCAGAATTGCATCCTAGCGAGCCGTTTCGGATCGAAACTGACTTAGATCAAGGGGGCTTCGGTAAGCGCCGGTTCGGCATTCGCGAGCATGCACCACGTCGCCGCAATTCGTGCGAATTTCTTTCTATTTCAATGCGGTAGATGCTAATAGAAATTTTGATACGCGTTCCCTTCACCGAACGATTGGATGCTGTATCTGGTATGGAAGAAGGCTCTTCGAAAGCGAAGCATGATTGACGCCGACCGACCGTTCCGGAATCAGGACCCGCTCGACGAGAATGTGCGCAGCGGAGCCGAGCGGTCAGGCGTCGGCACCTGGGACCTGGACTTTTCAACGCGGAAGCTGGACTGGTCCAACACCACCCGCACGCTGTTCGGCGTCGCGCCCGATACGCCTGTCGACTACGACCTCTTCCTCTCCCTGCTGGAGCCCCAGGATCGCGATCGCACCGCGACAGCCCTGAAGCAGTCGATCGACACCGGCTGCAATTTCGACGTTCAGTACCGGCTGCCCCTGTCGGTGGACGGTCATTGGGTGCGCGCACTTGGCGCCGTCGTAAATGGCGCAAATGGCTCCCCTGCGCGGCTCAGCGGCGTCGTGATCGATATCGACCATGAGAAACGCCTCGAGGACGCCGTCAGAATCCGCGAGAGGCATTTTCGCTCGATCCTGGATACGGTCCCGGATGCGATGATCGTGATCGACGAGCATGGCATCATGCAGTTCTTTTCCAGCGCTGCCGAACGCCAGTTCGGTTACACCGAACCTGAGGCGATCGGAAAGAATATCAGCGAGTTGATGCCGGAGCCGGATCGCAGCCGCCATGACGGCTACCTCGCCCGCTACCTGAAGACCGGCGAACGTCGCATTATCGGCATTGGCCGCATCGTGACCGGCATGCGCAAGGACGGCACCACGTTTCCTATGCATCTCACTATCGGCGAGATGCAGTCGGGTGGGAAACCCTACTTTACAGGCTTCGTCCGCGATCTTACTGAACAGCAGCAAACCCAGGCACGCTTGCTGGAACTGCAATCCGAACTGGTCCACGTTTCCCGCCTCAGCGCGATGGGCGAGATGGCATCCGCCCTCGCTCATGAACTCAATCAGCCGCTGTCGGCGATCAGCAATTACATGAAGGGATCGCGTCGCCTGCTGGCGGGCAGCACCGATGCCAACGCGGCGAAGATCGAAGCCGCTCTCGATCGCGCCGCGGAGCAGGCGATTCGCGCCGGCGACATCATCCGGCGATTGCGCAATTTCGTCGCGCGCGACGCGTCCGAGAAGCGCGTCGAGAGCCTTTCGAAGATGGTCGAAGAGGCCGGCGCGCTCGGGTTGACCGGTGCCCGCGAACAGGGCGTGATCCTGCGCTTCAACCTGGATCCGTCGTGCGATCTTGTACTTGCCGACAGGGTCCAGATTCAGCAGGTGCTGGTCAACCTGTTCCGCAATGCGCTGGAAGCAATGGCGCCTTCGACGCATCGCGAACTGATAGCCTCCAACACCAGGGCCGCGGACGACATGATTGAAATCGCCGTTTCGGACACCGGATCCGGGTTCGCCGGCGATGACCTTTCGAACCTGTTTCAGCCATTTTTCACCACCAAGGAAACCGGCATGGGCGTCGGTCTTTCGATCAGCCGGACCATCATCGAAACCCATGGCGGCCGGATGTGGGCTGAAACGAACGAATCCGGCGGCGCCACGTTCCGCTTCACCCTGCCCGCCGCGCCCGCCAAGGATCTGATCGATGTCGCAGGATAAGAACGTCTATGTCATCGACGACGATCCGGCGATGCGCGATTCGCTGGATTTCCTGCTGGGCTCGGCCGGCTTCAATGTGCGCGTTTTCGATTCCGCCCAGATTTTCCTGGACGAACTCACCAAGCTGGAGCCCGGCTGCGTGGTGACGGACGTGCGCATGCCCGGCGTCGACGGGATGGAGTTGCTGCGCCGGATAAATTCGGGCGCGCGAAAGCTTCCTGTGATCGTCATGACCGGTCATGGCGACGTGCCGCTGGCGGTCGAAGCCATGAAACTGGGCGCGCTCGATTTTCTCGAGAAGCCGTTCGAGGATGAGCGGCTGATCGGAATGATCGAGACCGCGCTCTCGGAGCAGCAGAACGGCTCGAAAGGTGATACAGCCTCGGCTGACATGGCGGCGCGGGTGGCGAGCCTCACCCAGCGCGAGCGCCAGGTGATGAAGGGGCTGGTGACGGGGCAATCGAACAAGACGATCGCCAGGGAATACGATATCAGCCCGCGCACGGTCGAGGTCTACCGGGCCAACGTCATGACCAAGATGCAGGCCGGCAACCTTTCCGAACTGGTCCGGTTCGCGATCCGGGCGGGAGTCGTCGAAGATTGAGCCAAGTCAATTCGGCGGCGGGCAAACCGGCTAGTTTGTCCGGATGATTGTTGCCCAAAACAGCCCGGATAATGAAGGCGGTACAGGCTCTCCGCCCAGAAAAACGATGATCTACGTCGTCGATGACGACTACGACGTCCGGACATCCCTGCGATTTCTGCTGGAGACCGAAGGGTTCGAGGTCCGGACCTTCCGCAGCGGATCGGCCTTGCTCGGCTCCTCGACCCGGCATCGGGCGGATTGCCTTGTGGTGGACTACAAGATGGCCGACATCGACGGGCTGGAGCTGGCCCAACGACTGCGGCGCCTCGACGTCTCGACCCCGATCGTCATGATTACGGGGTATCCGGACGAAAACATCTCCGCCAAGGCCAGTTCGGCCGGGGTGCGCCAGGTGTTGTTGAAGCCCAATCTGGAAGAAAATCTGGTCGAATGCGTTCGAAACGCCATCGATGCACGCGGCGCTACGGACCAGCCCTGACGAGCAGGCCCCGGTCAACTCCGTATGATCCCGTAAGGGGGTGGCCTTAGGATATCGACCGAAATATCGGGCCGCAGCGATCATCCTTACACAAGGCCATCCCACATCGAGGAGATGGCAAATGCTCACCCAGTCGATCACCACCCCGTCAGTCCCGGCCGCCAAGGGCTTCCGCGGCCCCGGCCCGCAGGCTGCCCCCGCCATCGACCAGTTCAGCCTGATCGCCAGCTGCACGGGTGTGATCGCCACCGAATATTCCTACCGCAAGGATGAGGAAATCTACGGCGAAGGCGAGCCTTCGGAATACGTCTATCAGGTGATCCGCGGTGCCGTTCGCACCTACAAGCTTCTCAACGACGGGCGGCGCCAGATCGGTGCGTTCCTGCTGCCGGGCGACGTGTTCGGCCTCTATTCCGGATCGGCCCATCGTTTGACTGCCGAAGCCATCGTCGACACCACGGTCCGGCTGGTCAAGCGCCACAACCTCGAAGCCGCTGCGGGATCGAATGTGAAGGTTGCCCACAATCTCTGGACCATGACTGCCAGCGAACTCCGGCATGCCGAAGATCACATGCTGCTGCTCGGCCGCAAGACCGCGATGGAAAAGGTTGCCACCTTCCTGCTGGAGATGGATCGCAGGCTCGCCAAGGCCGGCATGTTGGCGCTACCGATGTGCCGCCGCGACATCGGCGATTATCTCGGGCTGACGCTGGAAACCGTGTCGCGCACGCTTTCACAACTCAGCGACCAGGGCGTCCTGGTGTTTTCGAGCGCCCGTCAGATCGTGCTGCGCAATCGCCAGCGGCTGGCCGACATGGACGCCTGAGCGCAAACCGCGACCGGATGCCGGAGGGCAAGATGAACAGTTACCGCGTCTCCTTCTACAAGGATCTCCTGAACTCGGACGGCCATAGTTTCAAGTGCCTCCAGCGCCAGGTCGACGTCCAGTCGGACGGCCCATCCCAGGCGCTGGTGCTGGCTGAGCGCCTTGTCGACAACGAGCGCCTCAACGCCGACTGCGTCGAGGTGGTACATTTGGCGGACGACCATCGTGAACTTGCGAACCCGTCGAGCCGTTCATCGCCGCCCTGCAAGCACACCTGGAGCCGGATTACGTAACAGGTGTCAAAATCGGCGCGGCGAACAGAACGCCCTGGAATAGGCGGCGGCAAATACGAGAAATGCCGTAGCCCAGGCAATGCCGGCGATGGTCAGCAGCGCCTGGGCATGATCGACTTCCAGCGCCGCGCAGACCCTCGCCAGAGCAGCGACGAGGACCGATGCATAGATCAGGTGCGTAGCGATGGACGCCTCCAGCCGCCGCCCGGTATGACCCAGCGTGGCCCGGCTCATCACCGCGAGCGTCATGGTGCCGATCGCACCACCCGTCCATGCGTGGATGCCGGCGCTCGGCGCAACCAGATCGAACGCCGAGAGCGCGGCGAGGATGAACCCAATCGGAATGAATGCATAGGCGACGTGCAGGATCAGCACCAGCCGGTCCGCGAATGTGCGGTAGCCGGTCCAGCGCACCAGGCGAACAATGTGCATCAACCCGCAGGCAATCAGCAGCACGCCGGTGGTCCGGTCCTGCGGTCGTGCCAGCCAGAGCAATAGCACGAGCACGGTAAAGATCATCGTCGCGGCATCGAAGCGGCCGAACGGCGATGGCATCCTGCCCGGCTTCTGCCGCGCCAGCCAGTTGCGGGTGAAACTCGGAATGATGCGTCCGCCGATCAGCGCGATCAGGACGATCACCATGGCGATACCGCCATGCGCTGCGTATTCAGCGTGCCCGGCGAAATGCGCCTCCAGGTGAAACGCGAGGTTTCCGGCGGCGAGCAGGCTGACGATGACGACGACCTGGAGGTTTGCCCACTTCCTGCCGGCAATGATCTCGCGCGCGGCAGCAGCCGCAAGCACGATCAGGAACAGCGAATCGATCGCCGCTGCCAAGCCCCAACCGATCCACGCCGAAACGCCTACCGCTACTCGTCCTGCAACCCAGATCGAGAACAGCAACATCAGCGGCCTGCCCTGCAGCGGCAGCCTGCCGGTCCAGTTCGGCACGGCCGTCAGCAGGAATCCGGCGACAACGGCGGCGATATATCCGAACAGCATCTCGTGAACGTGCCAGTCTTGCGGCGCGAACGCCGTGCCCAGTTGCAGCGTCCCGAAGAAAGCCGGCAGCCACACCAGCATGGCGGCGCCGGCATAGATCGACCCGAAGAAGAAGAACGGCCGGAAGCCGTACGAGAACAGCACCGGCCCCCGGTAATCCCTCAAACGCGCGACAGACATGACTTTGACCTGGTTAAGTCCGGAAGAGATGCCGGGATGGCAGCTCTTCCTTTTCAAGGCTTGTCTACTTCGCAGCCGTCTTGTTGGCAGCGAGCCTCTCGAACAGCGTCGCGAATACCTGCTTGGCCTTCCCGACCTGGGGTACCGCCTTTGCTTGCTCCTCATTGGCGGGGGTCCCCACCACGACCATCGCCACCATGCCCATGGCGTAGTGCGGCGCGCATTTGACGCCATAGATGCCGGCCTGGTCGAATTTCACGACGACATCCTGGTTCATCTTGCCTGCAAAGGTCGTCCCGCCGTCCGGCAGCATGCCCTTGATGGTCTCGGCATTGTGGCTCTTGTCGGTCGCCACGAACTTGACGGTGTCGCCCGGCGCGACCTTGATCAGGGCAGGCTCGAACACCATCAGGCCCTCAGCTCCCTTGTTGAGCATCTTGACTTCGACCTCGGCCGCCACAGCGCCACCGGCCATCGCCATGGCCACGCCAACCGCTGCCGCCACCAAACACCTGCGCATTTCTGTCTCCTGTCGATCGGTTTGGGTCACCCGCGGACCCCATGGGAGGAATAGTTAATCCCTCACCGCCGGACGCAGTTTGCTGCAGCGCAAGCCCACGATCGATTTTTGCGATGTATAATGGCCGGTGACCGCAGTCCCCTGTCCCGCCGTTTCGCGGACGCATCCGGAAGAGTTTGATGGCTTCCCTCGACCGTTCCATTGTCGCCAACGTCCCCGTGTTCGCCGGATTTAGCCCAGGCGATCTCGATGTGCTCTTGAGCGAAGCGCGATCTGTCCGATATCCGAAGGAAAGCAGCGTGTTCGACCAGGGCACGGAAGCGCACTCGTTTTTCGTGTTGTTGCATGGACATCTGAGGGTCGAGAAGACGACGCCGCAAGGACAGCAGATCGTGGTTCGGTATGTGTCGGCGGGCGAACTGTTCGGCGTTGCGCAAGCCATGGGACTGAGGCAATACCCGGCGACCGCCATCGCTGTCGTCGACAGCGTCGCACTGTGCTGGCCCTCAAAGGCGTGGCCGCAGCTCATCGCAAAGTTTCCCGCGCTGGCGGCCGGAGCGCTGCAGACTGTCGGCAACCGATTGCAGGATACCCAGGCCCGCGTCCTGGAAATGTCCAGCGAACAGGTCGAGCAACGCGTCGCGCATGCGCTCCTGCGCCTCGCCAAACAGGCCGGCCGGAAGGTCGAACGGGGCGTCGAGATCGATTTCCCGATCAGCCGCCAGGACGTCGCCGAAATGACCGGCACCACCTTGCACACGGTGAGCCGAATTCTCAGCGCATGGGAGCAGCAAGGCCTCGTCGAGGGGGGACGGCAGCGCATCGTCCTGCGAGAGCCGCACAAGCTGTTTGGACTTGCGGAAGGCCGCAGCAAGGAATGACGGTTCGACGCTCGAGCCTTTTCCGTTCCGATTGAATCGGAACGGGGCTCTGGATTCTTGTTTTGACGCGTTTTCTTGACGCGAACCGGTTTCCACTTCGTTGGAAAACGCTATGCACAGCCGGCCACCGATCGCAGCTTCGCCACAACAGCGTGCCCGTCGATGCCGTGTTCGCGGCTTGCTTCTTCAACGCTGTGAAACGCTGCGATCGGGCAGCCGATGCAGTCCATCCCGAAATCCAGAAACACCCGCACGGAATCCGGCCAGCGGCTCATCACCTGCTCGACCGTCATGTCCAACGTAAGTGAACGCTTCCTCATGCTGCCGTGTGTAGATGCGCCACGGCGCGCTTCGTTGTGCGGCGACAAACAGCGAAGCAGTTTGGGATTCCGGAAGAAGGTTGCTTTTGCACAAAGAGCGCTTGCTGCACCCGGCGCATAAGGGGGACACGGATTTCAGAAGCAGACACCGAAAGGATCGTGTCATGATTACCCGCCGTACCGCATTGCTGGGCGCTGCCGTCGTCGCCCTTGTCGCCGCTGCCCCGGCGCTGGCCGCCGACGATCTCAAGCTGCCGCGGCAGGCCATCGAGCTGGTCGCGCCGCCCTTTGTGCATCCGCACGAACAGGCGACCAAGGAAGGCCCCAAGATCATCGAGTTCAAATTGACGATCAGGGAAAAGGAAGTCGTCATCGACGACGCCGGCACCAAATTCCAGGCCATGACGTTCAACGGCTCGATGCCTGCGCCGATGATGGTGGTGCATGAAGGCGACTACGTCGAGGTGACGCTGGTCAATCCCGATACCAATACGATGCCGCACAATATCGACTTCCATTCCGCCACCGGCGCCTTGGGCGGCGGCGCGCTGACCCACGTCAACCCCGGCGAGCAGGTAGTCCTGCGCTGGAAGGCGACGCGCACCGGCACGTTCGTCTATCACTGTGCGCCGGAGGGCATGATCCCCTGGCACGTCGTGTCCGGCATGCACGGCACCGTGATGGTGCTGCCGCGTGACGGGTTGAAGAGTCGCGAAGGCAAGCCGCTGCGTTACGACCGCGTCTATTACATCGGCGAGAATGATCTCTACGTGCCGAAGGACGAGAACGGAAAATACAAGAGCTACGACACACCAGGCGAAGCTTTCGCCGACACCACGGAGGTGATGCGCAAGCTGATCCCGACCCATGTCGTGTTCAACGGCAAGGTCGGCGCGCTGACGGGCAAGAACGCGATGACCGCCAAGGTCGGCGAAACCGTCATGATCGTGCATTCGCAGGCCAATCGCGACACGCGGCCGCATCTGATCGGCGGTCACGGCGACTACGTCTGGGAGACCGGCAAGTTCATCAACCCGCCGGAGAAGGATCTGGAGACATGGTTCATCCGCGGCGGTTCGGCGGGCGCTGCGCTCTATACGTTCAGGCAGCCCGGCATCTACGCCTACGTCAATCATAATTTGATCGAGGCGGTCGAGCTTGGGGCCAGCGCGCACTTCAAGGTCGAAGGCGAATGGAGCAACGACCTGATGAAGCAGGTCAAGCCTCCCGGACCGATCCTGCCCGGCAAGTCCAGCGCGGCCGAGGCGGTGGTGCAGACCAGGTAAACTCTCTTTGCGGCCTGCAGATCGATCTGCAGGCCGCAACCGCAAAGGAATTAGGCGATGTTGTTCGCCATGAAAATCAAGATCGCGATCACCCTCGCCGCCCTGGCGAGCCCTGTCGCATTCACGGTGGCACCTGTTGATCATGGCAGCGTCGACGCCGGAATCACCGCGATCCCAGCCAGGCCATTTCAATATCGGATGGCCGGCGACTTTTCCCGCGACGGCAGGCCGGCGGAAGCGCCGCTGCGCGACATGCTCATATCAGGCGGCGTCAGGATCATGACGAGCCAGGTCACATCGCGCGAGTATGCGCATTGCGTCGATGACGGCGCGTGCCCTCGCATCGCCCATGCGTCGGGAGCAGCGGATCGTCCGATGGTGGGCGTGAGCTGGCGTGATGCAACGGCCTATGCCGACTGGATCACGAACAGGACGGGCGTCGTGCATCGACTGCCGACCGATGAGGAATGGGTATTCGCCGCCGGCGAGAAAGGCCGCGACGAAGCGCTTCCGCTGACCGATCCGGTCGATCCGGCACAAGCCTGGCTCGCGCGTTACGAGGCCGAAGCCAACCGGGCGCGCCCTTTCGCCCTTGACCCGCAACCGATCGGCACGTTCGGGGGCAACGAGAACGGCCTCAACGACGTCGGCGGCAACGTCTGGGAATGGACCAACAGCTGCTTCCTGCGGATGACGCTGGAGCCGACGGGAGCCGTTCAGGTCAGCAATACCAATTGCGGCGTCCGCGTCGTGCAAGGCGCGCACCGGACCTATATGACCGATTTCATCCGGGACCCTCGCACGGGCGGCTGCGCCGCCGGCGTCCCGCCTGCCAATCTCGGATTCCGGCTGGTGGTCGAGGACCGGAACTGGCCAAGGCTGCGCAGAATGATCGTGGCAAGCCTCAGGTCGAACTGATGTCCTCACTGCTGGCGTGCCCCAATCCTCTCAGATTTCGGCCCGGAAAGATCCGTTCGCAGACCGTTCCGAGATGGTGCTTTGTGTCCGGAAACGTTGGAGAATTTCACCTCCCCGGTTCCTCTCGTCCCCGCTTGTTCGATGTCGTCCCAACCGGATGGGTAGTAAACGCGGTAGCATAGGTTGGTTTGGCCGTTTCGCCGGCTGGTCCGCTTGACGTGCCAACCCCAGCGACGCGGTGTTTGGACGCCTCAAATGGTCTGGGTCAGAATCGGCCGCACAGTTCTGACCATCGGTGTACGATCAAGGCCAAGTATCCAGATTCGGAAATGGCAGCGACGCATGCACCACCGGGAACAATTACTGGGGAATCCGTACTAAGAATTGGGACGCAATAGGAACGTTCGATCTCGGCGTACTTAGAGGTCCGCGATGAAGGTGTTCGTGTATGTGAACGCGTGGAAGAAGGTCGGCGACACCGACCACATCAAGGTTTTTGCAACGGCAGAAGCTGCAAAAACTTGGCTCGAGGAGCACGATCCGAACGGCACTGCCTACGAGCAGGAAGTCAGCGATGGCGCGGCTAAGCCGGAAAGTGACTCCTGGAGCTGTTGACTAGCCGTGGCGCCAACTCCATCCCTTCGATCTCCAGGACCTCCCACAGCGAGGCCGCCAGGACGATGAGCGATGGCGTCCAGGCCAGCATGGCGCCGAACACAACGGCTTCCAGAGTTGTCATATGTCACCCCCACGTGACTGCATCGATCCAGCGAGGGTTGTTCAGATTTGAGGGGTGTCTGTGAGCGTGCACAAGCCGGGCTCGGCGATCCAATCGTTGGCTCGGTTGGCTATCCTGGGCTCCGTCGATTGCATGCACTTGATCCATCCTTGGACAAGAATGCACGCACGGCCGGCCGGTATTGGATCACGCTCGAGTGAGATGTGCCGAGACCGGTGAACTTAGATTGGGCTGGCTGCGACGGAGAAAGTGTGGCCGCCGTTGTATTGGCGTAGGGGTGCAGCATGGATCAGGTGGATGACGTGTGGATGCGTCGCCTTCTGCAGATCTCGTCCGATATTCACTATCGAATGGGTGAAGTCCGTAAACTGAGACAATTAGTGCGACAGGCGGAAGCCTCGGCATATGGTCAGGAGCCAAGTGAGCCTGTGGTCGAAGACAATGAGTTGCGTGCCCAGCCCGATATCTAGGGATCTCGAGACTTTCTCGAACCGGCATCGTTCGAAGATGAATTGAGGATCTTCAGCCGTTGCTCGATTTCGGCTTTTTCTGCCTTCAGCCTCTCGCTCAGAACATCCTGCATCAATTCGCGGAGCTCAAACAGCTCCTCGATTGTCATGGATTTCCACTCATCACTCCACATGTCGCCCCTCCAGCGATCATGAAGCAATCGAACGGTCGATGAGTTGATGAGATTTGGGCAATATGGCGGTGAACAGGAGATTATGCACACCGGAGAACTACGGAATCTGCTTGGCAACTGAAGCTCGCCGGCCGTGGCCGGCCGGAGTTCCGTGTCGGCAACCAGCTGCGACTCCGCCCGACCGGGGTCCCCGTCCATGAAAAAGCCCGGCTCGAGGCCGGCAGCACTGTCACGTCGGTTTATGTCCGTTATGGATGAGATGCCCGAAATGGAACTTTCGCGCGGCCGGCGCCTTAATGTGATCATAACTCACATATGACATTGCCCTCTCATGATAGGGGACCGTCATGGTGAATGATTTCAAGGGCTGCACATCAGGCGAACTGTTCCAGCTGCATACAGAGATTGCCGCCTTGCTGGCCGAGAAGCTGAAGGCCAAAAAGGCTGAACTCGACGAGCGATTGCGGCAACTGCATGCGAGCGGCAATCAGGTCACGCGGGCACGCCGGCCCTATCCGCCGGTAAAAGCAAAATTTCGGAACCCGGATCAACCTTCAGAAACCTGGTCAGGACGCGGGAAGCGCCCCCGCTGGCTTGACGCGAAGTTGCGGTCAGGCGAGCAGATCGACGATTTTCGCATTGCGAGTTAGGGTTACGTGCGCTCTCAGCCAATCTGAGCAACTCGCGAAGCTGGCGGAGCTCAAGCATCTGACGGGAAAGCTCGGCAACGCTTTGAGCCAGCTGCCGCTCGAAATCGAAACGCCCCGACTGTGACACGCGAACACTCCGCCCAAACGCACGGATACGTAACTTAGTCCCTATGACTGACCGATGAACGAATCAATTCACATTTTAAACACCCATCAAATTGGCCTGTCCGGAAAAGCCTGACGGCCCACGTCCGGAGTGCCGCGGCCTGCAAGAAAAAAGCCGGGCGCGAGGCCGGCCTTCGTGCGCTGGTGCGCGGTCTACGCCGCTCTCGCCTCAACTGCGGGAGAGCGTCGACGCTTGGGCTGTCAGCCAGGGCGATCAGCCCGGCCGCTCCGAGCCCGTCCGTCGATTGGTCGATCTTGGTCTGAAGGCAAAATCAAAGGGCTAAGAGAAAAGGCAGAACAGACGCCCGGGCGGAGGATATCCTTTTCCTACTTTTCCACATCCCAGCCAAACGCGCTATTTCGCTCGATCGCTGTTCTGCTAGCGTCCGAGCTTTCAGAAATGGTGATTGGGTTTGACCATGCTGGAGAGCGAATTCAAGCAACAACGCGCCAAACTAATACTCGAATTGGCGGACCAGACCACGGATCCATTTATTCAAAGCGCGCCTGCTAGCTCTGTCGTCGAGATACGACGATGGCGTTAGGCGCGCGCCCATAGCGCTGGCCGAGTTCGAAATGAAGAACGCTATTGACCGGTTCGAGTAGTGAAGCACCGCCTGCACAAAATCGAAAGCCTCCAGGCTGATGTGGGCGCCGCGTTTTTCCAGTACGATCACCGTCATCGGGGCTTCAGATGGTTCTCGATCTCCTGACGATTCTATTTCTGGTTTTAGGCTGGGTTCTTATTGTTATAATGGTTTTTGAACGGCGACGTGACGTACTTCACGGCCCTTCCATAAACCGTCTAAAGAACACCCAGACCAATCCGCCGGCCAGCCATCAAAACCTGGCTGTCAGACGATCGGTGCCGGACGCCTCGGACGAATACGATCACCTCCTTCGAGGGATTCAGTCCGAGGTTGAGAGACAGAAGCAGATGTCTATCACGTTATCACGGGCGCACGCTGCGGGTACCGTGAGCGACAAAGATGCTGGCCTGGAGGGCTGGGGGCCGAGGTAAAGATTGATCGGCGTCTCCCGCGGCCCGGCGGATGGCGTCCGGCGGCAGGCTTGCCCGGGTCTTACAGCGACTTCATTATCGAGCACCTTGCCGAACCGCTGAGAGAGCAGATTAGGCAAGTGAAAGCATCAAATCGCAAAAAGGACTTGCGCACGCTTCAAAGATAGCTGGCAACAGAGAACGATATACACCAGACAAATATTGGTGGCCGGTTAGCTTACCGTCTATTGGTCGTCTTCTTGATTTTGAAATCGTCGATCCGCTTACCGGACTGCAACTGCGCGACAAGCCAGCGCGGCTGCTTGCCGCGACCGGCCCAGGTCTCGGACGGCTCATCAGGATTGCGATATTTCGGCGCTACCTCCGGGTACCGCCGGCGGCCTGACACTGGGGCTTGCAACTGCTTCAGCCGCTCTTCAAGGTGCAGTTTCTCCATCTGGATCCGCTGCTGCAACAGTTGAGAGACCTCAACGTGCAGTGACCAAAGGTCATCGGTACTCATCCGATCGAGTTCCGTTCGTTTCATGACTACCTCCTCATGATTACTGTCGCTCCCTTTATTGATGAAACCAGTGCTGTCTTGCCATTTAAGTCAGGTAAAAGACTTAGTGCTTTGTAAGGTGAAATAGCGGCCAAAATGCCGACAATAAGTCCCTAATAAATAGGGAGGCGCATTTGTTCCGCAACTTCGTTTGCAGTTTCAACTTTCAGCGAGCAGATCTCAGCTCCTGGTTTCGCTTGTGAGGGGCGCTTCATGTCTCCCGCAACATAGAATTGCTCTGCCAAACGATAACGCTTAACGGGTCAACATAAGCAGCTGCTTTGTTTGCGGGCCAAGGTCGCCAGCTTGCTCTTTTCCTTGCAAGCATCGCCCGCTCGCAAGCTTGGAATGACGCGCAGCGGTCGGTCGAATGCACGAACAGCACAGAGAGATGAGCAGCCGGCTCGCTACCTGTTCTCCTACTGGTGCCGGACTGTCACTCCGGCTCATCGAGCGCACTCGCATTTTGCCCTCTGTACATCTCGACGATACAAGGCGCTCCGGCAGTCAACCCATTTCATTGTGTTCGGATACGCCCCATAGCGAGACTGCCAAGATCACCAGAGATGGCGTCCAAGCGAGCATGGCGGCAAATGCGATTGCCTGCAGGGTTGTCTGCCTTCCTCAAAGGATGGACGGTCACGCTGCACGGCCTCCATGCAAGCCACATGCTGGCCTCGAACAGCCATCCCAAGGTCGTGCAGGAGTCTGGGGCACTCCTCGATCGCGATCACGATGGACTGCTACAGGCACCTGACGCCGAACATGCAGGGAGAACCTGCCGCGGCGGTTGACGTCGCGCTACGCGCCGCCATAAACAAGCGAACCGAAGACATTGGGTAGCAAGTGGTAGCAGGGTCCTTCGTTTGGTCCTTGCGACACAACAAAAAGCTAAGCAATTTCAAGGTCTGGAAGGGTGGCCGAGTGGTTTAAGGCACCGGTCTTGAAAACCGGCGTGCCTGCAAGGGTACCGTGGGTTCGAATCCCACCCCTTCCGCCAAAATTCCGAGGATATAATTATCATTTTCGGCGAAAGAGGGCGTGCCGGAGAGATGGATCACTTCGGCCGCCGCACTGATCCCGCTCGGTTTTTGATCCATCGCCTCAAAACTGGCCCCAACGGCCGATGGATTACCAATCTTACCCGTACCCAATGCTCCCCATCCCGCCTTCGAGCGCACTTGGACCGACTAGGCAGGTTGGAGGCCATCGCACAGGATAACAGGCTCGCTGCGAGCGGGCGGCTGAAGCAAAAATTCAATTATGTGTCTGCGGCTCGCTGAACCTTATTGCGGTCGGGCAGACACACATCTGAGGTCCCCCAAGCCTCGCAAGCCCACATTGAAAGCCCCGCTTCCCCCAAGGCGGGGCTTTCGCTTTTGTCGCTGTCTCCTGATCAACTGCGTCCGTTCACCGGGCCGGCCTTGGCGAGCTTCTGATTGAGGGCCGGGAGTTCGCCAGACAGGCGTATGTCGCCTGCTGGTTCCAGAATTAACTTCCATCGCGGACATCAAGCTTAATACGCGACTTTCGTTGCGGATGATCCAAACAAGCCTAGCGTGGCTGCAGTCGCACAGATTGGCCGCCCCCCAGTATGGCCTGCGTACTGTGCGATCAGGGGTCGCTTCGTGCCCTCGAGGCGGCCCCGCCCTCACAAGACAAAGGCCACGCGGGCGTTACGCCGCATGGCCTGATGCCGGGACTGTCCCGCTCCTCGCAAGATTCCGTCGCCGCTCAATCAACTGCGAAGCGGTCAGAATGTTCCCATAACCAAAGAAGCCCGCCGGGTTGAGTCGACGGGCTTCCTACGCGGCTACTAAAAGTCCTCGCGGGCCTTGGGAGCGAACCGCGATTGCCGAGAAGGTACAGCGCAGCGGTTAAGAAAGTGCAGATGGTTGCGCGGCTTGAGGCTTCGACTTCCGTCGCGATGTAAACTTGCCTGGAAGACTCTCGACCGGGTAACACGAGCCTTGACGTTACCGTGCTGCCTAATAGCGCGACAGGCGCATGGTCGCATTGCGCACGCATTTGATGAGCCGCCAGTCGCAGCGCTGACACTTGCTCTGATGTCCCACCCAGTCGCCTGCTCCTCCGGCCCTGTCGGCGCATCTGCCGAGGCAATTCGCCGCCTGGTCTTCACAGCGCCATTGCTGTGCTTCTCCGGGAGAGTTCAGAAGCAATCCTGTGCCAATGAGAGTGATCGCGAGAACGAGGTGCCGTGTCATGGTCGAACCTCCCTGGAAAGGCGCGCCCTCACTCCGAACTCTAACGTCTCGATCGAACCAAATCCAGCGAGGCCAGGACAGCGGCAATGTCAGGCTGCGCGGATAACCCTGCAGCGAGCGACCGCAGGCCTGGTCAGTCGAGAGCAGAAAAGACGTTCGATCGGAAACGTCGCGAAAACGACTCACGGATGATGCGCTACCACCAATATATCAATAAGTGCACCGTATTGTCGATTTAACTACCGGTTGTTCGCTTAAAAGCAGACTGCGACGGTTTTTCTTCGCGCTCCGCCAAACTTAGTTTCGCGTTAAGGCACCTGCTGCAATCTGGCTCTCGGGCGGATCACGATACTCCTGAAATGAGAGGGGCATCAGTGGCTTGGGGCAAATCGAATAATGGCTGGCGCTGGTATTTTCTTACTTTTTTCCGGGCAGAATTACGGTCTTCTAGCCGCAAAACCCACGGACTGCGTTGGTGGGCTGTCGAAGGTTGGGCGAATGTGTGACTGAAATGTCATAGGGGAATTGAGTTCCATTTGTTAGCCTACACACTCAATGATCCAATTGAGCGATCCGGGTCGGCTTGACCACGGTTTCTTTGAAGCGTTTTACGGGGCAGGGCCAGGATGAAATCGGCATTTTTCGCGTTCGCCAGCATCTTCTTGGCCACAACTTCGGCTGTTTCCGCTCAGCCTTTTTCCATCAACGATGCGCTGAAGCAGGCCACCCTGACCAACCCGGGTGTCGGCGAGGCGTCGGCGAATCGACGCGCCACGGAATCTGAGCTTCGTCAGACCCAAAGCACACTGCTGCCGCAGGTTCGTCTGGAGGCGCGGTACGGACCCGAGAAATTCGACCAGAGTGCTGCCGTGGTGAGTTCGTCGGCCACGCCAATACCGGCGCCGGGAGCCGGCGGTTGGCGCAACGGATCTCAAGGGTCGGTCGTCGTACGGCAGGTGCTGTTTGACGGCTTTGCATCGATCAATGACATCTGGCGCCAGTCGGCCAGGGTCAACGCGGCAGCGTTCCGGGTCAGGGAACGAACCGAACTGATCGCGCTGGATGCAGCGGAAGCGTACGTCGACGTGGTCCGCTATCTGCGCCTCATTGAACTCGGGCAGCAGAATGTTGCCATCCACGAGAAGATCTTTTCGAACGTCAACTCGCGTTTCTCGGGTGGACGAGCCGGTGAAGGCGATCTGGAAACGGCGCGGGAGCGAGTCGAAAACGCGCGCGCTACGTTGGCGGAATTTCGTAGAAGCCTCGAAGACGGTCGGGCCAAATATCGCAGGGTCGTAGGTCTTGAGCCGCACAATCTCCGCTTCCCGGCGCCGCTGTCGGGACTGCCGGCAACCAGGGATGAGGCGCTGGCCGTAGCTGTTCGTTTCAACCCGACGATAAGGGCAGCGCAATCCGACGTGGATGCGGCCAAGTATGCCTTCAAGGTCACCGACGGCGCTTTCGTCCCCAACCTGTCGCTTGAGGGCCGCGCTACGCACTCCGACAACACCTACCCCTATCTGGGCGTCACCCATGACGACTATAGCGGCAAGGTCGTCATGTCCTGGGATATCTTCCGTGGCGGCCAGGATGCATGGCGCCGCAACGAGATGGCCGAGCGTCATACCGAGGCGACCATGCGTCATGCGCGGTTGCAGCGCGATGCGCTGGAATCCATCGACAAGGCCTGGGCCGGACGCACGGTGACGGCAACGCGCGTAGCAGCCTTGACGCGTCAATTGCAGGCAGACCGCAAAGCCATCGCCGCCTACGAAAAGGAATACGAACTCGGCCAGCGCTCGTTGATCGATCTGCTGAATGCGCAGAACCAGTATTTCAACGCCGCCGTCTCGCTGACGTCTTCGCGCGGTGTCATCGTTTTCGCCGACTATCAGATGCTGGCGGCGATGGGGACGCTGCTCGAATACCTCAAGGCGCCTCCGCCGGTGGATGCCGCGCCGGTCGATTTGATGCCGATCGGTCTGCCCGCTTACACCCTTCCCACACCTCGCGTGAATCTGCCCCAGACCGGCTCTGAACCGCTGCGGGTTGCGACTCCGGCCGTTGCGCCCTCCGCAGCCCCCCTCGCCTATGCCGCTGCCAGCGAGCCGCGGGATGCCTTTAGCGACCGCTGGCATCGCGGCTCGGCTGCCGCGCGAATGCTCGGAGCGCCGGAGTGGTTCGCCCAGAAGAACGGCTTGGCGCCAAACCTGGTCACCAGCCACGTCGATCCGACGGCGCGGCCCTCGATGTCGTATGCTTCGGCGAATGACGGCAAGCCACATTGGCTGCTGTCGGCGTTTCCCTCCGAGAGGAAGTGAGGCGTTAGGGTTTACCCTGCGTAAGTAGGCCCCGGCGCTACGATGGCGCCGGTTCCTCTATTAACTGTCTGACAGGAAAGCTGAATCCAGCGTGTGTTTGGCAAAGCGAACTACTATATTCTGACGATTGTTAGCCGCGCCCCGGTTCGGCGGGACTTGTTCATGATCAGAGGCATTTGCTTTGTTCTCGCGGACCCCCAAGCAGGCTGAAGCCCGGCCAATTCAACCAATTGAAGACGAGCCGGACAGGATCGGTGGACCTGCCGATCTCAGCACGCCACGGTCCGACCCCCTTGCCGCTTCGCTGACCTACCTGGCTGCCCATCACGGCCGCGCCGTGAGCAGGGAGGCTCTGCTGGGCGGCCTTCCGATCCTCGATGGACGGCTCTCGGTGGCGCTGTACGACCGGGCTGCCCGGCGGGCCGGACTGGAGACCGAGGCGATCAAGCGGGATATTGCCGATATCCCTGCGATCGTTCTTCCTGCCGTCCTGATCATGCGGAATGGTACGGCGCTGATCCTGCTCGGGATCGATACGGTCAATCAGAGCGTCAAGGTTCTGGATCCGACAGGTCCGAGTGATGCCCCGCAGGTCCTGAGCATCAAGGCGCTCAGTGCCGACTACACCGGCTACACTTTCCTGGTGAGGGCCGCGGCCGAAGCCAATGCGCGTGCCGTTGCCGCCGGAGATCTGCCTCGCAACCATTGGTTCTGGTCGGTGGTCAAGGTCCACTGGCGCAGCTACGGGCACATCGCGCTGGCGGCACTCCTGATCAACGTTCTCGCGCTGGCGATGCCCCTGTTCACCATGAGCGTGTACGACCGGGTCATCCCCAACGGCGCCATTCCATCGCTCGTTGCATTGTCCGTCGGCATGGGCATTGCGATCGTATTCGACTTCGTGCTGCGGGCCGTACGCAGCCGCATGATCGATGTCACCGGCAAGACCATGGATGTCGTGCTGGCGGCGAATATCTTCGAGCACGTCATGGCGGTCAAGATGGCGCAGCGGCCGGCCTCGGTCGGCATCCTCGCCAATCAGTTGCGCGACTTCGACTCGGTGCGCGAGTTCTTCACCTCCGGCAGCATCGTGTCGGCAACCGATCTCTTGTTCGCCATGCTGTTCCTTGCCGTGCTGTTCACGATCGCGGGGCCGCTGGCGTGGATACCTTTGATCATGCTGCCGGTCATGATCGCGGTTGGCTTCATCATGCAGCGGCCGCTCGATCGGGCGATGAAACGGCTGCAGGCGGAATCCGCCGCACGTCACGGCGTACTGGTCGAATCCCTCTCGGGTCTCGAGACCGTCCGCGCCACCGGCTCGGAAGCCCACATGCAGACCGCCTGGGAGCGTTCCGTCGCAGCCACGGCGAGATCGGGCGAAGACGTGCACTTCTGGTCCTCGCTGACATTGACCAGCGCCAGTTCCGCTCAACAGATAACCAGCCTGCTGATGGTCATCATCGGCGTATTTCTCATCCTCGACGGCAAGCTCTCGGTGGGCGCACTCGTTGCCGCCAACATGCTTGCCGGCCGCGTGCTGGGACCGATCGCCGGCATTGCCTCAATCATCACGCGCGGCACCCAGACCCTGGCGTCGCTCAAGTCAATCGACCGCATCATGTCGCTGGAGCGGGAGCGATCGCCCGAGCGGGCCTACGTCACCCGCAAGATCAACGAAGGGCGCATCAGCTTCGAGAATGTGAGTTTCAGCTATCCCAACGCCCCGGGCAAGGCGCTGGACAAGGTCACGTTCAAGATCGAGGCGGGCGAAAAGATCGGCATCATCGGCCGCGTCGGCTCGGGCAAGACCACGGTGGGCCGCCTGCTGCTTGGATTCTACGAAGCGCAGGAAGGCCGCATCCTGGTCGACGGAGTCGACTCGCGGCAGTACGACCCATCCGACCTGCGCACGGGAATTGGATTTGCCTTGCAGGATACCGACCTGTTCTTCGGAAAGCTGCGCGACAACATCGCGCTCGGAAAGCCGCACGCGACCGACGAGGAAGTGCTTGAGGCCGCGCGGCTCGCCGGTGTGGAAAGCTTCATCGCCGGCCATCCGATGGGCTACGACATGCCGATCTCCGAGGGAGGCCGCAGCCTCTCCGGCGGCCAGAAGCAGGCGATCGGACTGGCGCGTGTGCTTATCAGGAAGCCGCGGGTGCTGTTTCTGGACGAGCCGACCGCGCATTTCGACGTCCGCAGCGAATCCGAGTTTCTCGAACGGTTGAAAGCGCTGCGCGACGAGCGGATGACGATCATCATCTCGACGCATCGTCTCTCGCTCCTCGGCATGGTCGATCGGCTGCTGCTGTTCGACAATGGCCGCCTGGTCGCAGACGGACCTCGCGACAAGGTAATGGCAATTCTTCAGGGCAAACCTGCCCCGGCTCCGGCCGAAAGCTTTGCCGGCGTTGCAACCCGGGTGCAGAAGCCAAATGCCGCCAACTGATTTCGCGTTTGCAAACGATATCCGCGCGGCTGCTGCGCTACGCACCCCGCGTACCTCCCGCATGCTGCTGATTACATTCCTGGCCATGCTGGTGGCGTTCCTGACGTGGGCGCATTTCGCAGTGCTGGACGAGGTCAAGCGCGGCAATGGACGTGTTGTGCCGTCGCGGCAAACCCAGGTGGTGCAGACGCTCGAAGGCGGCATCGTTGGAGAAATCCTCGTCCAGGAAGGTGCGATCGTCCAGCAGGGACAATTGTTGATGCGGATCGACGACACCAAGTTCGCATCGGAATTCGGGGAAATTCGCGAACGGCGCGCGGCGATGGCGGCCCGCGTCGCAAGGCTCGAGGCGGAGGCGCAAGGGCGAAGCGAGGTCACCTTCCCCGATCAGCTCGACACCGTGGTGCCGGCGTCAGTCGCCACCGAGACCAGCGTGTTCAAACTGCGCGCGCAAAAGGTGGCGCAGGACGTCGACGTGCTGAACCAGCAGGTCACGCGGCTCAGCGGCACCCTCAAATTGCTCGAGCGCGAACTCACCCTCACCCGCCGGCTGTTCGAGCAGAAGGTCGTGCCCGAAATCGAGATGCTGCGGCTTGATCGCCAGGCGACGGAAATGCGCGGACAACTCGCCGAGGCGCAGTCGAAAATAGCGAACACGCTGGCCTCCTTTCAATCACAGGCCAACGAGGATCTCGCCAAATCGAAGTCCGACCTGGCCGTGCTCGATGAGAACATCAAGTCGGCGCAGGATCGCGTGCGCCGAACCGACCTCAAAGCGCCCGTGCACGGCATCGTCAACAAGTTGAACGTCACGACCATCGGCGCGGTGGTGCAACCCGGCGCCAACCTGATGGACATCATCCCTCTCGACGACTCGCTGCTGGTAGAAGGCCGGATCCGGCCCCAGGACATCGCCTTCATCCGACCCGACCAGGACGCGGTGGTGAAGCTTTCCGCCTATGACTCATCGGTCTATGGCTCGCTGAAGGGCAAGGTCGAACGCATCAGCGCCGATACCATCGTCGACGACAAAGCGGACAAGGCCGAACGCCAGGAGACCTTCTACCGCGTGATGGTCCGGACCGAAAAAAACCATCTGGGAACCGCCAAGAACTCGCTGCCGATCATTCCGGGCATGATTGCCACGGTCGAAATCCTGACCGGCGAGAAGACCGTGCTGGATTATCTGCTCAAACCCGCGCGCAGCCTGCGCGATGAAGCCCTGCGCGAACGCTGAGGCACCCCTTAACAAATCGTCAATTTCGGCCGCCCCATTTGGGGCGATTTGGAGCGATCCGGCCAACCTGTAGTTGACCGCTTTTCCTCTATTCCTTTGATTGCTAAGCCGATTTAACCCGGTCTAAGCCGCGGTACCATTAGCTGCGTCCCGATAACAGTTGTGGGAACGCGGATCGACGCTCAGACGTTGACTGACGTTCCCTGGAATGGGGACGTCGCGATGACACCGCGTCATGGATCGCGGAAGCTTGGCTTGTCCGGGCTCGCCGCACTGGTTTGCATATTCGGTGCCTACGCGGGCACTTCTGGTGTCATGGCTGCAGACGAATCCAGCATCGATGTTGCGCTGGAGTCGACAGCCGGTTCCGAGCGGGACCACGAACCTGCGCGGCCTCCTGCAACCTTCTTCAGCATCAATGCCGTTCTGGCAAAAGTAGACGGCCAGCGCGGCCGCGGTCCTGATGCGGTCCGGCTGGCCTCGCGAACGTCAGCGAATGTCGCAACGGATGCGCCGCCTGCGCTGAATGAGGCGAAGCCGGTGGGCAAGGAGCCGTTCGGCCTGTTCACTTTTCGTGCGCCGGAAGGAATGCTTTGGCGCAAATGGCGGAACATCGAAGCTGACATGGCCCGCGAACAGCTCACGCTGAACCGGTGCCGGACCGATGCGGAAGCCTGCCCGCCCCACGCCGCCCAGTTCCTGCGCGTGATTGGTGCGGTCAACACGAAGTCCGGGCGCGCCAGGCTCGAAGAGGCCAATCGCGCCGTCAACATGGCGATCCGCTACGTCAGCGACTACAGCCAGCACGCTGAAGCCGATCGATGGAGCGCGCCGCTGGCTAGCTTTGCTACCGCCAGGGGCGACTGCGAAGACTACGCCATCGCCAAATATGTGGCCTTGCGGGAGGCCGGTGTCGCCCGCGAGAACCTGCAGCTCGTGCTGGTGCGCGACCGCGCGGTTCGGCAGGACCATGCTGTGCTGGCCGCGCGCCTCGACGATCGCTGGCTGATCCTGGACAACCGGCAATCTCCATTGATCGAAGATTCGAACGCTGCAAGTTTCACACCTCTGTTCGCCATCAATCACGACGGGGTACATCTGTTCGCGGCGCCCTACGCCAGGCGTGCGCTGCCAGACGGTCAGCGTGCGGCGGCACCCGCTGCCGCCAGCGCGGGGCCACCGTTCGAATGGACCGGCGCGGAGCCGGTCGCGGAAGGCGCCTCGATGCCCGGTAGCCTGCCGTTGCTGATGTGAACGGCTGCTCGTGAGGACTTCTCTGCGCGTAGTTTCCCGGCCGGCGGCCGGGTGTTATGACCAACGCGAGTGTCGGTTCGAGCGGAGCGCCGGTTTGACAAAGATCACCATTGCCACTCCTGCCTTTGGCGAGGTCTTCTACACACCCTACGTTCAAAGCCTGTTCCGGCTGATGAAGGCGTTCCAGCGCCGCAAGTGGGATTCGGCATTCTCCAGCATCGCCTACGCCGACATCGCCGAGAGCCGCAATTTTCTGTTGACCCGCTGGTTCGACAAGACCGACGCTACGCATCTGCTGTTCATCGATGCCGACATGGGGTTTCCGGCCGAGCTCGTCCTGGACATGGTCGATTTCGGCCGCCCGGTGGTTGGCGTCATCTACCCGAAGCGGCAGATCAACCTCGATCGCGTTGCCGAGCTCGCTACAGCGGGCGAGCCGGCGAAGCGGGCAATTGCCCGGGGACACGATTACATCGTCCGCAAGAAGCGGGGCGTGAGCATTACCAGTCCACATGCGGGTTTCATGCAGGTCGACGGCTGTGGCGCGGGTGTGCTGTTGATCGCGCGTACGGCAATCGAGACCATGCTCGAGAAAATGCCGACGCTCAGTGATCCCGCGGCAAAGATCAACTCTCCCCTCACCGCCAACCTCGACCGGCTGATCCGCGCCTTCGAGCCGGTGCGGGTCAACGGTGCGCTGCTGTCGGAGGATTTCTCATTCTGTCATCGCTGGAACGCGTGCGGCGGCGAGGTCTGGGTCAACACCGCCCACGAGATCGAACATATCGGCCTGCACAGGTTCAAGGGCCGCTATTCAGATGTCGGAACGCAAACCACACTGGCAAAGCCGCTTCAGGTCCAGATTCCACAGCGGGGCGCCCAGCCCAAGGCGCGTGTCAGCCAGCGCGTCAAGATCGTGGCCGACCCGAACCGAAAATAGACGGCCACATGCCAAGGCATATCGGCTGCAAGGCCGGCCGCAGGATCCTGTAGCGGAACGAGCGGCAGAGGTACCCAATCCCGCAAAAAAAATCCGCCGGCCACAGCCGGCGGATTTCTCGTTCAAACGTCGGGCGGTTACGACGCCGCCAGTTGCATCGCAAGCGCGGCCTGCTCATGCATGATCGTGATCGCAGCGGGCGTCGTCACGCCAGCATCCACGCCCGCATGCCCCGCTTCGGCACCCAGCGTCTGCGGCGCCGGAGCGTGATCTGCCCCAGGCTGTTGCAGCCCGCTGAGGTCGAGATCACCACCGCCGTAATCGATCTCCGCCGCCACCGCTGCGAATACCGACAGATCGTGATCTTCGGCAGGGTGACTGTCGGGCTGGGCAGATGCCTTGCCAAGCGAAGCATCCAGATCGACTTCGACAAAGGTGCCGGTGCTGCCGTCAGCATAGGTGAAGCTGCCGCTGCCCGCGATGTGCTGACCGTCGATCGGCGCGCCGCCCTGCGTCGTGCTCAGGCTGATGCTGGTGATGCCGAGATCGCCGAGCTTCGCCAGTTCGCCGGTCTCACTGACGCCATTGTGGTTGGCATCCTGCCAGACCACGAGGTCGCCGAAAGCCTGGTCCTGACCGTCGATCACGCCGTCATGGTTGCCATCGAGGCTCGCAAGCGCCGCAATGCCGTCAGCAAACTGGCCGCCGTTGAAGTTCGGCGTGAACAGCTCCTTGCCGCCCTCGATCTTGCCGGAGCCGTCGACGTCGAGAGCCAGGATGCCGTCCTGGCCGTTGGCGGTCCAGGCGACCTGATCGCTTGCGCCATCGGCGTTGATGTCGAATTGGACACCGTCGCTGATGGAACTGAACGAAATGCCCTGATCTCCCAGATCGAGAACGATGGGATCGACATGCCCGTTCCCGATCAGCGTCGCGAGGCTGGTCCCGCCGCTGGTCAGCGTGACATTTTCGAGATCGACAAGGATGTCGTTGCTGTCGCTCTGGCCGCTGCCCACCTGCTGGTAGATGTAGGTGTGGTTGACGCCTCCGATAGTGGCCGTGAAGGCTACCGTTGCGCCGGCGCTCCCGAGATCGTTCTGACGCAGATAGTCAACCACGGCAGCAACGTCCTGCGTGGAGTCGAGCGTCAGAGCGGTGCTGAAGGTACCGCTGTCGTCAAACCTGATGATGCCGTTCGTGATGGCATGCGAACTTATCTGGTTTCCGCCGATCGTCAGGCTCGAGTTGCTGCCGTTGGTGCCGGACGTATTGGAAGCCGTAAACGGAGTGCCGTTGAGCGACAGCTTGTCGACCGCCAGGTTGAAATCGGTGATCGTGTCATAACCGGAGATGGTGCCGTTATTTCCGCTTCCGCCGATTGAAAGCGTCGTCTGACCGCTACCAATCACGAATGTATCGGCAACGCCTGCCCCGGAACCACCGGTCATTCTGTCGCCACCAGCGCCGCCGGTGATGGTGTCAACTCCCGCGCCGCCAGTGATCGTGTCTGACCCGCCCGACCCGAAGATCGCAAAGCCCTCACTCTGGTTCGCGAGATTGAGCGTCGCCGCCGCAGTCAACTCGACCGTCTCGATGCCGGTGATCTGACCGTCGCCTGTGCTGGTGAAACTGGCGCTCACCTCCAGGGTATCGGCGCCACCGCCACCAGCCAGCAACGTGTCGTTCTGAGCGCCGACGATCGTGTCGTCACCAGAGCCGGCAGTGATCGAGTCCGCGCCGGACGAGCCGGTGATGGTGAAGCCCTCGGTCTGGTTCGACAGATTGACCGTCGTTGCCGCGGTCAGCAGGACGTTCTCAATATTGACGACCTGGGCGTCGCTGGTGCTGGTGAAGCTGGTGCTGACACGCAAGGTGTCATTGCCGCCGCCACCGTTCAGAAGATAGTCGTTCTGATCCGCAACCAGCGTGTCGGCACCGCCGCCACCGGTGACGAAGTCGCTGCCGGCCCCGCCATCCAGGGTCGCGGCCGTGTTGCCGGCACCAATCAGAATATCGTTGCCGTTGCTGCCTGTGATCGTCGAGTCGGAGCTGCCACGATGCACGGTAACCGTCGTGCTGCCCGACTGCGAGGTTCCGTCGGTCGCGGTATAGGTGAAATTGCCCGTGTCGCCCTGAGAGACGTCGACCCGGATGGATGTGGTGCTCGGTCCTTCGTTCACCTGGTCAACGTCGTTTCCGTTTGAGGCAGTCGCGACGTTAAGCGAATTCCCCTCGATATCCGTATCGTTCTTCACCAGCCACGAATTCTGCAGCACGATCGTGGTGCCGTTGCCGCTGCTGGAAGCGTTCGTGTAGACGCGATCGGCGACGCCCACCGGCGGATCGTTTGCATCGGTGACCGTGACGGAAATCGATTGCGTATCGGTCAGGGATCCATCGGAAACCTGCACGATCACGTCATAGACGTTATTGCCACCATTGTCCGTGGGCGCTTCGAAGTTCGGCGCCGAGATGAACGAGAGCACGCCCGTCGACGGGTTGATGGTGAATTTCGCTGCGTCGAGCCCGCCAATGATCGAGTAGGTCAGCGTCGTCCCGGCATCCACATCCGTCGCATTGACGTCGGTAACGAAGGTGGTGTTCTCGGCAACCGAGATGCTCACCGGATTGCCGGCGTTCGGAGCGGTAATCACCGGCGCATCGTTCGCCGCGTTCACGGTAACGCTGGCCGCGTCAGTGGCGCTCGAGAAGGCGGAACTGCCGCCATTGCTCGACGTATCCACCTTCGTGCCTGCGGTGCCGGTCGTCTCATCCCACGCGCGGAATGTGATGCCGTCCGTTACCGTGCCGCTGAAATTGGCGGCCGGCTGGAAATACAGCCGGGTATTGCCGTCGGCTTCGAGCAGCAGTGCGCTGCTGTTGCTGACCGCACCTACCGCAGTCCAGGTCGTGCCGCCGTTGGTCGAGTAGAACCAGGTGCCATTGGCGCTGTTGGTAGCGGTGATGGCGATGCCGAGACCCGTACCATCCGCGTCCGTCACGTTGTTGATGCCGCCGCCGCCGGTCAGGTCTACCAGCGACGAGACGAGCGTGCCCACAGGACCGGAAGGCGCAACCGCATCTTCGGTGATCGCCACGAGGAACGGTGACGCGTTGGCGTCGAGAACCGGCGCGCCGTTCACGTTGTCGATATTGATCGTCAGCGTGGACGATACCGTGTCTCCGTCATTGTCCGTGAGGGTGTAGGTGAACGGACGGCTGAAGTCGGCCACGATATTGGTCGGCGGCGTGTAGACATAGGTGCCGTCGTCGAGGTCGATCACGAAGCTTTCGCCGGCGCTGCCGGTAAACGTGATCGTCAGTTTGTTGTTGGCGGTATTGAAACTGTAGCCATTCTGGCCCGAGCCCGTCTCGGTGATCTGATCGTTCGTGGGGTTGTAGGAATAGGTCTTGCCGTCGATGGCGATCGATTTCACGTAGCCGCCGTCGGCACCGAACGATGTCGGGATGCTGCCGTCGATGACCGAGCCGGAAATCGATGGATTGACGGTGCCGATCAGCGTCGACTGGAGCTGGTTGAGGTTGGTGACGATCAACGCATCCGTATCGGTGCCCGAGCCGGTGCCGCGGCCGTCATAGGCCAGTGGATCAAGATAGGTATCCGGTGCGGACGACCCCAGGCCGATCGCGTAGGACACGATGTCGTTGGCGTTGACGAAGTTGATCCAGTCAGTCAGTTCGGAGCCCGACACCTGTTCGCTCGTCGGCTCCGGCTGCCCGTCGGAAATGAAGTAGGAGACGTTGCGCACGCCGGGCGTGGTGAGCTTGCCCGGATCGTCGAACGCGTCCGGCGCGAGCGCCGCGGCATCGTCATAATCGGTGCCATCGTCGGCAGTCAGACCGTTGATGTAGGTCTTGGCATCCGCCACCGACAGCCACACGCTGCCCTGCTTCTGTGCGTTGTCGTTGAACTTGATGATCTGGACCCGCACGTCGCCGGCGGCATCGTACTGGTCGAGCAACTGATTGGCGGCCGCCTTGAGCAGGTCGAGGCGCGTCGCATAGCCCGAGACTCCTGAATCGAACCCCATGCTTCCCGAACGATCGAGGATCAGCAGGATGTTGGTGTCGGACGCCCCCTCGGTCACCGTCTTCACGATCGGCGCTGCGGCCGGAGAATCGTCGTTGATCGTGACCGAAAGAGTTCCAGTCACGGCATCGCCGTTGGAATCCTTGACCTGATAGGTGAGATTGACGTTGAGGTTGTCCTCGTAGGAGGTCTCCGGACCGTTGTTCGCACCGTCCGCATCGTGGCCCGGATGATCGACCGGCTTGAGCTGCGTGTAGGTATAGGCGCCGGTTGCGGTGTTCAGGACTACCTTGAAGGCCGCGGTGGACTGCGCATCCGCAAGCGACGTCGTGTTTGTCGACGCATACAACGTGTCACCGGCAGCATCCCAATAGTACTTCAGCGCCGCGCCGCCGGATGACAGCCCGACGAGAGTCGCGTGCGATCCGTTGTCCATCGGCGAGAAATTGATCGGGTCCGAGGCCGCCGGACCATCGGAATTGAAGTCGTGGATCAGCGTTCCGGTCTGCGTGATCGCGCTGCCGGCGACGTCGCCAGGTTGCGGGGTGGCAATACCGTTCGTCAACCCGTCCTCGTCGACGGTGATGGACTGCGAACCCGCCGTCGGTAAGGCATTGGCGTTGGTGATATTGACCACCTGCTCGGCGGTCGAGGTGTCACCATCGCCGTCGGTGATCTCGTAGATGAAATTACCCGTTGTGCTGGAGTTGCTCGCATTCACGGATGGATCGAAGGTCCATGTGCCATCCGCCTGGAATGTATACGTACCGTTGACGTTCGAGAGGGTGGTCGTTCCGCTTGGCGCAATGGACTGCAAGCCGCTGCCGATATCGACCGCGGTAACCGTAGCTCCGTCCGCCCCCTTGATGTCGTTGAGAAGCAGATTGGTGCCGGAGGTGACACCGTCAGTCTCTGCGACCGTCAATGCCGCTCCGGCCGCCGCCGTCGGGACATCGTCGATGATGACAATCTTGATCGTCGACGCGGCAGAATCGCCGTCGGCGTCCGTTGCAACAATGCTCAGATTTTCAGACAGGTTGTTGTTGCCCTGCACCGAAGCATGCTGCTCGTTGTCAACGAGCGTGTAGCTGTAGCTTACGTTTGTGCCGTCGAACCCCGTTATCGCAAACGTGTTCCCGGTTGCGGTCGTAAACGACGTGGCGGTGAAGGCGCCATTGGTGATGACGGCGTGACCGTCGATTACCAGGCTGTCCAGACCGTTGGTGGCCGAGATAGCAAACGTTCCGTTCTTCGTGAGATTACCGGAATCCGGGCTCGAGCCGGCCGACTCGTCGACGCCGCGGCTCGCCAGCAGATCGTTTTCAGAGACGATGATATCGCCGTCCTGGGCGTTGATTCCCGAAAACGTGACGCCGTCATCGGAAATGCCAATCGTCAGCGTCGCGGTCGAGGAATCGCCGTCGCCATCGGTCAGGGTGTAGGTGAAGACATCGTTCGCAACAATCGGCGCCCCGTCGAAGCGGGTATAGATGTACGCGCCATTCTCGTTGATGACGAGCGTGCCGTACTGGCCAGCAACCTCGAAATTATGCGAACCGTCGGAGGTCGTGTCGACCGTAACGCCGACGACCCCCGTGATCTTTGCGCCGTCTGCTCCGAGTAGGTCTTCGCCATTATTCGTCGTGCCGGCCCCGGTGATGACATTGCCGGTAGCAGTCGAATTGTCGGTGTATGAAAAATCGTCGAAGCCGAAATAATTGGGTGCGTCGAGTGTAATCTTGTCGACGCTGCCCAGAACGGAGAGATTTACATAGGTCGGCCCACCCGCTCCGCCCTGATGGATCTCCTGAGAAAAGCTGCTCACCAAAATGCCATCGACATAACCGGAAACGGTAATGGTCATCGGCTCAGAGCCGTTCGAGGAGAACCATGCTCCGAGCGCTGTGAACCTGCTGCCGTCGGTGTGGGCTATGGAGATCGGATCGCCCGCAGTTCCGGCATAGCCCGCCTGCTCGACGCCATTCTTTTCCCCGATGAACGCAAGATTGCTGCCCGAGTGAGGAGCATAATTCGCAAAAGGACCCGAGCCCGGCGGATTGTGAATGCCCGCCTGGATGAAATTGAACCCGTGATAGGGCGAAGCGATCGGCGTCTCGGCATTATCGCCCAGCGGGACGTCATCGAAATTCAGGGTTTGCACAGAACCAGTAACGGAATCGATATCCGCATTCGCTACCGGAATATCGTCCTGGATCTGCACGGTGAACGCACCGGTCGCCAGCTTGATCGAATCGCCGTCGCCGTCAGTCACGATGATATACTTGGACAGGTCGAGCGCCGTCGCGAGCAGATTCTCGGTGTTGTCACCCGCGTCGCCGTTCAGCGAAGGATGATCGATCTGGTCCTTGAGAGTGAACGTGTAGGATCCGTTCGAACCGACCGTCAGCGTGAACACTTCGCGGTCGGTACCGGCCTGGTAGCCGGAATTTCCGCCAAGGTTGACGTAGCCGCGGAGCGTCGTGCCGTCGGAAACGATGAAGACGTCGCCGCCCTTGGATTCCAGGCCGGTGTTGACCGGCGAACTCTGAGCCGCGAGCGAAAACGCCGCGGAACCAGGGCCATCGGCGCCGAAGTTGACGAGCGCGTTGAGAGCGCCGGCGGCGCCGCTGGCAACAGCCGACCCCGTACCCAGGGTCTCTCCGGTACGACCCGCATCGGCATTACCGGTCGCCAGGCCGTCCTCATCGACCGCAATCGACAGCGTGGCGCTGCCGACGAGAGTCGGGCCATCGTCCTCGAACTGGATGACGCCGGAAATGTCGACGGTGTCGCTGGCCGGGTCGCCGTCGCCATCCGTCAGCGTGACCTTCACCGACAGCGTGCCGTCGTCGAGCTGAACGGTATCGTCCGGATTGCCGTCATTCGGGTGGTGGAGCGAGACGTACTGAACCATCGCCAACTGGCCGGTGGCGGGATCGATCGAGATTGCGAAGGCTGCCACTTCATCCGAGCTGCCGTCCGGCAGGTTGTTGCCGCCGACCTCGTACCGGCCGACGATCAAATTGCCTTCCTTGAACAAATGGATGTCACGACCATCGGTCGTCTTTAGCCCGGAATGGACGTTGTTCGAGGACAGCACCAGTTCGTACTGGATCGGCTTGACGGCCGCCGCACCGTCGGCACCGTAATTCTGCGTGGTGAAGGAGAAAACCGTGCCGTTGGTCAGGGCATAACCGATTGGATTGTCCGTGACATGCGGATCATCGCCGCGCGGCGTATCCACGGCGGAGAAGACGGAGGCAAGTGTCGATCCGGCAAACGCGGTCGTGCCCGCCACGTCGTCATCCGCAGCATCGATGCCCGGGGTCTCGTCGTGGATAAGGTGCGCGTCGTGGACGACCTTTGCTTCGACCGACGGGCCGTCATCGAGGAAGGAAATGCGATTGCCGATATTGACGGAGTTCGACGACTGGTCGCCGTCCGAGTCCGTCACGGTCAGGGTCGCGGTAATCTTGCCGTTCAGCGTCTGCTGGATCGTCACCGGGTCATCCGGCGACGCGTCGCTGCTGTTGCTGCCGTTGTCGTTGGACTCGTTCGAATCCCCGCGATCGTCGTGCTTGATCGAGAGATATTGCGCGACGCTGACCTCGCCGTCCGAACCGATCGCGATCGCAAAGGCGACCTTGCCGTCGAACTGGCCGCCAACGACGGTGCCGATGACCAGGCCGTCCCTCATCGACAGATTGATCGGGCTTCCGTCGGTCACGAACAGGCCGGAAGGCGTTCCGTTGCCGTTGGTCACGCTCAGCGTGAACTGATGCGGATAGGGAGGCGAATCCGAACCGATGACAGAATCGTTGACGACCACGGCAAAATCGCTGTGCGCGTAGGCGATGGCGCCATTGCCGGAATTGCCGCCGTTGTTATCACCCGATACGTCGGGATCGTCGCCGACGAGGCGTGCACCGTTGACAAAGGTGGCCTCGAGATTGGCGAACAGATTCCGGACGCTGCTCGAGGTCGTGTCGTCCGCCTGGTTGCCCGGCGTTTCGTCGATGGTGACCGAACCGCGTCCGATATCGATATCGGCCTGCGGCACGTCGTCGGTGATCGTTACCGTGAACTTGCCGCTCAGAGTGACCTGGTCGCCATCCCTGTCGGTGAAGGTGATGATGGAGCCGAAGTCGATATTGGGAACGCTGGCCTGGATTCCGTCGACCGGAAGGCCGGAACGCAGATCGGTATTCTGGCCGTCTTCGGTGACATGGATCAATTCGTCGAACAGACGGAATTCGTAAGCGCCGGTCACGGTGTTGAGGGTCAGCGACAACACCGGATTGCCGTGCGGGTTGGGTTCGTATCCCGTGATGACGATCTCGTTCGGTCCACCCGACGAGGTCTGGTAGAACAACGGCTTGCCGTTCTGTCCGTCGCCCTGCGCCGTCTGCTTGGAGAACAGGCCGAGCGCAGTCAGTTGGCCGATTGCATCGGCTGAAAACGCAAACGTGCCGGGTTCATCGGCGCCTGTGGAGACCAGTCCGGCAAGCGATCCGGTCACGATCGCCGCGCCGGTCGAGCCTTCGGTCAGCGAGCCGTCGCCGCTGCCGTCGCTCGGGCTCGTCCCCTGCGACCAGGCGGTGTTGATGTCGTCTTCGTCGACGGTCCGTGCGATGGATGCGCCGGTTAGGACGGGAACATCATCCTCGACTGAAATGCTCAATCCGCCCGACAGCGTAATGGAGTCGCCGTCGGCGTCGGTGAATTTGATCGCCGACCCGAGGTTCAGCGTCAGCGTCTGGGAGTCGTTGTTCGCGGGCGAGTTGGGGAGATGATCGACCTGATCGAGCAGCGTGAACTTGTATTGGCCGCCGGGTGTGATCTGCAGCGTGAACACGGCGCGATCGGATCCGGCCTGATAGCCGCCACCGCCGCCGCCTTCGACGTAGCCGGTCAGCGTATCGCCACTGACCGTGTAAAGAACTGCCGCGCCCTTCGATGTCAGCGAGGGCAATCCGCCAGGCGTGGAATCCAGCGAGAACGTACCAGTCTCGTCGGCACCCACCTTCACCAGCGCGGACAGTTCGCCCTCGGCGACCGTGGTCTGGCCGCTTCCTTCAGGATTTCCGACGGAGTGATGGTTCGAATTGGCGTTGGTCAGCGCGTCTTCCTGAACCGAACCGGAAACGGTGGCCGAATAGTTCTGAACCGGAACGTCGTTCTCGACGCGAATGTTGAATGTGCCATTGAGCACAACGCTGTCGCCATCGGAATCCGTCGCCACGAACGCCGAAGCAAGGTTGATCGTCAGCGTTTCGTAATCGCCGAATCCGTTGTGATCGAGTTGGTCCTTCAGCACGAAAGTGAAGGTCTGATCGCCATTGTCATGCAGCGTGAATACCGTCCGGCCCCCGGCGGAAGCGGTCAGCGTGCCATTCGCCACCGAATAGGTGACGGGATCGCCGTGAGAAAACAGCGTCGGCGCGCTCGCACCGGGATTCAGGCTGAAGGTGCCAGGCTGGTCAGCACCAAAGGACACCAGGCCAAGCATATCAGAGGCCGTGATCACGACAGAGGTGGTTTGAAAACCGCCTTCCGCGTTACCGACCGATTGATTGCCGGAATTGAGGTTCGTCAGTCCGTCTTCATACACCGTTGCGAAGGTGAACGACCCGGAGCCTTCCTCGTTGCCTTCACCACCGCTTCCCGACAACGCAATCGGCGTGTCGTCGTTGACCGTGAGCGTCAGCGTTCCGCCGGTGGTGTCGCCATCGTGATCGGTTACGTTGTAGTTGAACGTGAAAGACTGATTGTTTTCGTCCTGTCCCGACGCATGATTGATCGCATGCAGCTGGGTAACGGTGTAGTTGCCCGAGATGCGGTCGGTCAGCACCACCTGCAGAACGGTGACGTTGACGCCATCCTGCATCTGGCTGACCGTCAGCACGGTGCCGGTGCCATTCACTGCGTAAGTGAAGCCCTCCGGCGCGCCGGCGGTCGTCAGCAGGGTCGTCCCTGCCCCATCGGCACCATAGCTGTGCGTCAGCGTTCCACTCGCCGATATCGGACCATTGGTAGCGGGATCGACATCGCCGATGCCGCCGAGATTGCCGAACGCCAACGCATCTTCGTCGAACACGATCGATGCGTTCTCTCCAACCTCCGGGCTGTCGTCATCCACCGTCAGGCTGAGCGACCCCTGCGCGGCGTCGCCGTTGCTGTCACGCACCTCATAGGCGAACGTGAAAGTCTGATCGTTCTCATTGTTGCCGGCGGAGTGATCGATCGCATGCAACTGCTCGATCGTATAGGCGCCATCCGTGGTGTTCGAAAGCGAGATGCGAATAACGTCGACGGGCACACCGTTCTGGAACTGGCTGACCGTCAGAACCGTGCGATCTGCGCTCAGGGTGTAGATAAAGCCCGCAGGCGGCGTGCCGAGCAGCAATAGCGTCGTCCCTGCTCCGTCCGAACCGTAGCTGTGCGCCAGGATCCCGGATGCAGAGATCGGTCCATTGCTGCCGGGATCGAGATCGCCGATGCCGCCAAGCAGACCACCTTTCAGGCCGTCCTCGTCGAAAACGACCGCGCTATTCGACAGCGCTTGCGGCACATCGTTGACCGTAAGTGCAGCGGTATCGAAGTTGACCCGGAAATTGCCCAGCTCTTCCTGTCCCAGCAGATCAAGCGGATTGCGGCTTCCCAACGGGTCGACGGCACTGTCGCTGAAATTCGCGCCGCTGCCTTGCGCATTTCCGCCCTCGCCGGCTGCCGGCAAAACGGACTGGTCAGTCGTGATCGGAAACAGGCTGGCAAATTCGTTGACCGAGACTTCGCGTCCAGGCGCCACTTCGACGGACAGGTTTCCAAGGGCATCGTGGCGCGAGTCGAAGAACGGCTCGACGGTCACGGTCGACTTGTTGTCGAACAGGATGATCAGCTTGTCGCCGACGTGGACGAGCGTGATCTTCTCGTTTGCGATGGCCGAAAAATCGACCTTGGCCTTTTGGTCGTAGCCAAGATTGACGACGACCGCCTGATCGCCCAGTGGCTTCGACAGCCTGAAGATCCGGGTCGGAGCAGCATTGCTGCCTGAAGCAGGGGAACCGGAAAGCTGCGCTACCTGGAACTGCGCGTTCATGTATGGGAACTCCGCTAAATTTGCTTTGCGTTTAGTTCAAGATTGCAAAGATTATTCCAAACTTTTGACGTATTAGGCTATTGTTAACCGTAGCTACGGTCAACAAAATCAATTGGTTAACTCGTGCTTTTTACCTGTCTGTGGTAAATTCGAACCACTGCCGCGCGCCTTGAAAAAGGCTTTGAAATGAGCGACTTGCCTCGGCTTCGCCAACTTTGACGGCGGGCGAAGGAGCCCCGATGAAGGTACTGATTTCTGCCACCGCGCTAGTGCTGGTCGGACTCACAACCAGCGCGAGTGCACAGGAGCAATCCCGAGTCGTCGAGCGAACGGTCAAATCCGTCCCAAACAAGGACACCCAGATCGGCGTCTATATCAACGTGCAGCCCGACTGCACATCCGGACCGCTACCTACGATTCGGCTGGTCAGCCCGCCGGCTTCCGGAAAGGTCGTGGTCAAGAGCGGGAAGGTGAAAGCCACCAACTACAAGGCTTGCCTTGCGCTGGAAGTGCCAGGCTTCGTCGCCTTCTATAAGTCGCCTGCTGATTTCCTCGGCAATGACTTTCTGACCATTGAAGTGAAATATGCCGGCGGCCGCACTGAAATCCAGAAGATCACCGTGACTGTGAGTGGCGTCGGCGCGCAGCAGAAGATCTGAATGCAGCGATTCGACCGGGTGCGCTGGCTACTTGATGAGTGCGGTAGATGGCGATCGCGAAAGGCTGCACGTCCAGTCAGCTTCGGTTGCCGCCGAATTCGTGATCAATTAACAACTCCGGTCGACAAGTCGGCGAAGTCTGGAAGATGCGTTTGACGTTAAGACCGATCTTTGATCTGTTGCCGTCGGCATTTTACTTGGGGCAGGAACTTCAGGTTACTTTTGGGGGCAGGTATGCGCGCGGCATTCTTCAAATCTGTTTTGACCGCAGCTTCGTTGGGATTAGCCGTAGCGGGAGGCGCACTTCCCGCTGCTGCAGCGGATCTGGGCTTGATAACAAAAGGCCCCAGCTCAATCGGCAGTTGTACAGAGATCGTTTTCACTTGCGAGAACGGCAGGCAGTATCCGCTTTGCCCGATCGCCGTCAGTGTCGTCGGCGAAGTCGTGACCGCATCGCTGCATACGGGCCACCGCGGCGGCACCCACGTTCGGATGATCCCGATGGGTGTAGGCTATCGGTATGCCGGCCGCGGCGTATGGCTCGATGGCTTCCGTGACAACGCCCTGCTCAACTTCGGAAAGCACAGCCAGATCGCCTGCACGATCCAGCGCTCCTGACCGAGAGCCCGGTTCTGATTGAATCAGAGCCGGGCTCCAGCGTTTCTTTTGATGCGTTTTGTTTACGCGAACCGGTATCCATTTCGCTCGAAAACGCTCTGAAGCGGCGCTCCGCTTTCGCGGGCGCCCTACCCCTTCGTGCGCAACACCACACGCGACGCGCGTGGGTACATGAACGCCTTGGGGTGGGCATATCGCGGGCAGTGGTCGTTCCACTGATGCAGCTGCCAATTCCACTTCAGGCAGCCGGATGCAACCTCTGGATCATAGCCCCAATTGAACCGGTACGGTTCATCTCCGAACGGATACGGACCAGCATGGGCGGTGCCGGCAGAAAGAAGAATTACGGAGAAGGCAGCCGCAGCCATCGCAAGCACAGAGCGTTGCATCAAGATTCCCTCGCAATCGATCAATGATTCAAATGTCGAATAATGTCGTGCTTGAGAGTGGCAAATGGCGTGGTCACGATCAAGATCCTTTCAGGACTTTCGGTTGAATTCCGCTGCCGCTGTGTCCACCGTCAACACGGCCGAGAAAACACATCTTCGGCTCGCGGACGCACCAAAACGCTACGCACTGATGTTTTTGGCGGCGTCGCGTCGGTGTTGCCGCGCCTCTACCGCACGCACCAGCTCCCACGCGCGTTCGAGACGCTCCGCGCTGGTTTCGCTCAAGAGCCTTCCCCAGGCGGCTGCGAACGCCCTCTTTGATTCCTCGAGGCTATCCGCAGTCCCACTGGTCCAGAGAGGCATCGTCATGGGAACGGTGACCTGCCACCTCCAGGTGCACTCATCCAGCCGTATGCGGCCGATCGCAAGCCCGTCGTGTCGAAGGATGAAATCGTTCTTTACGTTGGGCCAGGTCAGGCCCGCACTGAGTGTAATCGTCTTGGCCATGGTCGCGCCCGCAGCATCCAGACACGATGCAACTCCAAAGCGATGAACTGGTCAAGTTGACGCACACTACCGAACGTACAAGTTGAGCCATTACTCACAGGGACCATTGCATGAAAGCACTCATTCTCATCTCGGCTTTGGTCGGCACGTCGATTGTAACCAATGCTTTCGCACAGGTGGAAGTCACCGTCCCGGAGGCGGGGCGCGTGAAAACCACCGCGAAAGTTGAGAACGGGATGTAGCGGAATTCGGGAATCGCTAGCGCGTGGGCCTGCTGTTCAGGTCACGGACGGCCTTGAACCCATGCGCTGCCGCTTCCAGAGCCTCATCGATATCGGCGGCCTGATGTGCCGCTGACAGGAACATATTGTGCTGCGGATGAAAGAAGGTGCCGTGGCGCAGCGCGGCGGAGCAGAACGTCCGCCCCTTCGATACGTCAGGGTCGGCGTCGAACAGCATCAGCGGCATCTGCGGCGGGCCGCTCTGGCGGATCGCGATGTCGTTCTCGTTCGCCAGCGACGCCAGCCCCTCGCGCAACCGCATGCCCATCGCGCGAATGTGCCCGGGCACATCGGTCGCGCGCGCGATCCTGAGCGTGGCGCGCGATGCCGCCATCGCCACCGTGCCGCACCAGAACGAACCTGTGATGAACACCTTGGTGGCCGCCTCGCGGAAGCGGTCATTGCCGGTGATTGCGGCCAGCGCATAACCGTTGGCGATCGCCTTGCTCCAGGCGCACAGGTCCGGACGCACGCCAAGCGGCTCCCAGCTTCCCCTGACATCGAGGCGCAGGCCGGTCCGCACTTCATCGATGATCAGCGCGGCGTCGGCGGCATCGCATGCCGCGCGCGCGGCATGCGCAAACTCCCGGGTGGGCAATTCGAGATCGCGTCCCATGTCGTGGCGGAAAGCCGTCACCAGGATCGCGGCGAGATCCTTGCCGGCCTCATTGACCGCCACCTGCAGGCTCTCGACGTCGTTATATTCGAAGTGCAGGAGGTGCGCGCGATCCTCGGCCGTCACGCCCGCCACGCTCGGCGAACACCATGGCAGCGCGCCGTGATAGCTGCCGCGCGCGACGAGCACCTTCCGCCGTCCGGTGCCGGCACGGGCGATCGTCACGCATCCCGTTGTCGCATCGCCGCCGTTCTTTTGAAACATCGCCCAGTCCGCATGCGGCACCATGGCGACGAGGTCTTCTGCAAGCTCAACCATGACTTCGCCGGGACCGTTGAGGCAATCCCCGCTGGCGGCCTGCGCCGCGGCCGCCGCCTGAACTTCGGGATGCCGATGACCGAGCAGCACGGGCCCCCAACTGCACATGAAGTCGACATACTCGCGCCCGTCGACATCGCGTACCCGGCAACCTTCCGCGGAGGCGAAAAACTGCGGATAACCTTCCGGTAGCCTTGCGGCATTCAGATGGCCCCACATGCCACCGGGAACGACCCGCGCGGCCCGTGCGCGCAACATGGCATCCATCGTCTGCGTTTCGCTCACCAGCGCGGTGCGGTTGGTCATGGCAGCCTCTTCCTTGTCGGGGAGCAGACGACACGGGTCCGCTTTGACGCAGCGCGGCGTCATGCGGCATCAAACCATTGCGCGCGACCGGCGACAAGGGAAGTCAGGGACGCATTCCGCGCGTCATCTCAAGGATATGCTGAGCAGACTGACGAGTTCCGCCTGCCGCTCCACGCCGGTTTTCTGGAACACCGATTTCAGATGCGTTCGAATCGTATTCTGGGAGATTCCGCTTTCGAATGAAATCTGTTCGATCGATTTTCCTTCGGTGATCTGACCGGCAGTTCGTGCCTCGGCAGGCGTCAGATCGAACAGCGCCTGCAGCAATGACGGCGCGGGGCTCGCGCTCGGTGTCATCGACGTCGTGAAAACAATCGACAGCGCGCCCGCGAAAACGTCGAGGGCCCCGCCGCGTAGCGGCACAACGTGCGCGACAAAGGCAGCTTCTCCCCCCACGGCACGGACTGGAATCGATTTTCCGATCCGGCCGGACGCAACTCCCGCGTTCGAGATCGAGTCCATCAGAAGAGCCTGCGCGGGGGCGGACGCAAGCTGTATCAAATTGCCCGCGCCGATCCGGATGCGCGGTTCGTTGGTGAGAAATCCGTCATTGGCCGAGACCACGCGACCATCCGGTGCCAGCGCCGCAGCCGGGAGGCCGATCGCTTCCAGCGTTGCTACCGTTGATTTGGCCCGGTCCAGCCCGAGGCGTCCCGAAAGCAGCGATGCCCGGGCCAGGTGAGGCCTCAGGTTATCGAGTTGCTCGGCGACCGCCCGGGGCACCGGCCCTTTTTCGTGGGCCTTTTCGATAGAGAAGACGAGGGTGTCCCCGGCGGGCGAGCGGATCGACGTTCCGACGCACCAGCCGAGACCGCGCGGCCGCAGCAATTCGGTGTAGAAGTCCGAGGCGTTGATCTCCTCGGTCGTCATCGCATCGAGGTCGGTCAGAAACCGCGGATCCTCGCGCGGGACAAGACGCTGACCGCGTGGATTATCGAGATACCATTTGCTACTGATCCACGCTTTGATCGCGTCCTGGATCGCCTCCGACGCCAGCCACCGGGGCTCACCCGGGCATGCGGCGAAAAGCAATGTGCCTTCGGCATCCGCCATTACCGCTAAACGATCGAGGATCGCCTGCCATTTCTCCGGAACCACCGCCGCTTCATAGATATCGTCTATGAGTGGATCTGTTTGCACTCGCTCCCCCGCACTTCCCCTCTCCTCATCCCCATGATTGTATTGCAATAAATGTCCGGTCAACTCCGATCGCGGCAACCCTGAGCAAACACGATCGGTTCATCCGGCCGCCGTTGACCGGCCGACCCCGTAAAACTACGGGCATTCGCGATGCTGGCAGCGCGCCAGCTCCCGACGGTCCTTTCGGAGCATAAGTTGAACATCTGTCGCCACATCGCCTTCGCAGCCTTCCTCGCCCTCACCTGCGCGCCGCTAGCGGGCCCCGCGGTCGCGCAGTCCGCCATTGCCGCCGCGGTTGCACGGCCGGTGTCCTTGCCCGAGATTTCGATCGGGTCCGAGAAAGCGCCGGTGACAATTACGGAGTATTCGTCCCTGACCTGTCCGCATTGTGCGGCGTTCGGACAGAACGTCTTTCCGATGCTGCGATCGAAATATATCGATGCCGGCCAGGTGCGCTTCGTGTTCCGGGAGTTTCCCCTCGATATCAAGGCGGCGGCGGCTTCGATACTCGCCCGATGCATCGGCAAGGACGATCCCGAAAAATATCTCGGCGCGGTCGAAATCCTTTTCAAGCTGCAGGACCGCCTCGTGGCGCAGACCAAGGACACGCTGTTCTATGTCGGCAGGATGCACGGGATGAGCGTCGAGGACGTCGAGACCTGCGAGAAGGATCAGTCGCAATTCGACAAGCTCAGCGCCGATCAGCAATACGCGGCGCAGGTGTTGAAGGTCACCTCGACACCGACCTTCTTCATCAATGGCGCGCGGATCCAGGGAGCGCTGTCGTTCGAGGAGTTTGAAGAACGGATCAAGCCGCTGCTGAACAAGTAACCTCCGCAGCGCGGCGCGCTTTGCCTCTTGCCCGTCGCCGCAGCCTCGCCGATGATGGCACCAACAAAAACACATCGGGGAGAACGCCATGGCCGCCATTTTGCGCGTATTATTTGCAGCGGCGTGGCTGCTATCCGGTGTCGTCGCGTCATCCGGGCAAAGCTATCCCGGCAAGCCGGTGCGGGTGGTCGTTGGCTTTCCCGCGGGCGGACCGACCGACGCCATTGCGCGCATCGTGGCGCAAAAGCTCTCCGACAACCTTGGCCAGCAATTCTACGTCGAGAACGTGGGCGGCGCCGGTGGCAACACCGCAGCCGGCCAGGTCGCGCGCGTCACCCCGGACGGCTACACCATCATGGTGATCAGCACCGGCTTCGTCGTAAACCCTAGCCTCTACGCCAAGGTGCCCTACGATCCGGTGAAGGATTTTGCGCCCGTGACGCTGGTCGCGGTCTCGCCGAACGTCGTCGTGGTCAACCCACAGGTATCAGCCAAGACGTTGCCGGAACTGGTGCAGCTTATTCGGGATAACCCCGGCAAGTACGGCTTTGCCGGTCCCGGCATCGGTTCGACGCCGCATCTGGGCGGCGAGCTATTCCGCCTCGCCTTCAAGCTCGACCTGATCCACGTGCCTTTCACGGGTGCCGGACCGGCGATCCAGGCAACGGTCGGCGGGCATACGCCGATCGCCTTCACCGCGCTGCCGCCCGCCCTGTCGGCGGTCCAGAGCGGACAGTTGCGTGCGCTGGGCGTGGCCTCGACCGAGCGCGCCGCCGGGATGCCCGACGTGCCGACCTTCGCCGAACAGGGCGTGAAGGATCAGGAGGCCGACACGCTGACCGGCATCGTCGCGCCCGCCGGGACGCCGAAAGAGATCGTCGAGCAGCTTTATCGCGAGATCGCCAAAATCGTTGCCCAGCCGGATGTGAAGGAGCGCCTCACCGTGCTCGGCTTCAAGCCGGTCGCCAATACGCCAGATCAGTTCGGCGAACGCATCAAGCTCGAGATGGACAAGTGGGGCAAGGTGGTGCGCGATGCGAAGCTGAGGATCGAGTGAACGGCCGCGCTCCCTTGGAACGGCCTCACGGTTCCTGCTGGACAAAAGTCAGGCCCACCCGGTTCTTTTGGATCCAGGCAACGCTGCATTCGTGGACGATCGAGGAATCCTTCGCCATGACCAGACGAAAGCGTTGCGGAACGAAGGCCGGATTCTCGACATCAATCGCGGCGCCTTCCTGCGAGATGTTCCGCACCACGCAGCGCATCACCGAGCCGCCCGACGAAACGTAGGCAGGCTCATCGACTTCCGTTCGCGGATATTTGCGCTTTTCTTCCATCCCGTCAGGTCCCGCTCAAATGATGAAGTTTGCGGCAAAAAATTAAATATGCGGGCTGCGCGCTGCAGCGCACGCACGAAGCAATCGGATAAAACTGCTCGGCTGATGGTCCACCAGATTTTCTACCCGCCGGCAATCCCTTTCGCACCGCATCGAGCCGGAAGACGACCTCAAGCTCGATTCTACGCAAGCGTGCTCCGCGCCGGCATGGGCTTGCCGTTCACCGCTGCAGCACGTTAGCCTCGCGTGGAGGCGGAACGCGGGTGAAGCGCCCGCTCGACAATAAACAGTCGCCCGGGGAGACGACATGATCACCAGAGAACGGCAGGACCGGTCTTGACCGCTCCGATTGATCTCGCGGGCGACCGGGCGGTGATCGCCCGGGCGGAGGCCCTCCTCGCCGACATCGCGGCGGCTTCCGACGACATCGAAGGTGCGCGCCGGCTCCCGCCCGCCTTGCTCGACCGGCTGCACGACGCCCAGTTGTTCCGCCTGCTGCTGCCGCGCTCGACGAACGGGATCGAAACCGATCCGGTCACCTTTTTCCACGTCATCGAAACCATCGCCAAGGCCGATGCCTCGACAGCCTGGTGCCTCAGCCAGGCCGGCGGCTGCTCGATGTCGGCGGCCTATCTCGACCTCCCGGTAGCGCAGGCGATCTTCGGCGACCCGCGGGCGGTGCTCGCCTGGGGCCCGGGTCCACGGGTTCGCGCCGTCGACTGCGAAGGCGGCTACCGCGTGACCGGCGCCTGGTCCTTTGCCTCGGGCGGCCGGCATGCGACCTGGCTCGGCGCGCATTGCCCGATCTTCGCGGCCGACGGCTCCCCAAGATGCGATGCCGACGGTGCCCCCCTCGAGCGCACCATGCTCGTCCGCTCCGAAGACGTCGAATGGACCGACATCTGGAATACCGTCGGCTTGCGCGGCACCGCCAGCGACCAGTTCGCCCTGAACGATTTCTTCGTTCGCTCCGATCACTCGATCACCCGCGAATTCGACCGGGAATGCCGCGAAAGCGGGCCGCTCTACCGCATGAGCAACCACACTTGCTACCAAATGGGATTTGCCGGCGTCGCCTGCGGCATCGCCCGCACCGCACTCGACAACTTCGTCGAAACGATGCGCACCAAGGTGCCGCGCGGCGCCAGGAGTTCGTTGCGGGACAATGCGGTGGTCCAGAGCAACCTCGCCCAGGCCGAGGTTAATCTTCGCGCCGCGCGGGGCTACGTTCTGCAGTCGATGGCCGACATCTGGAAGGATCTTGTCGCCGGCGCTACCATCACGGTTGCGCAACGCATGAACATCCGCATGGCCTCGACACATGCCATTCACAAGGCCCGCGAGGCGGTGGACTTTGCCTACAATGCCGCCGGCGCTACCGCGATCTTCGAAAACCATCCGCTGGAGCGCCGCTTCCGCGACATCCACACCGTGACGCAGCAGCTGCAGGGCCAGCTCCGGCACTTTGAAACCGTCGGCGCCTGGATGATGGGCGTCGATACCGACCTCAGCTTTGTTTAGGGAGAACGGCCATGGGACTTGGCGGACTGCAGCATTACACCATCGAACCCGCCGACCTCGAACGCACCAAGGATTTCTACTGCGACGTGCTGGGGCTGGAGAACGGCGACCGGCCGCCGCTCAACTTCCCCGGCTATTGGCTTTATTCGGGCGGCACCGCAACCGTGCATCTGATGGGCACGCGCCAGCCGCGCGAGGGCATCGTGGTGCGCGGCACCGAGAAGAAATACGAGGACACCGGGCGGCTCGACCACATCGCCTTTGCGGCGACCGATATCGACGGCATGCGCAGGCGCCTGCAGTCGAACGGCGTCAAGTTCCGGGAGAGCATCGTGCCGCGGACCGGCGATACGCAGTTCTTCCTCTACGATCCCGACGGCGTCGGCGTGGAATTGAATTTCTCCAAGGCTTGAAATCTCAAGACTTGAAATCTCAAAACTTGAACATTCAGGCCTTGAATTTGTAAGACCTGAACGGGGCTGCGAAGCCGCAGCCCTGACCGGCCTCGGGCAGGCGCTCTCCTCACTTCGCATGATGTCGGAATACAACACCGGAAACCAAAGCGCGAAGTTCCCGACAACGCCGCAAGTCAGCCATCAGTAAGGCGCGAGCCCGCCGGGTTTTCTTCATCATTGCATGGCGATTGGAGACGCCGCGCCGCTGCGGCACGATAGCCGGGTGCCGCGCCTTCAAACCTACCCCAGGGCATGCGTGCCCGGCTATTCCGCGTGCGGCTCCGGATTCTTGTTTTGACGCGTTTTCTTTACGCGAACCGGTTTCCACTTCGCTTGAAAACGCTCTAATCGAGCCCGCGCTCGTGGCTCAGATTGACCATTTCCTGAATAAAGAACGCCCTCTGCTTCTCGTCCAGGCTCGCAAACAGCGGCTCGGCGGCGTCAGCGACATTGCGCTGATCGACGGCACGGTCGTTGAGAAACTGGGCTTCGTTGCGCATCTGCTCGATGATGTCGTCGGGTGGATCGCGCTTGGCGCGGGCGACACGCAGATTGAGGCGGTCCGCGCCGTTGTTGCCGAGATAGTGCATTGCACTGTTGAAGCCGGCCCAGTGCTTTTCCTGCTCCGGCGTCAGGTTCAACTCCCTCTTGATCCGTTCGATATTGGCGTCGCTGTTGGCGACGATCTGTTCGGCGGTCAGTTGCGGCGCCCCGTTTTGGGTGAGGATCGCGGCCTGTTGCTGCTGCTTCCCGGCCTTGGCGGTCTTGGTGGCCTTGGATCCCTTGGCGGACTTCGAGGCATCCCTCTGCTTCGAAGCCTCGCCTTGCTTCGAAACCTCACCCTGCTTTGCAGCTTCACCCTGCTTCGAAGCTTCGCCTTGCCTGGCCTCCTTCGCCGCTGGCGCCTGCCCGCCCTTGCTGCCGCCGCCGCCACCACCTGTCACCGCCCCGACGACGCCGCCGACCACACCCACCACGCCGCCGATCGCGCCGCCCAGCACGCCACCGACCGGGCCTGCCGCCTTGTTGCCCTCGCGTGCACCTTGCTGAACGCCCTGCACCAGCCCCTGCGCGTTCGCCGCTGCAAAGGGGCAAAGAGCCAGCAAGGCGATGGCTCCGAGGGCGAAACCCAGTCGCCGCGGTGCGCGCGCGATCTGCTCAGGGGTGCTCATTATTCGGTCTCCATGGTCGAACAGGTAACTTGGCAAGAACGGCCTCCGCGGAAGCGCGTGAATCCTTTCGTGCGCAAACTATCGCCTTCGCCCCGAACCCACCACCGTTGCGCCACGCAGTCCGCGGCAGGGAAACCCTCCCCGCGCAGGCGTCGCGCGTCGCACGCCGTGCGGCTCAAGCGCGCACCCTGATCGCAGGCCGCTCAAGTGTGCAGCGCAATATGGATCCGAAACTATCAGCGTTTCGGAGCATGCCGCATCATTGCGCCCGCTGCCCGGAAATTGAACGCAACGTTAGTCCAATGACTCACATCGATGTGTTTTCTCGACAGACGCAAACAATTCTGGTCTGATCCAACCACTAAATCTCCGCTGGCAGGCCGCGCCCTTGCGTTCTGACATCAGCCGGAGACAAAAAATAATAATCAAAATCTGGCTCAGCAAAGAGGAAACACATGTCACGCAAGAAGCTTTCTCGCCGACAATTTGTTGCTGCGACAGCGCTAACATCCGCAGCAATGATTACAGCGCCATATGTTCGCGGCGCCCACGCCGCCGGCAAACTCAACATCGGTTTCTGGGATCATTGGGTGCCCGGCGCCAACAAGACCTCAACCGAACTCGTCAATGAGTGGGCAGCGAAGGAAAAGGTCGAGGTCTCGATCGACTACATCCCGAGCCAAGGCAACAAGAACCTGCTGACCATCGCAGCCGAAGCCCAGGCGAAGTCCGGCCATGACATTCTGGCGATGCCGACATGGTGGCCGCACGCGCAGGCGGAATTGCTCGAGCCCATGAATGATGTCGTCGATGCGCTCATCAAGCAGAATGGCGACGTCAACGGGACCGTCCAGTATCTCGGTAAATCGGGCGACAAGTGGCTTGCCGTCCCTGCCTGTGTCGGCAGCCAGATCAAAGGCCCCTGCTCCCGCATCGATCTGATGAAGCAGCACGCCAACATCGACGTTCAGGCCATGTATCCGGCCGGCGCACCGCCGAAGGCCGATGCGTGGACCACGGATGCATTCCTGAAGGCTGCCGAGGCCTGCCACAAGGGCGGCGTTCCCTTCGGCATCGGTCTCGGCGAGACCAGCGACTCCGTCGACACCGTCGGCGCGTTCTTCCTCGCCTTTGGCGCGGAGGTGGTCGACATCAAGGGCAACGTCGTCGTGAAAAACGACAATGTGCGGCAGGTTCTCGAATATTACAAAAAGCTGATGGCATTCCTGCCGTCAGACGCGCCGGCCTGGGACGATGGTTCCAACAACAGATGGCTGGTCTCGGGCAAGGGCGCACTGATCATGAATCCGCCGAGCGCATGGGCCGTGGCCAAGCGCGATGCGCCGCAGATCGCCGAGCAATGCTGGACCCACGGCTTCCCGGTCGGTCCGAAGGGCCGCTTTGCGCCGTACCTTCCGTATTTCTGGAGCGTCTGGAATTTCGGCAAGAACAAGCCGGCGGCCAAGAGCCTGTTGACACATCTGTCGCAACCTGCCGCGGTGGAGAAACTGGTGGCGGCGAGCGGTGGCTACGACTTGCCGGCGTTCGAGAAGCTCACCACCCTGAAGACGTGGGCGGAGGAAAGCCCGCCGAAGGGGACGCTCTACCACTATCCGAATCCGCACAACCACCAGAAGCTTTCGATTTCGGCAGCGGGAGCTCCGCCCAAGGTTGCGCAGCAGATCTACACGCAGGCGACCCTGACCAAGATGTGCGTGCGTTATTTCAGGGGCGAAGCGATGGAGAAGACGCTGGCCTGGGCACAAGGCGAACTTGAGGGCTTTATGCGGACCTGAGGGGATTTCGCCGCTACGGTCCGACCGATTCTGGACCGCCGCGGCGCTCGTCCGCCTGCCGAAACGATAGGAAGCCGGCCTGGCGCCGGTTTCCCGATGCCGGAACTTTCACTTCTTTGAAATGACACTCGCGAGGATGATGGATCATGGCTGAAGTCGCGATCGAGCGGAATAACACCGCCCCGCCGCGCGCGGCGCGCAAGCGCGCCAGTTTGCGAACCGCTTTGAAGCGGAAATCCACCGCAGCCTTTCTGATGACGCTGCCACTGATCCTGCTGATCGCGCTTCTGGTCATCTATCCCGCGTTTTATTCGCTGCATCTGGCGACGCTGAACAAGTCGATGCAGCGCTTTGTCGGACTTGGAAACTTCCAGTTTCTTTTCACCCGCGAAACGTTCTGGCTGGTGGTGCAGCAATCCTGCATTTTTGCGATTACTGCGGTGATCTTCAAGGCGGTGATCGGCTTCATCGTAGCCCACTTCGTTCATAACATTCCGGCCAAAGGCCAGCGCAAGTGGCGCGGAATGCTGCTGGTGCCGTGGGTGATTCCACCGGCGATGAGCACGCTGGCGTGGCTGTGGCTGTTCGATCCGTCTTACAGCGCCTTCAATTATTTGCTGGCGGGCATCGGCATCGACCGGATTCCGTGGACCGGCGAGACCGGCTGGGCCCGATTCTCGGTCATCCTGGTGAATATCTGGGTCGGCGCCCCGTTCTTCATGATCATGTATCTGGCCGCGCTGAAGTCGGTGCCCGACCAGCTCTATGAAGCCGCTTCCATCGATGGCGCCAACTGGTGGCAGCGCATCTGGTACGTGACGTTGCCGATGATGCGTAACATCATCGCGATCACGACGCTGTTTTCCCTCATCGTCACCTTCGCCAACTTCGATATCGTGCGTATCCTGACTGCCGGCGGCCCGCTCGACCACACCCATATCTTCGCGACCTGGGCATTCCGCATTGGTATCGAGGGCGGTGACATCCCACTGGGGGCCAGCGTCTCGTTGTTCATGATACCGATCCTTGCAGTCGCGGCGGTCTTTATCCTGCGCGACATCAACAAACGCGGGAATGAAGCCTGATGACCAGCACCGTCACGATCGACAAGGCGGCGCCGACCCGCGCCGTCAAACTAGGCAGCATGAGCCGCGACCGAACCTGGGCTCTCAGATGGTCGTATTTCTTCCTAACCCTGTTCGCGATCTTCGCGCTGGTGCCGCCGCTCTACATGCTGATTACGTCGCTGAAGACCAGTGCCGAAATCTCCGCCGCGACCAATCCGTGGTGGGTTTTCCATCCAACATTGTCGAACTACGTCGAGCTGCTGACATCGAACCAGTTCCTGACCTTCTTCCGAAACTCGGCGCTGGTCTCGATCTTCGTGGTGACAATCACAATGCTGATCAGTGTGCCGGCGGCTTTTGCGCTGGCGCGAATGCGGTTCTGGGGCTCGGCGACGCTCGCGACCGGCGTGTTTCTGACCTACCTGATCCCCGAGACCCTGCTGTTTCTACCCCTGTTCAAGATGTTCGTGGTATTCGGCGAACTGACCGGGATCCAACTGATCAACAAGTGGTATGTGCTGCTGATCGTGTATCCGACGCTGACGGTGCCGTTCTGCACCTGGATCATGATCGGCTACTTCGCTTCGATCCCGAAGGAACTCGACGAGGCCGCCATCATCGACGGCGCGTCGTGGTTCCAGACGCTGACGCGCATCTTCATCCCGGTTGCCTTCCCGGGCATCATTGCCGCGACCATCTTCGCCTTTACGGTCTCGTGGGCGCAGTTCCTCTACCCGCTGGTTTTCACGACATCAGTCGACCAGCTCGTGCTGCCGGTCGGCATCATCACGACCCTCATCAAGGGTGACGTCTTCGCCTGGGGGCAAATCATGACCGGCGCCCTGCTCGGCGCGGCGCCACCGCTCATTATCTACGCTTTCCTGATGGACTATTACATTGCCGGCCTGACCGCCGGTGCGACAAAGGGTTGATCTCATGGCTGACGTGACGTTGCGAAAGGTTGTTAAGCGTTATGACGAGGTCGAAGCGGTGCGCGGCATCGATCTCGACATCGCCGACCATGAGTTTGTCGTCCTGGTGGGGCCTTCTGGCTGCGGCAAGTCAACGACGCTGCGGATGATTGCGGGCCTGGAGGACATCTCGGACGGCGACATCATGATCGGCGGCGACGTCATCAACGACGTGCCGCCGAAGGACCGCGATATCGCGATGGTGTTCCAGAACTACGCGCTTTACCCGCACATGACCGTGGCCGAAAACATGTCGTTCGGGCTGCGACTGAAGCGCTACCCCAAGGCCGAGATCAAGAGCCGCGTCGACGAAGCCGCGCGCATGCTCGACATTGTTGAACTCGTCGACCGCAAGCCGAAGCAGTTGTCCGGCGGCCAGCGTCAGCGCGTCGCCATGGGCCGCGCCATCGTTCGTAACCCCAAGGTGTTTCTGTTCGACGAGCCGCTGTCCAATCTCGACGCCAAGCTGCGCGTGCAGATGCGGATCGAGATCAAGAAGGTGCACCAGAAGGTCCGCACCACCACCGTCTACGTAACGCACGACCAGGTTGAGGCGATGACGCTCGCCGACCGCGTGGTGGTCATGAATCATGGCCGCATCGAACAGATCGGCACGCCGAACGAACTCTACCACAAGCCGGCGACGAAGTTCGTCGCCAGCTTCATCGGTTCGCCGGCGATGAATTTCATCCCGTGCCGGCTGGAGGATGTCGGCGGCAAGCTGCATGTCCGCCTTACCGATCGCCTTGCCTTCCCGCTGCCGCCGGCCCGCGCCGCGCGCTATCAGGGCGTCGCACGCGCCGACAAGCTGCTGCTCGGACTTCGGCCTGAACATATTGCGGAGTCCAAGCCGCATGTGGAGCCCGGCGTCGAACCGTTCGAAGCCGTGCTCGACGTCATCGAGCCGATGGGAATGGAGACGCTGATCTATTTCACGCTGGATGGCACGCAGGTCTGCGGGCGGGTCAATCCCAACGCCAATGCGCAGGAGGGCGCCCCGCTCCGATTGGCTGTGGACCTCAACAATATGCACCTGCTAAACGAGGTGACCGGCGTCGTCCTTTGACGACGCGTCAAAGGCACCAAGGGCAGGAAATGGCTACCAACAAGAAGAAAATCCTTGTCACGGAATCGATGTCGCAACAGGGCCGCGCGCTGCTCAACGCGCGCGACGACATCGATCTCGTCGAATTTCCCAACATGATCTCGCAGGCGGATTTCAACGCCAAGCTGCAGGAGCATGCGCCGGTGCATGGCGTCGCCCTCGGTGGCACCCGCTTTGGCGAACCCGAACTCGATTCCTCCAAAGACATGCTCGTCGTGACCAGGATCGGGGTCGGGTTCGACGCGGTCGACGTCCCTGCCCTCAGCCGCCGCAAGGTCCCGCTGATGGTCGCCGGCACCGCCAATTCGCCCTCTGTCGCCGAATGCGCTGTCTTCATGATGCTGACGCTGGCCAAGCGCGCGACCGAAATGCATTCGCTGGTCAGGGACAACAAGTGGCCTGACAGGCTCGGCATGCTGCCTTTTGATCTTTTCGGCAAGACGATCCTGATCGTCGGATTCGGCCGCATCGGTTCGCGCACTGCCAAGCGCTGCCTGGCGATGGAAATGAATGTGCTGGTGTTCGATCCCTACAAGCCGGCAGCCGACATCAAGGCCGCCGGCTGCGATCCGGTCACGGACCTCGACGCCGCGTTGCCGCGCGCCGACTTCGTCAGCATCCACTGCCCGAAGAATCCGGAGACGATCGGCATGTTCAACGCCGACAGGCTGAAGCGGATGAAGCCCAAAGCCTATCTGGTCAACACTGCGCGCGGCGGCATCGTCGTCGAAACCGCGCTGTACGATGCATTGGTGTCGGGCCGGCTTGCCGGCGCCGGGCTCGATGTGTTCGAGCAGGAGCCGCCGCCGGCCGGTCAGGCGCTGCTCGCCCTCCCCAACGTCATCATGGCGCCGCACGTTGCGGGCGTTACGGTAGAAGCCGTGGACCGCATGAGCGAGCAGACCGCTCGCAACATTCTGAGCGTGCTGGATGGCGCCCCCCTGCGCCAGAACGTGATCAATCAGGACGTGCTCGGCTGACCTCCCGGGAGTGAACGACAGATGGCGCGGCCGATCCAACGGCCGGCCGGCAAGCGAGGTGCGCGCATGGCCTTCAAGGAATACGGCGACTACGACGCGGTCGGCCTTGCCGAACTCGTCCGCAACAAGCAGGTCACCGCTCGTGAATTGCTCGATGAGGCGATCGCCCGCACCGCAAAGGTCGACCCGCAGATCAACGCCGTCGTGGTCAAGCACTACGACTATGCCGAGCGTCAGGTCGAGCGGGGTCTGCCCGACGGTCCGTTCACGGGCGTGCCGTTCCTGCTGAAGGATCTCGATCTGCTGGAAGGCACGCGAACGACGTCGGGCGCGACGATCCTGAAGGAATACGTCGCCGATCATACCGGCACGCTGGCGCAGCGCTTCCTCGACGCCGGTGTTGCGATCTTCGGCAAGAGCTCGAGTCCGGAATTCGGATTGATGCCGACAACGGAGTCGCGCCTGTTCGGGCCGACCCGCAATCCCTGGAATCTCGCCCATTCCTCTGGCGGATCATCGGGCGGCGCTGCGGCAGCCGTTGCTGCCCGTATTCTCCCCGTGGCACATGCCAGCGATGGCGGCGGCTCGATCCGCATTCCCGCTTCTGCCTCCGGCGTATTCGGACTGAAGCCGAGCCGGGCGCGCAATCCGCTCGGCCCGGATCGCGGCGAAGGCTGGGGCGGATTTTCCTGTGGCCATGTCGTCAGCATCAGCGTGCGCGACAGCGCCTTGATGATGGATGCGATCCACGGGTCCGAATCGTCGAGCCCCTACGCCGCGCCCGCACCGGAGCGACCGTTTTCGCATGAGGTCGGCCGCGATCCCGGCAGGCTCCGCATCGCCTTCACCGACAGATCGCCCTATGGCGACGCCATCGATCCGGAAATCGCCGCCGCCGTGCGCGAGATCGCGAGCCTGCTGGAAGGGCTCGGCCATCATGTCGAGGAACGGGCACCTCCGCTTGCTGCCGATCCGGCCGCCGTGATGGCGACGATCGTCGGCGCCAACACGGCGCTGACGGTGCGGTTGATCGAACAGAGGCTCGGCCGCGCCGCGACCGAGAACGATTTCGAGATACTGACGCTTGCCAGCGCCAGCAACGCGCAAAAGACGACCGCGACCGACTATGTCGCCGCGCAACTCGCGGCCTTCCAGATTTCACGCGGGCTGGCGGCTTTCTTCGCTACCTGCGACGTCTTCCTGTGCCCGACGCTGTGCTCGCCCCCGTTGCGGATCGGAGAACTCGACACGATGTCGAAGGACCTGTCGCATATCGCGCCGATCCTGCGCCGCTATATGCCGGGGACCGCGATGTTCAACATGTCCGGCCAGCCGGCGATGTCGGTGCCGCTGGCGTGGAATAAGGCCGGGCTGCCGCTCGGCATGATGTTCTCGGCCAAACTCGGCGACGAGGGCACGCTGTTTCGAGTGGCTGGTCAGCTCGAGCAGACACGGCCATGGAAGAACAGGTTACCTCCGGTTTGTGCATAACCGCTCGCCGCAAAAACGCCAAAATTTGACAAAGCCCCGCCTTATCGGCACTGAGGAAAACGCACCGGGCGGCGTGGGACACCGATTCCGGAGGTTGAACTCGATCCGGAGGCAAAGACGTGGCTCAAAGCGATCCGACCGACCATGCGCTGGCGGCCATTGCAAGCATTCTCGACCGCTCCGAGAGCTCCAGAGAATCCCAAAACCCTGTGGTCACAGAGCAAAGGCCCGTAACCCCTCCACCTCTCCCCGCAAGTCATGCGCCGATCGAGGCTCATGGATACTCGAAGATCGGTCCCGGACCGATGGCCGCGATCCGTTTGAAATGGACGGTGCGCCTCGACAATGGCGATTACTATGTCGACGAGACCATCGGCGAGAATTCAAATCCTCTCGTCACCGGGCCGCTTGATCGCAACGCCGCCATTCAACTGGTCGACGATCGCGAAAGCCTAGCACGCCGGCGCTTCGAACAGTTGAAGAGCGAGATGACCGGTCAGGCTAACGGCGCGAATCAAGTCCGCCAGGACAGCCATGAGGCATAGCCAGCCTTGGCTTGCGTATCTTGCGAACGGATTCTCGCGCGATGCTCCACGTCGTTTGATGAGCAAAAATTGACCGCCTCTGGGCCGCAAATTAAACTCGGCCATTCGATTTGAACCCAAAGCCTCCAGTACACGACTTATAACTCGAAAGTGATCTGGATCACGCTTGGTGAAGCTGCCCCTGCGTAATTTCGGGGTTTGGGGATTCCGCTCAGGAGATCGCAATGAAGAAGTGTCTCGGTATCGCCGTGCTATTGGTGATGAGCACCGCCGCGCACGCCCAGTACACGTTTGACTATGGCGGCCGCACCATCACCATCGACCCCGACCGAGGCACCGTTTCGATACCCGGCGTCTTCGACAATACCGGCAAGAAGGCCAAGAGCTCGCGCAGCGAGGAAGGCGATACGGATCGCCGGGCGAAGAAGACGCCGCATCAGGCGAAGACGGCGCCTCAGGCCGCACCCGAAGCCGCAACTCCAGGAACGCCGGCCGCCGCTGAACAGGCTGCCGCTCCCGCCGCCCCCGCGCCAGCGGCCCCGGCTCCGACCGCTCCAGCCACCGCTTCGCGCGGCGAAACATCGACCACGACGGCGGCCACTGCCCCCGCAAATGCCCCAGCGCCCGCGCCCCAGAGCACCGCCCCGGCCGTCGAACCGGCACCTGCTCCGGTTGCCGCCCCGCAGCCCGCGCCTGCGCCGCAGAAACAGGCGGCGGCTCCGGCAACCTCAGCGCCTGCGCCCGCCAACTCGCCGCTCGGCGTGTGGCTGACGGAGGAGAAGGAAGGAAAAGTGCGGATCGAACAGTGTGGCCCCAATCTGTGCGGCTACTCGGTCGACAAGAAATCGAACCAGAACGGCGAGCAGGTCCTGATCAACATGAAGCCCGGCAAGGACAAGTGGAGCGGCCGTATTCTCGATCCGACCAGCGGCAGCACCTATGATTCCACCATCGCGCTGAAGGGCACCGACAGCCTGCGCGTTCAGGGCTGCGCTTTCGGCGGCGTGTTCTGCGGCGGCCAGACCTGGACCCGCGCCAACTGACAGCCTTCGCGCATTCGACAATCGCCCGGCACGATCGCCGGGCGATTTTTTGTTGGTCTCATCTCAATTCGCGGGTGACAGCAGTCACAGTCACCCCGAGTACCCTGTGAGACGGTGGCCGTGTCCAAACAACAGGGCCACGCCATGAACTACTTCCATAAATCCGCCATCGCCGCTGCGCTGCTCGCAACGCTGGCAACCGCGACACCATCCGCAGCCGCCTCGTTCGACGGCGACTGGAACGTCCAGATCGCGTCGTCGAACGCCGCCTGCAACAGCGGAGCGTCCGTCTCTCTCGAAATCAACAACGGCCAGGTGGCGTCGAATACGGCCACGGTGACAGCGTCCGGGCGCGTCGCTGAAGCCGGCATCATTCGCGTGACGCTGGCGAACGGAGTGAAGCGTGCGGTCGGTTCGGGCGTGCTCAACGGCACGTCGGGATCAGGCACATGGCGCGCCGCTTTGTGCTCGGGCACCTGGACCGCGCAGCGGATGTGAGTATCGCTTTGCAGCGAACGCACGGGCCTGACCGGGTGGATGGCGGATCGCAGACGGCGAAGGGTGCCGTCGACGTTACTCCAACCGAATCTGCACCAACAGGAGCGCCCCGATCTAGTCTATGGAAAGTCGATCCAAACGCTGGACCTCTCGTTCAATCTCTAGTGTAACGGCGCGGCCCGAACCACGGCGCTGCTGCAATATCTCCGGCGGATCACGGTCGCCCCCGAGCACATGCACTTGCCCTTTTTGGCCCTCAATCTCTGCGGCCAGTTCCCTGGCAATCTCACGCCCGGGAGCTACGTTCCCCTTTTCTCGCTCCTTTGCAATCTGCCGCGCGATCTGTGGCGCCGCAACACTGGTGCCGTTCATGACGACAACTGACCCGCTACGTGTGCCTGCCGCGAGCATGCCTTGATGGACGTACGACTCGTCGCTCCGCGCCAACCCGTCTGGTCCGCTTCGTTCCAAGCCGGCTACCTTCTTCGCGGTACTGCCGGTCAGTGAAATTGGGCCACCGGCGGAATACTTCACCACTCGATTTTGCTTGCGCACGTATCCACCAGCAGTGATCGCACGAGAACCAGTAGCAATGGCGTTCATTGAACCATCGCGCTTGATGGCACTGTTATTGTCCGTTTCCTCCTCCTCGCCTGAAATCTCTTCAAATCGTTGGTAGCAATCGTCGACAAAGTAGGATTGCCGGCCGTTCTGCGGATATCCGAGCGGCCGATCGTCCCATTGGATCGACGCTTCCACGTCGATCCGTCTATTCATTAGATTCTTGAATGCGATCGTCCACGTGCCGAAGGGCGCAAGCTGGTGTTCACAGTCCGGCAGATCCGTGGGCAGCAAGGCAATCACGTACCTGCCCCTGTTCGTGGGTGGCGCGATAAATTCGTAGTAAACCTTGCAAAGAACATCACCGTGTGGAGCCCACTGCATCGCACGCTTACCTGCGCCAGCGCCCAGAACTAGACTCCTCTCCCCGCCCGGAGGCTCCAGCGTGATTTCCATCCAGTCTTTCGACGAGGGTCTGGGAAGAGTTGGCAACCAGATTTCCAGATAGCTGCACGTTCTGTCGTCCGGTAACACACGAAATTGCAATTCCTGCATGCACCCTTTCTCGCCCTTTGGAGAGAGCGATATCCTGGCGTGCAAGCGGGAAAGACGGCTGTTTCCTGCTGGTAGCACTACATCCGTCGGCGCTATCGCCGTTCGGCGAAAGATCCGATCGTCGATTGCGCGCTCGATCGGTTGGGTGCCATCGCGGGGGCCCGCCAAAATGCCGGAGCTGAAATTGATCACCACCGGCAACTCATTGCACCTCAGCCGTCGCGCAATATCTTGCGCTCGGCGCAGGATGTAGTCCACACCATCCAGAACATAGTATTCCAAGCCGATGCCTGATGTTTCCGCGACCGTAACCGTCGGCAACTTGACGCAAACAATTGGGCGCTGGACCCTATCTTCCTTGGTAGTTCCTTCCTTGCTAGTCAGTAGCGAACCTTCATCATACCCACACGCCAGATCCATCACATGCGTGCCGTGCCCGGCGCGCCTCGCTGTGGCCTTATGCGCAGTCTGGCCGAAATCGACCACGCCGGTCATGCTGTAGAAGAGGTCTTCGTCGACCTGCCCTCCGCTCACGCACTTGCCAAGCGATTCGTCGATGTCGGCCTTGGTCAGTTCCAGACCATAGGGGACTTCGCCTCTGGCTTGACCATCCTGAATCCAGGCATACTCGACTCGGGAATCCTCCGGGCCGTTCCGAAATCGCTGGTTTGCGAATGCGATACCCTCGTCGATGATACCCATCACGACGGGGCTCCCATCGTGCGGCTCGTACTTTCCGACGGCTGGTTCTTGCTCGGAATCATCCGCCTTCTTGACGCCACGCCGATCTTTGGGCGCGGCGTGACAAGGCAGGTCGTGTGCGATCGCGATCCTATGAGTAAGTTGGTTGTTTGTGGAAACGTCTTTAAGACGCTCAAGAGCTTCGCAACGCACCCTTAGGGTAAACTGGCTGCGTTCGAGATCCGCAGGTACGCCGCCATCGTCAGGCTTGTCGGGCGACTGTCGCAAGAGGTGTTCAAACTCGCTCAAAAAATCCCTTTTTGTCTTGCCCGGCTGCAGACTGACGAGGACGGGAACGGTACGCACTTCATCCTTTGGGTCGAGCAGCCGCTTGGCGGTCTCTCGTACCCAGTCGATGTATGCATCAACGAATTTCGACGAGCTCTCCTGCCATTGATGTGCCTGTTTCTCTGCCATCAATCCCTCCCAAGGCCGGCAACATAAGTTTGCTATCCATTACCTCGTAGCGGACCACTCGCTCACTGCCTTTTGCCAGAGCCATTCCAGTGGTTTCGAAGCTGTCGGAAGAGAACCCGCGCTCACCTCAATGGAGGCATACTTGAGACCTTCTCTCACAAAAAGCTTTCGCAGTTTTTCATCATAGAAGTTCCGCCAATTGAAATCGACATCAATGCGTTTATCCTTCGTGCGCAGCGGATAGGCCGCTCCATCAAACCGACAAGAGTGGTGGCGTTGTTCTTGAGCCGCCTGCTGTCCTCTACAAAGCGCGACCAGGTATTCTGCCAGTGTCAGGCCGAGGAGGCAGCCAGCGACGCTGTCGACCGGAAAGTGTACACCCGCCACTGTGCGGTTAACTGCGATTCGGTTTGCCTGCCGCATGAGCTGATCGACCCAAACACGTTCTGATTTTCCCTGTGTGTTGGAAAGGATCGCCAAAAGATGCGCGAACAAGAAGGCTTCCGTTGCGTGGCCGCTCGGCAACGAACCGTGTAACGGACATGCAATAATGGGCTGTACTTGCGGCGAATATTCATGTGGTCGGCGGCAATTCAACGCAAGCTTGACACGCATTTCCACTGCGTAGGCAAAGCGCAGAGCAGCGTGGATCAATTCCATCGTCCATCGTGTCCTCTCGGGGTGAAGAAATGCGATGGACCCGAAAAACGCATGAGGAACACCCATTTGGGATACGATCTCTGCTGCACGATCGGAACGCAGTTCAGCGTAGGACTCGACGAGGGCAAGTTGATCCACAAATATCTCCGGGGGCGGGCGGTGGAATGTTGCAAGGGGGTGACCATTGCTCAGGACGGACATTTCGCCCTTTCCATTCGCCTCAAATGAGACGCGCGAGATGAGTTCGAAATCGAAAATGCTCGCCCGCTCTCCGGGTCCCAATCGTGAGAGGCCTACCTGGTCAGCGTCGTCGCCCTCGACTGGAAGGGGCCGCGGCCCATCCTTCATCGTTTCAAGCTGAGATTTACCCACAATTCCATCGCGGTTGGTTATCAGCGCATCGATGTAAGGCGGGTTATATCCCGGACCGCTGAATAGAAATCCGCCGATGGCGCCACCGGCTCCACTGGCGCCGCTCGCCCCGCTAGCGCCACTTGCCCCGCTGGCGCCACTTGCTCCGCTCGCGCCGCTTGCTCCACTAGCTCCACTAGCTCCACTGAAAATAGCCATACCTGCCTCCTATGCTTGGGGTGGAGGATTACACTTCAAGCTGTCACGCGCCGCGCTTCGTCACAGCAGCTATGGAGGAACCCCAGACTGCCGTAATGCAGTGGACCATTCCTGGCCGGTCCTGCATCCAGCGCTGGGGGTGCGTCTGAGGTATCCAGATATCGTCAATCCAGGCTCCAATCGCATCAGTTCCGCCACGGTGTCGCGTGCGTCCAACTCGTTTCCAAGCTGCCATTGTGCGATTGCCATGGCTCTCAGCGTCGAGGTGTGACGTCGATTTGCCTTGAGTGAACGGCGGGCATATTTGATCGCTAGCTCATAATTGCGAGCTGCTAGATAAGCAGTGGCCGCCAGCGTGTCGTAGTAGTACCGATGAGGATCCAGAGGCGACAGGCTGATCGCCTGCTGTGTATCAGCCACGGCCTCAGTCCCTTCATCCCTGAAAGCGTGAAGGGTCCCCTTGAGCAACCAGGCAAGGGAGTTATTTGAGTTTGCGCGCACCGCCAACGCATATCGGTCGGCAGCAAGGTCAAACTTCCTGGTCATGTGAGTGTGGACCAAGCCATTAATGGCGAGGGCGAGAGAGCTGTCCGGATCTGTGTCGAGCGCTCTCCTTGTGCAATCGAGAGCACAACGTCGGTCGTTGGCAGAATCTTCGCTCCATCCTTGCTGCACCCGCAACACATACCAGTTTGCCATCCAGGACTGGGGGACTGCATGACGCGGAGCTCGGTCGATAACCGCCTGCAGCATGTGTCGGGCCTCCAGAAAGTCGTCAGGCAACATTCGGTGCATCAACGCAATGCCGCTCATCAGGAGCGTGTAACTCTCCAGGGTTGGGAGCGGGTTGGCATACGCTCGCTGCAGTTCGCACGATTGAATGGCATTCGCCACATTGGAGAAAACCTGGCTGATCAGTTCCTGTTGTCCTCCCAGGATATCTTGAACGCTACCGGCCACCTGGCCGGCCCAAGCCACATGTTGAGACCTGACCTCGGCCAATTCCAGGTTTAGCATCACCCGATCGTCGTCAGCGCAGTAAGTGCCCGAGAGCACATAGTTTGCTCGGAGGTGTTCGCCGATATCCTCAAGGCTAAATTGGCGCCATCGAAATGCTGTGGTCGAGAGACGCGAGAGCACCACAATGTCCGGGGATCGGGAAAACGCCCTGATGATCTCCTCGACCAGGATTTCGCCGAGAAGATCCTCGCCGCTTGTTCGGGCGCGGGGTATGAACGGAATTATCGCGATTGACGGTCGCAGATCGCCCAACGACGCAGTGCTTTTGACTACAGGTTTGGAGCCAATTGGGCCGATCCTGTAGGCTTGAACGGGTTGTTGGATGTGTTTGACATGACATTCGCCAAGGTCTTCGATCTCCGCATCCAGCGCCGGCGTCAACAGGTCCCGTGCCTGGGCCGAGATGACTATCTCGTTCGGACAAGCGAGGGTCGCCAAGCGAGCTGCCAGATTGACGCCGCGCCCGTATACGTCGTGATGATCAATGATCACATCGCCGTATTCTATTCCCATTCGCAGAAACATCTGCTCATCCGCAGGCAGCCCGGAGTTTCCCTGCGCACTTTCCTGCTGGATTGCAAACGCGGCTGAGGCTGCGGATCGGACGTCACCAAATTCGAGCAGCATGCCGTCGCCGAGGCTCTTGACGAAGCGGCCACCGGCGCCTGGAAGCACCTGCGTCACCACGCGATCAACAAGGCTCACCCAGCGACGAACGACGCCCTCTTCGTCTTGCCCCATCAAGCGCACCGACTCGACCACGTCCACGACCATAATCGCGCGTGGATGCCGTTGGACATGCCGGGGCGGCGGGTCAGCGGTACGTGACGTCGGCAACTGGGGGACTGCTTCCGGTGTCATCACATGAAAGCCCCAAGATGAAGTTCTGCACGAATCTCGGATCTTGAACGCATGATTCTGCCTCCGGGCGAAACCTCCGAGCGGCATGGTCGTCGTCGAGTATGATCCTTAAGTTCGATAACTCACAGGAGCACCCAAGTATTCACGACATTTTCCCGTATCGTTGCCGAACTGCCTGCTCAACAAGGACATCGGCCGTTTCATTCCAGGACCGCGCGCCACATCGACTGCAGATGTCCAGTGGGACCGAAACCTCACATTGAATCTCGCCCTTATCCGTCGATTGGTGAACGGCGAGGTTTGCGTCGATCCTGACTAACCACCCTCTTATGCAAAACGGACATACTCCCAAGGACACAATTTGACATTCCTTGCTCAGTTCGGTCCAGTTTTCTTGAAGGCTAGCTCCTATTGACCTGCCCCAATGTGAACGGGATCACACCCCGCAAGGGATGTTTGGGGCTGGGCGCACGTCGCCGGGGCACGGCCCGGTAGCATCCGAATAATACCTTGTCTTTCCAATATCCTTTTCTTCTATTTCTCGCCCCTCAGCCGATTTTCGCCGAGTACTCGGCGTCCGTTACCTTCTCCATCCAGGTCGCATAATTGCCGTCGAGCGCTTCCTGCATGGCGATGTGGGTCATGCCGTTGGTCGGCGACGCGCCGTGCCAATGCTTCTCGCCTGGTGGAATCCAGACCACGTCACCAGGACGAATTTCGCGGATCGGTCCGCCCTGGGCCTGCACGCGCCCGACCCCGGAGATCACGTAGAGCGTCTGGCCGAGCGGGTGCGTGTGCCAGGCCGTGCGTGCGCCGGGCTCGAAGGAGACTCGGGTCGATACCAGCCGTGCCGGCGCCTCCGTCGCGATGATCGGATCCTGAAACACGGTGCCGGTGAAGTATTCAGCCGGCGCCTGGCGCGTCGGTCGGGAGCCCGCGAGATGCACGTCCATGGGGTTACCTCTTCTTCTTGATGTTATTTCTTGGTAGCTGCGTAGCGCGCCTTGGTCTCCGCGTTCATCGGATAGAGCCCGGGCAGCGCCGCGCCGTTGTTCACCTCGTTGACGATCCAGGCTTCCATCCGCTCCTGCTCCGGCCCCTCGGCCAGCACGTGGTCGAGCAGCGCCTGCGGGATCAGCACCGCGCCGTCCTGGTCGGCGACGACGATGTCGTTCGGAAATACCGCGACCCCGCCACAGCCGATCGGCTCACCCCAGCCGACGAAGGTCAGCCCGGCCACCGAGGGCGGCGCCGCGAACCCGTCGCACCAGACCGGTAGATTGGTGCCGAGCACGCCTTCGATATCGCGCACGACGCCGTCGGTGATCAGCGCCGCGACGCCGCGCTTGACCATGCGCGCACAGAGTATGTCGCCGAAGATGCCGGCGTCGGTCTCGCCCATGGCATCGACCACGGCGATGCAGCCTTTCGGCATTGCTTCGATCGCGGTGCGGGTTGAAATCGGCGACGACCAGGACTCGGGCGTGGCGAGGTCTTCGCGTGCCGGAACGAAGCGCAGCGTAAACGCCGGCCCGACCAGCCGCGGCTGGCCCGGCCGCAACGGCTTGGTGCCGCGCATCCAGATGTTTCGCAGGCCCTTTTTCAGCAAAACGGTGGTGATCGTGGCCGTGGACACGTGGGAAAGGGTTGCGATGGCTTCGGGGGTCAGGGACATCTGGACAGCAGGCTCCGGAGGGATGATCGATAAGGTAGCGCATCTTGCGGGGCGCGGGCATCGCGTCAAGGGCCTGCAGGAAACGCCGCGATCACAACAGCTTATCACCGAAGTGTAGATTAATTTATTGAACTTGCTGGCCGATTTCGCGCGAAGCGAATTCCACTCGCGCCCGAAACACGCTACAGCTTGAGACGAGCCCAGAAGCTGGGACACAGCCTTTCGAGACAGTTACGAGGTCATGGCCGCGCCGCTATTCCCGCCCCGCCTTTTGCCGAGTGGCGACAGCGCCATCACGGTGGAATTCAGCCGCAACATCGATGACGCCGCCAACCGACGGGTTCTGGCGCTCGACCGCGCCATGGCGGCCGAGCCGGTGACTGGAGTCACCGAGACCGTGCCGACCTATCGCTCGCTGCTGGTGCATTACGACCCCGTGCGGATCGATTTCGCAGAACTCGGCGAGCGGATCCTCGCCCTGGCGCAGCGGCCGGTCCCTGCGACGACAAAATCCCGGCGCTGGCGCATTCCAGTCGTCTATGGCGGCGAGCACGGCATCGATCTTGAGGACGTCGCCAAAACACTCAACACCACGCCTGACGAGATCGTGGCGCGGCACACAGCCGGCGACTACCGCGTCGCGATGATTGGCTTTACGCCCGGCTGGTCCTATCTCAGCGGGCTGGAGAAGTCCCTGCACATGCCGCGGCGGCAGAACCCGCGCTTGCTGACGCCGGCCGGCACCATCTCGATCGGCGGCGTACAGACCGGCATTCAGTGTCTTGCCGGCCCGAGCGGCTGGCATCTGCTGGGACGGACCGCCGTCCGCACCTACCAATTGCATCGCAATCCGATCTTCCTGCTGGAACCAGGCGACAACGTCAGCTTCACGGCGGTCGATGCCAAGACCTTCGCCGAGCAGGATCGCGCCGCCGAGGCCGGCGAATTCATTGCCGAGCAGATCACCGCATGAGCAGGCTCGTCATTGCATCGATCGGCCCGGCCAGTTCGGTACAGGACGGCGGACGTCCGGGGTCGCAGCGCTATGGGCTTGTTCCCAGCGGCGCGATGGATCGGCTGGCGCTGGCGGCCGCGAATGCCTTGGTAGGAAACGAGCCGTTTGCGGCGGCCGTCGAAATCGGCCCGTTCGGCGCGAGCTTTACGGCACGCAACGGTGCCGTGCGCATCGCGCTGGCAGGTGCTCAGCGCAATGCTGATATCGCTGGTCGCACTTTGGCGTCAGATACTTCGGCGACGATTGCCGACGGCGAGACGCTGACGCTCGGCTTTGCCCGCGTCGGCGCATTCAGCTATCTCGCGATCGAAGGCGGCATTGCCGGTGAGCCGATGTTCGGCAGCCTCGCCGTAAATGCCCGCGCAGGTCTCGGCAGTCCCTATCCGAGGCCGCTGCAGGCAGGTGACGAATTGCAGACGAAGGACGCCAGCGGCGTCCCGGAGCGGCGGATCGAACTGCCGGCAGCGACCGACGCACCGATCCGGGTGCTATGGGGTCCACAGGACGACGAATTCGCCGACGAGACCAAACAACTGTTTCTCGACAGCGAATGGAAGGTATCGCCGACCAGCGACCGCATGGGCTATCGGCTCGAGGGCCCGGTCCTCAAGCACCTGCACGGCCACAACATCGTCTCCGACGGGACCGTCAACGGCAGCATCCAGGTGCCTGGCAACGGCCAGCCGATCGTGCTGATGCCGGATCGCGGCACCAGCGGCGGCTATCCCAAGCTTGCGACCGTGATCTCGGCCGACTTCGGTCGGTTCGCGCAAATCCAGGCCGGCCGCCCCTTTCGCTTCAAGGCTGTCAGCGTGGCTGAAGCGCAAGAAGAGGCCCGCAAATTCGCACAACTGCTGCGCACCCTGCCCGACCGGCTGCGCGATATGGCAAGCGTTGATCTCAACGTGGATGCGCTGCACGATGCCAATGTCGCCGGCCACGCCGTCAACGCGGTCGATGCCGGAACTTGGCATGCAGTAGCGGCCGATGTATCCGGACCGGACTGAAGGTCAAGAAATCCACAAGAAGCGGAGCAACGTCATGACAACCATCGATCTCAATTGCGATCTCGGCGAAGGGTTTGGCGCATGGGAGATGGGTAATGACGCCGCGATGATCGAACTCGCGACCTCGGTGAACGTCGCCTGCGGATTTCACGCCGGTGACGCCGACATCATGCGCCGAACCGTTGAGCTTGCGAAAGCGCGCGGCGTCAGCGTCGGTGCCCACCCCGGTTATCGCGATCTGCACGGCTTCGGCCGGCGGCCGGTTCCGGGATTGACATCTTCCGAGATCGAAAACCTGGTCGCCTACCAGATCGGCGCGCTGCAGGCGATTGCAACCGCGGCCGGTTACAAGGTCACCCACGTCAAGGCCCATGGCGCCATTTCCAACGTCGCCTGCGAGGACGACATGACGGCGCGGGCCATCGCCAGCGCCATCAAGGCGGTCGATCCGAATCTGATCTTTGTCGTGCTCGCCAATTCGAAGCTGGTGAACGCCGGCGAAGCCGCCAACCTGCCGATGGTGCACGAGGTGTTCGCCGACCGCGCCTACGAGGACAGTGGCTCGCTGGTGTCGCGCAAGAAAGCGGGCGCCGTGCTGCACGACGCCAAAGCGATTGCCGACCGCGTGGTGCGGATGGTGCAGGACGGCGCGGTGGTGTCGGTCACGGGCAAGGTGATCAAGATGCGCACCGATACCGTGTGCATTCACGGCGATACGCCGGGCGCCGTCGACATCGCGCGCGGGGTGCGTCAGGCGCTGAAGAATGCAGGGATCGATGTCGCGCCGTTCAAAGTGAGCTAAAGCTGAATACCTGAGTTGGAGGGTTGAATGGTCTCCATGCGTGTCCGCCACCTGCTGTTGGCAACTCCGATCTGCGCGCTGATTTTTGCATCTAATGCGGCGCAAGCCCAGCAAGCCGCTGGCGCGGTCACGCTGTTCAACAATGTCAGGGTATTCGACGGCCGGGGTACATCGCTGTCCGAACCCACCAATGTGCTGGTTCGCGGCAATCTGATCGAAACCATCTCCCGAACGCCGATCGCGACCGATCGAAGCGCGACCACGACGATTGTCGACGGCGGCGGCCGCACGCTGATGCCCGGCCTGATCGACAATCATTGGCACGCAATGCTGGCGCGCGTGACGCCGCAGCAGGCGTTCGGCGATGTCGGCTACAACAATCTGGTGGCCGGCGAGGAAGCAACCGACACGCTGATGCGCGGGTTCACCACCGTTCGTGATGTCGGCGGACCGGTGTTCGGTCTCAAGCGCGCGATCGATGACGGCATCGTCAAGGGTCCGCGGATCTATCCGTCCGGCGCCATGATCACGATCACCAGCGGGCATGGAGATTTCCGGCAACTGACCGATCTGCCGCGCACGATCGGCGGCATGCTCACCCGAATGGAACAGGTCGGCGGCGCCATCGTGGCGGACAGTCCCGACGAGGTGCGCGTGCGTGCGCGCGAACAACTCATGCAGGGCGCCTCCCAGGTCAAGCTGACCGCGGGCGGCGGCGTGTCGTCCCCCTTCAGTCCGATCGACGTGACCACCTTCACCGAGCCCGAACTGCGCGCCGCCGTCGAAGCGGCCGAGAACTGGGGTACCTACGTCGCCGCGCACGCCTTCACGTCGGCCGCGATCCGCGGGGCGATTGCGGCGGGCGTGAAATGCATCGAACACGGCTTTCTGATGGACGACGCAACCGCAAAGCTGATCGCCGAGAAGGGCGTCTGGCTGAGCATGCAGCCGCTGCCAGACGAATTGAAGCTGGGCTTCCCGGTGGGCTCCGTTCAGCGCGCCAAGGCTGAGGAAGTCTGGCCCGGCATCGCCAGGTCCTACGAGCTGGCGAAGAAGTACAAGATCAAGACGGCGTGGGGCACCGATGTGCTGTTCTCACGCGCACTGGCGCAGAAGCAAGGCGCTATCCTGGCCTCGCTGACCCGCTGGTACACGCCAGCCGAGGCGCTGGCCATGGCGACATCGACCAACGCCGAACTGCTGCAACTGTCCGGCAAGCGCAATCCCTATCCGGGGAAGCTCGGCGTGGTGGAACAGGGCGCGCTCGCGGATCTGTTGCTTGTCGACGGAAATCCGCTCGAGAACATCAGCCTGATTGCCGACCCCGCCAGCAACTTCAAGGTCATCATGAAGGATGGCCAGATCTACAAGAACACGCTGGGCAAGTAAGGACTGTTGCCGGACCTAGCGCGCCTGCGGCGCGAATTCAGAACGGGTGAACCGACAGCGTGCCGAACACGACCGCCGCAATGAGCGCCAGCGCGCTGTAGAGCGCAGCGGTGTAGCCGGTGCCGGAACGGCGAGACACCGAGCGTGCGTAAAGGTGCAGGCGGGCTTCCGCCGATAGTTCGCGCATGGTCGATCTCCAACGCAGCATGGACCGCATATGGAATATCGTTCGCGCTCCGATGCAAGGTATCGGCGGAAATAGCGATACTGGCGTTCCAGCGGCCCCCAAACAAAGTGGAAAATTCTCCCCATCCCGAACCAGGCGAGGATTTTATTCGCACCCGATTTGAGCCAGTTTGAACCAGGATTAGTAAACGTCCTGCTGGAACCGGCCCTGTTTCTTCAGTTCGCCGACAAAACTGACGGCCTCGTCGGTGGTCCGGGCGCCGAACTGGGCGACGATATCGACTAGCGCGCGCTCGACATCCTTGGCCATCCGCTTGGCATCGCCGCAAATGTAGATGTTGGCGCCCTCGGCGAGCCAGGTCCACAACTCGCGGCCGACCTCGCGCATGCGGTCCTGCACGTAGAATTTCTTGTCGCCGTCGCGCGACCACGCCAGCGACAGCCGCGTCAGCAGGCCTGACGTCTTCAGCGCGTTGAGTTCGTCGGCATAGAAAAAATCGCAATCGCTGCGCTGATGGCCGAAGAACAGCCAGTTCTTGCCGGGCGCGCCAGTGGCGCGGCGATCGAGCAGGAACGCGCGGAACGGCGCCACACCTGTGCCCGGCCCGATCATGATGATCGGGGTCTTGGGGTCGGCCGGCAACGCGAAGCCGTGAGCCTTCTGCACATAGACCTTCAACTCGTCGCCCGGATTGATGCGCTCGGCGAGGAAGGTGGATGCCAGACCCAGACGCCTGCGCTTGTTGATCACGTAGCGCACGCAATCCACCGTCAGCGACAGCTTTCCGGGCGTCGCATTGTGCGACGACGAGATCGAATAGAGCCGCGGCTGCAGCGGTTCGAGCGCTTCGACAAAGGCCTCGGGATGCGGACGGACGCCGGAGAATTTCTGCAGCACCGCCATCACATCAAGTGTGGCCGCATCGCCGTCGGGATCCTCGCCCTGCGCCAGCGCCCTCGCCTTTTCGCGCTGGGCGCCGCCGGTGATGAAGGAAATCAGTTCGAACAGCGAATCCGGCGCCGGCGACAGCGACACGTCGTCGATCAGCACCTCGCGCAGCGTCTTGCCATTCACCTTGGTGGTGTGGGAGGCGCCGAGCAGCGCGATGATCTGGTCCACCAGGCCAAGGTCGTTGCGGGCAAAGATGCCGAAGGAATCGCCGACGACATAGTCGAGGCCGCAGCCCGAGAGATCGAACTCGATGTGCCAGGTCTCCTTCTCCGAACCTTGCTTGTTCAGGAGACGGCGCGACAGGAAGGTCGCAGCGATCGGATTGTCGCGCGAGCGTCCAGGCTCCGCCACGACCGCAGGCGCAGCCGGCGCGGCTGCGGGTGCCGATGAGGCCGCCGCCGGCACCTTGTCGATATCCTCATAGAGCGACTTCAGCATCCGCGCGGTCTCCTTGCCGCCGGGGACGCAGAGGTTAAGGCGCGCTTCGCTCTTGCTTGCGATCGCTTCCGAATAGTTATGACAATCGTAGCCGCACTGGCCGCAATCCTGCTGTGCCATCGCCGCCATCATGCGCCGCCGCAGCGGGCGGCCTTCGGCAAGCTTCATGCGATCGGCCATCGGCATGGTCTGGTCATGCCACGGCGCCTCGCCATCATCGCCGTCGCCTTCAGCGCCTTGCATGACGGCCGCGCCCTGCTCCGCCGACAGCGGCGTCGGCGCATCCGACAGCAATCCGGCAAAGAACCCGTTCAGCCACGAGCGCTGCGCTTCGGAAAAAGGCGCGCTCGATGGAATGATTTCGATCTTCGGCGGCGGCGTGATCTGGTTCATGAGGACACCTGAGCTTCAGCGAGTTTGCGCAGCGTCTCGCCATCATGGCGGCGCGCAAACGTCAGGAAGGTTTCATCTGGTGAGGAGCGGTGCGCGAGATAGGCCTTCAGCAGCCGCTCGACCGTCTTCGGCGCGTCCTCCGCCTTGAGGTCGTGATAGACCTCCTGCCCGACATCGGCGTCCGGACCAAAACCGCCACCGGTGAACAAATGATAGCCCTCGACCGGATCGACATCCTCGCCGACATCCACCTTCGCCGCGATCAGGCCGATATCGCTGATGTAATGCTGCGCGCAGGAATGATGGCAGCCGGTGACGTGGATATTGAGCGGCGTATCCATCTTCACGCGCGGCTCGCACCAGTCGCCGATTTCGGCCGCATGAAGCTTGGTATTCGACGCCGCAAACCGGCATCCGGCATTGCCGGTGCAGGCGATCAGCCCGGCGCGGATCAGCGAGGCTTCGACCGCGAGCCCAAGCTTCTTGATCGCGGCGATCGCTAGTTCGACATTCTGGTCGGCCACGCCAGGAATGAGAAGGTTCTGCCAGACCGTCAGCCGGATATCGCCGTCGCCGAGATCCTGCGCGATCTTGGCCAGCCCGCGCATCTGATCGCAGGTGACTTTTCCGAGCGGCAGCGATACGCCGATCCAGTTCAGCCCCTCCTGCTTCTGCTTGTGCACGCCGATATGCGCCATGCGGTCGAACGCCGGCCGCGGCAGCAGCGCTTCCGCCGGTACTCGGGTGAAGGGTTTTCCGAGCCGCTCCTCGACCAGTGCGAGAAACTTGTCATGCCCCATGCCGTCGAGCACGTATTTCAGCCGCGCCTTGTTGCGGTTGGTGCGGTCGCCTAGATCGATAAAGACGCGGACGATGGCGTCCGACACTTTGGTGGCGTCCGCCGGCTTGACGATGATGTCGCCATACTTGGCAAAATCCCTGTGCCCGGTGATGCCGCCGATCCCCAGGCGAAACCAGATGCCGGGCTCCGCGCCAAAGCCGTCCTTTACTTCGATCGCGGAGAACGCGATGTCGTTGGTGTCTTCCAGCACCGCGATCTTGCCGGCGCCGTCGAAGGCGACGTTGAACTTGCGCGGCAGCCCGTACAGCGAACGATCGTTGAGGATGTGGTAGTGCCACTCGCGCGCATATTCGCGGGTGTCCAGCAGTTCCTGCGGATCGATCCCGGCCGTCGGCGTGCCGGTGACGTTGCGGATGTTGTCGGCGCCGGTGCCGCGTGAGCACAGCCCGAGATCCTGAATGCCTTCAATCAGCGCTACCGCGTGCTTCGGCGGAATCTCGCGCACCTGCAGATTGGCGCGGGTGGTGACGTGGCAGAACGGCCCGCACAGCTTTTCGATGAGGTCGGCCAGCCCGGCAAACTGCCAGTGCTTCATGATCCCGTTCGGGATCCGCAACCGGCACATGTAGGAATCCTGCGCCGGCGCAACGTAAAACAGACCGTAGTAGCGCCAGCGGAAATTGTCGGCGGGGTTTGGCGTTGCGTTGTCGAGCGCCTGCTGCTTCAGCCTCGGATACGCATCGAACGGATGCTCCTCGCGCTTGAATTTCTCCTGGTCGGCGAGTTTCTTGCCGGCGGCCGCAACCTTGTCCTGCGCCTTGATATGCGCGGCATCCGGTCCGGTCGGTTCGGCATTTGCCTTGCCGGCGCTACCGCCTAAGCCCCGTCCTACCCGGCTGATCTGCAGCCCGGTGGTAAAGCCTTCGAGGTAGCGTTTCTGCTCGTCGGTAAAATCGACTGTAAGCGTCTCGATCTTCATGTGCGCGACGAAGCTCCTGCGGCCACGCGTCGTGGCGTCAACGAGGTCAAGTGCGACCGCCTGGCACCCGGCCTGGCCTCAAGGGCCGAGCCTGGATTGAGGGGTCCCGATCAGCTTCGTTGCTGCGGAAATCCATCTTGGGACGTAGGCCAGCCGACATCCACGGCGGTTGACCGCACTGCAACATACAAGTTGCGTGCCAGATTGATTCCGAACAAATATCGTGTTATTTCAGATGGTTCCGAAGGCGAGTTCGAAGCTATGAAGCTTGCTTCATAGCTGCTCCGAGGGCATTTCGCTCAAAAAATGAGCTGCGGCTAGCAGTGCCCAATATTTCTTCAAGGCTTCCAATGACCGATCTTGAAGGCCGCAAGGTGGCCGGCGATGTCGCCCGGGTCAAAAGCGGGTCCGGCAAAGGCTCCGATGGCAGTGGATGCGCCTGACGGCGCGTCCTGCCGCCCCATGGCAGCGTCGTAGAGGTCCGGCCGGAATACCCCCATGGCGGTTCGCAGCGCATCCGGCCGCATCGCTGTCTGTCCCCACCGCACCATCTGCGCGTAGAGCCAGGCGGCCTGCGCGGGATCAGGCCGGGCCGCACCCTCGCGCCCGACCAGAAGGTATCGGCTGCTTTCTCGCCGCTGGCCGTCGGGCGAGACCTTCAGCCGGCCATCGAGGGTACGCTGGATCACCTCGGCGCCGACGCCGATCCGTTCGGGCCGCGCCAGGACATGCGCGGTCTCGGCGCGATTGCCGGGATCCTCGATGAATTCGGCCGCGTGGGACGCTGCCCGGATCAGGGCCGCCAGCACCTCCGGGTTCTTTTCCGACCAGCTTTGCCTGACGGCCAAAACCTTTTCTGCCGCGCGCACCAGGATATCGGAGACGAAATGCAGGATGTGGCCGACGCCGAGATCGACTGCGACCGAGTTCCAGGGCGCGCCGACGCAGAACGCATCGACATGGCCATTGGCGAGGCTGTCCACCATGTAAGGCGGCGGCAACACCACCAGCCGAACGTCCTCGTCGGGATCGACCCCGCCGGCCGCCATCCAGAACCGCAGCTGGTAATTGTGCGTGGAGAACGGGAACGTCATCCCAAAGGTAAGCGGTTCGGCACCACTCTTGCGCCTTTTGGCGACGACGCGCGCAAGCGCCTGTGCGGTTGCCATCGGATCTATGGCATCACCCTCGATCTCGCCCATGACCTCGGCGTGAAGCGCCGGCGATACCGTGATCGCGTTACCGTTGAGGCCGAGATTGAACGGCGCCACGATCGGCACCTTGACGTGCCCGAGGCCGAGGCTCGAGGCGATCGCCACCGGCGCCAGCAGATGCGCCGCGTCGAACATGCCGATATTGAGCTTGTCGCGCACATTGGACCACGACACTTCCCGCACCAGCGTGACGTCGAGCCCTTCGGCCTTCGCAAACCCCTTGTCGACGGCGATGATCAGGGCGGCGGCGTCGACCAGCGGAATGAAGCCGATATGCAGCGGTGTCGTCATTTCAGCAGCTCCGAGGCGGTCAGGATCGACTGCGCGATCTCGCCGATCTTCTTCTTTTCGCGCATCGCCGTGGAGCGCATCAGGACGTAGGCCTCGTCTTCGGTGAGGCCCTTCACCTTCATCAGGATCCCCTTGGCGCGGTCGATCACCTTGCGTTCCTCGAGCGCGGATTTGGTGCGATCGAGTTCGTCCTGCAGTTTGGCGAAGGCATTGAAGCGGGAGATGCAGAGATCGAGGATCGGCTTGATCCGCTCCTTCTTCAGGCCATCGACGATATAGGCGGAGACACCTGCCTCTACGGAGGCCTGGATCGAGGCCGCATCGCTCTGGTCGACGAACATGGCGATCGGCCGCCGCACCGCGCGGCTGACCTGGAACATCTGTTCCAGCACGTCACGGCTGGGGTTTTCGAGATCGATCAGAATGACATCGGGATCCAGCGCGTAGATCCGCGCCAGCAGGCTCTGCATTTCGCTGATATGCACGACGCCGGTAAAACCGGCCTCCCGCAACCCTTCTTCCAGGATTGCGGCCCGGATCGGGCTTTCGTCGACAATGACGATTTTCGGCGACGACTCAGCGCTCATCGATCAACTCTTAGCCCGGCGGGGCCATCCATAGCACGGAAGACCGCCGCGCAAAGCCTTGTAATTATGAGCAATTGGGACTAGCTCGTGCTGATCAATCAGGCAGATTTCGACATGCAACAGGCCGCCGCGCCCAAAGTCAGCTTTGTTTCGCTCGGGTGCCCCAAGGCGCTGGTGGATTCCGAGCGCATCATCACCCGGCTGCGCGCCGAGGGCTATGAGCTGGCGCGCAAGCACGATGGCGCCGATATCGTCATCGTCAACACCTGCGGCTTCCTCGACAGCGCCAAGCAGGAATCGCTCGGCGCGATCGGCGAGGCCATGGCGGAGAACGGCAAGGTCATCGTCACCGGGTGCATGGGCGCGGAGCCCGAGCAGATCGAGGCGGCCTATCCCGGCGTGTTGTCGATCACAGGCCCGCAGCAATATGAGAGCGTGCTCGAGGCTGTGCACCGGGCGCTGCCGCCGGTCCACAATCCGCATCTCGATCTGGTGCCGCCGCAGGGCGTCAAGCTGACGCCTCGGCACTACGCGTATTTGAAGATTTCCGAGGGCTGCAACAACCGCTGCAGCTTCTGCATCATTCCAAAGCTGCGCGGCGATCTCGTGTCGCGCCCAGCCAATGACGTGCTGCGCGAGGCGGAAAAGCTCGTTGCTGCCGGCGTCAAGGAATTGCTTGTCATCTCGCAGGACACCTCGGCCTACGGCGTCGATATCAAATATGCCGACAGTCCGTGGAAGGATCGCCAGGTCCGCGCCAAATTCTTCGACCTCGCGAAAGAACTCGGCGATCTCGGCGCCTGGGTGCGGCTGCAATATGTCTATCCCTACCCGCATGTCGACGAGGTCATCGGCCTGATGACCGAGGGCAAGATCCTGCCCTATCTCGATATCCCGTTTCAGCACGCCAGCCCGGAAGTGCTGAAGGCGATGAAGCGTCCCGCCGCGCAGGAAAAGACGCTGGCGCGGATCAAGAAGTGGCGCGAGCAATGCCCTGACCTGACGCTGCGTTCGACCTTCATCGTCGGTTTTCCCGGCGAGACCGATTCCGACTTTGCGTACCTGCTCGACTGGCTGGAAGAAGCCGAGATCGATCGTCTCGGTTGCTTCAAATATGAGCCGGTAGCCGGCGCGCCTTCCAACGCGATCGGCAATGTCGTGCCCGACGAGATCAAGCAGCAACGCTGGAACGCGCTGATGGCGCGGCAGCAGAAGATCTCGGCGCGCCGCCTCAAGCGCAAGGTTGGCACCCGGCAGCAGATCATCATCGACGAGGTCGGGCCGACGGTCGCGAAGGGTCGTTCAATGGCCGACGCACCCCAGATCGATGGCTCGGTCTATCTCTCGAGCCGCCGGCCGCTCAAGGTCGGCGAAATCGTTACTGCGAAGATCGAGCGCGCCGACCAGTACGACCTGCACGGCAGCGTCGCGGGCTTCTAACGACCTGCACCGCTTGACACCACCAGCCCTCAGGCTGTATGGCCCATCGCCATGAAGCTGAACCGGACCACCCGCCGCGCCTGCCAGCGTCGTCGCTCCCGCGACGATGATAGGGCGCGCCATGTCCGACGACAGAGCTGATTAGCTAGTTTCAGCCAAGTTTTCGAGAAGGCCGCACCCTCAAAGTGCGGCCTTCTTGCGTTTCGGCCTGCCCCTTCCCACCAGCACCCCAGAGGAGATCGACATGACCCATGCTGCCCAACCGTACGCCGCGCTGATGAACATCACCGCCCGCCCGCAGGCCGTGTTCGTCCGCGGCGAAGGCGCCTATCTCTGGGACGATTCCGGCAAGCGCTATCTCGATTTCATGCAGGGCTGGGCCGTCAACTGCCTCGGTCATTCGCCGCCGATCATCGCCGAAGCGCTTTCAGCGCAGGCAAAGCTTTTGCTGACGCCGAGCCCCGCCTTCTACAACGGCCCCAGCCTGAAGCTGGCGCAGGCGCTGGTCGAAAACAGCTGCTTCGATCAGGTGTTCTTCGCCAATTCCGGCGCGGAAGCCAACGAAGGCGCCATCAAGCTCGCGCGCAAATACGGCACGAAATACAAGAACGGCGCGTTCGAGATCATCACCTTCGAAGGCGGCTTTCACGGCCGCACGCTCGCGACCATGTCGGCGTCCGGAAAGAAGGCGTTCGAGCCGCTGTTCGAGCCGAAAGTATCGGGCTTCCGAAAAGCGCGGCTCAACGACCTCGATTCAGTGAAGGCGCTGATCTCGGACAACACCGTCGCCGTGATGCTGGAGCCCATCCAGGGCGAAGCGGGCGTTTGGCCGGCGACCGATCAATTCATGCAGGAGCTGCGCGCGCTGACCAAAGAGCACGGCCTGCTCCTGATCGTCGACGAGATCCAGACCGGCATGGGCCGCACCGGAAAGCTGTTTCATTACGAACACGCCGGGATCGAGCCCGACATCATGACGCTCGGCAAGGGCATCGGCGGCGGAGTCCCGCTGGCGGCGCTGCTGGCGACTGAGCACGCGTCGTGCTTCGAGCACGGCGACCAGGGCGGCACGTTCAACGGCAATCCTTTGATGTGCGCGGCAGGGCTCGCGGTGCTCGAACATGTCAGCCAGCCGCAATTCCTGAAATCGGCCACCGACGCCGGCCTGTTCCTGGAGAGCGAACTGCAGAAGCTGTCGGCGCGGCACGGCCTCGGCGAAGTCCGCGGCCGAGGCCTCTTGCTTGCGCTGGATTTGAAGCTGCCGATCGGCGCCGCGATCGTGGCTGAAGCCCTTGCGGACGGCGTCCTCATCAACTCGCCGCAGCCGGACGCGCTGCGCTTCATGCCGGCGCTCAACGTCACCCGGGAGGAGATCTCGCTGATGATCGATTGCCTCGATGCGATTTTGGTCAAGGCTGGTGCGGCGCGAAGGGTGGCGTAGTCGCTTATCGTCGTCATTCCGGGATGGTGCGCCAGCACCAGACCCGGAATCTCGAGATTCTCAGGTGCGCAATTGCGCACCGTAGTTCGATGCTTCGCGTGCCCCGGAATGACGGTGGAGCTTAAGGCCGCAAGATCGCCGCGCCCGTGGTCGCCCTGCCCTCGAGCTCGGTGTGCGCCTTCGCCGCATCCTTCAGCGCATAGGCATGGTTGATCGGCACGTGGAGCTTGCCGTTGATCACGGCGGCGAACAGCGTGTCGGCGCCTTCGAGCAGTTCCTTGCGGGTCGAGACATAGTCGTTGAGCTTCGGCCGCGTCGCAAACAGCGAGCCGTGATTGTTGAGCTCGGCGAGCGCGAATGGCGGCACCGGGCCGGAGGCGTTGCCGAAACTCACGAACAGGCCGCGCGGCCGCAGGCACGACAGCGAGCCCGGGAATGTCGTCTTGCCGACACCGTCGTAGACCACGTCGCAGAGTTCGTTGCGGCTGATCTGTTTTACCCGCGCCACGAAGTCTTCCTCGTTATAGAGGATGACGTGGTCGCAACCGTTGGCTAGCGCGAGGTCGGCTTTCGCCTTTGAGCCAACGGTGCCGATCACGCGTGCGCCGAGCGCCCTCGCCCATTGGCAGGCCAGAAGGCCGATGCCGCCGGCGGCGGCGTGGATCAATACGCGGTGACCGGGTTCGACCTTGAAGGTCTTGTGCAGCAGGTACCAGACCGTCAGCCCCTTGAGCATCAGGACGGCGCCCTGCTCGTAGGTGATGTGATCGGGCAGCTTGACCAGCTTGTCCGCCGGAATCACCCGCTCGCTGGCATAGCCGCCGAGGTTGAAGTAATACGCAACGCGATCGCCAGTGTGAAAATTGGTCACGCCCGGGCCGACGGCCACGACCTCGCCCGCGGCTTCGTTGCCGGCGATGAACGGCAGCCCCGGCGCCTTGTAGAGGCCGGTGCGGAAGTAGACATCGATGAAGTTCAGGCCGACGGCATGCTGGCGGATGCGAACCTCGCCCGGGCCCGGCGCCGGCACGTCCACGCTCTCATAAACCAGGGCTTCCGGACCCCCCACCTTGTGCACGCGCACAGCCTTGGTCATGACGGTTTCTCCCTCGGCGTTTCCTGAAGCACCCACCTTGCAGGCGAACCAAAGCTATCGCCGCGGCCTTGTCAACTCGCCTGGACCAAACCAGGCTACCTGGCAGCCTTCCGGCGGTTGCGCCGGGCGAGCACATTGAACAGTTCGACCGCCGCCGCAAACAGCATGGCAAAGTAGATATAGCCGCGCGGGATGTGGAATTTGAATCCGTCCGCCACCAGCGCCACCCCGATCAGCACCAGAAACGCCAGCGCCAGCATCTTGGTGGTCGGATGCTCGGCGACGAACCGGGAAACCGGCCCTGACGACACGTACATCACGAAACAGGCGATCACGACCGCAGCGACCATGATCTCGATATCCTGCGCCATGCCGATCGCGGTGATGATCGAATCCAGCGAGAATACCAGATCGACGACGATGATCTGCAAGATCACCCAAAAGAAGGCGCTGGCCTTCGGCTGACTTTCATCTTCGGCCTCGCGTGCCTCCACCTCGGCGTGAATTTCGTGAACGGCTTTAGCAATCAGAAACATGCCGCCGCCGATCAGGATGATATCGCGCCACGAAAATGCGAGGTTCATTACCGTGATCACGGGTTGGGTCAGGCCGATCAGCCACACCAGCACGCTGAGCAGCATGATGCGGAATATCAGCGCCAGCGCGAGGCCGATCTGCCGCGCCTTCTTCGCCTGATGCTCCGGGATGCGCGAGACGATCACCGAGATGAAGATGACGTTGTCGATGCCGAGCACGATTTCCAGCGCCGTCAAAGTCAGCAGCGCTGCCCAGGCTTCCGGACTGGTCAATAATTCCATCATGCCTTGAACGACTTTATCCGGCGGATCACGGTGTCACTTCCTATTGTGTAGGCGGCGATCGCGCACAGCCCGACGACGATCGGAACGCCCACGTTGAAGTCATGGACGAGCGTATAGATCGCAAGCATGGTTCCGATGGCCATCAGCCACAGCGTCAGCCAGCGCAGCCGCACCACCCGGATCGGATGCACCACGTGAAACGACGCGAACGTCAGCGCGATCAGGATGGCGATGCCGAGGCTGGAAAGCGCGGGCGGCAGATGCAGCAAGAACAAATAAAACGCGGCCACGTTCCATAGCGCCGGAAAGCCGCGGAAATGATTGTCCGACGCCTTCATGCGCCGGTCGGCGAAATAGAGCGCGCCCGACACCATGATGCCGATGCCGAGTACCGGTGCGGCCAGGGGGAGCAGCAGCCCGCTCGCGGTGATCGCATACGCCGGAACGAAGACGTAGGTCACGAAATCGACGACGAGATCAAGCACCTCGCCCGACCAGTTCGGCTGCAGCCGCACGACGTCGAGCCTCCGCGCCAGCGGGCCGTCGATCGCGTCGATGACGAGGGCGACGCCAAGCCAGCCGAACATGTTGGCCCAGTGCTCGCGCACGGCCTCCAGCATCGCCAGCAGCGCGACACCCGCACCCATCGCCGTCAGGATATGCACGGCGAATGCTGCGGTTCGGGCCCCGTTCGTCGGCGGGGCGGAAACTGGCGGACTCATCTGGTTCATCGCTCCGGCAGTGCTATCAGGAATCGACCTGATTTGCATATCCGCTCTTGCGGCGTTCCGCCGCGCGAACCGAGCGAAACATTTCGCCTAGTTGGTGGCTTGAAAACGCCGCTCCGAACGTCAATTGTCCTGATATGAACGATGCATCGCAAGTTTATGACACCATCGTGGTGGGCGGGGGGCCGGCTGGATTGACCGCGGCCATCGCGCTCGCCGCGAGCGGTGCAACCACCGCCCTGCTCGCCCGTCGCGTGCCCTATGCCGACAACCGCACCACGGCCCTGCTGGGGGCCTCCGTCGACCTGCTCGAACGCCTGGATGTCTGGCCGCGCTGCCGCGAACAGGCCGCCGAATTGCGGACCATGCGCCTCGTCGACGACACCGGCCGGCTGATCCGTGCGCCCGAAGTGCGGTTCTCCTCCGATGAAATCGGGCTCGAGCAATTCGGCTTTAACATCGATAACCGCTCGCTGATGGCCGCGCTCGAAGCGCGCGCCGCCGAGTTGCCGAACCTGACCCGGTATGACGATGAAGCGGCGACGATCGATCCGCAGGATGCAAGCGTCGCCATTGCTACCGGAAAGGGCGAGCAGCTTGCAGCACGGCTGGTGATCGGCGCCGACGGCCGGCAATCGCCTTCCCGCCAGGCCGCCGGAATCGAGGTCAGCCGCCGCGACCTGCATCAGTCGGCCCTGACTTTCAACATCACCCACTCGCGACCCCACAACAACGTCTCTACCGAGTTTCACACACCGCATGGGCCCTGCGTGTTCGTTCCCCTGCCCGACAATCGCAGCAGCGTGGTGTGGGTTTCGACGGCCAGGGAGGCGGAGCGGCTGATGTCACTGGCCGACGACGAATTGTCGGAGGCGGCCGAGAGGCAATCGCATTCCATTCTCGGCCGTGTGCGAGTCGAGGCCGGGCGCAACCTGTTTCCCCTGACCATCGAGCGCCCCGCACAATTCGCCAGCCATCGTATCGCGCTGGTCGGAGAGTCCGCGCATGTGGTGCCGCCGATCGGCGCGCAAGGTCTCAACATGGGCTTGCGCGACGCCGCCGACATTGCCGAGATCGCGGGCAATGCGATTTCGCTCGGTGAAGATCCCGGCTCGCAGGCGGTGCTGGCGCGCTATCAGTCCGCCCGCAGTTCCGATGTCGCGAGCCGTCTGATTGCGATCGATGTCGCCAATCGCTCGCTGCTCAGCGACTTGCTGCCGATGCAGTCGCTGCGTGCGGCGGGGATGCACTTGCTCGGCTCGTTCGGACCGCTGCGCCGGCTCGCCATGCGCGAAGGGCTGGCGCCGACCTGGAGGCGTGATAGCCAGAGCGATCGAGCAGATCCGGCCCGCTGACCGGCGGCGCCACGCTTTAACGTGTTTGCGTCTTGTAGGTACTGTCCTTGCGAACAGACGCCACGCCCTTGACGCGGCGGAGGGCATCAAGGGCGTCGGCATTCACACTGCCGTTGACGATCATGAAGCGCTTGTGGCTCTCGACACGGTCTAACCCGCCCCCTTTGAGGGCTTCGACGATCTCGTCCATGCGACCCTTGTCCGATTCCTCTATTCGGATCGTGACATCGACCTTTTCTGCCATTCATCACCCTTTGCCTCTCACGAAGGAGGCGCCTGGAGCAGTCCTTTGCCAACATCGCGAGCCGGAAGTTGCAGCCGGCTCGCCAATTGCAGCACGCGCGCCCACAAGGCCCAGCCTCGGAACGTATCATCGGACTGAGCCAGCAAGGCTGCAACGCCACTGACGTGCGGTGTCGCCATGCTGGTTCCATCCCAGCGATCATAGTTATTTCCAGGTAAGCAGGAAAGTATGGCAACGCCAGGGGCGGCAATATCTACTTCCTGGTTGGGGTTCAGACCGCCGCAGGAGAACGAGGCGGTCCGGAGGGCGCTGTCCACCGCTCCGACCGCCATGAACGTGGACGCGTTCGCCGGCGAACAGACGGGCTTGATCCGCTGTGGACGTGTGCTCTCGTTACCCGCAGCAGCGACCACCAGTGTCCCCGCATCCAGACAGACCTTCCCGATCTGCTCGTAGTCATCGTTGGGTTGATCTCCCATTTGGGTCGCGGCGCCTAACGACATCGAAATGATGTGGCAGCCCTGATCCAGCGCCCAATCCATGCCGGCGATGATCGAGCGATCGGTGCCGAAGCCATCGTCGCCCAGCACTTTTCCGGCGTAGATTTCCGACTCATAGGCGATGCCGTAGCGTGGACCGGTCGTTGGACGCAACGGGCCGCAGGCGGTGCCGATGCAATGCGTGCCGTGGCCGTGCACATCGTCCTCGGTACTGTTGCTGGCGAACAGCTTTTTGGTGATGATCCGGCCGACGAAATCCTGGTGGGTATGGTCGAAACCGGTGTCGAGCACCGCAACCTTGATGCCGGCCCCCGTCAGACTGCTGCCAATGACCTTGGTCGCCTGCAATCCCCAGGTCGAAGTCGTCTCGTCGATCCGTGCTACCTTACTCACCCTATCCGCCTGCTCGCCGCCGAGCAGACGATCAACCAGTTCGCTGATGCCGTCGCGGTAGCCCCGCAGATAGTCTGGATCGAGGTTCGCTATTCCGGCGAATGACGCGGGCGGCGCGATGTCGGGTCGGTTCGTTGTCGCCGCGCCGAGAGCACGATATGTCCGCTCCGGCCGGACACTGCTGACCGTCTTCTGCTGCATGGCCTTTTCGACCATGGGCCTCAACCGTTCGCCGTCCCGCCTGACGATCGCAATTCCGAAACGCTCGAAATACTGCACATCGGCGCCATCGAAATCATTGGGCACCGCGGCAGCCGAACGGAAATCCTTCGAAGACGCAACGCGAAAACCGCTTCCTTCCAGTTGCTTGATTCCAGTTCGGGTCGCCTGCGGTGTGAAACGCACCACCGCGCCAAGGCGCGGCGCAGTTCCAGACGGCTCACGGATCGCACGACGCGACAATCGCTTGGCCATAAACCCCTCCCAGTTTTGTTCAGAGGTATTTTGTCAGAGATAAAATGCTCGGGCCAAAAGCCCGGCAAGCGCGCAGCAATCAAAGAATACGTTAGAGTATGACCACAACTGTACTACTTGTGGAACACATCGGCAATTGGTTCTTTTACAGGTAGAACGGGCCGGCACTTCACGGAAACGCCAGCCGTCCGCTCTGGATGAACCACATGACGGTGGTCAGCGTGACCACGGAAGCGAAGGTGCCGATCAGGACCGCCACCGACGCCGGTTCTATCCATGTGCTGTTCTGGCGGGCGATCACGAACACGTTCAGCGCCGGCGGCAGCGCTGCCATCAAGACAGCGGTTGCGGCCCACGGCTGTGCGAACGGCCCGAACAGCAGCATCAATCCGAACACAATGAGCGGATGGATCAGTAGCTTGATCGCGATGACGCCGGGCACTTCCCAAGGCACCCGATCGAACGGACGCAACGCCACGGTGACGCCCAGTACGAACAGCGCCGTCGGCGCCGCGGCGTTCTGCAGAAACAGCAGCGTCCGGTCGAGCGCCGTTGGCAACGGAATGTGGAAGGCTGCAACGAGAGCGCCCAGAACAGCCGACATGATCAGCGGGTTCAGCACGATCTGCCGCGCGGCAATGCCGACTGCATGCAAGAAGGACGGGTGCTCGCGATCGGTCAGCGCCATCAGCAGCGGCACGATCGTGAACAGGAAAATGCTGTCGCAGCAGAAGATCAGCGCGGTCGGCGCCGCCGCCTTGGTGCCAAGCACCGCCAGCGCCAGCCCGGGCCCCATATAACCGATATTGCCGTAAGCGCCGGCAAGGCCCGCCATGGTGGCCTTGCGCAGCGACAGTTCGCCGAGGATGCGGCCCGCCACCATCGCGAGGACGAAGGCGCTGACGGTTGCCAGCGTGGTTGCAATCAGGAATGGCGGATTGTTCAGTTCGGAGAACGGCGTCTCCGACATGATGCGGAACAGCAACGCCGGCAGCGAAACATACAGCAGGAAGAAATTCATCCAGGCCAGACCCGATTCCGGCAGTCCCCTGGTCTTGCCGCAGGCGAAGCCAATGAAGATCAGGCCAAAATAGGGGAGCGCGAGATTGAGGATATCAGCCATCGCGGAAACGTCTTTTCATCAATGATTTTGGGCTCATGGCACAGGAAGCGGTCCATACTTCCAAAGGTTAATTCGACCTAATGCCCCTAGCATCGGCCACAATCATGGTCTATTCGACGGACATGATCAAAGCGCGTACCGCCAAATTCCAGATCGGGCAGATCGTCCGCCACCGGGTGTTCTCATTCCGTGGCGTGATTTTCGACATCGATCCGGAATTCAACAATACCGAGGAATGGTGGTTGTCGATCCCCGAGGAGGTTCGACCGCACAAGGATCAGCCATTTTATCATCTCCTTGCGGAGAATTCGGACTCCGAATACGTCGCCTACGTCTCCGAGCAGAATCTCCTCCCCGACGATTCCGGCGAACCGATCCGGCATTCGCAGGTGGCGGAGATTTTCGTGAAGGACAAGTCCGGCGGCTATCGCCCGCGCAATCCGTCGCTGAATTAGAGCGTTTTCGAGCGAAGCCTGCCTTGGGCTCCAGCAATTTTCCCGGCAGTAAAAAAGGCGCCCTTCCGGGCGCCTTTTGTTTTGTCTGATGGCGCGAGGCTTACTTCGCGGCCGGATTGGCGGCACCGGGCACGCCGGCGGCCTCGAGCTTCTTCCGCTGCTCTTCCGCCCGCTTCTGCAGTTCTTCCTGCAGCTTCTTCTGGTTTTCCTCGAATACCTTCGGATCGGTCGGCGGGCCGTCATAGGCCTTGGCGAATTCGCCGGCCAGCGGCAGCGGCAGCGTCAGCGGCGCACCGTTGGAATTGATCGCCTGAACAACCAGGTTCTGGCCCTTCTTCAAGTTGGCGATCAGTTCGGGCGTGGCCTCGTAGTCGGACATGCAGCCGTTCTGGAAGCAGATGACGTAGGGGCTCTGCTGCGGCGCATTGCTGTCGACGATGACCCGGGTTCCATGAACCAGTTGCATGCCGAGCGGCAGCGTCACGCGCAGGATCTTCTTCGGCTCGCCTTCCGGCTCGATGATCACGGCAGCGATGACGGGCTGGCCCGACTCGATGCGGCCGTCCTTGCCGGTAAAGCACACCTGCTTGGCATTGGCTTCCTGCCCCTTCAGACAGAACTTGGTCCAGGGGGCGTAGATCAGCTGAACCTGCTGTTCCGGTGGCTGGGCGGCGGGAGCGCCAGCCGCTGGAGCCTGTGCAGCAGGTGCCCCGGCGGGAGCCTTCGGGGCGGCCTTGGGCGCTGCCTTCGGGGGTGCCGCGGGCGCAGGCGCCTGCGCGGTCTTGGGAGCCCCAGGGGCCGGCGCGGGCTGCTGAGCCATGGCACCCGAAGCGATCAAGCCTGCCGACAGCGCGGACGCCGCCAGCAAGGTGAAACCCCGCCCACGCGGCCGGACCGAAGCGGCCAAGATACGGAAATTCATTGCGGAAAACCCTTTCTGAACGGGAGCACCCGAAACCGCTACAGGCACCGAAATCTAGCCGTTTGCGCGGCTGTGTCCTTGGCAATTGAGGCGGATACGTGACAGCCGTTCCGACCCGGATCAATCGCCCGCCTTCAATACAGCCACCGACGAAAAGATCAATGCCGACAGGCATCCTTGACGTCCGCTACGAGCGATTGTCGGCGCCTGTGATAAAGCTTGGCGGTGAGCATTATCGAATCAAATCCGCCGCCGCCTATGCCGGTCTCCGGGCGCTTCCGCCGGCGTCTCTTGCAGGGTGCAAGGGTCGGCGCTGCACTCGTGCTGGCTGCGTGGGCCACAGCGGTCGTCCGTCCGGCGCAGGCCGCCGAAAGTTATGCCATCGCGATGCACGGCGCGCCCGCTTTGCCCGCCGACTTCACCCACATGCCCTACGCCAACCCGGATGCGCCCAAGGGTGGCCGGCTGGCCTGGGGGCTGCTCGGAACCTTCGACAGCCTCAATCCGCTGATCGTCCGTGGCCTCGCCGTTCAGCAAATCAGAGGCTACGTGGTCGAGAGCCTGATGGCGCGCGGCAATGACGAGGCCTTCACGTTGTACGGCCTGCTCGCCAGGAGCGTCGAGACCGACGACGCGCGAACCTATGTCACCTTCCGTCTCAATCCCCGCGCCCGCTTCGCGGACGGCAAGGAGGTTACCGCGGATGACGTGCTGTTCTCCTGGGCTCTGCTGCGCGACCAGGGCCGCCCCAATCACCGCCAGTATTATTCCAAGGTAGCAAAGGCCGAAGCCGTCGACCCGCTTACCGTACGGTTCGACTTCGGCGGCGCCAACGACCGGGAACTGCCGCTGATCCTCGGCCTGATGCCGGTGTTGCCCCGGCATGGCGTCGATCCCTCGACCTTCGAGGAAACCACGATGGCCGGGCCGCTCGGCTCCGGCCCCTACCGCGTCACGGCGGTCAAACCCGGAGCGAGCGTCACCCTGACACGCAACCCCGACTATTGGGGCCGCGACCTGCCGGTGAACCGGGGGTTGTGGAACTTCGATGAAATCAGGCTCGACTTCTATCGCGAGGCCAACGGGCAGTTCGAAGCGTTCAAGCGCGGGCTCTATGATTTTCGTGTCGAACAGGAGCCGCTGCGCTGGCACGATGGTTACGATTTTCCGGCCGCCCGCAACGGCGAATTGATCCGCGAGACCATCAAGACCGGAATGCCGCAGCCCTCGGAATTCCTCGTGTTCAACACGCGGCGCCCGATATTTGCCGACATCCGCGTGCGGCGGGCGCTGACGCTGCTGTTCGATTTCGAGTGGATCAACCGCAATTACTTTTTCGGACTCTATGCGCGCTCGGCGGGCTTCTTTGCCGGCTCCGAACTGTCGGCCTATGCCCGTCCCGCCGATGAGCGCGAGCGCGAACTCCTGAAACCATTCAGCGGACAGGTCCAGCCGGATATTCTCGAAGGCACCTACCGGCTACCTGTTACCGATGGATCTGGCCGCGATCGCGCCGCGCTGCGCAGCGCGCTCGCCTTGCTGTCGGCGGCGGGCTACGACCTCGACGGGACCGTACTGCGGCAACGCTCCACGAGGACGCCCCTCACCTTCGAAATCCTGGTGACCACGCGCGACCAGGAGCGGATCGCGCTCGCCTATCAGCGCGACCTCAAGCGCGCCGGGATCGAAGCCAGCGTGCGCGCGGTCGATCCCGTTCAGTTCGACCAGCGCCGGCTCGGTTACGAGTTCGACATGCTGCAAAATCGCTGGGACCAGTCGCTGTCTCCCGGCAACGAGCAATCCTTTTATTGGGGCAGCCAGGCTGCCGACATTCCCGGCACACGAAATTACATGGGGGCAAAAGAGCCGGGCATCGACGCCATGATCGCAGCGCTGCTGGAAGTACGCGACCGTCCACCGTTTGTTTCCACAGTACGGGCCCTGGATCGCGTGCTGATGTCGGGTTTCTATGCTATCCCGGTGTTTAACGTGCAGGAGCAATGGATTGCGCGATGGAATCGGATAGAACGGCCTGCAGCGACGGCGTTGACCGGCTATCTGCCGGAAACGTTGTGGCATAGACCGGAAGTGCAAGCAAAGTAGGCAGATAGCGTAATTTGGTAGAGTGATTGATCAACTGATCCGACCCTCGTGACAGAACTGAAATAGCGCCGTGACCCAGCCCACCGCTTCGCCAACGCTCGATACGTTGTTCAAACGCATCCTGGCACGGCAGCCGGACGCACTGGCGCTGGTTGATCCTCCCAACAAGCAGCGAGTGACGGGACAGCCGCCGAAGCGCCTTACCTACGCGCAGGCCGACCGCATGATTTCGTCGCTGGCCGCGCACTTCGTCGAATCCGGACTGCCGTCGAATTCCGTGATCGCGGTTCAACTGCCGAACACGATCGAATTCGCGCTCACGATCCTCGCCGCCTTCCGCGCCGGCCTCGTGGTCGCGGTATTGCCGCTGCTCTGGCGGCAGTCGGAACTGACCATGGCGCTCAACCGCACCGCGGCGCGGGCGATCGTGACGTCGAGCAAGGTCGATGGCGTCGTCTATTCGGATCTCGCCATGAACGCCGCGGCCGAAGCGTTCTCGATCCGTCACGTCTGCGGCTTCGGCAGCGACCTGCCCGAGGGGATGGCCTCGCTCGACAACGCCATCTTCCGGGAATCCCCGATCGCGCGCGCCGTTATCGAGGACGGCCGCAAGGCAGCGTTGATCTCGTTCGACATGACGGCGGACGGTTTCCGCCCCGTTCCGCGCGCCCATCTCGGCCTGATCGCGGGTGGCCTTGCGATATCGCTCGAAAGCGACGTGCCACAGGGCGCGACCGTCCTGTCGGCTTTCTCGCCGATGTCGTTTGCCGGCCTCGCCGCCTCGCTTTCGGTCTGGCTGCTGTCCGGCGGCACGCTTGTGCTGCACCACCCGTTCGACGAGGAGGTGCTGGAACAGCAGATCAACGAGCTGAAGTGCGACACGCTGATCGCACCTGCCCAACTGGCGCTGCGGCTGGACGAACTCGACCTCGCAGGCCGTCTGCCGAGCTTGCGCAACGTCATCGGCCTGTGGCGCACGCCCGAACAGGTGACTTCCAGCGCGTGCTGGTCAGCGCGACAGGCGACACTCACCGATGTGTATCTGTTCGGCGAAGCCGGCTTGTTCGGCGCACGCCGGATCGCCGAAGACGGCTCCCCGGCCCTGATCAAGCAAGGCCCTCATGGCGCGCCGCGCGAGTTGCCGGGATCCTCGATCTCGGGCGAAATCCTGCTGACGCCGCGCGGCACCCTGGGCCTGCGCGGGCCGATGGTGCCGGTCGCCGCCTACGCGCCGCCTCCGCCGCCGAGCGACTCGCTGATCGCAGCGCAGCCGCGCGACTACGTCGACACGGATTATGCGGCACGGCTCGATCGCACGACACGCGCGATCAACATCACCGCACCGCCCTCGGGGATCATGGCCGTCGGCGGCTACCGCTTCCTGGGCCAGGACCTGCAGGAATGGGCGCGGCGGCTCGGCCAGGGCGCGCTGCTGACGGCGTTGCCCGACCGGCTGAGCGGCCACCGGCTGGCCGGCCGCGCCGCAGACAACGCGCGCGCCCGCGACGCGCTGACCGAACTCGGCCTTAACCCGTTGATGGTGGAAGCATTTCGCGACCGGGGCAACACCCCCTGAGCGCTCAGGGAACGGCGCATCGTTGACACTGCATTAAGTCCGGCAAACTAGGATCGCGGCTCTATCAGCCGTCGATCCGAGTAGCCAGATGTCCCAGCAAGGTCCGATCCTCATCGTATCGAATGCCAGGAAGCCGTCCTTCGCGTCCGCGCTCGATGTCGCCAGGCTGTTTCCGATCGTCGAGACCCCATCGATGGACGCGGCACGCGCCGTCGGGCAGATGCAGCCGGCCGCCGTGCTGGTAGCGACGTCGGACATCGATGAGGCCGGATTTGCGGCGCTGGCAGCATCGATCGCAACGCGCCAGCCTTATGTGCCGCTGATCGCCATCGATCCGCAAATCCCGCTCCCCGATAACGCGATCCCGCTGTTTCAAAGCCCGGCCCGCTCCGACCGGCTCGTAGCCCGCTTGCGCGCCGCGCTTCGCGTCCGGACGCTGCATGCCACCGTCATGCGCCGGCTGGTGCCGTCCGTGCCGATCACGCTGTCGCAAGTCAATCCCGCCCGCGATGCCACCGTACTGCTGATCGGTCGCGGCAGCGCCTATCCCGCACTGTCGGTCGCGCTCGGCGAGTGCACCGGCGTCGTCGGTGCGCTTTCCATCGAAGCTGCGGCTAAGCATCTCAACGTCAGAGACATCGATGGCCTCGTCATCGCCGAAGGTTTCAGTTCGCGCGTGGTCGACGCCTTCCTCACGGTGCTGGGGGAGGATGCCCGTTTCCGCCATCTCCCCGTCGTGGTGACCGGCTCCGATCTCCTGCCCGCATATGATCTGCCCAATCTCGAGATGGTCGCGGGCGATCCCGCGCACGTCTTGGCGACTGCGCTGCCGCTAGCCCGGCAGCACGCCTTCGAAACGTATTTGAGCCGGACGCTGAAGGCGATCGATGCCGAGGGCCTGATCGACGCCCGAACCGGCCTCCTCACCCCGGAAGCCTTCGAACGCGATTTTGCCAGCGCCATCTATCAGACGCAGCAGCGCGGCGGCGGCCTGTCGGTCGCGCGCTTTGCCTTCGATCACGAACATCCCCGTGCACAATTCGACGGTGCGCGGATCATCAGCCGCCTGATGCGGCAGATGGACTTCGGCGCAGCACTTGAGGACGGCTCGGTCGTCGTCGCCTTCGCCGAGTGCGACCTGAAGACGGCGCATGTCATTGCACGCCGGCTGTCGAGCGTGATGCGTCATACCAGCCACGGCAAGCGCGATGCACGATCGGAGCCAACGGTTACGGTCGCAACGCTGCTGTCGAACGATTCCGCGAAGTCGCTGCGCATGCGGCTCGAGGACGGCGCGCAACGCGCCGCCTCGTGATTGCGGCCCGACGCTACGCCGCCTTCTTGTTCTCGGCGAGATTGGCAAGTTGCCGCAGGATCTCGGTCGTGCCCATCAGACGCTCTTCCGGCGTCTTCCATTCCTGCAGGAACACCACCTTCATGTCGGGCCGCACCTTCGCGGCCTGGCCATGCTGGCGGATAAAGTACACCAGCCGGTCCGGCTGCGCGAACTTGTTCTCGCGGAACGTAATCACCGCGCCCTTCGGTCCGGCATCGACCTTCTCGACATTGGCGCGCCGGCAATAGGCCTTGATCGCGGCAACCTTGAACAGATAACGGACTTCGTCGGGCAACACGCCGAAACGGTCGCGCATCTCGGCGGCGAAATTGTCGATCTCCTCGTCGGTCTCAAGATCGGCAAGCCGGCGATAGAGCGACAGCCGCACGGCTAGATCGTTGACGTAATCCTCCGGGATCAGCACCGGCATGCCGATGGTGATCTGCGGCGACCAGCGGTCGGCGGCGGGCTCTGCCACGCCGGCCTTGAGATTGAGGATCGCCTCCTCCAGCATCGATTGATAGAGCTCGAAGCCGACTTCCTTGATGTGTCCGGATTGCTCCTCGCCGAGCAAATTGCCGGCGCCGCGGATATCGAGGTCGTGCGACGCCAGTTGAAACCCCGCCCCCAGCGTTTCCAGCGACTGCAGCACCTTGAGCCGCCGTTCGGCCTGGGCGGTGATCTTCTGCTGCGCCGGCAGCGTGAACAAGGCGTAGGCGCGCAGCTTGGAGCGCCCGACCCGTCCGCGCAGCTGATAGAGCTGCGCCAGACCGAACATGTCGGCGCGGTGCACGATCAGCGTATTGGCGGTCGGAATATCGAGCCCGGACTCGATGATCGTGGTCGAAAGCAGAATGTCGTATTTGCCGTCGTAGAACGCCGACATGATGTCCTCGATCACGGTCGGCGGCATCTGGCCGTGCGCGACCGCGACCTTCATCTCCGGCACGTTCTTGTCGAGGAAATCCTTGACGCTGGCGAGGTCCTCGATCCGTGGCACGACATAGAACGCCTGTCCGCCGCGATAGCGTTCACGCAGCAATGCTTCGCGGATCATAAGCGGGTCATGCGGCGCCACAAACGTCCGTACCGCCAGCCGGTCCACCGGCGGCGAAGCAATGATCGAGAGATCGCGCACGCCGGTCAGCGCGAGCTGCAGCGTCCGCGGAATCGGCGTGGCACTGAGCGTCAGCACATGCACCTGGGCGCGCAACTGCTTCAGCCGTTCCTTGTGGCTGACGCCAAAGTGCTGCTCCTCGTCGACGATAAGAAGGCCCAGATCCCTGAACTTGATCGACTTGCCGAGCAGCGCATGCGTGCCGACCACGATATCGACGTTGCCGTCGGTCAGCCCCTTCTTGACCTGGGTCAGTTCCTTGGCGGGGATCAGGCGCGAGGCCTGCGCGACATTAACCGGAAAGCCGCGGAATCTTTCCGCGAAATTCTTGCTGTGTTGCCGGGCCAAGAGCGTCGTCGGGACCACGACGGCGACCTGCTTGCCGTCGAGCGCGACCGCAAACGCCGCGCGCAGCGCCACCTCGGTCTTGCCGAAGCCGACGTCGCCGCAGATCAGCCGGTCCATCGGCCGACCGCTTTCGAGGTCCTTCAGCGTGGACGTGATGGCACCTAACTGATCCTCGGTCTCCTCATACGGGAAGCGCGCGCAGAACTCGTCATAGACGTGCGGCTGCACCGGCATTTTCGGCGCTTCATGCAGTTGTCGCTCGGCTGCGATCTTGATCAACTCGCCCGCGATCTCGCGGATGCGGTTCTTCAGCTTGGCCTTGCGCGCCTGCCAGCCGCCACCACCGAGCCTGTCCAGTTCGACATTGGCGTGGTCGGAGCCGTAGCGTGACAGCAGTTCGATGTTTTCGACCGGCAGGAACAGTTTTGTCTCGGCGGCATAATGCAATTCGAGGCAGTCATGCGGCGCGCCGCCGACCTCGATCGTCTGCAAGCCCACGAAGCGCCCGATGCCGTGCTCGACATGGACCACGAGATCGCCCGTCGAGAGGCTGGTGACTTCGGAGATGAAGTTGTCGAGCTTGCGGCTTGCCTTGCGCGGCCGCACCAGGCGGTCGCCGAGAATGTCCTGTTCGCTGATGACGGCGAATTCGTCGGTCTCGAAACCGCTCTCCATGCCGACGACCGCCAGCATGGCCTCATTGCGCGGCGTGGCCTGCACCGTTCGCCATGCGTTGACGCTGGTGAGGTTGGCAAGCTTGTGATCCCGCAGCATGCTGGACATGCGGTCGCGGGAGCCTTCGCTCCACAGCGCGATGACCACCTTCTTGCGCTGTGCCTGCAACGCCAGCACATGCGCCACCACGGCCTCGAACACGTTGACCGACGTATCGGCACGCTCGGGCGTGAAGTTGCGGCCCTGCCGCGCGCCGGCATCGAACACATCGGTGCCGCCGTCGGGCACCGCGAACGGCGTCAGCCGCGCCAGCGCTGCTTCGTTCAGCCGCGTCGTCCATTCCAGTTCGGTCAGATACAGCCGGTCCGGCGGCAACGGCTTGTAGATCGCGCCGGAACCTGGATGCTCCAGCGCCTCGCGCCTCGCCTCGTAATAATCGGCGATCTGCTTGAAGCGCTCGCGGGCTGCGTCCTCGCCTTGCGGCTCAATCGCGACCGGCGCGCCGTCGAGATAGTCGAACAGCGTGTCCATCCGCTCCTGGAACAGCGGCAGCCAATGCTCCATGCCGGGATGGCGGCGGCCTTCGCTGACGGCTTCATAGAGCAGGTCATCGCGCTCCGGTGCGCCGAAGGTCGCGACATAGCCCATGCGGAAGCGGCGGATGGTTTCGGTGACGAGTTGAAATTCCGAGACCGGGACCAGATCGAGCGCGCGCATGTCGAGCAGCGTGCGCTGGGTTTCCGCATCGAAGGTACGAATCGACTCGAGACTATCTCCGAAGAAATCGAACCGCACCGGCTGGTCGAGCCCGGCCGGAAACAGGTCAAGGATGCCGCCGCGCACGGCATACTCGCCGGGTTCGCGCACCGTCGAGGAACGGTTGTAGCCGTTATGCTCGAGCCAGGCGACGATCGAGTCCATCGGCACGACATGGCCGGGTGCGACCGACAGCGCCTGCGCCGCGACGACCTCGCGGGCCGGCACGCGCTGCACGATCGCATTGACCGTCGTCAGCACGATCAGCGGCTTGTCGCTGCCCTTAAGTCGCGACAGCCGTGCCAAGGTAGTCAGGCGCTGCGCCAGGATCCCGCCATGCGGCGACACCCGGTCGTAAGGCTGGCAGTCCCAGGCCGGAAATTGCATCACCGGCAGATCAGGCGCGAAGAACTCCAGCGCCCGCGCCAATTGTTGCATGCGCGGCCCGTCGCGGCACACCACCGCGAGGCTGACCGCCGGCGGCTTCGGCTTTGCCGCGACCGCGCGCGCCAGATCGGCGACGACCAGCCCCTCCGCGCCCTCCGCGACATTGGCGAAGGTCAGCGCGCGGCCGGGTGCAATCAGCGCGGCGGGAGATTTGACCGGCGACTTCATGCGTCGTGATCCACGGCGCGAAACGCCTTGATGCGATCGAACAGCGCGCTCGCATGTTCCGGATCGAGTGGCTTGTCGCCGATTACCGCCGCATAAAGATCAGGGTCGGGTAGCTCGAGCAGGCGCTCGAGTTGCTCCAGTTCGTCGTCGCGAAGGTCCGATATCTCGGCATCCGCAAAGCGCCCGAGGATCAGGTCCATCTCACGGGTGCCGCGATGCCAGCAGCGGAACAAAAGCCGCTTGCGACGGTCATCGAGGCCGCCGCTTGATCGTGTCGTTCCCGTCATTTTCGCCAATCCATCCGAACGCCAAAAGCCCGGACGTGCCGGGCGGGGTTGATATAGCGACCGGGATCGCCAATGTCAGCCCTTTGTGTTCGCGATTATCAACTGTCTCGTCGTTGCCGGGCTTGACCCGGCAATCCATCCTCTTTTGAAGATGGATGCGCGGGTCAAGCCCGCGCATGACGACTGTGTGCCACGGGAGACTGATGCGCCCCACCCTGCTCAATCCGCTGTTTGCGCCGGTCACGAGCCTGCCCGGCGTCGGGCCGAAGCAGGACAAGCTGCTGCGCTATCTGCTCGGCCGCAACGAGACGCCGCGGCTGGTCGATCTGCTGCTGCATCTGCCGGCGAGCGTGATCGACCGCCGGGCGCGGCCGAAGATTCGCGAAGCCGTACAGGGAACCGTGGTGACGCTGGAAGTCACGGTCGATCGCCACCGGCCGCCGCCACCACGCAATTCCCGCGCGCCCTATCTCGTCTATGCCAGTGACGATAGCGGCGACGTGGTGCTGACGTTCTTTCGGGCCAAGCCCGGCTATGTCGAGAAACTGCTGCCGGTCGGCGAGAAACGCTACGTCTCCGGCACGCTGCAGATGTATGACGGCATTCCGCAGATCGTGCATCCGGATCGGGTCGTGGACGAAGCGGCGTTCTCCAAATTGTCGGGCATCGATCCGGTCTATCCGCTCACCGAAGGGCTGGCGCTGGGTTCGCTGCGCCGGGCGATTGCGCAGGCGCTGCTGAAGCTGCCTGATCTGCCCGAATGGATCAGCCCCGAAGTCATTCGCCGCTGCAGCTTTCCGCCAATCCGTGAAGCGCTCAATCGCGTTCATGTGCCGGTCGCACTCACGGATATTTTGCCCGATGGCCCGTTCTGGTCGCGGCTGGCATTTGACGAATTGCTGGCCGGGCAGCTGGCGCTGGCGCTGGTGCGCGCGCAACTGCGACGCCCGGCCGGTGACCGCCATGCCGGCGACGGCCATCTGCGCCACAGGATCATCGACGCGCTGCCCTATGCGCTCACCGCTTCGCAGCGCGAGGCAGTTGCCGCCATCACCGAGGATCTGCGCCAGCCGGTGCGGATGCTCCGGCTGCTGCAGGGCGATGTCGGCTCCGGCAAGACAGTCGTGGCGCTGCTCGCCGCCGCTGCCGTGACCGAGGCCGGCAAGCAGGCCGCGCTGATGGCGCCCACCGAAATCCTCGCCCGCCAGCACATCAAGACGATCACGCCATTGGCCGAACGGGCCGGGCTTCGGGTAGCGATTCTGACCGGGCGCGAGAAGGGCAAGGAGCGGCGCGAGATTCTGGGGCGGCTGGAAGCCGGCGAGATCGATTTGCTGGTCGGCACCCACGCGCTGATCCAGGACGACGTGATCTTCAAGGCGCTGGCGCTGGCGGTGGTCGACGAACAGCATCGGTTTGGCGTGCGCGAGCGGCTGGCGCTGACCAACAAGGGCGAATCCGTCGACGTGCTGGTGCTGAGCGCAACCCCGATCCCGCGCACGCTGGTGCTGACTTATTTCGGCGACATGGACGTCTCCGAATTGCGCGAGAAGCCCGCCGGCCGGCAGCCGATCGATACCCGTACCGTTCCCGCCAGCAGGCTGGATGACGTCGTTGATGCCGTCGGCCGCGCGCTGAAGGCGGGCAAGCTGGTCTACTGGATCTGCCCGCTGGTCGAGGAGTCCGAGGCCGAGGGCATCGAGCATCTGACCAACGCCACCGAGCGCTTCGAGCGCCTGCAAAAACGTTTCGGCGACAAGGTTGGCCTGGTGCACGGCCAGATGAAGGGCGCGGACAAGGATCGGGTGATGGCGCAATTCGCCGCCCACGAGATCGGCCTGCTGGTGGCGACCACCGTGGTCGAGGTCGGCGTCGACGTGCCGGCTGCGACCATCATGGTGATCGAGAATGCCGAACGTTTTGGGCTCGCGCAATTGCACCAGCTCCGCGGCCGGATCGGCCGCGGCTCGGAGGCGTCCACCTGCCTGCTGCTCTACAGGGAGCCGCTCGGCGAGATGTCGGCGGCGCGGCTGAAGGTGATCCGCGAGACCACCGACGGATTTCGGATTGCCGAGGAGGATCTCAAGCTGCGCGGCGAAGGCGACGTGCTCGGCATCCGCCAGAGCGGCCTGCCCGGCTACCGCATCGCGCGTTCCGACGTCCACGGGCAATTGATCACGCAGGCGCGCGACGAGGCGCTGCGGATCATGAAGGACAATCCGAAGCTGAAGGGCGAGCGCGGCGAGGCGCTGCGGTGTCTGCTGTATCTGTATGAACGGGATGAGGCGGTGCCGCTGATTGGGGCGGGTTGAGCGCCATCACTCCGCCTTCACCTTCACCGGCTGAAGCGCCGCTGAATTCGCAACCCGCGCCGCATTCGCCATCCCTGCCAGTGCGGAATTGCGCTTCTGCGGGTCGGAGCCGGGCTGCACCACGCCGGCGGACATGATCAGGGTCGCCGCGTCCTCGGTGGTCATGTCGACTTCAATGATCTTGCT